>Ga0307516_10003915_pt1 | contig 18773 bp, 9 predicted proteins | sample 19_EM_MG_FD_203310 | JGI IMG/M metagenome (GOLD analysis project Ga0307516, IMG submission 203310) | Populus trichocarpa ectomycorrhiza microbial communities from riparian zone in the Pacific Northwest, United States - 19_EM | ecosystem: Host-associated > Plants > Roots > Unclassified | place... | reverse complement strand
TTTCTCTGGCTTTTATAAGCCAAAGAATGGCCTGCGGTGCAACGTCCAACTTGGTAACGGCATGTAGAGGAATAGTAGCCGTGAAACATTCCCCATAACTGAAGCAATCTGCTGTTTTTGTTGCTGAAATGGCTCCATTGATAGCGCTCATTCACTGTCGAAACCGTTGCGGATGAAGAAGGTGATCAACAGTTGTCAAGGAAACGACGCCGTTTGCTAATTCAAAATGCATATTTCTGATTTGGTCCTTGGATGTTTTTGTACTTTTGTAATCAAGCCCCTCAGAAATATTGTAACTAGACCCCTTGATTTTAGCGCCTTTTCTGATTTAGTCCTTGGTTTTGGATTGTTTCAATTAAGTCCCTAATTGACCACCAAACTTCAATAATTATGCAATTAAGCCCATGATTTGACCAAATCAACTCTTCAAAATTATAATTGGACCCCAGAACTTTAATTTCATCCAATAAAAGCCTAAATTGACTTAAAAATCTATTTTTCTTGCAATCAGACCCTCCATAAATTCAATTAAACCTTAGATAAAATTTAATTAAGTCCATAAACATCTGATTTTAGACTTTTTTCTCAACTTGAATTTTCTTTGTCAACATGAATCTCATCAGTAAAAAATATACTGTTAAATTTCAACATTTTGTATTTTTAACCTTCTCAACCAATTTTTTCCTTTTTTCAGCATTCCAGTCCTTTTCTCACTCCCATTATTTTTTTTTTAATCTATTTTTTGTATTTTCTCATTTTCAATTTTTTTTTTGTAGGAACCCAAAAATGGATAACAACATAGCTCATGGCAAAGCTGCGCCCAATACTTCAGCAACTAATTTATTTCCCTTTAATTTTTTTTCTTTCAAGATATTTTTTGAATTTTATTTCTTTTCCTCTTAAAATTTTTTTTCTTCTCTTATTGAATTGTTTTTCATACTGTAACGAGAAAATGAATTAATGTGACTTTTTTAATATTGTGCAAAAGTTAGGTGATAATATTTTTTTGTCATTTCAGATTAGGTTGAATTTTCTTATTAAAGCATATTTGTTTTAGCTTTTCAAAAATGCTTTTAAAAAAAATTAAATTTTTTTTATTTTTTTCTTTACTTCAAATTAATATTTTTTTATGTTTTTGTATTATTTTAATATGATAACAGACCCAAGGAGCCAGACCCGCATAACAGAGTAACGCTCAATACACCGGCAACTAATTTCTTTACCTTTCTTTTTTTTCCTTAAAGTTCAGAAGTGCACAAGATTGGTCTGTAGTTAGCAAGCCAATGTGAGCATAAGATGACATAACAGTGGTAATCTTACTAAGAGTGCAAGTTTTTATGGAAGATCTGACTTTCCTTGGAATGAGAGATTTATCCAAAGTGTATTCCTTTCATGGAAATTAGCATGGCAGTAGGATATTAACCACAGAACATCTTTGAAGGAGAGAAAAATCCTATCAAACAAAGGATTTTGGTCACAAAAATGCAATTGAATTTGTGTTCGTTTACCTTTGCATTGTACTAGGGCAGGAAGTTTTTGCGCATCTATGCACAACACCAACAGTTTCTAGTGAGATGCAGCACAGGTCAGTTAATGAATACTTAAGTACCTAGGGAGGCTGTTGTTTTCTCTCTTTTCAAATAATTGAAATATTTAACAATTTCAAATTATTTAACAATACTAAGTACTAATAAATTTCATTCTTTAACTTCATCTGCAATAATTTTTATTTTATTTTTAACATTTTAGTTTTTTCTTAGTTTTTCAACAATATTACATGATAATTTGAAAAGGATAATGGTGTCCAAAATGTTTCTAAAACTAATTACATTAAAATTTTACGAAGTGGTTCTCGTACATGTAAATCAATTTATCCATGCCAAACATACATGTACAACACAAAACAAAAGGAATGCTTGGCAAAAAATTACATATGGACCAATAAAATGAGATTTAATATTAGCATAAATTGTTTTACATATTATTTAATAAAAAAATCGATCTTAATTTTTTACCATAAATAGTATGGCTTACAAGAATTATTTGTGATTCTTATAATTTCTCTAGTACCTAAAACTTTAAAGCAACAATTCAACTCAAAATACACCAGATGAACATTCATTAAAAATCCTCCGATTGTTCTTCAAACCCTTTAACTCAATTCGTCAAAATGAAAAACAAAGTTATGAAATTTTTAAACTTCAAGCATTTCCTTCTCTTCTCATCCTAACATATGTTGTTTTTTTTTTTTCATTTTTCTTCTTATTTTTGTTTTTTTAGGGTTTATTAACAATATCTTTTGTTCTTTTTTTCTTTCTTTTTAATTTAGAGCTAAAATAAAGAATGTCATTAAGGCAAGAATTTTTCAATCCTTTTTATCCTTTTTTGTGTTTTTTTTTTTTGCAATTTTGTTTTTGTTTTTTTGTCATTTGTTTTTCAATTTTGTGTTACTAATAATTTTATGAATTAATAAATGACATGAATTTTAGTTGTTATTGAAATAAATTTTGCATTATTTTGTTGAATTTTAGTTGTTTTTTTTTCAATTTTGTTGTTCAATTTCAATTAAATGTGTTAGTTTAATTTTAATTGTTATTTTTTCAATTTTGTGTTCCTAATAATTTTATGAATTAATAAATGACATGAATTGTAGTTGTTATTGAAATAAATTTTGCATTATTGTTTTGAATTTTAATTGTTTTTTTTTTCAATTTTGTTGTTCAATTTTAATTAAATGTGTTAGTTTAATTTTAATTTTTATTTTGAATTTATTCCATTGAGAATATTTTTTTGTAAATTTAGGATTAAAAATATTATCACTTAGAAATAATTGTGTTGAATATTAATTGTTATTGTAATAATTTTTGGATTATTTTGTTGAATTTTAGTTTTTTTTTTCATTTTTGTTGTTCAATTTTAATTAAATGTGTAGGATTAGTTTTAATTAAATGTGTAGGATTAGTTTTAATTATTATTTTGATTTTTTTAAAATTTAGAATAATTTATTGTAAGCTTGTGATTAAAAATATTATCACGTAGAAAATGAAAATTTTCTATGAAATTGAATTATGCTAAATTGTTAGAAGAAATTGAATAAACTCAACTGGTTTGAGGCATGCATATATTATGTGTATTTATAGGTTTAATAATTTTGGATAGTCTCTCGTATAGAAGAGATGCTGTTAATTTTGGTTTTTTTAAAAAGGAATTGTTGTTAGTTCTTCTAAAAGTGATGCTGACGACTATGAATCATTAAGTGCCGACCAATAACAGGCACCTAAGGCACAAACATCGACTCACTACGTGGGCTCATTGAGTGTGATACTGTAATGTCAAGGGGGGTCCCTTCACAGCGGGATTCATTTACCCGCAAGTACGGGGCTTAGTGGAGGGATGACCTTTGTAAGTTTGTTTTGCTTTCACAATGACATGTTTAATAATTTTTGAAAAAATAATATCATTTAATGAGTGCAATTTCAGGTTTACAAACATTGAGGTTGTGAGAACAATAACATCGACCTTTAAATCATTGATAGAAATCCCATTGTTTCAATAAAGACAAGTTCTCAAACATCTTGAATGGAAACCTCAAGTTGATACATGATTTTCAAGGTTCAAGGTTAATATTAACTTAAATATTTTTTATTGTTAATTTCGACTGTTTATTGAAATGACTGAAATTTTCTTTTATAAATTTGTTCTTCAAAGGAAAATTTGAATGGGAGAGAGCTGCTAATAATTTTATGATGAAGGTTTAGGAGAATTACACTGCAATTAGGTAAGATCAAATTCAAGATAATGTTTTTATTCCAAATATTAATTTTTTTTCATTTACTAACAGATAATTAATTTACATCATATAGGTTGCGTGATTTTTAGTACGAGACACAAAAATATGTGAAAGAAAGAGAGCTTCTAGGTTGAAATGACGTGATGGTTTGGCAGGATTTCAGACCGTCGTACATCTGAGAGGCTGTATGGGCAAAATATATTCAGCACGTGACGTCCACGCATTTCACTCAATAATAGGATTTTTTTTACTAAATCCAGTTTTTTTATTAGTTTTATTTATAAATATATTGAATTGACAACATTTTTTATTGCAGGCTATGGTTTTTGTATTCAAGCCAAACCCGATGGAGTGTTTTGTTGAAACACATGTACAAAGTGATGACCTCCAAAAAAGGTTGTAGTAGTTATAGCTAAGCCCAACACTTTGTGGTATATTGGTTTTTAATTATTTTTTTCTTAAGTTATTATGTCCTTGAATTTAATCAATTTATTTTTTGTTTCAATGATACATATAATAGCCAGTTGAATGAGAGATACGAGGACGAGCCTTCGACCCATCCGGATATCGATCTAGATTTGTGGTTGGAGGGAGAATCGTTTGGTGGACCTAATAGAAATCGAGTGTATGGACTCTCTAATACTACGACCGAGACCTTGTGGACGACTCGTAGTGCTTCAGTCATTGGATGCTCGCAATCAATTCCAAGCAGTCAAACTCTGGAGTTCACAGCGATGTTAGACCAAAGGGTACAAGATCGAATGACTCATCTTAATGATAAATATGAATGTCTCCCTACTGGTTTTGAAGAACTTCATCAATTGTTAATGGAGATGAGATCACAAATGGGTGGTTCATGTGCACCCCCTACTTGGCTCTACGGTTCCAGCGACAACCACTACCAGAAATTCACTTAAAACCAACAGAATTACTAACGGAATAATTTTGCCGGTAAATTGTGGTGATAATTATCGACGGAATAGTATCCGTCTGTAATTCGGTCGGTATATACCGACAACATTATTCTGTTGTTGGTATATACCAACGGAATTACAGATGGAATATATAGATTTTTTTTTAAAAAAAAGACGGTTCGCTGACGTGGAAGTTTTTGCGAGCGATTTTACCAATGAAATTACCAAGGGATTCAAACCGGGATCTCCGTATAGTGATGTGACCAATTCATTGTCAGAATTACCGATGAAATCTTCGATAGAAGTAGTCCATTGGTGATTCCATCGACAAAAGTTAATATATCACCACTCTGCCGATTGTCTTCTCCCCTATTTTTCCTTCTTCTTCCCCATCCCAACTCTCCCCTCCCTAACTGCAAACAACCACCCCCATAAAAAAAAATCCCCCTATTCTCAACACAAGTCATATTTCTTTAACTTTTATGGTCACATCATTCATGTTCTGATTTATTGTGGATTTTATCATTTTTTGTAAGTGAATCTATCTTTTTTAATTTTAACATTTAAATGTCAATTTTATTGTTTTTTTAGTATATGTATTTTGTTAATGTATGTACATGTTTTATTGTTATTTCTCAAACAAACTTGTAGTATGAATGTATAAGTTTGTACTTGTTATGGTTTGTTTTAGATTTTGTAAAATTGTATTTGTTTGTAAATTATTGAAACTTTATTAAATTTCTGTAAATTTATATGTATAAATTTGTATGGACGTTGATAATTGATAATGAATATTTACGAGAAGTTTTAATTAGTTTGTTGGATAATCTTGAGGTAAACCATTATTTTTGCAAATTCATCATAATTTTATAGAGGTTCGATAGAAGTCATGGATGATTATTTATGGATGTATTAAGATTCACCCAAAGGATTGCGGAGGATGGATTATTGTAACGGGGTTCAGGGTTTTATTAATTTCACAACATATATTCCCAGAAATTTTACTAGAGGCGATATTAGGTGTCTATGCAGGAAGTGTCAAAATAAAAAGTATTTGCATCCAGATGTTGTAATGATGCATCTTCTACACAAAGGGTTCATGGCAGATTACCTGTGTTGGTATGCACTTGGAGAACTATTTGTTCGTAATAAGAGCATGAGAGAAAGGGTGGTTGGGTCAACTTCTAGTGCTAGCAACGTGCATAGAGTTGCAAATGACAACAGTAATACTTACAGGAATATGGTTATGGATGCAATGAGAATGAATCAATATAATGCCAGTCAATGTCCAATCATAGAAGAAAAACCTAATGCAAATGCAGCAAGGTATTTTGATATGTTGAAAGATTCTAACGAACCATTATGGGATGGTTGCACGAACCACAGTAAATTATCGGCCGTAGCATAGGTGTTCACCATCAAGTCAGGTCACGGGTTGAGTGAGGCCTGTTATGACAAAATTATCGAATGAGCGAAAAGCATTTTACTTGAAGGGATCAGGCTGAAAGAGAACTTCTATGCTGCAAAGTCTATGATGAAACCCCTCGGTTTAGGATACTAAAAAATTGACATGTGCCCTAACTTCTGCGTGTTATACTACCTTGAAAATGCTGAGCTGACCGAGTGCATGACATGTGGGCATTGATATGTGAGGCCTATATTGTTGAGGAGATCTCAATATTTATCTTTTACTATTTCGAACCTCATTTGAGAACAAGAATCAATCGCATTCCACGACATGATGATGGTGGTGGTGTGCCTTCCAGTGGGAACTTGTCAATATTCTCCAATTCTGGACGACCCATACCTAAAAATACTGTAAGTGGAAGATATTTGTCTGAAATAGAGTTCAGACAAGCACACAATTATGTTCTATTTAACTGTGATGAATTAAGACCTTTTATTCAGTAAGTATATGTACTACTAATTATACCTTGTTAGGAATGTACTATTTATATATTGTAATATCATAAACTCATATAATTTGAAACAACCTTGCAGGCAACATCAACAATATTTATTATCTAATAACTCACAGCTGATCAAATCCCAAATCTTTCAATTACAAGATGAACAATTTGCTACGTGGTTCAGAACACATGTAAATACTATCACAAACTCATTATCTCTTGCAAAGTTACTGTATGTCATTACAAAATTCTCGTTTACTGTTCATTGTTGTACATGATATACAAGGTTATCAAATGGAAAGGAGTGCTGCTATTTCATTGTCTTCACTAAGCCTGAGCCCTGAAAGAAACGTTAAGTGCTACAATGGGTATTTTGTCAATGGATATGTGTTTCATACTGAAGAATACAGGCATGAAGAAAAGACATACAACAACGGTGTTTGTGTTAAGGGATCAACTTGTAGTGAGTTTGAAGTTGACTACTATAGTAAATTAGAAGAGGTCGTCGAATTGCAATATCATAGTGAGCAGAATATAGTGTTTTTATTCAAATACTATTGGTATGACACCACTGACAGAGGAATCAGAGTAGATCTTCACTATGGTCTGGTCGAAATCAACTCAAAAGCTAGACTCCGCAACATAAACGATGCCTTTGTTTTCGCAAAGCAATGTCAACAAGGTTATTACACATACACCCCTTCCTTTAGAAAGGATCGATCAAGAGTTAATTAGTTATCCTTTTTAAAAACAAAACCCAGGTGTCATGTCGAGGTTGTTCAGGATGAGAACGAAGACACATGTAACAGTCCCGACTGTATGACTTGATCAATGTTAAAAGATCCCAACATATGCTTTTAATTTGAGGGTAATTTTTTTTTTTGAAATCTATCAAAAATTCTGCAGAGTTTCGTTTGTATATAGGACATCCCAAGTTATCGACTGTTATCAATTTACTCAATCAACCCATCATCAAAAGATCTAATAATTCCGGACCTTATATATATATATATATATATCACATTTCAAAAGGGGTTAATTACAAGATAGCTAAAGTACTACATGATAAGCTGAGCTTTTATATATACATCAAGGTTTACACAAAAGCATACTACATAAACGCGTTAATTCCATTTTGTTTAAGTTAAATATTTATATAAGCTTGACAAAGTAGAGTCCTAAAATAATGATTTTTCTAAATATTTGATGGACCTGTTACATAAATAAACATACCATTATGTTGATAAGAGAAATATATATATATATATGCTCATGTAATGTATACGAATGTAGTATAAATTTTCTAACGGATCCATAAGAATTCTAACAGACAACTTATAATTATCAATTTTCCCAGGTCATTCAAACAAGGATACACTTTACAAATCGAGTCTTATCAATCATTCCCGGGCATCCCAACGCGGACATCATTAGCCCAAGCTATCCTTGTAATTCATTTCCCGGCAATCCTATCACGGATGCCATTAGCCATAGCTAATCTGGTAATTCATTTCCCGGCAATCCTATCACGAATGCCATTAGCCGTAGCTAATCTTGTAATTTATTTCCCGGCAACCTATCACAGATGCCATTAGAAGAAGCTAATCTTGTAATTCATTTCCCGACAATTCTATCATGGATGCCATTAGTCGAAGCTAATCTTGTTAATACACTAGACTTTATTTATATTGAACATGATATTTATTGTAATTGCAATCACCAGAAGAATTTTAAATTGTATAAGTGGAAATAGGAGGGAAAGTCACGCACCTGCTTCGCCTATCTTGTGACCTCCCCTAACAGAAGATCCAATTGTGGTTGCTCCTCCTGAATCACAAGGCAGTTTTTGGTTATGATTCCTTCAAGCCGATATTATAGAGAATCCATATTCATTCATTACGCATATGTTACTTTCTATGCATGTTCATTTCCTCATAATAACATACATATATATTTCATGTATATTGTTAGAGTTAGTATCTCAATGTGCAAGTATTTGTATGACTCAATTCTTTTATATTCTTACATATAGTATTCACGTGAAAGTCTAACTGTTATTGTCTAACTTTGAACTGTTACTGTCTAGACATTGAACTGTTAATGTCTGACCTCTCCTCAGATTGTTAACTATATCTAGAGTTATAGAACTATGATTCAAGCGAGATTGGTCTCGTTGGAAAGCTAAGACATGAGGCTACAAGTTCTCTATAGGAAGGAGAACCCAGTTCTACCTCTAAGACAGTTAAAATTGCTTATCAACAAACATTTGGACTGTTACTGTCTAACTGTTACTGTCTAGACATTGAATTGCTAATGTCTGACCTCTCCTCAAATTGTTAACTATATCTAGAGTTATAGAACTCAATTTCAAGCAAGATTGGTCTCTTTAGAAAGCTAAGACATGAGGCTACAAGTTCTTTATAGGAAGGAGAACCCAGTTCTGCCTCTAGGACAGTCAAAATTTCTTATCAACAAATATTTGGACTGTTACTGTCCAACTATTATTGTCTAGATATTGAACTATTACTGTCTGACCTCTTCTTAGATTTTTAACTATATCTAGAGTTATAGTACTCCGTTTCAAGCAAGATTAGTCTCATTGGAAACCTAAGACATGAGGCTACAAGTTCTCTGAAGGAAGGAGAACCCAGTTCTGCCTCTAAGATAGTCAAAATTGCTCATCAACAAACATTTAGACTGTTACTGTCCAACTGTTACTGTCTTGTTTTTGAACTGTTATTGTTTGACTTCTTCTTAGATTTTTAACTATATCTAGAGTTATAGAACTCCGTTTCAAGTAAGATTGATCTCGTTAGAAAGCTAAGACATGAGGCTACAAGTTCTCTGAAGGAAGAAGAACCCAGTTCTGCCTCTAAGACAGTTAAAATTGCTTATCAACAAACATTTGGACTGTTACTGCTTGACCTCTCCTTAGATTTTTAACTATATCTAGAGTTATAGAACTCGATTTCAAGCGATATTGATCTCGTTGGAAAGCTAAGACATGAGGCTATAAGTTCTTTATAGGAAGGAGAACCCAGTTCTGCCTCTAGGATAGTCAAAATTTCTTATCAACAAATATTTGGACTGTTACTGTCCAACTATTATTGTCTAGATATTGAACTATTACTGTCTAACCTCTTCTTAGATTTTTAACTATATCTAGAGTTATAGTACTCCGTTTCAAGCAAGATTAGTCTCATTGGAAAGCTAAGACATGAGGCTACAAGTTTTCTGAGGGAAGGAGAACCCAGTTCTGCCTGTAAGATAGTCAAAATTGCTCATCAACAAACATTTAGACTGTTACTGTCCAACTATTACTGTCTTGTTTTTGAACTGTTATTGTTTGACTTCTTCTTAGATTTTTAACTATATCTAGAGTTATAGAACTCCGTTTCAAGTAAGATTGATCTCGTTAGAAAGCTAAGACATGAGGCTACAAGTTCTCTGAAGGAAGAAGAACCCAGTTCTGCCTCTAAGACAGTTAAAATTGCTTATCAACAAACATTTGGACTGTTACTGCTTGACCTCTCCTCAGATTTTTAACTATATCTAGAGTTATAGAACTCGATTTCAAGCGATATTGATCTCGTTGGAAAGCTAAGACATGAGGCTATAAGTTCTCTATAGGAAGGAGAACCCAATTCTACCTCTAAGATAGTTAAAATTGCTTATCAACAAATATTTAGACTGTTACTGTCTAACTGTTACTGTCTAGACATTGAACTGTTAATGTCTGACCTCTTCTCAGATTGTTAACTATATCTAGAGTTATAGAACTCCATTTCAAGCAAGATTGGTCTCGTTTTCTACCTCTAAGACAGTTAAAATTGCTTATCAACAAATATTTGGACTGTTACTGTCTAACTGTTACTGTCTAGACATTGAACTGTTAATGTCTGACCTCTCCTCAGATTGTTAACTATATCTAGAGTTATAGAACTCCATTTCAAGCAAGATTGGTCTCATTTTCTACCTCTAAGATAGTTAAAATTGCTTATCAACAAACATTTGGACTGTTACTGTCTAACTGTTACTGTCTAGATATTGAACTGTTAATGTCTGACCTCTCCTTAGATTGTTAACTATATCTAGAGTTATAGAACTCCATTTCAAGCAAGATTAGTCTCGTTGGAAAGCTAAGACATGAGGCTACAAGTTCTTTATAGGAAGGAGAACCCAGTTCTGCCTCTAGGATAGTCAAAATTGCTCATCAACAAACATTTAGACTGTTACTGTCAACTGTTACTGTCTTGTTTTTGAACTGTTATTGTTTGACTTCTTCTTAGATTTTTAACTATATCTAGAGTTATAGAAATCCGTTTCAAGCAAGATTGATCTCCTTAGAAAGCTAAGACATGAGGCTACAAGTTCTTTGAAGGAAGAAGAACCTAGTTCTGCCTCTAAGACAGTTAAAATTGCTTATCAACAAACATTTGGACTGTTACTGTTTGACCTCTCCTTAGATTTTTAACTATATCAAGAGTTATAGAACTTGATTTCAAGCGATATTGATCTCGTTGGAAAGCTAAGACATGAGGCTACAAGTTCTCTGAAGGAAGGAAAACCCAGTTCTGCCTCTAAGACAGTCAAAATTTCTTATCAACAAACATTTGGACTGTTACTGTCCAACTGTTACTATCTAGATATTGAACTATTACTGTCTGACATTTTCTTAGATTTTTAACTATATCTAGAGTTATAGTACTCTGTTTCAAGCAAGGTTAGTCTCATTAGAAAGCTAAGACATGAGGCTACAAGTTCTCTGAAGGAAGGAGAACCTAGTTCTGCCTCTAACACAGTCAAAATTGCTCATTAACAAACATTTGGACTGTTACTGTCTTGTTTTTGAACTGTTACTGTCTGACCTCTTCTTAGATTTTTAACTTTATCTAGAGTTATAGAACTCCGTTTCAAGCGAGATTGGTCTCATTGGAAAGATAAGACATGAGGCTACAAGTTCTCTAGAGGAAGAAGAACCTAATTCTGCTTCCAATATAGTCAAAATTGCTCATGAACTAATCAGTCTTACTATCCTACAGAATTCAGACACGACTTAGCATTGGTTAGTGACCCATAACTAGAGTTCTACAACTCCAAATTAAGCAAGACCAGTTTCTTTGGTTAGCTAACATCCAAAATTTCAATTTCTATGAGGAACCGAATCCTAATTCCTTCATCCTCTTACCCAAAATCTCACCGAAAGTCAGGAGACAAATCTGTCCAGATTCGTCACCCTCTTCCCTTCACACAATACTTTCACAAACTATATTTTCTGGGTAAATTATTTGGGTTTCAAGCCCACCATCACATACCACACATGAATTAACTTAATTTTAACAACAAATACTTTTTTCCCATTTCATGTCTAAGAACCCTAACCTATGATTCAATATCAAGGCATCAATTCATTATCGAATTTGAAATGAATTTTAAGATTATGTTTAGAAAACCTTACCCGGTACGAATCAAGATTTTGATTTTCAACCAGTTGAAGATTTTCAACTCTCTCCTTTCTTTTCTAATGACTGCCAGCCCTCCTTCTTCTCTTCTTATTCAATTTTTTTCTTGTTAATCCCTTGTTTACAAGTGTTTATTCCATCTATAAACTCTTAATCTTATATGGGTTCTTGAAATTTTAGTGTTTTTCTCTTGATTTTGCAAGAATGGATACAAAACTCCTTATTTTCTTTCCTTATGGTTCCTGCAGATTTTTTGGTGAGGAGAAGAGTATTTATACTCTATAATTTCCCTTATTTGCATCTAGGCCCCATTTCCTTTAAGTGTATTATTCTCTTCAATTAAATCCAACCCTCAACATTACCGGTTTTATTATAATGTCTCGAATTATTTCGCCCGGAAATTTATATTCAAAAATTTCTGAATTCTTGTTTTTATTTAACCATATGCATGAATTTCTTCACTTTTATTTGTCATGTAGTTAGTTTGCAATTTAAACAACCTTTATTTATTTATATTTTTCTTGGGGTTTACAACACAAGTGTGCAAAATGAAGTCTTTCAAGTTAGTGAGTTGGTTGAACTATATCGAGTTGCTCCTTCGATTGACTTGGAAGAAAATTTAAATTTTTGTGTTTTCGATGATAGTCTTGTTGATATTGACACAAAGGAGTTGAATGTTGTTTTGAGCTCTAGCAGACAAGCAAATGTCGATGCAGATGATGATGATGATGATGATATCCATATTGAAGACTATTCAATTAACGACGAAGAAGAAGAAAATTCTGACTAACTATTAGAATCAAGGAAAGTATAAATCATTTTTTTATAATGTAATATATATATTATGGATGATATATTATAACACAAAATATTTATTTTATAAGTGTTAACTGTTGTTATTGTTTTGTGCAATAGGCAGTTTGTAATTTAAGTATTTGCAGGAAAGTAAATAGGCAATATAAATATATCTTTCATGCACAGTGCACGATCACCAACATCTATACCGATGAACTACACATCCATCAGCATTTCATAGAGAGTTGCATAAATATTTACTGGAAATGCCATTATCACTGACATCTATATCGATAAAAACCATCCATCGGCATTTCACAAAGAGTTGCAAAAGTATTTACTGGAAATGCCACTATCACCGATGTCGATACCGACGGATACAATCTGTCGGCATGTGTTGGCAGTCTATATTTACCGACAGAATCACCAACGACCGGTGTGAATTCCATAGGGCGGGTAGTAATGCATCTCTGACCATGTGCACTTTCTGACGGAATTACCGACGGACTGCAAAAAATATAGAGGGTAATTAAAAACTTTTGGTGCGAAATTCAAAATTTACTGACGGATTTTTGAAACATCACCAGCAGAAAAATTAAAATTAATATTATTTAAATGTCCATCGATGATTCCGTTTGGAAAATTGCGCTATAAATCCCTGCGATCGCCCCTTTAGTTCATTTGTCCTTTGTTTCGTTTTATAGCTCTCGTTCTTTTTTTTCCCTCTCATCTGCTTCAAATCTCTTGTTTTTTGCTTGTAATCTCTAGTTACATCTTCAACAAATTAAAAGGTATATATTTCCATTTAATATGCTTAATGATTTTATATTTTTATATTTTCTTTGTTTTAGTTATTGTTATTTTTGTTGTGTTTTTTGTTATGGTGTATTTTTATAATGTAGATAAAGTCTTGAAATAAACACATTATTAAGGTAAGCATTTTTCATTCCTAAAGTCTATAGTTTTTTTTTAATTTGTTGAATATATTTTATTGTTTGTATTGCCATAATAATTGAATTTAATTGTTATTGTTGAATTTATCTTATAATTAGTAATTGAATATATAGGAATAAATTTAATTATTTTATCTCAATTTTACTCTATTATTGCATGATATGTGTTCAATTTTTTCCATTAATTTTAATTGTTATTTGCATAAATGTTAGGTTATATATAAGATTTTTGAATGGGGTCAATTGGTTGTGGCTATTGTCAATATTTACAGGTTTGAAAACTTTGGGTAGTCTCTAGTACAGGGGAAGTGCTGTCAATTTTTTTTTAATAATCGAATTTAATTATATAATTATTCATATAAAATTATGTAGATGTGTAGAACAAAATCAACAGCTTGTTGCTCACATATGATCGCAACTAGTTCTTTTAGTAGTGAGGATGACATATCCTTAAGTGCCAATCAAGAAGAGGCGCCTGCGGCGACTCGCGATGCTGCTTCTTCTAGCGCGGTTTCACAGCGTAGAGGCGGTGTGCCTTCACAGCGGAATCAATTCACCCGCAAGTACGAGACACATTGGAAGGACGACTTTTCAATGTAAGTTTGTTTCGGTTTAGTTTTTTTTTTAATTATAACATAATTTATGAACAACAAATCAATATTTCATTAATTTAATTTATTTTCAGGTTCACAAACATTGAGGTCGCCCGAGTAATATCATCGGTGTTTAAATCGTCAATGGAGATTCTATTATTTCAATGGAGTCAAGTTTCCAAACATCCTGAATGGAGACCTTATATCGATGCATGGTTTGACAAATTTGAGGTTGGTGTTAATTTCTAATTTCAAGCTTATTTTTAAAAAATTATTATTATAATTTTAAATAAATTATTTATACACAACACAAATATTGTGAGTAGAGTGTGGGAAAATCACACGACAACTAGGTAACATCGAAAACAATACGATATTTGTTTTTTTTTTTAAAATATGTTTTAAAATCTAATTTGTCACTATGGAAGTAGGTTGCGTGATTTTTGGTATGAAGCATAAAAAAAGCCAACAAAACACGAGAGATAATGGTCTCTAAGGCCGGAAAGACATGGTGGTTTGGAGGGATTTCAAACCGCTATACATCCCGAGAGATATATGGCAGCAATATATTGAGCACGTGACGTCTAAGCGATTCACACGACGCTCATAGTCTGGTGCTATCAAATTCATGTTTCGGTGACAACGCACAACGGCGGCTCCATTCTGTTTGCTGCACATGCGAAACAGATGGTAAGATTAATTTAAATGAAATATATCGTTAATTAATTTGTTGTTACTTAATTAATTTTTTTTCTTATAGGCTACGTCTCTTAAACGTGAGCCAAGCCCAATGGAGCTGTTTGTAGAGACGCACATGAGGAGTGAAGACCGCCAAAAGGGGGTGCAACAATTCGTTGACAACCGCGTTCAACACTTTGTGGTATGTTCGTTCAACCATTTTATTTCATAAGTTATTATTTTTATTGAATTGAATATGATGATTTCTTTTTTCATTTTCAAGAGACCTATAATAGTCGGTTGAGGGAGAGATATGAGGACGATCCTTCGACCCATCCAGATTACGATCTGGATTTGTGGATGGAGGTAGGATCATCCGGTGGACCTGATAAAAATCAGGTGTACAGGCTCTCCAACACTACGACCAATAACTTGCGGGGGACCCGTAGTGTCTCAATCGTTGGGAGCTCCCAATCAGTATCGAGCACCTAATCTAAGGAGATCGTGGCCTTGAAACAACACACGGCTCATCTCACCGAAAAATACGAGCAACTCTCGGCGAATTATGAACAACTTCGCCAAATGGTCATGAACATTACATCACAGAGTCGTGATACATGTGCGCCTCCTTTTTGGCTATATGGTCCCGGGAACAACCAGCCTCCTCCTCCTCCTCCAACTCCGCCATTGTTCTAGTTTAATATCTTTTTGGAAACACATTAAATTTGTAATGAGTATTATTTAACTTTTTTTTTTATTTTTGATGTTTAATAAAATTTTATTTGCGTAATTGGTAGTTTTACTATTAATTTATATAATTATATATTATTTATTCTAAAAAAGTTTTTTAAAAAAATTTAAAAAACCCCACTGACGGAATGTCTCTGTCAGCATTTTACAGAGGGTTGAAAAATGTTTACTAAAAATACCACAATCACCGACGGATAACGTCCGTCGGCATTTTACCGAGAGTTTAAAAATATTCACTGGAACTGCCATAATCACCGACGTCTTCACAGACAGATAGAGTCCGTCGGTATTGTATCGAGAGTTGAAAAATATTTACTGGTTATGCCACTATCACCGACAGAATATATCTGTCGGTATATTTCCAGAGGGAATTTTTTTTTGGTGCGCATTTTCCATCTGTAAAACCATCGGTAATTTTTTTTCCAACAGACTTGGCAATGCAATGTGGGATTACCGATGAAAGACATGCTGGCGAACACTTTTTGTCGATGATTTAGTCGGTAAAAAATTTACCGACGAAGTCTGAATCTCACACCGACGGATTCAGTCCGTTGATAAAACTGTAAAATCTGGTAGTGAACCTGCCTCCTCCTCCAGCGCCACCTCTATTTTAGATTTATTATATTTGAACATACAAATGTTTAAATTTGTAATACATATTTGATTTTTATACTAATTTATTTTATTTTAATTATTTTTTTACTTCTATTCAATATATTTTTTTAAGAAAATATTTTTAAAATATTACTGAAGGCACAACTCCATCGGTATATTTCAGAAAGTTGAAAAAGAATTACTACAAATGCTACTATTATATTTTTCTACTTATGTTCAATGTCGTAACACTCACAAGTCCACCACTGGGTATTGTGTATTCTTGGGACCCAACCTCATTTCATGGAGTGCCAAGAAGCAGCCCACTGTTTTCCGTTCCAGTGCCAAAGCAGAATATCACGCTCTTGCCTATGCCTGTGCAGATACTCTGTGGATTCAAGGTCTCTTAACTGAACTTCGTTGTCCGCTTACCCGTCTGGTTTTGCTTAACTGTGACAACCTGTCTGCCACATACTTAGCCGCTAATCCTGTCTTCACAAAAGGGTTACCTGTTGACCGTTTTGAATGTCTTGTTTCCAAACTTGTCACCAGAAACTCGTCACCTATCCAGTGTCCAGTTTGTGGGGGAATGTTAGGCAGTTATCCTAATTATGACGAGTAACGGATGGTTTAAAACCAATGAATGTCAGCATATAATTGCTTGTAGCTGTTATGCTATTATTAGATTGTTGTAACTGATAGGTTTACGTTTATATTTTTTATGTATAAAGAGATTATAAGATCAGTTTTGATAAATAAGAAAACTATGTTTCTTCAGAATAACTCAAACGAGAGGTAGAGCACTATAACAGATTCAAGCCATACAAGTAGGTGAGGGCAGTAAAACTTCCCAAATGTCCAGGAATATTTCCTGACAAGCGATTTGCAGTAAGCGAGCTGCATAAGAGGTTAGTTAGTTGTGTTAAGAGGGAAGTTTTAAGCTCACTCTTACATAGAAAATAAGATAAACCAATAAAATAAGTTGACAAGCTTGCCAAGCTCCGGTGGGACAACACCAGAAAACTGATTTGATTCAAGGCTCCTATATTCATATATCAATCTATCATCGTAGTTATCACTAAAAAAAACGAGGGTACTTCACTATCCCCTCCTTACAAATCATTATTAATTGGAATGATGATTTGTTTTTTATATATATATATATATATATATATATATATATATAATAATTTTAATTTTATCCTTCAACATTAAATTTACTCGAGATTGAACTTTATATTTTTAAATTTTTTTTATGGTGTTATTCTATTCTCATGACTCGGGTCATGGGTTTTGAAAATTAATTTGATTAAATCAATTTTTTATCCTTTTTTTAATTGAATATTTTTTAAGCTTGTCCTTCAACATTGGGTTAATTGGAATTGAATTTTATAACTTGTTTTATTTTTTATGAAGTTATCCTAACCTCATGATACAAGTTTGAAAGGTTAACTCAAGTTGACACAAGTTATTTTTTTTTTAATTGATTTTTTTTAATTTTATCATTCAGTATTGAATTTATTAGGAATTGAGATTCATAATTATTTTTTATTTGCTTTCAATAGGGTTATAATGGTTTTATAGCATGTCTTGGATTTTACTTTTCTTTTTCAATTGAATTTTTTTCAATTATATCCTTCAATATTGGAAATTAATCTTTATAATTTTTCTTGATTTATTTTCTCTGAGATTATCCTAGTCTCATGATCCAAGTTTGACACATTAAATCAAGTTGATTCAAGTTGTTTCTTTGTTCTTTTTTTATTAAAATTTATTTTCAATTTCATCATTCAACATTGGACTGATTAAGAATTGAGCACTACAAGATTTTACAGTTTTACCGACGGAAAAATTCTGTCGGTGTGTGATTAGAAGTTCGTCGGTGATTTTTTTACCGACGTCATCACCGACCGATTACGTCCGTAGGCTTTCCCTTCGTCGGTGATTCCCCATTCCGTCGCTATATTGGTCGGAAAAACAAAAAAACCATTTGCTGATGGTTTTACAGACGGAATTTGCGCGCCAAAAAAAAAAAGATTCCCGCTTGAAATATACCGACGGATTTTTAGTCCGTCGGGATATTGTGATTGACCGACGGAAAATAACCGTCGGTAAATCTGTCGGTGAGTGTATGAAATACCGACAGAATATGTCCGTCTGTAAATTCGTCGGTAATTGTGGAAGCTACTGTTAAATGCCGACGGATTAATTCCGTCGGTAAGTCTGTCAGTGAGTGTTTAAAATACCGACCGAATTCATCCGTCGGTAAAATCCTTGGTAATAGTTTTTTTCTTAATTTGTTTTTAAAAAATTATTTAGGATATATAATATAAA
>Ga0307516_10003914_pt1 | contig 18774 bp, 22 predicted proteins | sample 19_EM_MG_FD_203310 | JGI IMG/M metagenome (GOLD analysis project Ga0307516, IMG submission 203310) | Populus trichocarpa ectomycorrhiza microbial communities from riparian zone in the Pacific Northwest, United States - 19_EM | ecosystem: Host-associated > Plants > Roots > Unclassified | place... | reverse complement strand
TAAGGTGGCACGGAAAACTGACGAACCCATCTGGAACCGTAAAGGTGGACATGTTTGCTGGAGGGGAGAAGTTGGGAAAAGTGTACACGTTGTGTAGAAGAAATTCAAATCCCTTTATAAAGCAAGCACGACCGTGTGAGGATATGTGACATCAGGCTGTACAGTAATGTGTACAGTAATATCCATGCCGACGAGCGGACGCGTCTGGCCACGTCAGCGTCAGCACTGCGGCCAAGCATTCAAGAACCTTCGAGTATAATGGTATTACAGACGTGCGCGTTTCGTGGGTGTATCGCACACCAACACGGGTGAAAATCTGTCGCCTCCGGCTCTCACCTCCTCATCCGAAGACAGGCCGTCAGCGCCTAATCCACCCAATTTCAGGACATCTGGAGTACTTGACAGAAGCCACTCGTCATCTTCATCATCTCCCTGTAATCCAGCTCCGAATAGAGGACGTGAGGAACTCCGGTTTGACATTCCATATTCATCACTTTCACCCGAAAGCATCGTTTGCGGAGGCAACAGCATCTTGGTGATTGACTTGCGCTTCGTGGGCGTGGCCTCCACTAACGTAACTCCCTCTGTTGACACCTTTTTCTCGATGTTGGGCTGGGTCTTCCTCTTCATCTGTCCTGGTGGTCCCTTCGGTTTTGGTTTGAATCCCCTCGACATGCTGACCTCGCGATTGAGGGCCCGTTTCGTTCGTACACCGACACCACGTTCACGTTCCCGCACACGTTCCTCTGCTAAGGAAACAGACAGGGACCGCGAGCGCAACCGATGCCCGACTTGTGCTTGAGAAGTGGTAGAGAGTGCAGGCGAATGTTCCCAGTGCTGCGCGAGTTTAGAGGAGGTATTGATAGGGCACTTGGATAGAATTGATGCATCAGGAGACGTGGTATGGGAAGAAGGTGATGATGGGGTCGAGGACGAGGAAAATGGGGAGTTCGGGAAAACCTTGGAGTGGAGAAGATTGCACATTTCTGGGAGGAGGTTAGCAAACCTAAAACGGTGAGAAGGTGTGATAGGGAAGGTAATGAAAGGTAGCTTACTGAGGGTTAATAACCTCCAAGAAGAAATGTTGCATCCAATCCAGCTCGTCCTTGTTCTCAACCTTATTGTTTTCGAGAGCAAAGATTAATTGCCACGTTGAGAATTTATCCATAAAACCCTCTACAGTTTCTCGAAGAGATGGAGGAGAAACCACAGGTTGTCTAGGGTGTTTGCGCTTGCGCTTTTTAGGAGATGAGCCTAGAGGTGGAGGTTGTGGACCGGGGAGCGAAAGGAGAAGAAAATAAAGCAGTATCTGGACTTTCACCCTAGAGACAAGTCAAGTTAACCACGCCAACCGACGGTCGCAAAGCCGCACTCACTCACGTCTTTCCATTCTTTCTAACCATGCTTCTCGCCATGCGTCATCCTCCCATGGTCCTTCGGTGATACGGGGGCCGAGATCGTCATCTGCTGGCTCATGACTTAGTGCATACCACATGATTGTTTCCTCGATCTCTCCTGCTCCACTACCACTAGAGAGGATGTGCGGAAGCTCCACATGGTATTTATTTGATGCAGATCGCGTCGTTTGGAGAAGGGGCCCCAAAAGCTGATGAAGGGGATGAGGTCCTGGATTACCAGTGTGTGACGCCGAGATGAGGCGTAAAATGGATGGAATGAAGAGTTTGAGTGGCATTGTTGACTGAATACATGATGAATTGCGATCTGGGACCAGCGTGGAGACATACCTCGGGCAGCCAGAGAAATTGGAGATAGGTTCGGACGACATATTGGCTGTCGGATTCGTGCTCCAACTCGAACGGATAGTCCGTCGACAGCGATTTCTCTTGAGCAGCAGTCCACGCAATCTTTGGCCGCGAATTCAGTTGGTAGACCATGGGGCTATCACGTGATGATCGCGCGACGGAACTCGTTCTCCCATGTCGAGCAGTACGCCATCCTCCCCAGCCCATCAACTCCTCGCCCTTCCTCCAACAGACCCAGAGTGGCAGCCCGTACTCCATGTTTCAAATCAGGTCGTCCTTTACCACCCCACATCCCATGCACTAGTCATAAAGCCGTCCAACAACCTTCCTGAACGGCTCCGACGACCTTGCCCGTATTGCAAACAAACTCTCCCCCCAGACTATGAACCGGATTTGGATGTGGATGATATAGCCTTTCAGGACAGCGATCCAGCATACCACTCACGCGCGTCCGACTATTTCAGGCTCCTCGAGGTAGCAAACGAAGCTTCATCCAGACCTGTATCACCGCTCCCTGAAGCTCATGATTCAGAGAGATCTTTCCAAGCTGAGAAGATGGCTGAAGGGTATTTCAAGGCTTTCTTCAAGGAGGAGTACAAGTTGGGGATGGGAGCGAACGGTTCTGTCTTCTTATGCCAGGTTCGTTTTATCATCACAAGCATACACCTCGCGGCATTCACCCTTTTTCCCGCAGCACGTTCTGGACGGGAACTCTTTAGGTTTGTTTCCGTTGTAATCATTTCCCCCCGCTTATGATTGCCTCTACAGGCCATTTTGCCGTTAAGAAGATTGCAGTCGGACAATCGCACTCATACTTACTGAAAATATTGCGTGAAGTGAGACTATTCCACCCATCGTTCATACCCCTCTGACGTCGGTCCAGGTCCGACTCCTTGAACGCCTTCACCACCCGAATATCATAACATACCAGTCAGCCCGACCTCAATATATGCTCGGAAATATCTGACACTCTTAACTTAGTCACGCCTGGCTCGAGTCGTGCCAATTCTCGGCATTCGGTCCCAAAATCCCTACACTTCAGTAGGTCCTGCATATATCGTTAAATCATGCTCACTAGCCTCCGCAGTGTTCTCATGCAATGGGCTGAAGGAGGAAGGTCAAATCTTCTCTTTTCTTTGCCTCTCTCGTCACTCATTCATTTCGCCTTCGCAGCTTGGACGATTTCATTGACGTGCGACTGGGTCGCGCAGCGCAGCACATTCACATCAATCCTCTCTCAACTTTTTCTTTTACACCTCCCGTCTCTTCACGTGCTAACTCATCTGCTTCTGCCTCCGAAACGCCCCATGACACCCCCTCCGATTTCTATTCACGTTCGGCGCGCATACGAGCCTTTCGTACTTACCAGAGTGCATCCCCTGAGGAGCGGGAAAGGCTGCGCTCGGCGGTGGAAGGGGCACGAACGAGAGGACAAAACGGCCTTTGGACCGCAGTCCATCTACTTAGCGCAGAGGAGCTCAAGAGCATATTCGAAGACGTAGTTCAGGGTTTGGCATTCCTCGTATGTCCACATTCTCACAGTGTGTTTTATATATACCGACTCCTACCCTCGTATAGCACAACAAAGCCATCTTGCATCTCGACTTGAAACCTGGGAATGTACTTTTGACCTGGGATGAAGGCAAACTCATGTAACTTTTCTGCATCAGGTAGAATGATTTTTGTCATCTCAACCTTCTCTCCCTACAGACCAAGGGCAATGTTGTCCGATTTTGGGACATCGCGTGATATGTTACATAGCTCTCGTAACCGAAGTGGAAACACTGGAACGTATGTCCGATCCATTTTCCCTCATAGTTTGCTTTACCTTCTCCGTCAACTCAGACTGGAATATACCTCTCCTGAATCATTGCCCTCTCCCTTAACTGGTCTCCTGCAGCAGGTCGACTCCAAGGCCGATATGTGGTCCCTTGGAATGATCCTTCACAAGCTCCTGTTCTTTAAGCTTCCCTATCGATATGCCTCAGAAGGGGACGCAGATGGAGAACCCATTAGCGCCGATCGAGAAGGCGATAAGTTGGATCAGCTAGAGAAAGAGGTCCTGCGGTATCCAGGGTGGGTTTTTCCCGTGCTCCAAGTCTCTTGTTTATGCTCCATTCACATCAATCGATAACAGCTTCAAATCAACTTCTGCGTTAGTGACAGCCTTCGAAGGACGCCGTTTGCCAAGGTCATACTTGATGCTGCTTGAGGGGCTGTTGAACATTGTTCCCTCGGGGCGGCCCTCCTGTGACCGCGTCATAACAGCTATTGGCGAAGGCGTCGTATGTTGGTTTCAACCTCGTGAACACGTCCCCTTTTCAATCCTCCATCCCGCAGCTCAATCCCCTTGGAGATGACTTTCTCAGTGCGAACGCAGAGTCGTCTCTGGTCCCTGTCACGCATCGTCGGTTAAGCCAGGCGCAGCCGCAACCTCATACAACCAGGAAGTTGGACCATGCTAGTGGTGAAGGCGATGAGGCTGACCAGGCGTCACCACGCGCTGCAACGCCTTCGGCAAGCGATAAGGTGCCGCTGCTCGGTCCACCTTTGCCACCCCTGCTATCGCCGGATGAATCGTCAAGTCATGGAATGCTAACGTTTGCGGACGCCATAACGCGGCCTGTCGCCGCTTCGTTGGAAGGAGTGCCCGGAACAGCATGGAAGACGTTGAAGTCTTGTTTGCTCGTCGCTAAGGTGAGTGAGGTCACTTCTTCTTTCCTTTCCTCCTTGTTCTTCCAGCGAGTGATTGAATATACTTCTTTCAATTACGCCTCCTTTTTCCCTGACAAAAAGGTTCTGTCCATGACATATCTGTGTCATATGGACGGGCAAGGCGGACTTTGGAGGACGTTCGTCCTGTCTACCGTTCTAGGTGCTGCAGTCTTTGATACAGTTGTTGACGGTCTTTGGTCCTCGGTTTCGTTGGGTATTCTCCACCTGGTTGTGCTGCTTGGCTGTTCGAAGACCATCTGTTGCGGATGATCGTCACTACTCCCACTAGTTACAATAGACTGTATTTCAATCCATCACGGTTATGAGCTTGAGGCAGTCATGAAGTAACTTAAAGGAATGCACAATCTCGGTATTGCAAACGGGGGTTGACCACTGGACAAAAATTCCGGTACGGGGAATCGAACCCCGAGCTGCCGCGCTCTTACACAATCATCGATCCAATGAAAGGCGGCAATGTTAGCCGTTACACCATACCGGACGCATAGTTTAAATGGATCTTGGATGATTATATCCTGATATTCAAGCAGTTCGTGTCCGTGAGCCAGAACATCGTTGATTTCCCTTATAAAGATCATGACAACGTCGTCGAATGCTGCCACACAGTTAACGAAAGCCTTGGAGTTGAACGACGTATCTGAAGAAGTAGTCATCGTCATCGTCTCATCAAACCTCTCCTTACCCCAGTCATCAGGATGTGAGCTCAGTCATCACCAGAGTTATTGCATCCGCAACATCAGGATCGTCACCCTCGGTGCCATTGTCGACCATCTTTCGTGAAATTTCACAAGTCGGCGCAGCTTTTCTACTTGTTCGTACTCATGATTCATCCAAGGGATTGACTAGACATGAAAAGCTCGTCAGGACCCCTTGAACTTGGTGCCCCTTCTGCTTCCGTGCAAGGACTCATCTGCTCAAGGCATTCTTGGTCTTCTTGGAGAGCACTGTCCTGCCAAAGAAGTTGCAATCGCAGTTCAAGAAGCCGTAGAGCACTTGGAAGCGTTACACGACGAGTCTCGTGGAGAGGAAAATGACGAGAATGATAATATCCGCTCTACCCCTGCACAGCTCATCACCTTGATTCAACTTTACGCATCTTGTATGTCCTCATCATTTCTCAAGTCATTTTGATCCTACAGCTTTCTGCAGGCATCCCGCGCTTAACATTGCGCCGAAAGACTGCCTCAGAAATCATTGAACCACTCTTCACGCAGCTAGATCAAGCACTCCGACTGGCTGGCACGTTATCTTCTCGCGCAGAAGGACGTGCCCTTATCATAAACGTCTCCTATCTCGTAAAGCGGGTTGCGGCATGGTCAAATGCCGATACAGCAGTTGTCAATTCGTCAGCATGGAAGGTTGGTCCCATTCCTCGACCTTGTCTGGACTAAACGCATTCAAGACTCGAAGGAAATACTCAAAGATTCTATGGATTGTGTATTGTGCACATATGAAAGCTGCATTCGGTCGTCCTTGGCTCAGCGATCTTTTGAACGTTTCTTCCCTCAGTTCACCGTCCGCTTTGCTGCCACCTCCGGTTGGGAAGGCGGTAGAGAGGTCGTATTGGAAGCTATAGTATGTTTTTCCTTCATTCTACGCTGGTTCTCACTGTTTTTAGGGAGCTTATGCTGAACTAGAAATTCCACCATCACCGGCATTAGCTTTGCCTACCACGAGCTCCATGATAGTTTTTGCGCATTCTAAACTCGACGTTACAACATCCTTCGATCTCTTGAATCTGATGCCTATCATTGTTGCCTCCATCCAAACCGGCTCAGCTCTTGACGAAGCATTGGCTATTCTTCTGCACGGGTTAGAGCCCCTCAAACCACTACCGAGACCGCAACTTCCCGACACGATCATCCATCCTATGTTCGCAATGTTACCGACATTGAGCAGCACGCATCCGGATCCCCTTGTTCGACATCAGGCCTTTCGCATCCTTTCGCTCGTACTCTCTTCTTGTGCTCCGCAAATCCGCCTCCAGTTTCTCAAAGATCTGGCCACCCACCCTTACTTCCCGCAGATGCGCGTCGCAGCCGTCGGACTAATCAAAGAGGCTGTTCTATATGCAATTGCTACGGCTCCTACTTCTGATGCGTTTGCATCTTCAACATTTCTGAAAGTCTTGGGTCCCGTAATCTTTAGAGCATGTCCCCCGGACCTGTTTGCCGAACCAGATCTTTCTATCAAAACGTTCAAAGAATCATCCGAGCCAGCGCGGCTTGTCGAGTGTCTTGGACTATACTACACGCTCCTCCAGCGAGACACGGCTAATATGGTACCCTTCTCACCACTTTATTGACGCATTATATTCATCTCTATTAGACTCACGTACGCGACATCGATATGTTGAGACGCGTTGAGGCTACATTCTTGTATCCTTTGAGGAGTACACTTGAAATGTGGTCGAAGACGTGCCACAGTGAGTGAAAGTTATTTTTTTCCATCGACTGTCATGATTAATTGATTCCAGGTGATGAAATGGATACATTGCCTATCGTGTCATTACAGATGATCCTTGAAAAGGTTGACGAGGCCCGGTCTGCGATACTTGATCCTCAATGGGAATAGCAAGTTACAACTTACAATGTGGGTGCTGCCACTTTCTTCGGGAGGTGACGGAGCATCTCGCTGAGTACACGAGATAGGGTTATGTAAAATCCGCATGGATGACTTGGCTTCGGTGAGTAGTATGTCTAACCCGTTCACTCGCGAAGTTCGTGGGCTGTAAAGTTTGGTTCGGTACTAAAGGTCGCTATCTCGAACCCTACTCTGGCGTAACAAAGTAATGTAATTGATCACTGAAATGATCACTGGCATTTCTCGACACCATCTGCCAACATCTTGTGGCCTTTTGTTGCCGAGCATGTTTATGACATATTTCGCGTTTTCGACCAGAGCGCACTGTATGTTATGGCCGTCGAATCCATCCCGCATTCATCAATTAATGATAACCCCAAAATAACACAGATACTCAGACTAATCCGTGAATGTACGTAATGCGAGCTATCGCTCTGTTCCCGCTCGGGACCGCGGCCGTGGGTTATTAATCTATCCTATCCTATCAGATCCTATCCTATATCAACAAACTTCCCCTCGCCCACCCTAAGGACATCGGTCACGACGAGGGTGTCGTGTCGTCATTCATGGCACTTCCTTCTGACTTGGAACACCAGCCCGAAAAACAGCACCCGAGTCTCGATCAAGTTCAAGAGAATCAGCATGGCAACGATTGGGCCGATTACAGATCCCTGACTCGGCGTCTCTTAACTTGGGGCGTCGAGTATCGAGGTGCGATGAGTCGTCATCTCCGTTTCGGACGGACTGTATTCTGGTCTAGGAATACAACCAGTGGCTAACGAGAGCCGCACCGACACTCAATTTAAGAAAATCTTTTTCATCTGGCTGTCGAGCAACTGTAACATCCTTTCGTTCGTCAATCGCGATCCTTTGGTACCTCTTCGACGGCGAACTTATATCCAGATTTTCTGCCGGAACTCTCGGTCCAGTCGTCTTCGGGCTCGGCCTGCGCGACGCGTGTCTCGTTATCCTATTCTTCAACATGCTGTGTTGCGCCGTGCCGGCTTATCTGTATTGTTTTTCTCTATATAATAAATTACAAACTAACCAGGGATCTGATAGGACAACATGGGGGCCGAAACTGGGGATGCGACAAATGATCATATCGAGATACACTTTCGGGTAACTCCAGCAAGCCCTTGACATGGGATGCAACACGATCCAATTCTTTTCCAGTTATTATGGCGTCATCGTACCTTGTATTCTCAACTTGATGGTCATGATCGGATTCTCTTTGTTGAACTGTATCGTGGGTGGTCAGGCGTTGGCCAGTGCAGCCAATGGAGAACTCAGCTGGACGTGAGTTTTTGCTGCGAATTGTCATCCACTTATATATATATATCTTCCCTAGCGTTGGTATCGTGATAGTTGCCGTCATTGCTTTACTAGTCTCCTTTTGCGGCATCGAAATCTTGAATTGGTGAGTATTGTTGATGATTTTCTTGGCACTGTGCTGAAACCCATAGGTACGAGCGGCTGGCATGGATTCCTGTCGTGATTTCATTTGTCGTTGCACTTGGTCTCGGTGGTAAAAATTTGGCCAACCCTTCATCACAGGGGCCGGCAACAGCGTCTGCGATTTTAAACTTCGCGTCAACGATTGCTGGATTCGTCATCACCTACTCCTCCCTCAGCTCCGATTTCACCAGCTATTTCAAGCGGGATGCACCAAGGTAGGAATTCCGACTGTCACTTGCAACAACTGAAGGGTAGTCAAGTTGGACGATATTCATTTATTCCTATCTCGGATTTTTACTCCCCATCGTGAGTGTTTTTCTCTCTCCCTGTTTAACTCTTTCGGATATCTTATATCGACTGTATGGAAGGTTACCCTTCAATGCCTTGGAGCTGCTGTAAGCATCGTAGCCACATCCGTTCCGGCTTGGTCTTCCGGTTATGCGGGAGGAAACGTAGGTGGCCTCCTTGAAGCGATGCTACGACCAGCGAAAGGATTTGGCAAGTTCTTGACAGTCCTCCTCAGTCTCTCTGTGGCCGGCAACCTTGCCGCAACCTTCTATTCGATTTCGTTAAATATGCAAATCTTTATCCCTCCTTTAGTTGCTGTGCCACGCTACATGTTCTCTATTGTGGCGACTGCCATGTGGGTTGTCCAATCCTTCCTTTCGTACTTTAACCCATCCCCCTCATTAGCGTTATCCCCCTCTCAATCGTGGGAGCCACCCATTTCTATAATGCTCTCACCGATTTCCTGGGACTCATCAGTTATTGGGCATCTGCATTCGCTGCTATAGTCCTCGTGGAGCATCTTGTCTTCCGCAAAAATGATCCAGATGCTTATGATGCAGAGGTTTGGAACGTGCCCAGTCGTTTGCCACCGGGCATCGCCGCTCTGGGGGCTGGGATATTATCTTTCGGACTTGTCATTCCATGCATGGATCAGGCGTGGTTTGTGGGTCCTATCGCGAAAACGACGGGAGACATTGGATTCGAAGTGGCGTTTGGCGTTAGTGCTCTTTTGTATACCATTTTACGCGCGCTTGAGATCAGGTTACTCAGACCTCTATGATACTACACCTCGTAGCTAAATCTATAAGTACAATACTCCAAGCCATGCATTCAAAGTCACGCCTGTCTTTCATGTTTCCTTCGATACAGGTCGCGTTAGCTCCAATTCGTGTTCGGGATAATCGGGACGGCCCATCTCACCAGATTTTTTCCAAAGCGACTCTGTTATTTCCGGTGGATCGTCACATCTCTGGAAAAAAGTGGTGTGGTCATTGGAGGAATTATCGAGTCTTCGAGGCCACCCAGATTGACGGGGGATAGGTAAAGACATTTAGCCAACCTACCACCTCTATCGCTAGCGAGGAGATTTGCCGCGCAGTCAAGCTCGATTCAAGAAACGTCGGGTCATTCCAGAAGCACTGTATTTCGGTCAGCAATTCGGGATCGTTAGGGAATGGCACGGGCAGTACAAAGTGTCGAGTGATGCAGTACGTAAAGGAACGAGATCTGGCTTACCAACTCAACCAAATTTCAACTCCGACGGAGATCCCCGGTGGCATAATAGATCTGGATTCTGCCAGCACCTCGAATTTTTGACCGGCCTGTTTTGCAATAAACCAAGTTCAAAACAAGTTTGAACTTGGAACCTCATCCTGAGGCCGATGCAGAGGATGCTTGGAGGTTATGCACCGACTACGGTGCAACTGCCACGGCGGGATAGTTGGCTGGTTCCGAAGACTAAATCGTCTTGGGTTCGTTCCCTCCCAAGTTGCTGCATACGACTAACACTAAATAAATCCCGGTGTAGTATGTACCACTCTAGGAGAACTTTCGGAGAAGAATCCACAGTCTTGGGTGAAATACAATGCGAACAACCCAGACACAACGACGAACGTCCTCTTGCAAGTCGACATTTCGAACGAGGATCGAGACCTTCGGAATATCATGGACAAAGCCACGTAACGCTTCTTTCCCCTAAGCACTCATTCGAGATCATAGGTCCTGACCAAGTCGATATATACAATGCTATCAAGGTTGTCGTGACGGGAAAAGCATCTGACCTCGAATATTGGCATGATTCACCTGACGGCAAGGCCGGATACTGGAGCAAGGACCCGCCGCCGACGAAAGATATACGTAGCACGGGCATCATTCACGAGACTTCTACCCTTTATATGAGCGACGACGTCGAGATCGATAAGCATGCGTCGGTTAGCCTCGACTATAAACCTAAGGGCTGCGGTAATGTTTACGTGACGGAGGAGCGCTCTTCCCATCTTCTGGATCGTGGAATCGTGAGTAATCTATCTCGATGTAGTTGGGCCCGGGGTTGACGCGAAGCCTCTCTCTCAGCTACTCTTACGATGTGCGCATATGCTTAAGACTTGGCCAAGAGATTGGTCCCTATCTCCGAGGCTGGACTATGCACGCATTTCGTACACAACATTTTTTATATTTCGCTGACATCGTGTCTGCCTGTGCAGGAGCAGAATTGGCATGAAATGAGCGAAGAAGTCCATGGAGCTGGAGTAGATGTTCGAAAGTTTTGTTGTAACTTGTAATTGTACCTTGATCACTGGCACCCGTACTACTCATCCGAACAGAATGGCATGTCTGGAACATTGCAGTATCGCTTTAATGCAGAGTCGGAATTGGATATTGCACGGAAGTGATCGAGTCTCCGGTTCAGTTAAGTTGTCTGGCCGCCAGTGAGGCATACGAAGACCGCACTGCGCTCGACCATACCAGACGTAACCACTCTCCAAGAAAGTTCAAAGCATACACGAATAAGCTACGCGGAGAATCGAGGTGTTGTTTGTATTCGGATTTTCTGGACACTAAGTTATGATCGAAATCTTGAAGCAACCTTGAAGTGGGATCAACACTAGGTGATGGATGCATTGCAAGAAATGGGTTTGAACAATAGTAACTAGAGGATGAAGTCGGGGATCAATATGGAGAGGGGCGGGACTAGCTACGCCACTAGCGCGTGCAAGAACGCGTGGGCTCCCTTAGGGCCTTATCTGTGTCATACCTACTTTCTTTCAATACGGCGACGTCGCATTTGAATTTGGTCATCTTCGAACATAGCGGCTCCAAAGTGCGATTGTTTCTTGTGGTGGATCATGACATCCCTGGGAACAGGTTGTCAATTCATGAATCTAAATGGATCATTGGCGCTTTAGTTGACATCGAGACTGGACTGACCTTCAGCCAATTGACCACCGCAGGCGCCAGCTTGTATAATATCCTGAGGTTGCCAACAACGTCCATAGTCAAGGAGCCAGTGCTTTTTATCTCCCACAGCAGGTCTGCATCATCGGGCGTTGCTCTCCTGAGGAGCCGCGGCAGATCCCACAAAAGGTTAACCGCCACACTGTGTGACCTAGACCACTGACTGTCATAACTTGTCCGACGACCCTGAATCGAATGTCTCACATTGGGTTGTATTTTGTTCTCAAATATCTCATGCAGCGAGTCACAACAAGTGTACCCCACAGTTCTGGATCACAGTAGAACGATCTGCTTCGATCTGGGTTCTGTACAAAGTCCCTGAGGTAGTTTGTGATTGAGGGATTGAAGTCTGTGAAGAGGTTATTTGTTGCGATAGAGAGCAGGCGGCAGTCCTCCCATGGTTGGAATGTGGGGGGGTAAATCTCGAGAATTTGGACTATCTGATGGAGTGGCTCTTCAAGACAGCCCCCCAGTCTGGATCCGTCGACTGCGGTATACAAAGCATGCAGGTAATTTCTTTTCTCGGCAGTATCTGCAAGTTTCGAAAGATAGGTGTGTAAGACAGAGTCACAAAGCATCCTCAGTTGCATGAGGAGATCTTGGGTCACAGGACTGAAATTTTCGCCCTGTGGAACAGCTGCCTCAGCCGGGTCGAGTGAGAAAAACGTAAACTGATACCTCATTTTCTGGGCGGATTATTGTCACTAACAAGTTGAGCAGCTGGAGCTTTTTCTCATTCGACCAAGCATCGAGCTCCCCAGTGAAACATGAGGACCAGAGACATTCCTTGAGGCTTTCATGAACAACTTCTACGAACTGGTCCTTTCTGGAACTAAACACGAAAGAAGACCAGAGAAATGTCGACAGATCCTCAATGCAGTACTCGCGTTCGAGGCCTTCTAGGGTTTGCACATTAGTCCCTTTTGACACCAATCGAAGAAATGATAAACTGACCTTTCAGAGGCTTGGAGGCACAATTGTGAGGTTCCAATGACCGACACAATGACCTGCAGCCTAGGGAGAAAGCATTGCGGAACGCAGTATGGGCCCACTCTTCAAGATCAATATAATAATCTTTTGCACGGGCTTTATTGAGGAGAAAATCCCCGAACGACGCGTGAACTAGAGTAGGTGCCGCAAACCATTCTTCGAATGAGACGATAGATCGTAGCCCCCGCAGTGTTAGCATCATTCGCCCTCGCGGGAAAAGGTCTTGGATGCAAGGAAGGTACAACACTCGTGTGTCAAAAAATCCGGACATTATCACATATCCCAAGGCAAGCTTCAGCACAGGAAGGTGAGATGTCGGGGAGGACGACAAAATTTGAGTGTACAGCTGATCGAGCTCCGCAAAGGGGTTCGATTCCGAGTGGAAACCGGAGGAATCTGACTTGCCGAGAACCTGGTCCAGTCGGGTTGCAGGCGAGAAGAACTCCTCGTCGATGAATTTGATAACTGTGGAGGCATAGACAAAGTAACCTTCTGACTGCCTTACAAGTCGCTCGATGATATCTTCGGAGGGCCAAGGTCTAGGTATAGACTCCATGACGTTTCTGTGCCTCCTGGCGCCATATATCCTCGAGAGCTCGCCTCGAAGATATATATCAACATCGCTCAAAGCCCAGTAGTCACCGTAAAGAGATAAAACCTGTGTGATGGTGGCCAGATCCAGCTCCTCGAATGCTTCCCTAATATGAGACTCTGGACGGCTCACGATCAAGAACCGCAGCGGAAGATTATGAGTATGGGCCATGCGGGAAACTTGTGCGATGATCCAACACTGGTCGTCGTTCCTCTGGCACTCATCCAGACCATCGATAATGACTAGAAATGGCGAAGAGGCTGGGGGCACCGGTGCAGAGTGATCTTCGAGTAAAGAAGCCATTAAGTCAATGGAGCCCAAGGCCCGGTCAGCAATGTATGGGTCATGGCTGAGGATTTCGTCAAGCCTCTGGCGTTTTTCTGGTGTTGACAGGGCGATCTGAACGGCAATCGTCGGAAAGAGATATTGGACAGCGTTGCGACGCGCGGCTGTTCGAGCAAAAAAGAAGCTCGCTGCTAGCTGATTGCGTTCAGCACATGTCTCTGCAACGGTTTGAGCGATAGCCGATTTCCCGCCGCCTGCAGGACCGTGAAGCCAGAAAACCTGGCTGCCCTGCACACCAGCATTGGCCCATGAATCGATCTTCTCTAATACTTCCTTCCTCGTGCCAGGATGACATCGGGGAGGAGGACTGCGTTCCTGTGAATTGTAAGCGGCACCCATTGAAATAAAGTGTATGAGTGTCGGCCAAGGGACAGCTATGTATGTTGAGTGAGCATCTAACGGTTTCCTGGCACCCTCGTCCGAACCTGGTTGTGAGTTGTGTATGGATATTCTCTGGTTGTTCAAGACGACTCCATGATTATAATATCGATAATCCCGAGCTACGTCGATGATCGACCCGCCAACGATGTTTACCGTCGAGCCATTGGCTTGATTTCCTGGAGGTAAATACCATGGCCGTGCAACTTGAAGCGGCGAAGCGGCGTCTCCCCGGCTGGCGCCCGACATATCTGAGATTAAGCGCTGAGCCCTAATTGAGGGTTAGGGTCAGGCCACGTTGGAGGCTTGGAGCGGACTATGAAAACAAAGGAATTGCGCGGCTGTCGCCGCAGCGCCCGATGCGAAACCTATCGGGACGGTCAGGTTAAGGTCTTAAAACTGGAGGGGTCGTTGCAAGCACGGCAGATCGAGTTCAATCAAAGTTCAATGTTCTTTTAGTTGGGTCGGAAGTTCATTTAGAAGAGTTCGACGCATTCTAAGTTATAACTGGAGATGTAGGCCCCTGAGTCTCAAGATCTCACGGCCAGTCCGGCTTTTTTCTTTTTTCTTTTTATTCTGCCCTTATCACCTGAAGTACGCAGCCACTATCGCATGTCAGTTACGGAGTGCATTAGTTTGAGTGGTTCCCACATTCCATCGAATGAGATGAGTGATCGTAGGCCTCGCAATGTTAGCTTCACCTTCCCTGGCGAGAGACAGAGGAAGGCTGTGATGTGGCCTATACCCCTGGGGTTGGAATCGAGTACTTACAGCATATCCCAAGATGCGCTCAAGGAGAGGAATTTGCGATTTCGGGCAGAATGATAGAATCTGTATATATAACTTATCGAGCTCGGCGAAGGGAGCAGAAATAGATGGATTGGAACAGTTCAGAACCTGGTCGAGCCGATCTGCAGGTGAAAAGAATTCTTCATCGATGAATCTAATGACCGTGGAGGCATAGATGAGGTAACCTCCCGACTTCCATGTGAGTGGCTTGATAACATCGTCAGAAGGCCAAGGCCTACGGACAGACTCCATGACATCTCTATGCCCCTTGGAGTCGTATATCCTCGAAAACTCGCTCCGAAGATAGGTGGAGACATCATCGTGAGACTGAAAATCGCCGTAAAGGGATGACATTTGTGTAATGCTGGCCAAGAAGGGTTCCTCAAACGCTTCGCAAATATGGGACTCGGGGCAGCTCACGATCGGGAACCGCAGAGGAAGTCGGCGTGCCATGTGGATGATGTGAGAAACGCTAAGATGTGACATTGGTCGTTGTTCCCTGGCACTCATCGAGGCCGTCGATGACGACCAAAAATGGTGAAGAGGGTACGCTCCGTGATGTATGGGTCATTCTTGAGGATGCTGTCGAGCTTCTGCCGTTTGTCTGTACTGGAGAGCGCAGTTTGAAGAGCAAACGTCGGAAAGAGGTGTCTGATGTCGTTGCGACAGGGAACAGTTCGAGCAAAAAGAATGTCGCCGCGAGCTGATTGCGTCCGTTTCTGCAACAGTCTGCGCGATCGTGGATTTCCTGCACCTGCAGGACCGTGAAGCCAGAGAATCCTCGTATTCTCTCCACCAGCGTTTACCCACTCATTGATGTTCTCCAACATCTCCCTCCAGGTTCCAGGATGAGTGACATCGCGGAGCTGGATGGCGCTCCCGGGAATTGTAGGCGGCACCCATAGAGGCAAAATCTGAGAACTTTGGTCATGGAAAGCCAGACTGAGAGTGGTGTACATGGTGGTGATAATCTCCAGCAATGTCATGGAACGAGCCGCCGACCATTTGTACCGACGAGGTATTGGTAAGTTCTGGAGGTACTGTAGTACACGCTTTGGTCGCAGAGGTGGAAAAGCGACGTTCACCGGGTGGTCGCCGAACATGGTAGAGAGGACGACCGTAACGGAATCGGTTATGTACTATATAGCAATACTTCAACAATACATAGTGCGCACGAAAACTTCCATCCAAGTATCTAAATAAGAGGTAGATATTAGGTCGTCCTCTCTCCATGAGCCTAGTCGACGTACATGGGGTTGCCGTGTTCGTCGATGAGTTCTGTGCCGTGCGGGCCAAGGGCTGGGTGAGACTGGTTCTTGTGAACCTGCGAGTCTCCTGCTGGGTACGCGAACGAGCGCGTCAACGTTTCCTTTGACGAGAACTGGAACGGTGATCCGAGGGTAGGGGTCCTGGATCCCGGATATCCAGTGTCCCTGTTAAGGGTTTCATGTTCCTCCAGTTTATCCTGCGTATCCCCCAAGGTCCAAAGCAGAGGATTTACTTGTATTCTTTCGTGGTCCCGTCTCAGCGTTTTTTGTGGGGCACCAGGAATCTGAATGAGCGTGGGAGCGGGAGTAATGTATTCGAGTTCCTCTTCCTCCGCCCTCACTTTTTCTGCCGTACCGGCGGATGTCTGGACGGCATCTGGACGGATCCAACGAATGTGCGTCCCCTGGCCGGTTGCGGAGGGCCCTATCAGCATCTCTGTACTAGTTCGCGGGAGCCCATGACGGTTGAAAACAGCCTGAGTCGTCGCGTACTGGGTCCGCTGTTCAAGTTGCTTGGCTTTGCTTCGCGTCAACATGAGGGGATATCAATATCTTGAAGGGACGTCGAAAACGGGGGTCTGGGCAAGTAATGGTGAGAACGCTGAAACTTGCTCCCTTTATAGATGTGCCGACACAAAGAACCTCCTTGTTCTCGTAGTCACTTGTACTCGTCGTGCCACTCGTCATCATGATGGCCAAGTGGTTTTCATTTCGGTTTCCCTGCTCCGATGCACAGCTGCAGTTGCAGCGCAGCCGGACTCAGTAACCATGACTCAAGGAAATGACTCCACACCTCCTCCATGAGTTCTGGCCACGCTGATGCGGACTCTATAGGAGTGCACAGGAGCACAGGCGTATATGGCAAGAGGCCACGATGGCTCCTTTGGTTCCGAATCACCGATTACGGTCCCACTTCAAGATTGTCAAGATGATACTTGGCCTCATTGTCCCCCACTCATGATCGATTATTCCTCTTATACTGCAAGCTTGGAGCACATGCTATGCGATCGCTTGTCAGCGGAAAAGCGGCAAGGAACAATGTCCTAATAGGCTTGATTGCCAACTCCGATAACGATCATGCACTGAGGCCACTCGCCAATACTTGCCTTACATGGCGATTTTTGTAAAGCCTAGGATTGATTGATCGACCGCACATTGTGGGGGCCAGACAGCACACCAAATATTGATGACAATGGGATGCAACGTCCTCATAAGGATGCTTTTCTCGTGGGCCAGGTAATCACTCCCAGCCGTCCTCCGACGCTCAACGTTAACCGACACCGACACCGACACAGCTCGTCCCGACCCCAGTCCCGGATTCTCATTGATTAATTATCCGCCATGCCATTCCTTCCTGCTTGTTTTTCTCCTCTCCGTATCTTTAGTAATTCCCCGAAGAAGATCCAAGTCACCCCCATTGCTAATATCGCAACGCCTACTTCTGCAACGCCTGGCCACAAAATACCTTGCATCGGCCCTCGCCATCAACCTCCCCACTCCCCCGACACTCCTTACCGCACTGGTCCTCTTGGTCGTCGTCAGAGCTCCCGCCTGATCAAGGAGGAACACGTAAAGAAAGCCTTTCGTCGTCACCAACAGAAGGCTGCCCGTCCTGTGCGAACACCCGTCGCTCCCGCAGTACTTTCCCGAATAGCCAACGAGGAGTTCGTTCCTTTCGAGGTCATTGACCAAGCTGTTTCATCCCTTGTGCAGGCCGGCGGGGACACATCTGCCGAGGACTTGATCATGGCTCAGCAACTCAAGGCACTCGGGAGGGAGCGGTCTATCCACAATCGTATTGACGCCGAGCGTGACCTAGTTGAGCGCGCTCGCAAGGACGCTCCAGCTATGAATCTAGCGCGCGAGAAGAAAACCGCTAGTGCGCGGAAGGCCAAGGCCCGTGCTGCTACCAAGGCTGTAGAGGAGGCGAGGAAGAAGCGTGAAGCGCGACGTTTTGCCGCGATGCAGCAGCGCTACAACCCCTGGATAAGCTACGGGATACACGGACGCATAAACGCCGAGAAGTACCAAAATCGGTTGAGATTCCCCCGGGTCCCAAGTTATCATGCCAAGGCGAGACGGGAGGTAGATGGACTAGCCGCGGAATTGGAACGACAGGCGATCAGGCATGCAGTACAGGAGCGGCGCGAAGCAGAGCGTCAGGAGCAGGAGCGGATTCGCCAGGTACAGGAAGCTGCTGACCTTGCGCGGCGACAGGAGGAGGAACGGCTTAGGGCTCAACAATTGGAGCAGGAACGCCTTCGAACTGAGGAGGTGGACACTGAGCAACGTGTTCTCGAGGAATACGAACTCAAGTGGAATGTCCTCAAGACGGACGAACTCATCCCAGTCATCTATTTTTACGAAGTCCCATGGCCGCTCATCACCCGGGTACAATCGTTCGATGACTTCACTGCCCCCGCTATCAGCTACTTCGTTCACCATCCTCGTCGTATCGGCTTCGAAGGGAAGACTCCGAGGGAGCGGGTCAAGGCCGAGATCCTGCGATGGCACCCTGACAAGTTCAATACCAAGGTACTCCCAAGGATATTCCCGGATCATGCCGAATTTGCGAAAGACGCTGCTGGCAACGTCGTACGAATTTTGACCCAGATGTTGAACCAACTTGATC
>Ga0307516_10003913_pt1 | contig 18775 bp, 20 predicted proteins | sample 19_EM_MG_FD_203310 | JGI IMG/M metagenome (GOLD analysis project Ga0307516, IMG submission 203310) | Populus trichocarpa ectomycorrhiza microbial communities from riparian zone in the Pacific Northwest, United States - 19_EM | ecosystem: Host-associated > Plants > Roots > Unclassified | place... | reverse complement strand
GTGGGCGCCCGCTAAGGGGGGGCCCACCACACGGCCATGCAACATGCCGGGCACGCGCATGTCGTGCACAAAGGTCAGCGCGCCTGTGGCCTTGGCGGGAATGTCCACGCGCGGCTGGCTGGTGCCCACCACACGGTAGTCTGCGGCGTCTTTCAGCGGCATGGCTGGCGCCAGGTCCAGTTCGACGTGCTGGCCGCTGAGCAGCGCACCGTAAGGCACCGAACGGGCGACATCGCCGCGCACGCTGGCCAGCCCGTCGCGCATGTCCACGGCGCCGGCCTCCACACCGAGCCGGACCGCGGCCTGCGCCAGCAGCCAGGCGCGCGCCTGCGCCGCGGCGGTGCGCAAGGGCGCCGCATGGACCTGGATGGACGCACTGGCAATCGTGGCGCCCTGGTTGGGCACGCGCGCAGTGTCCCCCAGCACCATGTGGATGCTGCCCATGGCCATGTCGAGTTCTTCCGCCACGATCTGGCTCAGCGCCGTGCGGATGCCCGTGCCCAGGTCCACATGCCCGTTCAGCGCGGTGACACTGCCGTCGTCCCACACGGCGAGCAGGATTTCCACGCCTTCTGCCGGGTTGGCCGTGACCTGCGACGGCTGGCCGGGAGTGGGCGGCGGGGGCGGCGGCGGTGTCCGCGTGACCAGCAGCACCCCGGCGGCCGCGCGGAAACCGGCTCGGTTGAGTGGCGTGTCGGCGCGGCGCGTCATGGCGAAGCTTCGCCGATGCTGCGCATCAACTGCGCGGCGCGCTTGACTGCCCTGAGGATTTCCAGGTGCGTGCCACAGCGGCAGAGGTTGCCGGACAACTCGCACCGGATTTCTTCCTCCGTCGGATCGGGACTGCGCGCCAGCAGGGAAGCCGTCATCATGATCATGCCGCTCAGGCAGTAACCGCACTGCGCCGCCTGTTCATCGATGAAGGCCTGCTGCACCGGGTGCAGCCTGTCCAGCGAACCCAGGCCCTCCAGTGTGGTGATCTGCCTGCCCGCCACGCCGCCGGCCGGAATCACGCAGGCGCGCGCTGCGACACCGTCGACCAGCACCGTGCAGGCCCCGCATTCACCGAGGCCACAGCCGTACTTCGGGCTGTTCAAACACAGGTCGTTGCGCAGAACCGTCAGCAGGCTGGCCTGCGCGGACACAGGCAGCGCCCGCCCCACCCCGTTGACATGGAGGGTGACGACCTGCGAACTCATCGGTACACGCGCAAGCCGGGCTCCTGGCAAGGCCTCAGGCCAGGTCGGCGGACTGGATGCGTTTCACACCGCGGGCGGTCATCTGCTTCCAGGCCGCGGCAAGGGAGCCGTTGAGGTCGATGGCGCGTGTGGCGTCCTCGATCACATATACGTCGAAACCGGCCTTGCGCGCGTCCATGGCCGTCCAGGCGACGCAGAAGTCGGTGGCCAGGCCGGTCACAAACACACGCTTGATGCCGCGTTGTTTCAGGTAGCCGCCCAGGCCGGTCGGTGTCTTGCCATCGGCCTCGGTGAAAGCGGAATAGCTGTCCACTTCCTGGTGGTAGCCCTTGCGCACGATGACCTGCGCTGTCGGCAATTTCAGGTCCTTGTGCAATGCGGCGTCTTCCGTGCCCTGCACGCAGTGGTCGGGCCACAGCACCTGGTTGCCATAGGCGAGCTTCTTGACCTCGAAGGGCTTCTTGCCGGCGTGGGTGCTGGCAAAGGAGGCATGGCCCTTGGTGTGCCAGTCCTGGGTGACCACGATGTTTTCAAAGGCAGCCGAGAGTTTGTTGATCACCGGCACCACTTCCTCGCCGCCCTTGACCGGCAAGGTGCCGCCGCTCACAAAGCAGTTCTGCACGTCCACCACGATGAGGGCGCTTTTCCCGTCCGGCTTGATCTTGCCCGCGGCAAAGGACATGGAGCCGGTCGCCGCCGCAAGGCCAGCGCCGTACAGGGCTTTCAACAGGGTTCTGCGATGGGCTGTCTGCATGATGCGATCTCCTGAAAGTGAATGAAAAAAACCTAGACGCTGAGATAGGCGCGTCTGACCTCTTCATTGGCCGACAGCTCGGCCATGGCCCCCTCATACCGGATCTGGCCCTTTTCGAGCACATAGGCCCGATCCGACACCAGTTCCGCAAAATGCATGTTCTGCTCGGACAGCAGGATGCTGACGCCCTGGGACTTCAATTCCAGGATCATCAATGCCATCTGCTCGACGATCACCGGCGCCACCCCTTCGGAAGGTTCGTCCAGCAGCACCAGATAGGGATTGCCCATCAGTGTGCGCGCCACGGTCAGCATCTGCTGCTCGCCCCCGCTCATGCGGCCGCCGGGGCGGTCCGGCATCTCGCCGAGGTTGGGAAACAGCTTGAACAGGCGCTCCGGCGTCCACAGCGGGGCGGCCGACCCATCGGGCCAGCGTCGTGCAGGCTGTTTGCCCACCTCGAGGTTTTCCATCACCGTGAGGTCGGTGAAGACGCGGCGGTCCTCGGGCACAAAGCCCAGACCCAGGCGGGACGCCACATGGGGCTCGCTTCTGGAAATGTCATGCCCCAGGAAGCTGACCACGCCTTTGCGTTTGGCCAGCATGCCGATCAGGGTCTTGAGGGTGGTCGACTTGCCGGCGCCGTTGCGCCCCATCAGGGCCACCACTTCGCCGCGCCGCACCTGCAGGTCCACGTCATACAGGATCTGGGCTGCGCCATACCAGGCGCACAGGGCTTTGGCGTCCAGCAAAATGTCCGCGTTCATGCTGCTTCTCCCGTCACGGCATTGATTTCCGCGGATTTCTGCGCAATTTTTTCGAAGGTCTTGCCGCTGCCGAAGTAGACCTCCTGCACCTTCGGATGGTCGCGTATGTCCAGCGGTTTGCCCTGCGCAATCAAGCGCCCGCGCGCCAGCACAATCATGCGGTCGGCATAGGCAAACACCACGTCCATGCTGTGTTCGGTGAAGAGCACCGCCATGCCGCGGTCTACCACCAGCTGTTTGGTCAGCGCCATCAGGGCGTTGCGCTCGCGCGGCGCCATGCCGGCTGTGGGCTCGTCCATCAGCAGGAGTTTTGGGCTGTTGGCCATGGCAATCGCCAGCTCGACGCGCTTGACGTCGCCGTAGGCCAGCTCGCTGCAGGGCCTGTCGGCCTGCGGCGCCATGCCGACCTGGTCCAGCAGGGCCAGGGCTTCGTCGCGCTTGTAAGCGGCAGCGCTGCGCCACATCGAGAACAGCTTGCCGTCGTGCGACAGCAGCGCCATCTGCACGTTTTCGGCGACGGTCAGGGAAGCAAAGGTTTCTGCGATCTGGAAGGTGCGGCCGACGCCGAGACGCCAGATGGCGCGCGGCTTGCGGCCCACCAGTTCCTGGCCATCGAGCAGGATGGAACCCTGGCCCGCCGGCAACTGGCCGTTGACCATGTTGAAGGTGGTGGTCTTGCCCGCGCCGTTGGGCCCGATCAGCGCCAGCAACTCGCCGGCCGCCAGATCGAAACTGATGCCGTCCACGGCTTTCACGCCACCGAAGGATTTACCCAGGTTGTTGACCTGGAGCAAAGGGGTGCTCATGTTTTCACCTCACCGGTGTTTGCGGCGGAGGCCTTGTTGCGAAACCGGTCAAACAGCAGCTTGGCCGAGCCGGCGATGCCCTGCGGGAAAAGCAGCACCAGCAAAAGAATGATGGCGCCCAGCATGGCGCGCCAATAATCGGTGTTGCGCGCCACCGTGTCATGCAGCCAGGTGAAGGTCACCGCCCCGACCACAGGACCGGCCAGTGTCTGGATGCCGCCCAGCAGCACCATGACCAGCCCGTCCACCGACTTGCCCACACTCAGGCTTTCCGGTGAGATGCTGCCTTTGGAAAAAGCGTAAAGCGAGCCGGCCAGCCCGGCCGCGGTGCCGGCAATGACAAAGGCCGTCCATTGCATGCGCTTGACGTCGATGCCGATGGCGTCGGCGCGCAGCACCGAATCGCGCCCGGCGCGCAAGGCGTACCCAAAAGGCGAGAACAACACGCGGCGCAGCCAGAGGATGGCCGCGACCACCAGTACCAGCGTGAGCCAGTAATACATGCGTTTGTCTGACAGCCACTCCGACGGCCAGACACCGGTCAGCCCGTTGCTGCCGCCGGTGAAGGAATCCCACTGGTAGGTGACCGCCCAGGTGATCTGCGCAAACGCCAGGGTCAGCATGGCCAGGTACACGCCCGACAGGCGCACCGCGAACCAGCCGTAAACAAAAGCGCCGGCTGCGGCAACCAGCGGCGCCACCACCAGCGCGGCTTCCATCGGCATGCCGCTGCTGCGCACCAGCAGCGCGGCGCCGTAAGCCCCCAGGCCGAAATAGGCGGCGTGGCCGAAGGAGTGCATGCCGGCCGGGCCCATGATGAAGTGCAGGCTGGCGGCAAACAGCGCGGCGATCAGCAGGTCGATCATCAGCACCGTGGTGTAAGGTGAATTCACGGTGAACAGTGGCATCGCGGCCAGCACCAGCCCGAGCACAGCCGCAGCGACGAGATAAGTGCGGCTGGCCTTGCGCAGAGGCTCCTCCTGCATGCCGACATAACGGCTGGGTGCCTGGGGCCGGCCGAACAGGCCCCAAGGCCGCCACACCAGCACGATGGCCATGACCAGAAAGTCGGCGACCAGCGTGAGTTTTGAAAAGGAAATGCTGTAGCCGAAAATTTCGACCACGCCGAGCCAGATACAGATGGCCTTGATTTCGGCGATCAGCAGCGCGGCCGCATAGGCGCCGGGGATGGAGCCCATGCCGCCCACCACCACCACCACGAAGGCCGAGCCTATGGTGTGGAGGTCCATCTCGAGTGTGGCGGGCTCGCGCGGCAATTGAAGCGCGCCGCCCAGACCGGCCAGCATGGCGCCCAGTGCGAACACGGCGGTGAACAACCAGGCCTGGTTGACCCCCAACGCACTGACCATCTCGCGGTCCTGCGTGGCGGCACGCACCAGCGTGCCCCAGCGTGTGCGGGTCAGCAGCAGCCAGAGCAGGCCCAGCACCACCGGACCCACCACAATCAGGAACAGGTCGTAGCTCGGAAACTGGCGACCGAGGATTTCAATCGAACCAGCCAGGCCGGGCGCGCGCGGCCCCAGCAACTCATCGGGGCCCCACAGGTAAAGAACAATGTCCTTGATCACCAGCACCAGCGCAAACGTGGCCAGCAGCTGGAACAGTTCGGGCGCCTTGTAGATGCGGCGCAGCAGCACCATTTCGATCAGCGCGCCAATGATGCCGGTCGCCACAGCCGCCAGCAGCAGCGCGGGCCAGAAGCCCATGCCGCCCCCCAGTTTTTCGACCAGCGTGTAGGCGATGTAGATGCCGACCATGAAAAACGAGCCGTGCGCAAAGTTGACGATGCGTGTGACGCCGAAGATCAGCGACAGCCCCGCCGCAACCAGAAACAGCGACGAAGCGCCCGCCAGCCCATTGAGCAACTGAACGATGAAGCCTGAAAAACTCATTCAATAGTCCTCTGGAGCCCAGCAACCAGCACCACGCCGCGTGCGGCGTGGTGCGGCGCAGGACAGTTGTTCAGTCTGCGGCGCGCGACTTCTTCACATCGGCGGCAGGCGGCTGGAACTTGGCGCCATCGAAGTAGGTGTAGTCCACCATCACACCCTTGCCGTTGTCGTTTTTGGTCTTGCCGACAAAGGCGCCCATGGTCGACTGGTGGTCTTCGGGGCGGTAGGTGATCTTGCCGAAGGGGGTGGCGACCTGCAGCCCCTTGAAGGCAGCGACCATCTTGGCAGATTCCGTGCTTTTTGCCTTGGCAGCGCCAGCGGCGACCGACTTGATCATGGCGTAGCCCACCACCGAGCCGAGGCGCGGGTAGTCCTTGAACCTGGCGTGGTAGGCCAGGAAGAAGGCCTTGTGCTCGGGGGTCTGCACGCCGTACCAGGGGTAGCCGGTGACGATCCAGCCGTTGGGTGTTTCTTCCTTGAGCGGGTCCAGGTACTCGGGCTCGCCGGTCAGCACGCTGACCACGGTGCGGTCCTTGAACAGGCCGCGCGTGTTGCCTTCGCGGACGAAGCGCGACAGGTCGGCGCCGAACAGCACGTTGAAGATGGCGTCGGGTTTGGCATCCGCCAGCGCCTGCACCACGCTGCCGGCATCGACCCGGCCCAGCGGCGTGGCCTGCTCGGCCACAAACTCAACATCAGGCTGCGCCGCCTTCAACAACTGCTTGAAAGCTGCCACGGCCGACTGGCCGTATTCGTAGTTGGGATAAACAATCGCCCAGCGCTTTTTCTTGAGTTTCACGGCCTCTGGCACCAGCATGGCAGCCTGCATGTAGGTCCCGGGGCGCAGGCGGAAGGTGTACTGGTTGCCGCCCTGCCAGGTCATCTTGTCGGTCAGCGGCTCGCCTGCCAGGAAAAAGAACTTTTTCTGCTTGGCAAGGTCGGCCACGGCCAGACCGGTGTTCGACAGGAAGGTGCCGGTCAACACGTCAATCTTCTCGCGCGAAATCAGCTCTTCCGCCACGCGCACGGCATCACCAGGGTTGGCGTTGTCGTCACGCGTGATCAATTCGATCTTTTTGCCATTGACGCCGCCGGCGGCGTTGATTTCCTCTACCGCGAGTTCCATGCCTTTTTTGTACGGTTCCAGAAAGGCGGGCTGCGCCTTGTAGCTGTTGACCTCGCCGATTTTGATCACGCCTTGCGCGTGTACCGTCGACACCGAGGCCAGCAGGCCCAGGCAGGTCACCATGCTGAGCATCTTGTATTGCATCTTCATAAAAACTCCTGTCGTGGATCGGATTGAACTGAAAAAAGCAGGCGCCTACCGAAGGCCGTCTTCGCCCTTGATGTCGTGGATCTGCAATCCGCCCACGCGCGGTAGTGGCCGGCCACTGTCTGTCACAACGACAGCGACCACAATTTCATTGGCCCTCGGCGCATCGGCCACCCGGGCCTCCATCGCATCGAAATGGCTGCGTACAAAGGCGGCGTCCTTGTGCCCCAGCGGCACATCGACCGCAGTGCCCAGCCCGCCGCGCTTTTTGCTGGACGGCACCAGGGCGGCGCCCTTCTCCACGGCCAGGCGCAGGGGCGCACCCAGTTTGGGGTGCAGGATGGCTGCCGCGTGCTCCAGCTCGCCAGCCTCGCCGACGATGGCCGCTTTGCCGTAGCTTTGCGCCTGGCCGGGGGAAATGCCCAGCGCCTCGACACATTTTTTCCCGAGCAGCGCGCCCAGTTCCTCACCGATGGTGATGAGCTCGTCCAGGTTTTCCTGGTAGACCCCGGCAAACGGGTTGGCGATCACCGCCATCGCCAGCGCCCTGCGTGTCGGCGGCTGGACGGGTTTACCCATTTCCATGTGGATTTCGTCGACCTGGACAATGATTTTCCGGATGGCGGCAGTCATGTGTTTTTCCTTGTGCGTATTGCGGTGGCGGCGCCGGTTCAGCGCAGGCCGTCCCATTTGCTGATCGCAGCGGCGGCGAGCCCGCCGACACGCGCATGGATGCGCGGGCCGGTGCTCATCGCCAGAATAAAAACAATTTCATCCGCAAGCGGCGCACCGGGAACACGCACCTCGATCGCGTCGAAATGGCTGCGCACGTAGGCGGCATTGATGTGCGTCATGGGCACGTCAAGCGCCGCGCCCGGACCACCCACTTTTTTGGTCGAAGGCACGATGGACAGCGCATTGCCGGGCCGCCCGTTTTTTTCCTCGCCTTGCCCCCTGGCATAAGCGGCCGCATCGCCTTTCCAGCCCAGCAGTTCGCGCATGGCGTAACCGCCCGGCACATGCCAGAGCGCGCCATGCTCCAGCTCGCCGGCTGCACCGATGATGGCGCCCTTGCCATACCCTTCGATGCGCTCGGCGGGCACACCCATGGCCGTGAGCAGCTTGCGCGCCATATCCAGCCCCACCGGGTCGAGCGCCGCCATCATCGGCAGGATCTCGGCTTCATACCGTCCGGCAAAGGGGTTGGTGAGCACAGCACCGATCGCGCCGCGCAGCAGCGGCACATCAGCGACGGGCCCGAATTCGTGCCTGATCTGCTCCACGTGCGTAAAGATGCGTCGTATGTCAATCATCGCTGTGCGCCCATCCGTTTCATTAAGCAAATACCGAACCAGCTTGCTGGTTGCTGCGGTGATTTTCCAGTGTTCCCATGCCCGAAGTATCGGTGCTGGCAATCTGATTCTGACAAATCAGCGCAGCGGACCAGATCAGGCCGGCCCCGCGCAGGGCCTGCGCACGCCGCAGGCCCGCACGCAAGGCCTGTTGCACCAGGGCCGGCTCCAGCGGCGGAACATCCACCGTGACCGGCAAATCGCCCAGGTCGGAATCGTCTTTCAACTCGCAGGCCGGCCGGCGCTGGATGCGGGGATCGGAAAGGTTGACGGCATTGGCAATCACCGTTGCGGCCGCATCCGCCTCCGCGGCGGTGCGTGCCAGCACCGTCACGCTGTCGGCAATCCCCAGTGAAAAGCTCCTGCCGCGCCAGCCACTGGTGGCGACACCGCGCACCGGCAGCAGGCTGGACACCTCGAACTGGCCGTCGGTGCGGATACCGTCGCGGATTTCGTTGTGGTCCAGGCGCGCCATGTCCGCATACAGGCCGATCCGCACCGACTGCGACGGCGCCAGATGCAGGGCAATGTCACCGCCATTGTTGACCCACGCCCGCGTCACGCCATCCACCGCATAACAGGCAATGATCTCTTGCGCCACGGCGCCGGCCACCGCAGCCATGGGTGTGATGAACGCGCTCTTGTAGGGCTGGCAGGCCTGCCACATGCGCCTGGCGACGGGTCCCCGCAGTGGGCAGGGGCCCTGCACCGGCAACCGCAGGACCACAAGTTCCTGCACCAGTTCATCCAGGATGCCGCGAAAGCGCCGCCAGGCGCTGTCGTGCGCAGCCTCCAGCGCCGACGGCTCTCCACTCGCGCCAATCACCAGGTCCATGGGACCGTGATGGAAATGCCAGCGGCCGTCCGGTAAAAGTGAGCGTTGGGCTTGCATGGCCGGAGGTTTCAGCCGAGCAGGGGCGGACGCGCCAGCGGCCACGCATTGGCGGATGGCAAAGCCGCCCAGGCCAGGGAAGAAGGCGCGCCCTCGTTGTGCCAGGCGCCCCGGCGCAGCGCCTCCTCCAGCGTGCGCACATGGTCCATGTGGCCGCCGAGCGCCCGGTAGTCGTCCAGCTTCATGCTGAATTCGATAGGCGCCACGATAGCCGGCGTGGGCACCGTGCCAAAACTGTTGTCGGGCATGCGCATCACGTCAGCCATCACGGTGATGCCGCCGCCCGGCCACACATAGGCAGCGGCGCCACCGCAGGTGACATTAACGAGTGCATTCTTGATGGCCCGGGTCAGTAGGACGGGATTCTCGGTGACCCCCGCGCGCAGGCTGCCGCCGGCGCCGCCGAGAAACAGCACGGTGGTCAGGGAGGGTTCGCAGTTCTCGCCAATACGCTCGATGATCAGGCGCACTTCTGCTGGCATCTCCTGCTCGACCGGATGTAGCTCTTCATTGAGCACGTACCAGCTGGCGTGTTCGCCGGTGGTGGACGTCATCAACAGGCGCAACCCCGGCCACGCGACATCGGCATCCCAGCCCTCGATGATGGACAGCGGGTCGGCGATGTCCGTACCGCCCCAACCCGTGCCGGGGTTGGCCACCTGGAAATAACGGCCCGGCGTTGACTTGCGGCCGCGCATCCTGATGCCCGAAGCGCGCATGTCCAGGCAACGCCCGGCCTGGTGCTCGGTCAGCACACCGGTGATGTGGTCATCGACCACCACCACCTCATCGAGCTTGCCGAACAATTGCTTGGCAAAAATGCCTATCGTGGCCGAGCCGCAACCGACGCGCATGCGTTGCTCTTCCACGCCGTTGACAATGGGCGCGCGGCCTGCCTGGATCAGGATCTGCGATCCCCCGTCGATCGTGAACTCAACCGCTTTTTTGTTGCCCAGCGACTGCATCATGTCCATGGTGACGCGGCCTTCTTTCTTGCTGCCGCCGGTCAGGTGGTGCACGCCGCCCAGGGACAGCATCTGCGAGCCATACTCCGCCGTCGTCACATGGCCAACCACCTCGCCCTTGCAACGCACATTGGCCTGCTCGGCACCGAGAAAACGGTCGGTGTCGATCTTCACCTTGAGGCTGCAGTAGCTGAAGATGCCTTCGGTGACCACCGTGACCATGTCGACGCCCTCCACCCGGGACGACACGATAAAAGGCGCAGGCTTGTAGTCGGGATAAGTGGTTGACGAGCCCACGCCGGTGACAAACACCTCATCGGCCAGCACCAGGTCCCCGCTCCAGGCCGGCGTGGCCGGGGCTTCCTCCGCGGGGGATCCGACCGCGACGCGGCCGGCAAAAGGGACCACCTTCGCTTCGGCATCCGCCAAGGTGCGGCGCAGCAAGAGCACGGGGTCCACACGGACCAGGGTGCCACTGCGATTGGCATAACGGTCGCAGGCGCCGCTGCGGCCCTCGGAAATCTGGCACAGCACGGGACAGGCGTTGCATTCGATTTTTTCGCTGTTCATGCGTTCATTGCGCGGCCTGGCCTTCTCCAGCACCTGGGCAAACGCCGGCGCATCCATGCCTGGCAAGCCATCCGTCTTGGTGTGTTCCGTCATCGTGTTCGCCTTGTTGCGGCCCGCCGGGCCATCTTGGTGCACAGACACCAATGTAGTGCGCACTTAATTTACATGTTGCACTTGCTACATTTAAAATCAATGTAGCGCATAGAAATTTCCGGCGCAATAGTATTTGCACGGCAGCTGCAGAATTATTTTCAAAATGTTGCCTGCACTTAACTTAAATGTTGCGTTCACTACATTAATGTGGCACATTGCTTTCATCCGCCCGGTCTGCCGGGCCCGCGCCGCCAAGAGGACCTGCCATGACCCATCTGGTAACCGACCCCTGCATCAAATGCAAATACACGGACTGCGTGGATGTCTGCCCCGTGGACTGCTTCAGGGAAGGCCCGGATTTTCTCGTGATTGATCCCGACGAATGCATCGACTGCGCCGTCTGCATCCCCGAGTGCCCGGTCAACGCGATTTATGCCGATGCCGACACCCCCAGCGAGTTCGCGTCCTTTCCGGAACTCAACGAACGGCTGTCGCGGCTCTGGCCCGCAATCTCCAGACGCGTCGCCCCTTCTCCGGAGGCGGCACAATGGAAGGGTAAAACCGGTAAGCTGGCGGGCCTGGATCCCGCGCTGCTGGCCGCCTCCCCTTAATCATCCACTCCAACCGTTAATCACCATGAGCGCTTTCAACGAAGAAACTGTCCTGTCCGTCCACCACTGGACCGACAAGCTGTTCACGTTCACCACCACCCGCGACACCTCGCTGCGGTTCAGCAACGGCCACTTCACCATGATCGGCCTGCGCGTCAACGAAAAACCCCTGTTGCGGGCCTACAGCATCGTCAGCCCCAACCACGAGGAGCACCTGGAGTTCCTGAGCATCAAGGTGCCTGACGGCCCGCTGACCTCGCGCCTGCAGCACATGAAGGTCGGCGACAAGATCATCGTCGGCCGCAAGCCCACCGGCACCCTGGTCATCGACTACCTGCTGCCCGGCAAACGCCTGTACCTGCTGTCCACAGGCACCGGCCTGGCGCCCTTCATGAGCATCATCCGCGACCCGGAGACCTACGAACAGTTCGAGCAGATCGTCCTGGTGCACGGTGTTCGCCAGGCCGACGAGCTGGCTTACCACGACCTGGTGGTCGAGCACCTGCCGCAACATGAGTTTCTCGGTGACCTGATTTCCAAACAGCTCCTTTATTACCCCACGGTGACGCGGGAAAGCTACCGCAACATGGGCCGCGTCACGGACCTCATGGAAAGCGGCAAGCTGTTCGAGGACCTCAAACTGCCGGCCCTGGACCCGGCCAGCGACCGCGTCATGATCTGCGGCAGCCCGGGAATGCTCAAGGACCTCAAGCACATGCTGGAGCACCGTGGCTTCAAGGAAGGCAACACGTCCAAGCCGGGTGACTTCGTGATCGAACGGGCATTCGCCGAACAGTGATGAAGCCCGTGCCTGCCGTTTTGCGTGTGTTCCTGCTCGCCGCGAACACGCTCCAGCCATGACCGCCAAGCCCCCCAAAACCCGCACACCGGTCCCCCGTCTTGCCTCCGCAAAACGCCCGGGCGTGCGGGAACAGGCGGCACAAACCACCCGCGACAACATCCTGCGCGCTGCCACCAAGGTGTTTGCCCGGTATGGCTACGAAGGCGGCAGCGTGGAGAAAATCTCCCAGTCGGCCAAGTCCTTCGACCGGATGATTTATTACTACTTCGGCAGCAAGGAAGGCCTGTTCATCGAGGTGCTGGAAGACATGTACCGGCGCATGAACGATGCCGAGCTGGAGCTCACGCTGGACATCGGGCAGCCGGTGGAATCCCTCAAGGAGGTGATCAACTTTGTCGTCACCTACTACAGCAAGAACCCCGAGTTCATCACGCTGCTCAACACCGAAAACCTGCACCGCGGCAAGCACATCTCGAAGTCGGCCCGCGCGCGGGAATACTCGTCGCCCGCCATTGCCATCATCCGCCAGCTGCTCGAAAGCGGCGTGGCCAAGGGCGTGTTCCGCGCAGATGTTTCCGCGCGCAATGTCTACCTGCTGATCGCGGCAACCGGCTATTTTTATATCTCCAACCGCCACACGCTGTCGGCCTTCCTCGGCGAAGACCTGCAGACGCCGGAGGCCCTGGCCCAGTGGCAGGCCTTCATCATCAGCACCGTGCTGCGCACCGTGATGCTGAACCCCTGACACCCTTGACCGAAAGCCCCCCATGGCAGAAGCAGCAAGCACCGGCAAGTCCGGAAAAGTGGTCATCACCAACATCGGCCTGCTGCTGTCGGGTGACATTGACCAGCCCATCCTGGACGCCGACACCATCGTCGTGAACGACGGCATCATCGTGGCCGTTGGCAAGGCCAAAGACTGCGACATGGCCCATGCCCAGACCACGATCGACGCCCACCAGACCTGCGTCGCGCCCGGCCTGATCGACAGCCATGTGCACCCGGTATTCGGCGACTGGACGCCGCGCCAGAACCAGATCGGCTGGATCGACTCGACCATGCATGGCGGCGTCACCACCATGATTTCCGCCGGCGAGGTGCACCTGCCAGGCCGTCCCAAGGACATCGTGGGCCTGAAGGCGCTGGCGATCACCGCGCAGCGCGCTTTCGACAACTTCCGGCCGGGTGGCGTGAAGGTTCTGGCCGGCGCGCCGGTGATCGAAAAAGGCATGGTCGAGCAGGACTTCAAGGAGCTGGCCGAGGCCGGCGTGAGCCTGCTCGGCGAGGTCGGGCTGGGATCCGTCAAGGCCGGCTACGAGGCCAAGGAAATGGTGGCCTGGGCGCGCAAGTACGGCATCCAGAGCACCATCCACACCGGCGGCCCCTCCATCCCCGGCTCGGGCCTGATCGACAAGGACGTGGTGCTGGAAGCCGATGCCGACGTGATCGGCCACATCAACGGCGGGCACACGGCCCTGTCCGAGCAGCATGTCTGCGAGCTCTGCGAAAAATCCTCGCGTGCGATCGAGATCGTGCACAACGGCAACGAGAAAGTGGCGATTGCCGCCGCGCAGGCCGCGCTGCAGCTCAAATGCCCGCATCGCGTGATCCTGGGCACCGACGGCCCCGCCGGCTCGGGTGTGCAACCCCTGGGCATGCTGCGGCTCATCTCGCTGCTGTCCAGCCTGGGCAACATCCCGGCCGAACTGGCCTTCTGTTTTGCCACCGGCAACACGGCGCGCATACGCAAGCTCAACTGCGGGCTGATCGAGCCCGGGCGCGATGCCGACTTTGTGTTCATGGACAGGGCCCAGCATACGGCCGGCCGCGACCTGCTCGACAGCGTTCAGCGCGGCGACATCCCCGGCGTGGGCATGGTGATGATTGACGGCATTGTGCGCTGCGGCCGCAGCCGCAATACCCCACCGGCCACCACCATTCCCAGCGTGCAGGCGCATGCCTGAGAGGGCCGGCCCGCGCGTTGCGCGTCCGGCGGCGCAGGGAGGCTGAAGATGCCGAAATTCAACTCGCCCACCCGGGACGAACTGGCCGCGCTCGAACCACTGGAGCGCCTCGGCCTCGCGGACATCGTGCTGGTCGCCACGGCGCAGCAGGCCGACGAGGCCTTCCGGGTCCTGGCGGCATGTTCTGCGCTGGGCTTCGACACCGAGTCCAAGCCCACTTTCTTTCGCGACCAGGTGTCCGAAGGCCCGCACGTGGTGCAGTTCGCGACGCTGCACCAGGCCTGGGTCTTCCAGCTCTTCGATGCGCGCTGCCGCGAGGTGGTCGCCGCCTTGCTGGAGTCAGCCACCCTCACCAAGGCCGGTTTCGGCCTGGCCGGCGACCACCAGCAAATCCGCCGCACCCTGGGCGTGGAGCCGCGCAATGTGCTGGACCTCAACGTGGTCTTTCGCCAGAAAGGGTATCCGAAGGAAATCGGCGTGCGCGGCGCGGTGGGCGTGTTGTTCAACCGCCGCTTCCTGAAATCAAAAAAGGCCACCACCTCCAATTGGGCCAACCGCCAGCTCTCGGAGAGCCAGCTGGTGTATGCAGCCAATGATGCCTGGGGCGCGATGCGGGTGTTTGACGCGCTGGGTTTGCAGGGCGGCGGCTAGGCCACGCCGAAGCGCCGCCTGAAGGCCGCGCAAAACCTTGCGGTACCGGCGATCGACAAGGTGAGCACCTGCCACGCCGGGGACGCGGGGTCCGGCGCTTCCTGCAGGTCAAGATCCCACTCACCGCCTTCGTCCAGGGGCGCACGCTGCCCGGCAAAGGCCGACTCCGCCCAGTCCAGCACCTGCGCCACCTCCTGGCGAACCGCGGCCAGTTGATCGGCGCGCACGGACGCCATCGCATCAAACGTGCCGGTGCCCTGCGGATCCTCGCTGTAGTCGAATTCGAGGAACTGCAGGCTCATTCGCCGGGTTCGAGATCCTGCGTGCCCGCGTCGCCGCCGCCCTCTGCATCAAGCGGGCGCGGCCTGTGCGTGCGCCGACCCTCTTTGGCCAGCAGTTCGAGGTAAAAAGAATCGGCACCGTCTTTGGCGGCCGCATCGATCAGCGGCAGGACGGTCGCGAAATGCACCGCCGCGGCAACCTCTTCGCTGGCACCGAAGCGGCAATCAAAATCCCAAAAATCCACCCCCTCGGGCAGGGGCACCCGGCGCTGCCTTTTGACGTATTTGCGGATGTCATGCTTGATCGCATCAAGCAGGCGGTCGCGGTTCTTGCCTTCGATGTTGAGCTTGAATGTCTTTTTCACGGATGCCTTTGAAGTCGGGCGATGTTCAGCCGAAAGGGTGCTGACTCGCAAGGGGTCGATTATGCGGCTTGGCCCCACGCCAGCCTCTGGCCGGCCGGAGGCTTAAACTGGGTGTTTGCAGCGGCCTTTTCTGTCCCTTGCACCCCCCTCACAAAGCCCTGTCATGCCATTTACTTCCCTGGGCTTGTCCCCCGCCCTGCTGCGCGCCGTCAGCGCCAGGGCTTACCTGACGCCCACGGCCATCCAGGCAGCGGCCATCCCCGCTGTGCTGCAGGGACGCGATGTGCTGGCCACGGCGCAAACCGGCTCGGGCAAGACCGCAGCTTTTGCCTTGCCCCTGTTGCAACTGCTGCAGCACGCATCCCCGGAAAAACCCCGCCGCGTGCGCCTGCTGGTGCTGGTGCCCACGCGCGAACTCGCCGCGCAGGTGGGCGAAGAAATCCGCAGCCTGGCGCAACACCTGCCGCAGGCTCTGAAAGTCGCCGTTGTTTTCGGCGGCGTGTCCATCAACCCGCAGATGATGAACCTGCGCGGCGGGGCAGACATTGTGGTCGCCACCCCCGGGCGCCTCATCGATCTGGTCGACCACAATGCGGTTCAGCTCTCCGGCATCGCTGCCCTGGTGCTGGACGAAGCCGATCGGCTGCTGGACCTGGGCTTTGCGGACGAGCTCGCACGCATTCTTGCCCTGCTGCCGGCGCGGCGGCAGAACCTGTTTTTCTCGGCGACGTTTCCGCCGGCCGTGCAGGCCCTGGCCGGCGCGCTACTGCGCGACCCGGTGCACATCGACGCACCGGCGGAGCCAGAAGGCGAGCCGGACATCACGCAGCGCGCTGTGGCGGTCGACGCGGGCCGGCGCACGCAGCTGTTGCGCCACCTGATCACGCAAAACGGCTGGCGCCGGGTGCTGGTGTTCGTGGCCACCAAACACGCGGCGGAGATCGTCGCGGACAAATTGCGCAAGGCCAGGATTTATGCCGAGCCCTTCCACGGCGAACTGAGCCAGGGCAAACGCACGCAGGTGCTCGCCGATTTCAAGGCGTCGCGGCTGAAAGTGGTGGTGGCCACCGATGTCGCCTCGCGCGGCATCGATATCGCCCAGTTGCCCGTGGTGGTGAACTACGACCTGCCGCGCTCTGCGCAGGATTACCTGCACCGCATAGGCCGCACCGGCCGGGCGGGGGAAAGCGGTCTGGCGATGAGCTTTGTCAGCGCCGGCACCGAGGCGCACTTTCGCCTGATCGAAAAACGCCAGGGTGTGCAGGTTCCGCTGGAACAGGTCGAGGGTTTCGAGCCGCTGCCGGCTCCAACGCCCCCGACGCCCGAAGCGCCGTCGACCGGCGGCGTCAAGGGCCGGCGCCCCAGCAAAAAAGACAAGCTGCGCGCGGCAGCGGCAGCGGACCGAAGCGCCTGAACGCCCGGCTCAATCGTTCGCGTCCACCCTGTGGTTGACGCTGGTGATGGCGTAACCTTTTTCGCTGATCTGCTGCTCCAGCCCGGTGATGGCGTACTTGTCCAGCTGTTCGGCCCTGGCCCCACCCTCCAGCCCGCGTGCCTCGGTTTCCCAATCGGTGTTGGTCGCCTCCTCGGGAATCAACCGGCCCTCGGGCACAGCCAGGTAGGAATAACGGTGCCCCGATTCGGCACGGCGGTAAATATCCACTCGCATGCTTGCTCCTTTGCGCTTGCTGGAAACCCCACCTTACCGGGCCACAGCCGCGGCGCTGTAGGAGAAACCCGCATTTGCACCTTGCCCGTCCGGCGGGGCGTCCAGTCCGGGCCAGTGCTTGCTCTTTTATTGATAGCAACTGGCCCACGCCCCGTGGGGGCTGGGCGGCAATTTAGTTCATGACCTCCATCCTCCCAAGCCACTGAAAAATGGCGCGGAAACCGCACCGCCCAAAAGACGCACAGGTGACCAGCCGCAGCGCCTGTCCGGGATAAGCTGCGCGGCAAGCGCCTGCCTTGCGGCACACCCGTCCTTCATCACACAGGAACCTTCATGAGCATGAACGAACTTTTCTCCCTCCAGGGCCGCACCGCCCTGATCACTGGCGGCTCGCGCGGCATCGGCCGCATGATTGCGGCAGGTTTCCTGGCGCAAGGCGCGCGCGTTTACATTTCGGCACGAAAAGCCGCCGCCTGCGACCAGACCGCCCGGGAGCTGTCCAGCCAGGGCCACTGCGTCTCCCTGCCCGCCGACGTATCCACGCCGGACGGTATTGCCGGCCTGGTCGCCGCGTTTTCGAAACACGAAAGCCAGCTCGACATCCTGGTCAACAATGCCGGCGCCGCCTGGGGCGCGCCGTTTGACGATTTTCCCGAAGGCGGCTGGGACAAGGTGGTGGACCTGAACCTCAAGACGCCTTTCTTCCTGACGCAGGCGCTGGCTCCCTTGCTGCGCAAGGCAGCGGTGCAGCGCCCGGCCAAGGTCATCAACATCGCGTCCATCGACGGCATTTCGGTCAATCCGATGGAAACCTATTCCTATGCCGCCAGCAAGGCCGGGCTGATCCAGCTGACCCGCCGCATGGCGCTGCGCCTGATCCACGACAACATCGTGGTCACCGCCATCGCGCCGGGCGCTTTTGCGTCGGACATGAACAAGGACGCCCGGGACCATGGTGACGCGGTGGCCGCGCGTGTGCCCGCCGGTCGCGTGGGCGAGGAAGCCGACATGGCCGGCGCTGCCATCTACCTGGCGTCCCGCGCCGGCGATTACGTGGTCGGCTCCACCCTGGTGGTCGACGGCGGCGTGACCCACGCACGCTGAGCTTCCCGCCTCGGCGATGTCGCTTGCCTCGCCGCCCGGCGCTGCCTGCTGCGGCGCAGCTGGCGGGCAGATACCTTTTGACATAACTCCCGGCCGCTGCGGGCGCCGGCAGGGCTGACAAAAAGCTGACGCTGCCGCCGGCGTCTGCGGCCTTGGGGGCGCAGGTAAAACTACCTAAGTCCTAACCCGCTGGCGCCGGCCACCACGACTCGTTAGCATCCACTTTTCCTGTGGCGGAGGCCTGCGCGCCCGTCCATGCAACATCAATAGCCGGAGAGCAATTTGTCAGCGGATTTCATTCTTGAAACGCGGGGCCTGACCAAGGAATTCAAGGGATTCGTGGCCGTCAACCAGGTGGACCTGAAGGTCCAGCGCGGACACATCCACGCGCTGATCGGACCCAACGGCGCCGGCAAAACCACCTTCTTCAACCTGCTGACCAAATTCCTGCCGCCGACCACCGGCACCATTCTTTTCAACGGCACCGACATCACCACCGAGCAGCCGGCCCAGACCGCGCGGCGCGGCATTGTGCGCTCCTTCCAGATCTCGGCGGTGTTTCCGCACATGACGGTGCTGGAGAACGTGCGCGCCGCGCTGCAACGCAACCTCGGCACCTCGTTTCATTTCTGGAAAGCCGAAAGCACCCTGTTTCACCTGCATGCACGCGCCCGCCAGTTGCTGGCCGAAGTGGACCTGCAGGACTTTGCCGACGAGCTGACCGTCAACCTGCCCTACGGCCGCAAG
>Ga0307516_10003912_pt1 | contig 18777 bp, 26 predicted proteins | sample 19_EM_MG_FD_203310 | JGI IMG/M metagenome (GOLD analysis project Ga0307516, IMG submission 203310) | Populus trichocarpa ectomycorrhiza microbial communities from riparian zone in the Pacific Northwest, United States - 19_EM | ecosystem: Host-associated > Plants > Roots > Unclassified | place... | reverse complement strand
TCGTCACCTTCCCACCATCCAAGAACTTTGAAACATACCTGCGGTCATTTATGACCCAACGGACGACCCACTCTGAGGGACGCATGGATGTCATGGCCAAGTATTGCCTTCGAAGATTGGCGTTCATCTCGAAGAAAGGGCCGAGGGGGAAGGCCCCCACAACGGCAGAGATTGAAACCGCATCGGTAAAGCATTCCGGTGCCGGGTTTTACTTGAGATCTAACACCTTGTGCATAGGATGCCGCTTTCAACCCATCAATTTTCGGGGAGACTTTGGATATTATCTACCGACTACAGCAGCGGACGTACCCCCAACAGAAGGTCCCCATCATCCTACCCTTCCTCGCGGATGGTATCCTCGCCCTTGGCGGGGCCAAATCCGAAGGCATCTTCCGCGTTCCTGGAGATGGGGATGGAGTTTCAGACCTTAAACTCCGGATCGACAAAGGTTATTATACCCTTGAGGGTGTCGGTGATCCGAACATCCTTGCATCTTTGATGAAGCTTTGGCTTCGAGAGCTTTGTGATCCGTTGGTTCCTGAGGAGATGTACAACGTCTGCGTGTCCAGCTCGAAGCTCCCCGAGGCTTGCGTCGAGCTTGTGAAACGGCTGCCGACGATCAACAGGAGAGTCGTGCTGTTCGTGATCAGTTTTTTGCAGCTGTTCTTGGAGGATAAAATACAGGCTACTACGAAAATGACTCCGGCGAATTTGGCGTTGGTGATGGCACCGAACCTGTTGAGGTGCAACTCGGACTCTATGGCTGTCGTCTTCAATAACGCACAGTGAGTATTGCTCAGATTAGATGATGTTCGGGCTCCCTTCCTTGGCTCATATTTCTCCCTCTTGCAACAGATATGAACAGGAGTTTGTATACCACCTGCTTCTCCATCTCAAGTGCAATGAGATAGACCCCGACTACGTCCCGATTCATGGTCAAGGAGCTATATCCGCCTCGAACCACGCCCAGCCCAGGGTCTCGAAATCCCGCAACCGCCGTTAGTGGCTGAAAATTAATCCACACAACGCCCTCACCCCCGGTCTCCTAACCTCTTTTCCCATCGCACTATCTCTACACTCCCACAGCGCTTGGACCTCCGACCGCTACCATCCCTTGCCCACGACCTTGTAACGCATGCCACTATCAAGTGTAAATGTAAAATACCCCTTCCCCGACACTCCCTTTGTCCGCCTTCCAGGCCCTCTAGTTTCTTTCTTCTCTCTCACCCCAGACTCACTCGTTGATTTACGCTCCTATCTAATGACTTTCCGCCCTTGTATAATGATCTCGTTTCTTATATTTTGGGGTAGAATTATGTGAAGTACGTTAGTACTCGCGTTTAATAGAAAAAGCCAAGGTAAATTTCTTGCTGGTGGATATGCCCATACGACGCCTGCAGTTCTACTGCGTTTTTAAAGGAAGCTTTGGTGATCCCCAGCTGCCCCACGACCAGTCCTCGTTATCGCTAGGCCTGCTAAACTTCTCGTCCACACCGCCTTTCCAACCTTCCCACCATGACTTCTCAGGCAGTGGCGTCCTTTTGACCATCGTAGCACGAGCTGGAGAGGGAGGTCTCCTGACCAAGAGTTCGATCTGGGTCAAGATGTGCATTACACGGTCCTGACCCTTTCCGAAGTAATCCTCCTCTTCCAGCAGTCGCATCGTGGGTGCGTCCCTCCGAATGGTTTCAACGATCCTCCTCGTCCGACTGTTAGCTTCCACCCCGTTTACTTTCATCTCCTCCAACGCGTCCAGGATACCCTTGAGGTCGTGGAAACAAAACCACCGCGTTTCGATGAGTTCGTTATACACCGGGACGGTGCAACCAAATACGTAGGAAAAAATGGATAGGTTTTTGGCGTGATCGAAGATGGCGAGCGCGAGGTGGGGATCGTGGAACTTGTCACGGAGAGTCCTCATGAGTGCGGCGATGATGTGTGGGTAAAGCTGGTTATCTTGCACGGAAGTGAGTTGTTCTTGAAGAGGGGAAGTGGTGGGCTGAGGTTTGAACACCTCATTCGTCGCCCATTCCAACAGCTGCACGTCCGTGTCGCACAACTCGATCTCCTCTTTCTTCCTGTCCAGCTCCTCGTCGATATCTGACGTCCAACGCATCTTCTTGATATTCTTCCGGAGACGACCAAAAAGGTCTGACATTTCTCTGTGCTGGGTGATCGTCCCGACAACGGGGGTAAACATCGGAGCCTCGGATGGTAATTTGCCGCCCTTGACATCTGCGGCGGCTTCGAAGACCATGTCAAACATCTCCTGGAAAGCGTTTTTCTCTCGTGCCGTTATGGACTGGCTCCGGACTGGCTTCCGCTCCGCATTTGGAGAGTATTGCGATGAGGGACTCTCCTTTCGGTTGCCGGTGTACATTGGTGTAGATTTGTCGATGCCCTCGAAGACCTTATCCCATGGCGAGTTGTGTGGTGAAAAGAGTGAATCCGTGGGAATAGACCTTCGAAGAAAACTCAGGAACGGATTTGAGTGCCAGAAGGGAGGCTCGTCCACTCACGAAGAATCGTCACCGCGACGGGTAGAGGTCGAGTATGCGGCCGCAGACTCTCGACGAGAGAACGACTTGAGGGCCGCGCAGAGGCATAGAGTTTGCCTCTGTGGCCTTCCTCGGGCGAGATTGGATGCCTGGTGAATGCTTGGGCGTGATAGCATCGTGGCGAGCGGAAAGACGGAGGTGATCGCGTGTCCGATCCCGCACCGATCACGAACTGGCGGGATTTACAGCGGTGGATGTTGCAGGAACACGCATACATGTAGTGGTTATACGAATCAATAATCCCGTAACTGATACAACTGGAGTACAGTTATAATCCAAATCACTCCTCAAGTAGACTTGATCGCTTCTGGTTGTGCCGGCTGACGGACGGGACATGAAGTTCATCAGAATATCTCAGGTTGAAGTATACCAAGGACATACCTCGGCAAGTTCGACCGGGGGCTCGTCGATGAAATCTGGGGCCTTGTTCAGATCCGCCAGGTACGAGGGCCCCTCTTCTTCCTCTTCGAGGGCAAGAGCATCAAGTTCTGAACTAACTTAGTGGATAGGGTTATTGCGAAGACACTCTCTGATTTACCGGCTTCGAGGTCCGCTTCGTCCAACTCATCAGGGACAGCATAAGATCGACCGAGAGACTCTTGGATCTCGTTGGCCTGTTCCAATAGATCCTCCATCTCAAAGTGAATGTTCTACAAGGGCCTTGGGTGAGTTGAATTCGGTGGTTTTCTGGACACGGACCTCGATCTTGTCGATGTCGATCTTCCCGTACTGTTTCTTCATCTCCTTACTGGCCAGTTGCATAGCATCCACAGTGGCCATCGTGTTCCGAAGGTTATCGGTTGCAAGGGCAGCAGACTCCATGTTGAACGTCTGTTGGACCAGCTGGGCCAGCTGGGACTCGTACATGCGCTTCTGCCTGAGCGTCCGCATTGCACGTTGTTGCACGGCATTCTGTGTCACCCAACGAGTGAGCCAAGCGGTGTAGTGGGTAAAACTGAGGAGAAGACAACCTTTCCAGGTCCACTGCGAAGTTTGGCCATCTGTTCCTTGTAGCGGACGAGCTCACCATCGAGTTTCTTAATCTTGACTTCGATGGTCCCGATCCTTGTATCTGTCTGAACCACTTGATCAGCCTCATATGACGAGCCAATAACCTGCGAACCGCTCACAGAGGTTATGGCATCTTGTAGGGTCGGCTTAGGTTTCCCCCCTGAAGACGAGCCGAAGATACGATTCATGGTGGTGGGAGAACAGAGGTGAAGCCATCCGCTTGGTCACTGCGGATGATCGACCTCCATCTGTTCGGTGACCCGAACTTGCAAGGTCAAGCCAGTCGGTGCACCGGAGTGGCTTAGATTGCGAAATGGTTTCGTGACCTCAGGAATGCGTCCTTATTTTTACGCGGAGTCGAGAGCGTAGATTTAGATATCAGGCGCATTTGAAATGAAGACTGTATGCTTGGCGTATCTTTACCCCGAGCCGCCATCTCCGTCACACTCGTTCTGCTCTCCATCCTCGTAATCACTGGACGTTACCCCTCTGGAACACGATACAAGCAGTCTCGAGAAAAAACCATGGCAAGCTCACTGAAAATTCTCACCGTTCCTGCCAAGGGAACCCATACCGCTACTTTGATCTTCATGCATGTTCGTCGTCATCGCGTTCAATCTGCTCACTCTCCTGACCACTACTTTCACATAGGGGTTAGGCGATTCTGGCTACGGTTGGAAACCGGTTGCTGATCAACTCTCGCGCGACCCGAGCTTACAGCACATTAAATGGGTCCTCCCTCACGCGCAAGTAATCCAAGCCTGTGACACCTTACGAGTATTCACCAAGCTTGTAATAGGCCAACTGTGCCGTGCACAGCCAACGGAGGGATGCCGATGCCAGGATGGTACATTGCTGCGATCTGGGTTACATCTTTGGGACTCAGCTTGTGCGATTAGGTTTGATATCTTCAGTTTCGGGTTCAAAGGTCCAGAGGACGAATCTGGGATCCTCCAGTCCAGGGATGAGGTAAATAAGCTCATCGCACAAGAGATCAACGATGGTGTCCCCCCGAATAGGATTGTTGTTGGCGGGTTCAGTCAAGGTGGGGCAGTGACCTTGGCTACCGGACTCACGACCCAACACAAGCTCGCCGGTCTCGCCATTCTTAGCGGGTGGTTCCCCATCAAGCACAAGATCAAAGAGGTATGAATGGACAGTCTCATTCTGGTAGTTGAAATCTTTGACACGGCTTTGGTAGATTCTCGGATCGCCTTCAAGCTCTGTTCCCATCTTCTGGGGACACGGTGAGGACGACCCATTGGTCCCGCTGTCAATGGGAAAGTCGTCCAAGGAAGAGCTTGAGAAGGTTGGAGTAAAAGAAGCCAAGGGGTCTGGCGAGTCCGGAGTTTCTTTCAACACATACCCCCGCTTGGGTCATTCGGTCGACGAGCAGGAGATAAAAGACTGGGCTGGTTGGTTGAAGAAAGTCGTCCCTCCGAACTAGAAACAGAGTCGGTTCAAAAGCACCGAATGGATTCAAGTGTAGTACAATGTAGGAATACACGTTCATGGCAGATCGTCATGGTCTCGCGTACCCGCCACGATATCTAGGCCCTCTATCATGACCCCCGTCTCGAGACCTGTCTCCGCCTCTACTCCTGTCCCGGTTCCGTTCCTTGTCCCTTCCCCGGTTCCTGTCTCCATTTCGGTTCCTGTCTCTCGGTCCGTTTTCTCGGTCGCGAGGGTGGTTACTGTAGCGCTCGGTTGGGGGTCCCAACCGTTCGCTCAGGGAAGGAGGTTTGTCTCGGGGAGGATCTCTAGAAAACCTTTCAGCGGCGCCCTTGATCACGATCCCGGTATGTTTGACTTTATGGTCGTTCCTTTCGTTCCTCGGTGCCACCCTGTTCTTGACGTTCCTGGAGAAGAAGTCATCTTCCTCCTCTGCCCTCGCTCTCGCATCTAGAGTTTCCATCCTTTGTTGTTCTCTCTTCCTCCCTTGTTTTCCGACGTTGACGGGGAGAGAAGATCCATGACCATCTCCCCAACGGCCTTCGTCCTCCCACTCGCGTTGCGGTTTTTTTCCCGACTTCTTGGAAGGTTTTGCGTGCGGGTCAAAGAAGGGCCCGGAGCGGGTGTTGTACCCGCTGAACGCTGAGGGTTCTCTCGGGATGTCATGCTGGTGGGGAGCCTCGACGCAATCCTAGTCCCCTGGATTAGCTTTGGCTCGACGAAACGGGGGCCGCGTGGCTCACATCTCCCAAATGACCTGCGTCTCCACAGTTAAAGCACCAATCTTCCGGGCCAATATAGCCTTCGCCTCCCATACCCAATGGGAGATCTTTCTTTGTCTCTCTGTCGTTGAGCGTCGAATCCCTCCCGTTGTCAGATAAGTAGTCATATATCCGCCAAAGGGTTGGGCACTCCTGCGGTGATGGTTAGAGCGCTCTCCGGTGGGAAGTGTTGTGTCTGAACCTTCCCATAATGCGACCTAGAACCACAGCGGTCGCAGTCATCAAGCGCACGCGAGGGGTCATCGCGGGACGCGTATCTGTTTGGACAGGTTTTGTTTATGTGACCTTTCATTCCACAAGTGTAGCAGGTTTTGCTGATCGGACAACTGCGAGTAGAGTGCTCATCTCTCGCACCGCAGGTCAGGCACTGTAGCTGATCAGGACTCGTTTCTACGAGGAGAGAAAGACGGGTGTACAAACGATTTGATGGGGGCAGTCCCTGGCTTTGTGGTCGCCTTCCTCGCCACAGTTTTTACAGGCAAAACGAGTCTTGGTATCAATTTCGCGGGTATCATGGAAGTAACGAGAAATTCCGATCTTTCATTTTCTGAATTAGTGTACATAGTAGCGGGGGCTTGGCAAGAAATATACACACACTACGATCACCATCGATGTCTAGATAATCAATGAAGTCCTCGCCTTCCTCCGCGCCCGAGAACACATCGAGAGAAGGTTCTTGAGCTTCGGAGGACCCATTGGCGACCTTAACGTGAATGGGGAGTACGAGTCCATCGTTTTGTTGCGTTCGAGATGGTCCGGCCAGTGCAGTGGAGACGTAAGGGTCCCTGATGTCCCCAGGTTTGTCGTCCACGAAGAACAAAGAGTCCGATGGCTTTTCACGCAGAGCGCGTCTCCGGGCGGCACGATGAGGAGGAGAACGAGAATTTGCTCGGGATGGTTCGCCTCGCTCGCCACCCCCCCTCCGCCGCTTGTCGCCACATCCCTCGTTCTCCCCCTTGGTGGGTAGTGGGTCTGCCTGAGAGACTTTGCGTTTCCGTAGCTTTCGCGGCTTGGAGTTTGGGGACTTCGTGGCTAGCGGAAGTTCTCCGTCTTCGAGCGAGACCCCCGCGTCCGTGCCAATCGCGGGCTTTTTTAGTTGTTCTGTCGCCTGGCCCACGCCATGGGTTCGGTCTCCATTGTAGAGGCGGACAGGAGGAGCTGGAGAAGAACCAGTAAGGTCGACAACCTCGAGCGCCGCGACCATAGGTGATGAGCTTCAGGAGAGACATGTGACCTGCCACACAACACTGGCTTCAAGGCTTAGCCGCCGCCCCCTCGCACTGTTCCTCTCCGTCATCCCCCGGCACGAACTATGGATAACGATATCGCTCAGCTTGTGGAAATGGTCTGTTTGTCTACATCGCGACCAAAGATGTTGGGCGGTCAGATTGACGGATCTACTGTGCTACAATAGGGCGCCACCGTTGCCCAGGCCCGTGCGGCGTTGAAGAAGTACCCAGATGTAATGGAAGCTGCTTCTCAGATATTCGAGGGCAAGTTCGCCCATATCACCGATGACGACGGAGATGCCAGCATGGACGATGCCACGGCTGGATCCAGCACGGGTAGCGGCTCGAAGAGGAAGGCGACGAACATCGTGAGTTGCGACATTCATTTCCGCGCCCGCCTACATTTCTCATGGTAGGGTGAAATGAAGGCCCCTGATGATAGCGACGATGATGACGCAGAGGGTGACGGGGATGATGAAGACTTCGAAGGTACGCTCCATCAGATTCTGGCCGAATCTCCGCAGTTGATTAACAACGACCACACGTAGATTACGACTACGACTCCGGTCCAGAGATGGATATCCAGATGGACGGACATGCGGGCGCCGCAGATCCCTATGCTGGTATACCTCCTCACAGGCCTTGGTCCGGAGGCATGCTCAAATCAGCTGCCCAGGTATATTCTTTTCAAAGGACAGACGCGAGGAAGTTATCGAAGTGGAGGAAGACCCCGAGACTATCGCCATACCAGGACAGGACGGACCTGTGAAATTAATGACCCAATCCCAATGGATGAAGGGGTGTCCCGAGGGTGGTGAACAGGGCTTCCTCTTCTCGCTGTATAACGAACTCTCTCGTGATCCATGCCAATGTCCCAACAAGTGCGGTTTTTCTGTCGCGCGGAATAAAGGCGATTTCTTCCCGGTCCTTGTAAGCCAAAACCATAGGCTTCTGACGGTTTGTTTTCTTAATCTCTATCCCAGAGCGATTTCTCCGTCTACGTGCAGCGATTAAAGGGTCTAATCCGTAAACTGTGTCCAAGATGCAAGAAATCCTTCTGTTTTGCTTGTGGCGAACCCGTTACCGAGGCCCAATCCAAGGACGGAGACGTCCTATTCCATTGTCCCAACCTTCAGGGGGTTCTCCTCGGTGTCGGACTTTTTACACTTGAGAGCAAGTACACCGACCAGTATTCGCCATCTGGACTTGACGATGCGTCGCAACCAAAAAGCCGCAACCCCAAACGACGGAAGACGGGGACAGGGGGTTCCTCTCCCGGTTCAGAAGTTGAGGATTATGATTATGGGATTCCCAGTCAAGTTGGGAAGAAGGCGAAAGGCGGGACCGGATATGCAGGTTCACAGAAAGAAGACGTACGTTTTGCCCGACTCTTCGTTAGCCTCCATTAACCCTCGTTCCATAGACAACCGGGCAAGAACAAGCCGCTAAAGCTCAGAAAGTGGCGGACGAGCGGATTGCGAACCTGATGAAGGCCATCAGGGCTTACCTTCCGTCGATTAGCCGTGGTCGGACATCGGACTACCTCGTGCACCCGACGGCCCTCGCACACCTTCGTCGGCGGTTTAATTACGTCTGCAGCTCACTTCTCAGGAACGACTCGCTCGCGGATATGTCTGACCGATCGGTGTTGTATTTCGAGCTCTTTGAATGGCTTCAAGTGAGATGATATTGGTAACTTTTCCCTGACTACCAGCTTATCCCTTCACAGACGATTTCACGTCACGAGGCTTTGGCCAGCATGATGGGTATGCCGATCATGGTGCTTGTGTCGTCGAAACCAGTTGTAAAGAAATCTGGATGGTCCAAGGGGACCTCGAAGGCCAAGGAGCGAACCTTGACCTACGAGGGTAGCTCTGGACCCAGAGAACTTCTGGAATCGATCTTGATACAAGCCCAGGCTGCGCTGAAAGGCCTCGAGACGAACCTCCCAGCTGAGACCACCGTTGCGGAAATGACAGAGGAGGAGAAACGAATGACGAGCGGTGATAAGGGGAAAGCTAAGGCAGCTGACCCAGCTGCCATGTCACCCGAGAACGCCCAGCTCCTGTCCTTCTGTAGGAGTATTCAAGGAACTGCCCAGGCGATTGACCGGGCGCTTGAAGAGGCCAAGGGTAAGCCGTTCATGGACCGACTCCGCGCTTCACTCCCCAGCATCCCCAACTCTTCTACGGGCCACGAGTACGTCGCCACGCCGGAAACCGAAACCGAGACACAACAGGCATACCTCGACTGGGCGGCACGGGTCCGGTTCGAGTACTGTGACTTGACCATCCCTCCGTCGGAGCAGGAAGGGAAAGATGCGCAGGCGCACTACAAGTTCCATTACGATGCGGAAGCTAGGATTATGGCAAATCAGGACATCCCAAAGCGGTCATTGGCAATTGCGAAGGAGCTGGCCGTCTTAACGACGAACTTGCCCATCGCTTGGAACTCATCAATTTTCTTGAGGGTTGACGAAACACGCGTGGACGTTATCAAGGCGCTGATTGTAGGTCCAGAAGGGACGCCCTACGAGAACGGATGGTAAGCTGCTCCTTCCAGGCTGGGGGAAATCGGCTCATACGTCACCCAGTTTCCTGTTTGACATCTTCTTACCCGCTGGATACAATCATTCCCCTCCGCACGTCAAGTACATGACAGTAGGCTTCCCTTGTCTGTCTCCTTTGAACACACTTTGACCACTGCCCCCGTAGACAAATGCAGGGAAATACCGCTTCAACCCCAACCTTTATGCTGTAAGATCCTCCTTTGTGTGGTCCCCTTCAACCGCTGAGTCCGTCTCGTAGGAAGGGAAGGTATGCTTGTCTTTACTGGGCACGTGGTCTGGCCCTGGTGCGTGCTGTCTCTACATTTCTGCGGCAAATGCTGAATATCCAATTGCTCGATCACAGGTTGGGTTTCCGGCAAATCCACACTCCTCCAAGTGAGGATTGAGCGTCATACGAGTTTAAAACACGTAATGACGTTTTCGGCTGTTCCAGGTCTTGATTTCCATTCAGTCAATGATCCTTTGTGAAGAACCTTACCTCAATGAACCCGCTTGGTCACAATCTGGGGGCACCCCACCTTCGAAAGCCTGTAAGACTTCACCTTATGACTACCGGTCCATTTCTCACCAAGGGGTAGATTCGGCCAACGTCCGGCGAATGGTCGTCAGGACGGCGGTAAGTCCACACCCAAGGTACTTGCGGCTTTGCCACTAACGGTGGACAGATGCTGGGAAACCTGAGAAACCCGCCAGAGCCCTGGGAAGATGTGATTCGCACCCATTTCCGGCTCAAAGCACGTTCAATCACGAAACAGCTGAACCAATGGTTACAAGCCGACGACGGACGTCAAATCGCTGACGATGGGGCCGGCATCGAGAGTCGGTCTTCTACTGCGGGCGGTGGCGGAAGTTCGAATGGGATGAAGAAAGATGTCAATGCGTTGGTGGATCTTATGAATAGCTTGTAGATGGTCTTAACCGTGGGTGGGCGCGCTGTACACTAATATTCTACCATCACCAATATTTACGCACAATAAGCATCTATGGCAGCACGGACCCGACTCTGAGGGCCATGCCACGCAAACGGTCACGAATCGATGTTTGCGACTGTTTGGCGTTCCCCTTATTTGGACCGCGAGAATCAATTCATCAGCCTTGAGGACAACGGTGGGCCAATTCGATCTTCCTTTACCCTGACCCACCAACTCACCACCACCCTCGCTCCCCAGCGCCGTCATGGCCACTTCAACCATGAAGCCCTTGCCGGTGGCCTCCCACCTGGACAAGTACCCTCTTTATCGCGACATGATGTCTTGCCCCGCCCCCACGAAGAAGCCCATATGTGCGAAGTATCAGAAGGGGGAGTGTAGCGGTCAACGCTGCCCGTACTTCCACCCCAAAGATTTGGTGAGCTACCTCTGAGTTGTCGCAAATGTTTATTGATGTGAGTTATGCAGGTTGTTGAGAAGCCGACTCAACCCGCCCCACAGAAGGCGACCCCAACGTCCTCCAAACGACTTAGGAAGCCTGCCCCAAACCCCACGAAACCCCCCACAGGAGCTGCCCCCAAACCCTCCACCACAAAGTCCCCACAACCGCCAAAGAACGATAAGAAACCCGTGCGTTCCTTCAAGTCCGTGCTCTCATCTCGCTCACCCTGTCGTTCACTTTACTCTTCAAGGCTTCCCCTCCGATTGTCCTGGAGCGACCAGAACAGAAACCCGCTCCCACGAACCCTCGTCCTGTGAAATCCCAAACGCCGCAGGACCCACCGGCTTCAACACGTGCTCCCCGGCAGCCGAAATCATCTCCACTTACTACCTCTGGGTCTCAGACGAAGGCCCGAGCATCGAACTTTGATGGTGGCCCGACGATTCCTCATGTCAAGAACCTGAACAATAACCCTACCCATGTTGTGGTCCGTCCACAGACGGTAGTGTCACCCAGTACGGCGGTCAACACTACCACCAAAAACGACACAAAGCCAGCTCCCACGCAACAGATCTCTTCGGGTTCCTCCACATCCGGAACGTCTTCTCCCAAAAAGAACAAACGTAAAAAGAAGAAGGTGTGTCGTGTGTATCGTCTTGGTTCTAGCAGTGCATTGACCAGTTATACAAAAGGTTCAGACATTGGAGAATCAAACAGCAGAAGCAAGTCCTCCTCCACCGGAAAGTATACCGTCGGAACAGGGATCGGTCTCGGAACCACGTCCTGCGTTGTGTGACCCGGTATGCTAACGAGCTGGGTCGGTGATCTGTGTTATTTAACGTGGTTTCAGAAACACGCTATACCCTCAAAACATTACATCTGCCGGAACTACTTGCATAAACGATGTTCACGAAACCCGTGTCCGCATTACCACGATCCTTCTTTGGTGAGCTCCCTTGTCCCTGCCATGGTACGGTTTATTGAGTCGTTGTAGGCGAATGAACCACCCTTGTGCAATTTTTTATATGCAAAGCCCTGCACCGATAACACCTGTAGCTATTACCACCCGGAGGTAAACCGATTTGTTCCGGCCGATTTCTGTTTCCTTACAATTGTACCAGGGCGATCGCGGCCGAGTGGTCTGCCGAAATTTCCTCTTCTCTCAATGCAGAAATCAGAACTGTCAGCTGTTCCACTTCAGGCTCCCTGTTGTCCGTATTCCGTGCCTTGCTTTCCGTCAATCTCTCAATGCAGTTTCTGTAGGATGAAGAAGTGGTTCCAGCTGGACAAGAACCGGTTACCCATCCCCTCAAACCGAGGACCGGCCACACAGCTGTACAGACACGGGGGTGTAAACCGGCGACCAAAAGCCAGCCTCCGTCTTCCTCCGCATCATCCGCCCACGGGACGGACACCCAATGTCTCGCGTGGAACGATGGATATTGTCCCACGGGCAGGAACTGTACGATGCTCCACCTTCACTGGGTAATTCCACTGTGCCACTATTACCAAACAATCTACTTACACCGCGGGAAAATAGATCGACAGGTGGCGAATGGAAGCAGCGCAGGCGGCAGCTAAGACAATGGACCGGTTGATCTTCGATAACATCAAGGTTGTCTTCGGCGCGGGCTGTGAGATCAAGCAGGTTACCACAGCCCTCGAGTCTTGTCGGGTCCTCATATCAAACTTATCCCCGAGGGTGACGAGGGAGGCGTTAGAAGACTTCATCGCCCGTGCAGGCTTCAACCGAAAGACCTTCCACATCTTAATCCTACGCGTTAGTGTGGACGAAGGGACGCAAGAAGCCAGCGTCGTGTTCGACGACGTGCGGCACGCGAAGACAGCGGTTGAGGTTCTCGACAAGATAGAATACTGTAATGAGGTCCTCAAGTTTGAGCTTGCCCCCGCAGTGAAACCCGGGCAGATGGACGACTACACATACGACCGATCTTCCTACCTGGATGTTACCTTCAATGCTCCCTCGATGCAGGTGCAAGCCATTTATCCCACCGTCGAACATGCGATAGAGAAGGTCAAGGCTCTCAATGGTGGCCACTGCTGGGGAAGGACCGTTCGTGTCACTGTAGCACGCCCACCGCAACCTCACCACACGTGGACCTACATAAGAAATTCCATCATCATCTCCAACGTTGCTCCGGACACGCCCGACTCCGAGATCCGCCGTTTTGCAGAGCCGTATTCCATGAAGACGTTTTGTCACAGGAGGTTCAGGGTCGACGTGGCCCTGCGGGGGCTCGAGGCCCACATGCGAGCAGTTGGGGGTTTGAAAGCTGGTGACTTCGACGTTGTCCAAAACCTTCGGGAGGGCTCAATTCGTGTTCGAGGTCGGTTCGACACCTGGGAACAGGCGGACAAGGTCTGGCAATCCCTGCAGGAGACTGAGCTAGAGTTCCTCTCCCGAACCCATACGCAAACCTTCCTCGCTTTCCCTCACCAATATTCGCTCCACATTCCCCTCGAACATTACGACGCTCAGAAGGAGATCTACGATGGGTTGGAAGCTCAGCATGGTCGCGATCGAAGTGCGCACATCGTGGCAACGAGGTTCAGTGAAGTCTGCCTGATCCAGGTGGTCGGGATTGATAAGAAAGCGGTCGGGGCGCTGAAGATGAAGGTCGAGAAGATTGCTCAGGGAGAAGTTGTAGGAGTTTGGGATAGGTTTTTCGTCAACTGGGAGGGCGACACGTTCTTCGGCCGGCTGGTACGACAATTCGAGGCATACGTCCGCCCAGACAAGACAAAACAGGTTCTCAGGGTATATGGTTCCGAGACGGCAGTCAGACACGCTCGGCGGGAGATCGCAGAACAGATGAGAAGGCTCACTGCCCTCGACTATAAAATGACCATCGAGGGTCGCTGCATTGGATTCTTTATCCACGAGGGCATGAAGATTCTCGGCGATATGTTAGGAGAAGATAACGTTTGGCTACACACCACATCCAAGCCATACTTCGTCTCCGTTCGAGGGGGTCATGACGCGGAGCACGCATTGCAAAGGCTCGTATCCGAAGCGTTGAAGAAACCCCTCCCCCCACCGGTCCTTGGTGGGACGCAGACTTGCCCACTCTGCTTCGAGGAACCGACTCAGCCATTCCCCCTAGCGTGCCGACACACTTATTGTACTGGATGCCTAAAGCACATGCTGATTTCGGCGACGGACGGTAATAATGTCCCCATTTGCTGCATCGGCGACGAAGGTCGGTGCAAGATTCCAATCCCCCTCCCCACCATCGAGAGGTTCATCTCTCCCGCCCGCCTTACACAAATATTCGAAAACTCGTTCAGAGTCTACCTCGAACTGCACCCCAACGAATATAGGTTCTGCCCGACACCGGACTGCACCCAGATCTACCGGGTCTCGAAGGAGGACTCTGCGGTTATCCAGTGTCCCGCTTGCTTGATCGAGACGTGTTCACACTGTCACAAGTCACCCCACCGTAAACTGACTTGCGAGGAGAACGCGTTGATCGGGTCCAAGAGCGGGCAAGAGCTGTTGCTGGAGAGGTGGGCGAAGGGTCATTCTAACGTCAAAAAGTGCCCCGATTGTGGTATCTTCATCGAGAAAGTCGACGGGTGCAACCATATCCACTGCCGCTGTGGAGGGCACGTCTGTTGGATTTGTGCCAAGACGTTCAACCACGGTATCTATGACCATCTTAACGCTGTTCACGGGGGTGCTTACGACGCTGACCATTGAATCGGAGTTAGGGTTCGAGTTATTATTCTGTATTTTTACACCCTTGCTCTTTGCTTTTTGTATGCTTGATCCTCACTACTGCCACTGTAACTGTAACCACTAGAAAAAATCTCACCTGCTCGGATGTTGTAGTCTTGTGACGTGCGCGTGATCCGTCGCTCCCTGAGGCAGAAATATAAAATGGGTGGGGTCCGCCAAGCTTCCCGTGCTTCGTTCCCCCTCGTTACCAGTCGCCCGTGCCACCTGGCCGCCCTTGCCCCTCGTTCCCTCCTCTTGTCCTTTCGCTAATCAAGATGCGCGCAGTCTTCGCCGCCCTTGCCGTTTTTCCCGCCCTTGCTCTCGGTACGTGGATCATCCGGGGAATGTTGGAGCCGTTTCAACCCAACCGCTCAACCGCGGCGCTTCCTCACTCCAACAGCTACGATTAAGATCACTGGGCCTGATTCCAGCGACTACTGGTAAGCGCGGTTCACTTGTGGGCGTAGAAAATACCCTTCTGAGGCTGAACCCGCGGCGCTTGTTCAGGGTTCAGAATACCAGCAAGACCATTACCTGGTCCTACGAAAAGGGCGACCCTACCCCAATTTCGATCCTGATCGTGAACGAAGACGTGAATGTCCTCAATGGCGCCTTCTCCATCGACGAATACGTCGACGTCGCGTTGGAGGTACCGTAACCACGAACGCGTTCACGTGTTTCTCAGGTCTCACGCGAAGTTCGCCGCTTAACACAGAGTTTCACCATCACCAACGTCAGCCTGAAGAGTGGAAGTGGTTACTCCGTCGAGTTCGTTAACCCGGCCAACCATAGCGACGTTTACGCCATCGGACCCAAATTTGAGGTCAAGCCCCCTGGAAGTGAGCGGAATCTCACGTCGTTCGTTTGATGGTTGACGTAACTGAATTTTCACTTCACCCTCCTTAGCTCCCCCGGCTACCACAAGCGGCTCGGGCAACCCTGGAGGCTCGAGTAGCTCTGGTTCTGGAACCCCCAGCAGTACCAGCAGTAGCACTAAACCTTCTGGAACCACCAGCGGTAATACCAACAGTAACGGCGCCCTCCCCACCTCCTCCAACATCCTCCTCAGCCTCGCGACTTGTGGTTTCGTTGCCGTCGCTTCTTTCTTCGTTTAAAACGTTACCCCACGAATACCCTGCTGACTAGGCGTAGTTTGCATGTCGCGATGCTCAACCGTGGAGGCGGGTTGTGCCGTACCAGTATCTATTCAGCGTCCCGTCTGTTGTTTTATTGATGTCTGTTCTTCTTGGTTGATTTCGTAGACCCCTTGGTGTTATCTATTATCTAACACGTCCGCTCTTTGACCCTTTATCCTCCGCGTGATCAATCATAGAGGCATATATCCCCTTCCCGTGTGAACATCTCCTGCTCGACCCCTACCATCGTACCAATCGACCCTCTTCCTACTCTCTCCATCTTCCTCAGGTGACTGGTGACCCTCAGAGAGGTGACCCCCGGAGAGGTACCCCTCGGAAATGGAATCGTTCCGAGAACCTGGTCTCGACCACCGCAGACTAGGGCTCTCTGGCTCTGGCGTACTTCTATTCTTAAACCTGGGGTTGTGCCTCTTGCGCCACGACCCCCTAGCGGGCGATTGGGGACTCTGAGGTCTTTCAACACCGACACCCGTGGACCGGGTGATCCGAGTCGGAGGCCCGCGGTAGGAACATTCATCATCGGTGCCCACCCAAGAACATGGACCACAAATAGGCTGCGCGCCGTCGCAATTCTGCCACGGCCTGGCGAATTAGTTCAATAACCCAACATTTCAATCGTCATCGACCACGGACCATTTTCCTTCGACTATCGCAAAAAAAAAAAAAAAACGAGTTTGAGCACAGTGAGAGAACGAGGCTGACTGGTTCATCTCACCGGCAAGCCACGCAGGCCCCCTCTCTGCGTAGCACTGGAGTGGAGGTATAAGGGTCGTCCTTGATGAAGGAGGGGTCAGTCGTGGAGGTATAAGGGTTGTCCTCGAAGGAGGGATCGGTCGTAGAGGACCCGGTATGATGTTCTGGCAGTTGGGGTGCGTTGGCGATGGGCGAAAAAAGTTTCTTGGCACTCAGCCATCTCTTCACCCCCTCTCGGGTAGTAGGAAGTTTGGGGATGGGACTGGTCTGGATTGGGGTAGTAGGAGCCTTGCATCGAAATGAGGGAGGTGAGAATGATCGATCCGACGATCTCTGGACCTGGGAGTTTGAGGGATGCCGAACCCGGCGAGCGTGAGGAGATTTTCGATGACTTGCTTCCTGTCCTTTTCCGGCTCAGGCGACAGGCCCGTAGCATCCAAGGAGCCTGACACCTGAGCAGTTGGGTCCGACCAGGAGTTAATATCTGGGCTCGGGGCGTAATTGAGCATCGCCTCGGCATTCCTTCTCCTCTCCGTTATACCAGGGGACGACCATACGTACTTCGACGGGTTGCCCTGCCCGTCCGATAACTCCGAAGGCGGTGGGCTTGGTGAACGACTCGCGCTCACCAGCGGATTGAGTATTTCGACGTCGACAATTGGGCGGGTAGCTCCCATCCCTGCGAAGCTTGAGTTACCAAGCCGAGAGATAATCCCCAGTCATAAAACATGCCTTCTTGTACGACAGCCGGGGCTACTGTTGTATGCAGGAAAACCCCATCGTCGAACTGAGGTATCAGAGTCTTGACTCGACTACCAACTCGCCTCGAATCCGAAAAGTTGTGTCCAGCGCCGGGGGACTCCAACGTAAGAAAGGTGAGCCTCCAGCTCAGATTCTCAAGCCGTCGTCCATTTTCCAAGAGTCTCGCAAACTTGACAGTCGTCTAGCGCCCACTCCAGGGTTAGCGGATGGTGCGAGCGTGCGATAAATCTAGTACCCTCAACATCTGCACCGGATCTGTTTCCGTAAAAAGGTCTTCATCGCTGGCCTCTGCGAACATGCGAGGCCCGGACTTGGGCGGTGAGATGTCAGACTCTTCGGTCTACCTAAGACGAGGCATGGGCGCACCAAAAACTTGAGTTTTAGGAGGCCAACCATGTGCGGCTGTATTTTGGATTTGCCTTGGGTCTGCTTCCACTGGCGCTCGGGAAATCACGATCGCGGAAGCGATTCTGCAACCGAAGATATCTCGATCGCGACTTGATCGTGCGGTCCTGGTAGCAGCAGCGCTCACTCTCTTGATCTCATACAGAGCACGATTCACGCTAGCGACAGTGAAACAACATTTGTTAGCGAATTCAAAGGGTACGTTCGAGTCCCGCTTCGAAGTAAGTGAAATCTCAGGTATCCAGAGCTGGTCGTTGAAAGTGGGTGGGCGGAAATGCTTCCGAATTCTCGCCACCTTCCCCATGTCCCGCCGCGTCCTATTCATCGTACCTTATCCAATCGACCTTTTTGCTCTCTCCGTCATCGTCAGGTGACTGGTGACCCTCAGAGAGAGAGCCGCTCCGGGCCGCCGGGATCCCCGATTCCTAGAACGAGCTCTCGTCAGTCGTGGGCCTCTCGTTCTCTCTGGAGTTTTGTGTTTGGCCCCCTTGCGCCAGCCCGTAAAACTCGAGTGACCCATATTGCGGGTTTCGTGTGTGGTAGAAGACACAGTGGGTGGGGTCTTCGAGATGTTCTTGTTCCGGGAAGGTAAAGGAGTGCGGCCCCTGCCCTGTTTTTGTGATGGCGAGAGAGAGACGGCCTTCGCGCCGGGTGCGTCGGGCCTCCCCGGAATTGCGCGGTTCTCCGTTGACTTTGACGCTGCGGACCTGTACCATCTAGTGACCAACTATCCGGTCCTTCTGGCAACGTACGCTTCATGTCCATGAACCTGAACTTATCCCTCTCGCGCCAACCCACGGAATGGGGGTCGGCCACGGTGTTTTGTTCGGTCGGGCAGGAACCACACACCACCCTCGTTCAGGGAAGGAAGAAGACCTTCTCTCCCTTACCTACCCCGTTTGCCCCGATGGTGAGGAGGGCACAGCCCCTGTGCTAGATGCCCTGAACATACCAGAACCATGCGATTCTTATGGGGGGATGACGTTGGCTTGGGGCTCCCAGCTTGCACCTGTCGACAACACCACAGGAGAGCGGACTTGTCCCAACGG
>Ga0307516_10003911_pt1 | contig 18777 bp, 22 predicted proteins | sample 19_EM_MG_FD_203310 | JGI IMG/M metagenome (GOLD analysis project Ga0307516, IMG submission 203310) | Populus trichocarpa ectomycorrhiza microbial communities from riparian zone in the Pacific Northwest, United States - 19_EM | ecosystem: Host-associated > Plants > Roots > Unclassified | place... | reverse complement strand
CTTCGGGAACGAATTGCTTCTTGAATGCGGTTCTGACCGCAGCCCAGGTGATTCCATAGTCATGGTCTGCTGGTGGAATCCTGTCGACACCACGCCGTTTCATCTCATTCTCAAACCAACCAAAGATTTTGGTAGTGAGAAAACGCCAGATAGTATCAATATGCTGATTGTCGAGGAATGCCTTTGGACATATTGATCCTCCCTGACGGACGTAGTGTTCGACATCGTTCAAAAACTGCGTCACCACTTCCAGATTCTGCGATCTGTCGAATCTTGTTGGCTCGTGCGGTTTGATCTTGTGAACATAGGGGTTGTGGGTCGGTCCGTTCCCCCCATTCCTAGCAGTGCTGACCGCATCACGAAGTCACTGGGTAACATCAAATAGCTTGTTGTACCGTTCCTTCCAAACCCGTGTCTTTTCCTGAGACGTGACAAGTTTCGCTTGCAGCTGGTCTGCATTCTTGAACTCTTCAGCAGTTTGCACTGCTTTTACCTCCCTTTCAAGCTGCTTGATCTTTGTTTTCAGCGATGAAATAACCGATTGGTCCACATCTGCACCCTTTATCTCCTTTTCCAGCTCAACAATCCGTTTTGACGCTTGCTCATGACTGCTATACCACTGGGAATATCTGTGGACAACAGCGTTGGAATTGACAGAAGTTACCATAGTCCCATCTTGTGGATCACGCGATATGTTGATGTCGTCAAACCAGGTAAGCAGCTCAGCCGGTATTGGCCAAATGGGGTGGGTTGCCGCTGCCATAATGCCGGTGCGTTCCGCCAGGTTGTCCTAATCGCCCAAGTCGTCCTGTCGGCACCGTTGTCTGCGCGTTCCCCAACTTCGTCCGTTTCCTCAAGAAATCCGCGGGAAAGCACTCCGCTGGTTGTCGTTGCTCGTTCCACAGGCTCGTCCTTTCCGCGAATTCTCTGTTGTTCCGCCAGAACACCGTCACAGACTCAGCGCTGTTGCTGGATACAACCGTTTCCTCCAGAATTCCACACGAAACGCTCCGCTTGGCGTCGTCGCTCGTTCCGCAAAGCGTTTGACTTGGGAATTCACTCGAATTGCTCGTTTCCTCGTGAAACCCACGCACAAATGCTCTACTCGGCGTCAGTGCTCGTTCCGCAAATCGTCGGTTTTGCAAGAACCGCGTCACGTGCCCGTTTTGCAACTAGCCCGAAATCCACGCGAAAACGCTCCGTTGTGCGTCGTCGCTCGTTCCGCAAAGCGTTCGTTCCCCAAATTTCTCCGTTTCGCAAGAAAAGCGTCACGTGCTCGGCATCGTTTCTCATGTCGCGAATTTGCTCGAATAGCTTGTTCTTGACACTTGCTCGGCACCGTCGCTCAAATTGCCGATTTCTGGAAGAAATACGCGTGAAAAGAGCTCCGCTCGGCGTCGTCGCTCGTTCCGCAGGCTCGTCCATTCCGAGGATTTGCTACATCAGGAAAAAAATGAAAAGTTGAGGTATATTGCTTTTTTTCGAAGTGAGACACAAATTTTAAATTTCCTTTCACCATGTTTTAGTTGAAATAAAAGAGATTATTTTTTTCCAAATCCTTACGGGAGCAAAATATAACTTCTCTCTTACAGAAGCTTAATAAAGCTTAATAAAGCTTACAGAAGCACCGGGAGCACCGGGAGCATTTTTCGAGTTTTTGCTGATGTAGTTCCTTTGTTTCCCTTACTTTTTTTTTTCACCTTGGTTCGACTATGCTCGTCACAGAGAGATGTAGATAAACGGGCCCCGATATCGCCGGCCCCCGCGCTTACCGCTCGCTCCTCAGGAGCTACTTTTGACGCGTGAGTCGTCGACTAGTTGCCTCGTTTCTCTCCCTCTCGTACAGGATCAGCTCTGTAGCACGAATCGCTGTCTTTGCTTCTCTCGCAGAATCGTCGTTGGTTACAGGCTCGGCGCTGTGGCACGAATCGCTGTCTTTGCTTCTCTTGCAGAATTTACTTGTGATGCTTGCCTTCCGGTCCTCCTTCGCTCGTCTCGCGGGAAGAAAATTCGAGGATTCGTTGCTCGTTTCACAGAATTCCCTCATAGTGGAAGTGTTGCTACCAGTTGAGGGGGATCGAGAAGCATGTCCATTCGAAGGAGTGGGGGCAGCAGCGGATCCTTATAGGAAGGATCCGTTGAGCCTATCACTCGAGACTAGCCTACTCTAGACTAGTGCTCCCTGCCTAGCGTCGGCACCCGAATCCCACTCCTACATGTGTTTCTTGGAATAGAAGGCGACCGGGTCCAGAATACCATCATCGCCATGCTGCGAGAGGATTCCTGCTGACACATAATTGGACGCATCGGTTTCGACTATTATTTCGCGCTCGTAATTGAAGTGATGTAGAATTGGGGCCGTTGTAAAAGCATTTTTCAACTGGTCAAACGCTGCTTGCTGGTCTGAGCTCCACATGAACGGGATATACTTGCCTCCCTCCTTTTTGGTCAGACTGGTCAACGGCGTCACTACTTTTGAGTAATCTTTGATAAACCGTCTGTAAAAGTTGGCAAAACCAAGAAAACATTGGACATTGGTGACGTTTTTCGGCGTGTGCCAATCGAGGATGCAGGAAATCTTCTCTGGGTCCATCCGGATTCCGTTGGTCCCAATGATGAAGCCCAGATATTTCACCTCCTGCTTGTGAAATTGACACTTTTCTGGCTTTAAGTGCAATCCCGCATCTGACAAAGCCTTCAACACCTTGTAGACTTGTTCCTTGTGTTCCTTCAAGGTGTTGCTGTAGATCATGATATCGTCGATATACGCAGTACAGAAATCTTCCAGGTATGCACGGAGTACATCGTTGATCAGGGCCTGGAAATCGGCAGGTGCATTTGTCAAGCCGAATGGCATTACCAAAGACTCGTACAATCCATATCGAGTCCTGAATGCGGTTTTCCACGCCTCTCCTTCTGCTATTCGTACCAAATTGTATGCTCCACGTATGTCGAGGCAGGTGAAGTCCTTCGCTTTGGAAAGCCGCATCAGCGTTTCCTGTGAAAGTGGGAGTGGATATTGGTTCTTGATAGTTCCTTCCTTGAGACCTCGGTAATCAACGCATAGTCGTAGGGTCCCATCATTCTTTTTGACGATAAGAATCGGTGAGGCGGCAGGTGAAGATGATGCTCGTATGAATCCTTTGTTCAAATTCTCTTCCAACTATTCCTTTAGCGTTTCGAGTTCGGTCTTTGACAACGGATAAAGTGGGCCAAAGGGGGGTGTGAATCCTTCGCGGAGTGGAATCTTGTGGTCGTAACTTCGTTGTGGTGGTAGGTTTTTTGCAAGTGCCTCAGAGAATAAAGGCAGAAAATCATGGTATTCTTTTGGTACGTATTCTTCCAGGACCAGTTTCTCCTTTGGTTTTTCCTCCGGTTGAAGCACAAGGTTGATTTCATGTAAGGGGATCGAGAAAACAGTGAGTTTCTGTTTGTGTGCCACTCTCCGAAATGAGCGGCCACCGAGTGCAGCAATTTGTATCGATTTCGTGTCTGATTTTGCCTGATGATTGTCAACTTTGATCTTGTCAAAATTTAAGTGAGACGTAAATATCTGGGCCTCAATATCGCTGGCCCGCGCGCTTACCACTGGCTCACATTTCTGAGCTACGTTTGACACGAGGCTCACGGTGCCACTGCTGCTGCAAACACCTGCTGGGTTTGTCAACTTCTTCGGTGCCACTCCATGTGCCACTGTGGGAAAAGGAGGGCAGTGGGTGGAACAATACTGTGATCCGAACGTCACAGTGCGGAAGTGGAATCGGATGTTGATATCATGAAGATCCATTCAAGGAATACCGAGTACGATTGGATAGTGACCAAGTTGGGTGACAAACATTGGTAATTCTTCTTGGGGTTCGTTGATCGAGAGTTTAACGGTAGTAGTGTGAGTGATATCGCCAGATGAAATTGGGCGACCATCAATGACTTCGAGAGATCTGGGATTCGGAAGGGGTACGAGTGGGAGTTGGTGATGGCGAGCCAAGTTTTTATCGATAAATGCAATTCCTGTTGCTCCACTGTCAATTAGAGCGTGAGTAGCAATGGTGTGGCCATTAACAGAGAGAGTACACGACACAACCGAATGTTCTCCTTCCATTGCTATCTCCGAAACTGACAAACTTGACAACTTAAAATCATTTGAAAGTACAGGAAATGAAAAAAACTTGCTCGGTCTCTGAGGGGTTGCGGGAAACATTTCTATTCTAAAGAGGGGAGCAGCGGACACTTATACAAGTGTCTGTGTGCTAGCGCTAGTGTGTGACTGTCTATCTACCGAAGCCCTTAGGGCAGCCATCTGCTAAGTCCCACAAACTCTAGAAGCCATGCTAGCTGCCATGTTAGCCAATCAAGGCGTGGTGTCCACGACGCCTGGAATCCTCCTCCTACAACCACTTCCCTCTCAATATAACAAGCGCTGCCCCTAAACAAAAAAAAACAAAAAAAAACAAAAAAAAAAACAACAACAAAAACAAAAAAAAAAAACATCGACAAACCCAGCTTATAACAATAACCCCGACCGTAACAAAGTGCACTCCGATGCAACCGAAAACAGCAAAATATACCCAGCCCACCACACATCGCCTACACCTCCTGTCACTCCTGTTCCATCCACCAGTAGACTCGTAGGCCATTCGCAGTGTGGTATTCACCCAGCAGCTCGTTGCTGCTACCTCTCAGGTTCGCCAGGGGTTCCCATGTAGGGTCAGCGTAGCCGACCCATTTGACCAGGTATTCGAGATCTCGAACCGTGGTTCCTCCATACTCGCAGATCGACTCAACCTCGTACTTGATGGTAGCGGTGGAGCGTAGCGGTGGTGGGGATGGGTGTTCACGGGTTTTGTCGACCTTCGACAGTTTGAGGTGTGCGACGTTGAAGACCGGGTGTAAGCGCCAGTGCGCTGGGATGTCGAGAACAAACACATTCTCACCGGCAGACTTCAGGATCGTAAATGGACCGGCGTACGGATGTTGAAACTTTGCGAGTTGACATTGTCGTTGGCAGTGGAATTGACATTGGCGTAGCCGACTGGCAGCAAACGGGTGTACAGGAATACCAAATCGCCTACCCGAAACGGGTGCGGCTGGCGATGCTTGTTTGCTTCCGACACCATTGTCAGCTGGGTTTCTTCCATTCGCTCTCAAAGCATTCGTAGGATCTTGACGAGGCGTTCTGCGTATTCCGTTCCCGGTCTCGATATCGGTGTCCGTGGTCCTGGTGCCAACAGATCTAGTGGAAGTCGCGGAATGTATCCAATATCTGCTTCGAACTGCGACATGCCTATAGCCTTATGCTTTGCCGCATTGTAGGTGAACTCTGCCAGTGGCAACAAACAGCTCCACTGCTCAGGGGATTTGAGTTGCGCTATATATGCCTTCAAAAACGTTTCCAGAGTGGCATTTGCCTTTTCCACCTGGCCGTCCGATTGCGGATGGTATGCCGTAGACATCCGAAGCCTGATTCCGAGTTGTGAATACAACGATTGCCAGAAGCCAGAGGTAAACCGGGTATCCCGGTCGGACACAATCGACACAGGCAGCCCCCACGACCGTACATAACCGTCGATAAACGCTGTCGCAAACTTCTCTGCGGTGAGATCGGCTTCTTTAACAGCAATCCACCATGCTCGCTTTGTTAGGGGATCGATAATTGTCACTTCTGCATTGTGGCCGGCTTCCGATGTTGGCAACTTGGTGACAAAATCGATATTTACTCGTTCGGCCCGTTCGAGTGGAATCGGTAGCGGCTGTAGAAGTCCATACGGGCTGGCATTCTTGTGTTTGATTCGGTGGCATACGTCACATCCGGCAATCCATTCTGCGATTGAATCTGTCAACTTTGGCCAGTAGTACCATGAACCGACCGCTGCTGCTGTTTTTGCGATATCCCTATGTCTGCTGCCCAGAATAGCATCGTGTGGTTCCCGAACCACGTCTGCTCTCATGGACTTCGGAATACACAGCTTTACGCCTGACGGCTTATGGAACAGAAGGGCTTCTTCAAGTGTGTACGACTTTGCTCGTTCCTGAATACGACAAGTCTTTTTCGAGCTTGCCTTTTTGTTCTCCTTTTTGTTGGTGTTGCTCAGATATTGTAGAACGGGGCCAAAAATCGCGTCTTCTACGTAGCCATTTCGCACATCGTTTAGCCACTCGGTTGAGGCTGATCCACGCATCTCGACGATGTTGAGGTGCTACGGATCGGCTTTTTTTGGCTGCTCGACTTCTGACTGCCCTACCTGAGTGTAGGCAATCCGGCTGAGCGCGTCTGCCACCACGTTCGCCGCTCCAGGAAAGTACTTTACCTCGTAATCGTGCTGTTGGAGCCTGTCAAGGTGACGCCACTGACGGCTTGTCAGTTTATTCTGTGCCAGAATATGTTGCAACGACGTATGATCCGTATAATTGGTGGTGCGTTTTCGACCGTGGACGCAGCTGGCACAATGTTCCAAGTTTGCGCTAATCGCAAGAAGTTCACGGTCATATGCTGGATATCTCGACTCAACTGCATGAAGCTTCCTTGAGAAATATCCCAGTGGCCGCTCTACCAATCTTCCTTCAAACAGCTGTTTTTGGGCCAAAACACCTCCAATAGCCGTGTCCGAGGTATCGGTTCGTAGGATGAAATCACCTTCCGGATCCAGCATTGCCAGGACCGGTGCAGATATCAGTGCCTGCTTGAGGTCTCCGAACTGCTCCCCATGTCGACTGGTCCACGTGTAGTCGTTCCTGGGCTTTGCGGCGAGGTCATATAGCAGATGGGCCCGGTGAGCGAATTTCGGAACGAATTTCCTATAGTAACCTGCTAAACCGAGGAAACTGCGAAGTTCCGTAGGCATTCTGGGTGTTGGCCAATTCTGTACTGCTCTGACCTTCTTCTCCTCGGTGTGAATACCGTGTTTATTCACTCTGAAACCGACGAACGACGTTTCCAGAGTACCAAACACGCATTTGGCCTCACTCAGACGCAAACATGCGTTCCGTAATGCTTGCAGCACACCTTTCACATGTGCCTTATGTTCTGCTAGCGTTCCTGAAAAGATGAGCACGTCGTCAAGGTATACGATTGCGTTTCGGCGGTGTGGATGTAATATCTTGTGCATCATAGGCATGAAAGTGGCTGGCACATTTGTAAGTCCAAACGGAATAACCTTATACTCATAGAATCCGTTAGGCGCTATGAATGCGGTCTTGTGGCAGTCGTCTGAATGCACCCGTACCTGGTGGTATCGGCTAGCCAAGTCCAGTTTGGTGAAAACCCGTGCTCCGTGAAGCTTATCCAGCAAATCCTCAATGTACGGCAAAGGGTACCGGTCTTTAGCCGTTATTGCATTCAATCCACGGTAATCGACACACATTCGGAGCATGGTGTCAGGCTTTTTCACAAATATTATCGGTGCCGCATAACGTGAATGTGAGCCCGTTACCCACCCGTTTGCAAGCAACTTCTTAATCTGTACCTCGAATTCCTTCCTCTCGGACTGTGTCATTCGGTACGGCTGACGGTGTGGAATTTTTGCTGTCGGATCGGTATGGATACGGAAATCATGTTCCTATGGTGGTGGAACGCCACACGGTGGCTGAAAGACATCGTCAAAGTCCCGACGGATTTGGACTCTCCACTTCCCCTGATCTGCCAAAACAGATTCATCCTCACTGAATTCCTCGCCCACTCGTCGCTCACGAATGTCGATCACAAATATCCTGTCGTCACTGGATTTTGTCATTGCCCGTCGTGTCTCGTTTGCGGAAATCAGGTTGATGGATGCCGCTTGAGCTACTGCTTCGCAGTGGTTGTGAACTTCCCGGTAGCGGGTCTGGTGAGGTCCAAGTCCTTTTAAGGAAAGCCTGGAAATGAATGCCAGTCGACCGTCCATCAGTAAAGCCCAGTCCGCATCCAACAGGTGCAAGTCGTTGTCAGAATCCACTAAATGGCGCGTTCTCGAGTGCCAATTTTTTCCAATAATAATGTTGTAGGCGCCCTTAAGATCAAACACAGTGTACCAACCGGTAACATCTGCGTGGTTCCCTGTGCTGCCCCGTATACGTCCGTTAAGCCAGACCTGGTATCTATCCTCGGGAGGGTGTTTGGTTCCGGCCGTGACGATTGTCCTACGGCCAGCGTTTCGAAAAGGTAAGCCGAGCTGCCCTGCAAAAGTGGTGTCGATATAACAGTGGGATGCACCCGCGTCAATTAGGGTGTAGGCTGAGCGAGTTTTGGAACGAGAGGTTTGGACTTTAGCGTAAAAATGTAACAAATCACTTTTATCATTAATGTTCTTCCGTATAACATTAAGGTTTGTCAAATAAAGTCTCGCCGCCTCTCGTTCTCTAGTAGGAGGACGCTCTGTCACTCCTACTGAGCCCCTTTTCCCTCGCTCTGTGCCAACTTACTGGTCTTATCCCAATCCGATCCACCCAAATCCAACAATTCCGTCAATCCTCCATTTTCATCCGGCGTTCCCTCCTCTAACCAACCTCCATCGAAGTACGCACCGGACCTTGCCTCCGGATCGTCGACGTTGTTGACGCGCTTGACCGGTGCACGCCAATTCGGTTGGTTGGTACGGTACGGTGGCTGTTGAATAGGTGGCGGCTGGTGGGATGACTGATGGTACGGTGACTGTTGTGTAGGTGGCAGCTGGTGGGGTGGAAGACGCTTCTGGAGTCCTTCACACCCTCCCTCACGTCCTCCTCGAGGCTTGAATTGTGCCGTACGGTTATCCGTGGCTGGAGTACCGTATTGGCGTACGATGTGACTGAACCCGAGGCAACGGTGACACTGTATCTTTCCATCGACAACCGCATTCAGTTCGTCATTCTCGATATTACTCAAGTCCATCGGGTCGCCGTGCACAGTGGGGGGTCCGGCTGGGGACCGGGCCTGGGAGACGCGATCGGACGGCATTGACATAAACGGCAGAGTCCGTGCAGCGACGGTATCCATCATGCCGGACAGTGTCATCTGCTTCTGACTATCGCCGCCGAGTATATCCATAAGGCGTGCCTGCTGGGATATATCATTTTGCGTCGCTTCCGGCAGCTTGATCAGGTATTCCTCCCACAGCGGATTTTCACTCGTAATGGTGAGCGACCCGCCCAGAATGGTGATCAGCTCCAACGCTCGCTGGTTGAACTTCAAAACCTGCGGGCGGTTGAACTTCAACGCATACCATTCGTGGCAGATTACCGAAATAGCCCGTTCCGGAACGTACTGGCACTTGAAGAGGACCTTCACGGCGTCCCATGTGGTATTGTAGTTGTAATCCTTTGGTGGGATAGTATCCACACCCTGCTTCTTCATGCAGTTCTCAAACCAGTGGAACACTTTGGCGGTGAGAAAACGCCAGAAGGTTTCGATCTTCTGATTGTCTTTGGACGCTTTTTGACAGACTGCTCCGCCCTGTCGAACGTAGTGCTGCACGTCTTCGAGAAATTGAGCGACAACCTCCAAGTCCTGGGATCCATCAAACCTCTTTGGCTCATGAGGCTTGATTTTTTGAATGATCAGGTTTTGGCTCGGGGCCCTATCTTGTAGTTTTGCGGTTTGTTCGCTGATGGTAAAGAGGTGATCGTAGTACTGCTTCAAAACCGCCGTCTCCTCCTCTGCCTTACAAAGTCAGTGCTCCAGTGCCACCAGATCCGCAATCTTCACAGAAGCCTCCTGGTGACTGTCGTACCACTGGGCGTAGGCATTTACGACCGCTTTGGCTGAAACAGCTATGACTACCGCGTTTTCATCGCGCGAGAGGTTCACTTCACCAATCCACTCGAGTAGCTCGCCCGGCTCCGGCCAGAGTTTCGGGGTGTTTGACATTGCTCGCTGTTTCAGCATGCCTTGTTTTGTTCGCCGCGCTTTTGAAATGCTCAGCGCTTCTGCCCGATGAACGGGTTATATAGGCAGTAGCTGAGCCCGGTGAACGGGTAGTTGAGACTGCTGGTCGGCGTGTGTGTAATGCTCAGCGCTTCTGCCCGATGAATGGGTTATATAGGCAGTAGCTCAGCCCGGTGAACGGGTAGTTGAGACTGCTGGTCGGTGTGTGTGTACGGTGTGTGTGTATGGCGTGTGAATATGGCGTGTGAATACGGTGTGTGAATACGGCGTGTGAATTCGGCGTGTGAGTATCTTTTTCTTGAAGGTCAACGCACTGTATGTGACTGGAAACAGCTTGGTGAGACGTAAGGTGACGATGAAGGTGGTGGAAAAAACAAAGATGAAGACAATGGAGGAGAAGAAGGGGAGGGAGAAGAAGTCATCAGGTCCAGAGAAGAAGATGTTGGAGGAGAAGTCGTTGGGTCCAGAGAAGGAGATATCACTGGAGGAGAAGATGAGCGATAAGAGGAAGATGGCAGAGTTGGAGGCCATCATGGAAGTGGACTTTATGGCTACGGATGAGACCCAAGGAGGTGTGGACCTTGAGATGATCGACCAACTCCATGAAGTTCCAAATGCAGAGGTGCAAGCGGGAGAAGAAGAAGCAGATATGGAGAAGGAAAAGGGCCAAGTGGAAGTGGAAAGGACCTCACCTCAACAATCGAAGATCACGATTCTGAAACGCCCAGCTACGAAGACTCCGAAACCCACATGGGCAGCAATCGCTGGAAGAATAGCTGGAAATAGCGCAACGATGATGGACAGAAGCACGAAATCGACCAGAGCGATACATACTCATGCGAACCAAGCCACTGCAAGTGATTTGGCCTTACGCAAACATGTCAGACCAGATGAAAGAAGAATCGTCTTTGTTCGAGACAGTGGCTCTGCTCTTCCATTGGTGGATCAAACTGTCGAAATTACCTCTGCAACGAACATCGCACTTCATCTAGCCAGAGCTCCAGGCCACATTCGTATCGAACGGCTGCAGAAGTCGAAGAAGGGAACCCTTACAGCAGCGGCGGCAAAAGGTGCCACAGCGGGAATGGTCATCAAATTCAAGGAGACGATCTTGAAAGCGATCCGAAAGTATGATCCTGCAATTGTCGACCTGCGAACGAATGAGGACTGGTCGCGAGTCAAGGTTCACGGCATCGAGCTTGGTCGATATGGGAAATCACCAGATGGCCTTCGAATACTCAGGCAGGAGATTGAGGCTGAGAATCCTGGGGTGATTGTTCCAATGGCAGTTCAGTGGATCCGGCCATGGAAGACAATTAATGAGCGATGGCAGGGAGGCGAGATCAATGCATCGTCTGCAGTTGTGGTTATCCAGGACCGACAGACTGCAATGAAGATTCTCACGACCGGACTGAAAATGGCGGGAAAACGACATGACTGCGAACGATACGAACGCATGGGAGCCGATTCTCAGTGTGGTAACTGCTGCGAATGGGGACATATTGAAGCTCGATGTCCTCTAGCTGCTGGTGGCCAGGCAAGATGCTCGTACTGTGCTGGCAGTCATCGGACAGAGGTACATCAGTGTACAGTAACAGACTGCTCTGCAGCAAAAGGGAGGGTGTGTAAGCACATCATCCCGAAATGTGCGAACTGTGATGAGTCACACTTCGCCCACAACAATGTCTGTGGCAACAAAAAGATGGCAATTGCGTTGGCTCGCAAGGCCAGGAGTGACAGCCCACCGATGACGCAATTATGTTGATACTTCAACATAACTGTGCGGGGGTGGGGCAGGTGGTGGAGGCCGTGTGTGAGTCTGGTGTGAAACTGGGAGCGGATTTGATTTTGATCCAAGAAGCGAAGAGAGGAAGAGATGGAACTGTGTCTCACCCAGGTTACCGGTTTATTGGAGAAGAAACACAAAGGACAAGGGCAGTGGTCCGAGTGGGATCAGCTGTGGAAGTCGAAGATGTCTCAACAGTTGCTGGACATCAAGCGGAAGGAGATGTTCAGGTTCTGGATGTCACTATAGCAGATGGAGAGAAGATTCGAATTGTCAATGTTTACGACCAGGCACGATCCAACAAGAAGAAAGACTATGTCAGGCCATGCCAACTGGCCGACTGGACAGCGATTAAATTGGTGGAGAAATTGATCATTGCGGGAGATATCAATGCCCACAGCCAGCGGTGGAACCCACGATGCAAGGCAAAACGGAACCATATCTTTTGGGAGGAAATGCTAGAAGATATGGAGATCTGGAATTCGGAGGAACCAACACGACTACCGGACGATCCCACGAGCGATTTGGTTTCAATTATCGATATCACAGCAAGCCGAGGAGATATCTCAATTGAGTGGGCGATCGCTGGAGAAGAACATGAAACCGGTTCTGATCATCAACTCCTTGTGTGGGAGGTGGCAGAAACCAAAAAGAAACAAACATTGATGTTGAGCACAGGATGGGATCTAAGTGGGTGGGATCCGACAGGGTGTGAGAAAGAGGAGGCAGATAGAAGGAAGAAGAGACAAGAAGAGGCAGAGACTGAGTGGCACCGACGAACCCAAACAAATCCACATCCACCACTTGGCACTGACCAGGAGATCGAGGATGAAGCTCTATGGATACGACAGAATCTGGTAAAGGTTCTTGACCGGTATGCCAAAGTGAAAAGAACCTGCGCACGATCAAAGAGATGGTGGACGGAAGAACTCACCGAATTGCGAAGAGAGGTAAGGCGAGCAAGAGGTGGAAGGATTCCAGCAGAAATTCGGACGGCTCAAAGAAATCTGAGACGGGCGATTCGTCGAGCAAAGAAGACCTGCTGGAACAACTTTGTTCAAGGAGCATCAGGAGAAGATATCTGGAAGGCAGCCCAGTACACAAAGCCAAGGAGAGTCAATACCATGAGACCTCTACACGATGAAGATGGGACCATTGCATACAGCCGAATCGAGAAGGAAGCGATGATCGTTAGAACTGCCTTTCCAGCTGCACCACCCATGGATCCAGACTTTATTCCTCCCAAGGCTGACAGTGGAAAAGCTGATCTGCTAGTTAACAGAATGCTAGTACAGCGTCTGTTGAAGAAGTGTTCAAACCAGAGTGCACCAGGTCCAGACAAGTTGAGCTACACCATCATCAAGGTGCTATTCCAGTGGGATGCTGAATGGGTCTGCAATCTCATTACAGCATGCATCCGACAGGGCTACCATCCGAGAGCCTGGCGAACAGTGAAAGGAGTGGTGATACCAAAGCCAGGAAAACCCGACTATGGAAAGGCACGAGTGCACAGGGTGATCTCTCTTCTGGACACAATGGGAAAACTTGTCGAACGGGTAGCAGCGCATTTGATATCAGAACGACTCGAGATGAATCATCATCTACATGATGGGCAATATGGTGGTCGAGTCCGCCGGTCCACTGTTGATGCCGTTGCTGTTCTCATCAACGAAACACACCAGGCATGGAAGAGAAGAGCGGTGGCAGGAGCTCTACTTATGGATGTCAAGTCGGCATTCAACAATGTGTCAAGAAGTCACCTGGCAAGCCAGATGAACCGTGTTGGAATCGATCCACAACTGATTCGCTGGAGCCTTTCATTCATGGAGGATCGCCGTATGGTTGTCGAAATCAACAATAAGCCTGGTTCTGAACATCAGTTGGATTCGGGTATTCCTCAGGGGTCTCCAGTGTCTCCAATTCTCTTCGCTGTCTATATGTCAGAACTATTAGATTATGTCGAGCAGCGAATGGATGGTCGCATACGGGCTATATCATTCGTTGATGATATAGCATGGTGGACAGGCGCGAAGGATACAAAGGGGGTACAGCAACATCTGGAAGAAGCCGCCTCACATGCAATGCAATGGGCACGCAGCAATGCAGTCTCCTTTGACACGGAAAAAACGGAAGCCATATGGCTCTTGCGGAAGAGAAAGATATGGGAGACCGACCTCTCGATCCAGGTAGACACAGCTGCAATATCGTTCAACCGGTCGGCAACCAAATGGTTGGGGATGTGAATTGACTGCACACTGTCATTTCGGCAGCACCATGAGGCAATGATGAAAGGTGCGCGGAATGCACAAGTGAGACTCCGCAGGCTGGCAGGACGAATGGGGCTGGTACCTGATGGCGTTAGACGTACTCAGGTGGCCTGTGTGCAAGCAGTGGCGCTATATGGCTCAGAACTGTGGTGGAAAGGAGAAGCGGTACGCGGCACTATTGGGATGGCGAATGACCTACAGAAGTTGGTCAACCAGCAGGCACGCGATGTGACAGGCTGCTTCCGCTCTACAAATCAGGGAGAATTGATGCTGGAATCCGGACTATGATGCGCAACATCGTTACTCAACAATCGAGCACAACGGTTCGCCCTACGGCTGGCTTCTCTACCTCAGGGTGATGGAGCTGGAGACATTATCGGTGGAAGAAGTGAGCTGGGGAAGCGTTTGACCACGTGGCTTGGACCAGATGGAGCAAATGACCGCGAACGTACCGTGGTATGCGAGGAGGAAACACTACAGGCCGAAATTGTGGTGGATGAACGGAAGAAAGCGATGGAGGAAGCGGTGAGAGCAAGAGATGGGGTGACACTGTGGACGGATGGATCACGCACTGAAGATGGTGCCAGCGGATACGCTGTTGTGTGGAGGAAGAAGCGAGAAGTGTGGAAGGGACATCAGGTCCACTTAGGCTACAACCAGAAAGCGTATGATGCAGAATGCGCTGCAATTGTCAGAGCACTGCGAGTCAGTCGGGATCGTCGGAAGCAGCAGCGGATTTCGAAAATCACGATTTTCACGGATGCTTAAGCGGCGATAAAACGAATGCAGACCTTGGATGTTGGGCCAGAACAGATATATGCCCTTCAGGCTCGACGGATCCTGGCAGAGATCGACTGTCCAGTGGAGATACGATGGTGTCCTGCCCATGAAGTAATCACTGGTAATGAAAAGGCAGATGAATGGGCCAAAGTTGCTGCAGGCCAACCCGAAACACACGGGGTGGAGTGGCTAACAGTTGACAACCGGCCAAGGCGTATGCCCCCTGTCTCTCTGGCTTGTCTCTCTCGACAGGTGGCAGAAAAGAAGTGGAAGGAGGCAAAAGATTGGGCCTAGTCACGCATAAGCAATCCGAGCTACAATGTGAAATGCCGTCGGTGGCGGAAAGACCGACCTGACCCAGCTCCAGCTAAGGCAAGAAAGGGTATACCATCTCGCTACTACCAATTGAAGACTGGACAGGCCCTCACGGGGATGTACTTAAAGTGGATCAGAAGTAGAGAGGATGATACATGCTTGTGGTGCCACAGACCTGGTATCACCCAGACATGTGAACATCTCTTCAAGACATGTACTGCATGGCGACGGCAGCAGAAAGTGCTCTGGAAAGAGGTCCGACAGCAGACGAGACGTGGACGAGATCGTTTTCGGACCGCTGATCTATTTGCGGACGAGCGCTGCACGGAGGCGATACTTACGTTTCTGGAAACAACCGACGTGGGACGGCGAGCTAGAGAGGACAATTGGAAGAATGGGAGTGAGAGCTCTCTGGAGGTGGATGGGGATGGTGTGGAGATGGGCAATGAGGAGGAGTTGATGGAGGCGGAGGTGGAGGGTGCTGTTGGTGACGGAGTGTAAGATAGCCTTTTAGTAGGCCAGTAGGGCCATAGGGAGAGCCGCACAGCTAGACTTGCGGACGGATATGGGTTGGTGTTGTTGTTGGCGTTCGCCGTAGTCTGCAAAGGCTCATAGACGCGAAATAAAAATTGATGTCCCCCCCCCCCCCCTAGACAGCGCGCCACGTGTGGCACCCGCGGCGCCCGGAATCCTCCTCCTACAGATAAGCAGCAAGCAACAATACAGCTCACGATTTTTGCCGACGGTATCGACCGCGTCATGCCACTCATCATCTTTCATGGTACCGATACCAACACCTCCGCCCCTCTGAGATGGGAAGAAAAACTATTTGACTCTCGAGTGGTAGTTAAATTCAATCCGAAAGGGTATGCCAACTCTACGATTATGTTGTTTTGGCTTGAATTTATGCTTCTCCCCGTCCTCAGCACTGGCCCCACCCTCCTTGTCATGGATCTTTTCAAGTCCCACAGCACACAAGAGATCAAAGATTGGCTACGAACTCACGGATTTGTGCCATCATTGGTTCCCGGTGGTTGTACGGGGCTTGTTCAACCCCTCGATGTATCGGTAAACTGCCGTTTCAAAGATATTCTCAAGCAAGTCATCGACGATGCAGTTGATCTTGCTGCGAGGCAGACACCTGCCGCAGGGAAAAAGAATTGGCAGTCAGCAGCAAGTAAGATGAGAGTTATAATGACAAAGTGTGTGGGTGATGCTTGGGAGATCTTTAATCAGAAGAACCAGGATGTTGTTATCCGGAGTTTTCGATGCCTGGGCATTGCTCTTCCGATTGATGGTTCCTGCGACAACGAAATTTCGATCAAAGGGCTTAACACTACCATATTGACTGAGGGACTCAAGAATTGGGAGCGTGCACCTGCAGTTGAGAGCTCATCTGAGGGCGCCAGCGACAATCCAGAGACCGAGACCAGCGAGGATGAAGACGAACCTCGCACCAAGTTTTTGAGCCCACTCACTTCGAGCGACTCGCATACAGCAGCAGCGGCCGGTCCCTGAGGCACCACCGTAGCAGCTGGACTCGAGGTGGACAAACTCTCGGCAGCACTCACCGCAACCAGATCCACCCTCCCGGCATCATCCAGTACTAGCAGTGACGATTATATGCCTCTCAAAACAGCTATAAGAGGGAACCAACATGGACGCCCCAGGGGTCGTGGGTGAGGATCTCAAAGATCTAGAGGTAAATCCAGTAATAACTCCCGATTCCTTAAGTACCTAGACCTCTACCTACTTAATAAATCCACTAATATTCAACCCTCACAGCTCCCTCCTCTTTCTCGGCAGTAGCGTTGTCGGCGGGATCGGCAGACGTATTGTCGGTGATATCGGCAGACGCGTTGTGGGCGGACATGTTGTGGGCGGGCTTGGGGCTCGGAGGCAAGGGAAAACTTCCTGTTGAACCAGTAAGTTTAGCTAGAAGAAGTAAGAGACTGGAAGGAGTCCATAGGCAGTATGTGGTTGCAGAGATGTTTCCTAGTATCAGCGATACTGAAGATGATGACGGTGTGGAATACTGTTGGAGAGACGAGGCCTGAGGCGGCATGTACTAGTACAAGACAATATCACGGGGTTTTTTGCGTTAGTGATTTTGATATTGACTAAGCGCCAAGCGCACTGCGGGAGGGCCAAGACTGCCAAGAGCGGTGCCAAGCGCGCCAAGATGGCGCTAACCACTTTCAAAAAGAGGACTCTTATCCAAGATAATACGGTATTTCGTTTTTTTTTTGGTTTAATCATACTCGCATACAACCTATCTAGATCATGGCGGCGTACATTTTGCCCAGTTTTCCTGTCCGCAGTCCGCGCAGTGACGGCTCGTTGCAAGCTCCCCTTATGCCCTCCGCCTGGCCCTCCCGAGAAGTTATTGCGCACCAAGGAAATAGACGAAGGAAAAGACAGAAGGAAACCACTGCCCATCCCCCTACTCCTCCCCCGCCGATGCCATGAAGGGTGGGGTGGGCAGGAACAGCGGCTCCTCCCCAGGACCCAGCTCCTCCACCTCCACCCTGCACACCTCTTCCCGCTCCCGGCGCTCCCGAAGCTCCCATTCCAACACCTCACTCCCTACGTCCGCTTCCCCTCCCGCAGGCAGGACTATTCTTCCCACGTCTGTTGCTGTGAGAAAGTCTAGTAGCGCCTGACTGCACCTCTGCTCGGCGAAGAGCTCATGCGCCCTCCACCGCCGCTTCCCTCTCCCTGTCTCCTCCCTCCACAAGGTCTTCTGCTACTCCTTCCACCTTGGGCACCACTTGAGGAGGTGGTTCCTTGTCTGTGTGGGGCACCGGCACCACCAGCACTGGGCCTTGGGGCGGACCTTAGCCCAGTGCAGGTATTGTCCTGTGCGGGCGTGTCCTGTCTTCAGCTGGTAGAACCTCGAGGCAAGCCTCTTGGTGCTGTCGGCCACCACACTATCGGGTTTCTGGCTGTTCGGCATGTGGTACTTCGTCTTCGAGGTCTGGCCTCCGGCCCACTGATGTGCCTCCGCCCACTTTTTCTCTGAGATTTCCTGCTTGAGGCTGGCGAGAGATCATGGGAGAGGTGCCACCCGCACCTTTGTTCGGCCTGAGGAGCTCAGCCACTCCACCCCGCGGGTGTTCGGCTCCCCTGCTGCAATCTTTGCCCTCTCGTCGGCCTTCTCGTTGCCAACGACTCCCTTGTGGGCTGGGCACCATCGGATTTAGATGACGATGCCCTTCCTGGCCCTGCGCAGCGTGGCGATGTGTTTCTTTGCCTGGAGGGCATACTGTTGCCCGGGGCCAGGCTCGTCCAATGCCATCCACCTGATGGCTGCCTGTGTGTTCGAAAAGATGGTGACTCGTTCCGGGGTTGAGCTTCTTTGTGCTGCCAGTTCCAGTGCTTGGGTCAGAGCGGCACACTCTGCATCATAGGCCTCTTGGTTGTTGCCCATATGCACTTTGGTGCCCGCCCAAGTCAGGCCCTGCCTCCACACCACTGAGTACCCAGTAGCCCCATCATCGAGTCGTGAGCCGTCCGTGAACATGGTCAGCCCGGGACGGGTCCTCTCTGCTTCTGCTTTTGCCTCGGCTTCCTCCTCTTGCAGTAGCTCTGCCTCGAGGGTTTCCGGCTCTTCCAGTAGGACTGTGCTCTCAGTCGGTCCGCCATGTGCGAGGGCATTTGTGAGCCACCTCCCGATTCCTGTTGGGGCTCCCACCACCTGCCGTGCCTGGTCCCCCAGGGGTAGGCTCAGCAGCCGTAGTCCAAAGCGCCGCTGTCTGTTCTCCAGCTGCGCAGTTGCTGCTCTGAGACCCGAC
>Ga0307516_10003910_pt1 | contig 18782 bp, 25 predicted proteins | sample 19_EM_MG_FD_203310 | JGI IMG/M metagenome (GOLD analysis project Ga0307516, IMG submission 203310) | Populus trichocarpa ectomycorrhiza microbial communities from riparian zone in the Pacific Northwest, United States - 19_EM | ecosystem: Host-associated > Plants > Roots > Unclassified | place... | reverse complement strand
GTTGCATGCCATGTTTGCAAGTTGCTTGTCTTCTGGGTGTTAGTCCCAGGGAGAGTTGATACTGCAATTAGTATTGGATGCTTGTGTAGTATGTGGAGTACAATCCAAGTTGTACCTAGTAAGACCTGGTGGCTCAGTTGGTTAGAGCACTTGGTATATAACCAGGAGGTCCTGGGTTCAATCCCCAGTCTGGTCATGTCTTTTAACATGAAGACCCTTGGAATAGCCTCTTCAGAAGCCAGCTTCTCATTTGGGTAAGTTCCACTCATTCATGTGCGACCTATATATTACTAGTTCTAATTGGACAGGTGTACAAGCACGTCTTCACCTCACCCAGCTCCGTGGAGAAGGAAGTGAAAGCAACCAGATCTGGCAACGCTCGGATACATGGCATGAAGTGGGTCACCACAGCTTCTCTAGCATATGTAGTGACACAAGTGTGTTTAGCGGTGATGTTCCATTGTTATGCCACTGATCATCTGGCAGCTCTGATTTGCACTATCATCCTCCTCGGTCTTTTGCAGGACTGACACTACCACAGACTCGGAAGGATTCTATGATAGTGTTTTGGACTTCTTGGATGATCCAGATGAGAAGAATGATGTTCACGAACTGCTGGACTGGTGGAATTGGTGAGTGCAGCAGCTGGGTTTCGAATTTTGTTTCCAAGTTAATGCTTTGATTTCTGGATAGCCAGATATTTTCTAGCTACATTGTTCATGAACACGCAGTCACAAAAATGAGCGTGCTGGCTAAGCTGAAGGAGAAGAGGGCAGTGCTGAGGCAACAGAATCTGGGGGCATAATTCAGTACCTATTATTTGTAATCTATTGCCAGGAGCTTCTTGATCCGTTACCACTACATGTACAGCCACCATGGTGCCAGCACATCGACCTGCAAGCCCCTTCCCTCGACTTTTTCCCATCCGACCTCTGCCCTAGCCTCGCCCAATTCCCTTTGTTGGGCCTCTCATTCAGAGGCCCCACTCCTTCTGCCAAAAATCTACCGAAAACCCCCAAAACTGACACATGACCTCCAGAACCAGTGACAATTCGGTCTCACAGGTGTCTGTGCCCCCTGGGACCCAATCCAAGCTCCCGAGCCAAGCCAACCTCATGGTGGGGCCGTACCTCGGCCCTGTCCGCAACTCACGTGAAGCCCAGAAGTGGCTTGAGGGCAAAGGCTGGGTTCTTTCTGAGGAGCCCTATAACTGCTCCAAGGCTGTCCGCATCCTCCTCACCACAGCGGCGTTACCCAAAGTCCCAGCTGAGGCATGTAATGCCATCCGAGCCACCGCCTTCCTCATTGAGGAAAACATCTTCAACACCAACACCTCAGCCATCTCAGAAGCTGTAGCTGCTAAACTCATTCCCCTCTTATCCAAAAACCTACCTGACCTTTCCCTGATGAAAACCTTCATTGACACCATCACGACCCATCAGGCCAACACCCTCAGTGACCTCAAGGCCATCACCGACACCATCTCGTCCGCGGCTACCACCTTTGCAGCCCATGCGGACCGTCTCTTTAGCAATGCCACCAGTCTTGCAACTGCCATCAATCAATTCGCCACCCTACCTAATACCCTGTCCTCCACAGACATCTCCCTCCTTGCTGCCACTGTGGACGCCCTTGGCAACCTCACCCAGAAACAAGCCAATATTGCCTCCAAACTAGAAGCTGCATCCACAAAGTTATCCACCTCCCCGTTCTCCTTCTCCCCCACCCCCTGGCCCTCCCTCTACTTGTCTGCTCTCTCCTGCCCCATGGCCCTGTCTCTTCCCCACACCTTCAATGCCAACTTTCCTCCCCACTTCGCTTGCACCCAGCAACGCCTCCTCCAAGCAGCCCACACTATTCTGATCCCATATGACCCAACTGACACAACCGTAGCCCAGCACCAGTCCTCATCTAACCTCTCCAACCTCCGCATCAAGGTCAACAAAGCCCTTGAAATCTGGATGTTATCGAGTCTGATCTTGAGGATACCCAGTCCAGATGCAGCACCATCGTTAGCGGCATCCAACACCTGGCCCACAACACTTTTCTACTCGATATGGACTCCCCCAAATCAGCCATTCGGTTCAAGAAATACGCACTAGAGTCTGGCTCCACATTCGTCTCCCTTACCTTTGGCGACTCTGCATTCTTCAAACCCAAGGAATACCCCATCATTTTCAAATTCATGCCCTGCAAGGATGACTTTGACCCATCCAACGCTGATCACCTGTCTCTTGTTGAGAAGCAGAACGGTCTTGAACAGGGTACTGTCTCTCGGGCCCACTGGATCAAGAGACTTGACCACTGCGCAGCTAACCAATCCTTTGCCTCCCTCAAGGTCATGTGCCCATCCCCGGAGTGAGCTAACCTTCTCCTACAGAAGCATATATTTGTTCTCGGCCACAGGGTCACTGTCTGTAAAGACATCTGTGAACCCATCCATTGTAATAGATGCCAACAGTACGGTCACATCTGCTCCAAGTGCCCCAATGGCGAAGTCTGCACCTACTGTGCTAGCCCAGACCATGACTCCCTGCACTGCTCCTCCAACCATCCCCCCTGCTATGTGTTATGACAAAGGTTTGATCCTATGTCACAACGGCAAGTCTTACTCTTATCTATCTGTTCTGTTCTGTTGTACTCCCTCTGTAAGGTCAGTATACGATATCGGTGCTTGTCCCTCTTCAAGGTCGATCAAGCATTCTGATAAGCCAAGTCTTATTCAAGACACTGGTTTGACATCGTTCAGTGAGCAAAGAGGAAGGTGGATTGCCTAGGTCAAAGCTAAAGAGTACAGCGTCTATCCTAGGGTTTATATAGTAAATCGTCTAAGGGTTATGAGTCAGACATAATATGTCACGATCAGTAAAGCTGAGTAATCATGAGAAGAATAATCTAAAAGGAGGATGAGCTGACTGAGCTCCACAGTAAAGCGCAATAAAGCTGACTGAGCTTGGAGTAAGTGTGTCATAAGTAATGAGTAAATGGCGATCAGTTCGGGGTTATGAGTAAAAGATATGAGTCAGTCCGCAGTCGGGTTGACTGAGAGCATGGTAAATATGTCATCTAGACTGAGTCAAAGGTGATTGGAACAGAGTGATGAGTCGATATTGAATAGTAATAGTTTGGGATAAGAAAAGTTGTAACACTGTGTCTCGTGCAGCCCCTCCTCAACCCACAACAGTATCTCCCGGAAGTGCCCCATCTTCATCACCAAATGCACCGCCCTTGACTCCAAATCCCCCGAGAATAACATGCCCCTTTTCTCCACCAACGACCCGTCCACATGGGCGCTCGCCCCTCCCAAACTCTCTGTCTCTCCTCTGACTCCCTCCCCTCTCCTTGTTCCACCCTCTACCCTCCCCAATCCTCTTCACCCCCCCGCTCCACTACCCCCCACCTCGACTCATCAATATTCCACACTCTGCTCCTCTGCCCCTACCCGCCAGACCACCATCAACCACTTCCTCTCAAACCTTCCCTCTCAGCGCAGTCAGCCCTCCACCTCCTCTACTCCCCTATGAATACATGACCCACCTCATTACCGAGCCGCCTATGCATCTGGCAACAGAATGCGCACAAGTCACTCATTGCTCAACAGTACATTATTAATTCAGCTAATCCTGCAGATTGGGACGTCATTGCTATCCAAGAACCATGGCTTGACAGACTTGGCAATGCCAGAGCCTCAGGCTATTGGTGCATCCTCTATCCATCCTCACATCCACTAACTGAATCTGCTATCTCTAGATCCATCCTACTTATCAATACTAATATTTCTACTGATGCGTATACCCAACTACAGGTCCCTTCCAATGACATTTCAGTGGTACGCTTCTCTGGTGAGCTCAGCCACCTGTCCCTCTTCAACCTATACAATGAGTGTACTCACAATGATACCACCACCGCGCTCACAGCTTTCCTTTCCTCCAACCTCCCCCTTGTACTCCCCGCCCCCTTGGACTCCATAGTCTGGCTCAGAGACTTCAACCGCCACCACCCTCTTTGGGAGTTGGACACTAATCGGCATCTGGACTCCCCGCCTAACATGATCCAGCCCCTCCTAGACCTACTCGAGACGTATGATATGGATCTGGCTCTTCCGCCAGGTACACCTACATATGAAACCTGCGCTGGCAACTGGACATGCCCTGACAATGTCTGGATCTTCCATCGTGGCACTGACCTAATCACCTCCTGTGACACTGCGCCACAGATTTGTCCGCCAAACGCAGATCATCTACCTGTCATCTCAACCATAGACCTCTCCATCCCATGAACTGACAAGCCTCCCACCCACGATTTCTGTGGCGTCAACTTCAATGACTTCAATGAGACTCTCAAAACCAACCTTGCCAGTTTTTCCTCCCCCTCACATCTCCCCAACAGAGCCGACTTCGAGTCTGCAGTCTCCTTGCTCACCTCTTCCATCCAACGAACTATCATTGACCAAATACCCCTCAGAAACCCATGCCCCTTTACCAAGCGTTGGTGGATGGGCGAACTCACAGCGCTCAAGAAGGCCAAGAACCATCTCAGCAATGATGCTCACAAGGTCCACCACATCGTAGACCACCCTATCCACGCACTGCATAAGCAAGCCATCAAGGAGTTCGCTGCGGCCATCAGCAAGACGGCTAGCAACCACTGGACCGACTGGCTCAAGAACATCTCTTCTAGCCAGATCTACGTGGCCAACAAGTATGTCACAGAGGATCCATCAGATGCATCATGCACCCGTATCCCCGCTCTCAGGTCCTCCACTGCTGGTATCTCTACCCTGGCCATATCCAACACAGACAAAGCAAGACTCCTCGCTGACTCCTTCTTTCCCCCTCCCCCATCCACTTCCTCTGTCTCACCAAACTTCGTCTATCCCATGCCTGTCCCTGGACTTCATTATTTCTTGAGACAGCAGATCCGTGATACCGTTCGCAAGCTCAAACCCTACAAGGCACCTGGCCCTGATGGAATACCGAACATCATCCTCATGAAAAGTATCGACATTATTATTGACCACCTCTTCTATATCTACAGAGCTTCTCTCGAATTTGCCTTCTACCATGATTACTGGCTAACCTCTCTCATGCTAGTCCTCCATAAACCTGGCAAACCAGCCTACAACGTCGCCAAGGCCTACCACCCAATTGGCCTCCTCAACACAATTGGGAAGCTTCTCTCAACCCTTATAGCTGATGACCTGTCCTTTCTAGCAGAGACCCACAACATGCTCCCCTTGGGTCAATTCAGAGGACAACATGGCCGCAACACCACTGATGCAATGCACATGGTTGTGAGCAGAGTCAAAGACACATGGAGAGCAGGTAAAGTTGCCACAGCCCTTTTTCTGGACGTCCAAGGTGCTTTTCCCGATATGGTCAAAGCCCAACTCATCCACAACATGAGAGTATGCGGAGTCCCATGTAGATATACTAACCTCATTGAAAACATGCTCACAAGCAGGAAGACTCACCTCAAATTTGATGACTACATGTCGCCCCCCATCAGCATCAACAATGGCATGACCCAAGGTTGCCCTCTCTTGATGATCCTATATGCATTCTACAATGCACCTCTTGTTTAGACTGCCTTCCATAAACATGAGTCCTCCTATGGTTTTGTCGATGACTGCCTGTATCTTGTGATTGCTGATACCCTCTCAGAAACCCACTCTGCGGTCAAAGACATGATGGAAAGACAAGGTGGTGGCTTCATATGGTCGACATCTCACAACTCCCCATTTGAGTTATCCAAACTCGCCCTCATGAATTTCCCCCACTTGCACTGTGACATAGCTCCTCCGGACCTCATCCTCACACACACTAATTCTGATGGTTCCGTTACTAACCAGAGCATAGACACAGTCACCACCTACAAATACCTTGGCATTGTCTTTGACAGTCAGCTCTGCTGGTCTGCTCACCATCACAAGGTCATCACCAATGCTACCTGGTGGTCCCTCCAAATCACCTGCCTATCCAGAATCTCTGGCGGCATGCCTCCATGGCGCCTACACCAGCTCTACACAACACAGTCACTGTCCCAGCCTTCACATACGCTGCAGATGTCTGGTTTACTAATATTTATAGACCTGCCGGCGGAGTCAAACACCTTGGTTCAGTGAGGGCCATGACTAAATTAGCCCCCATCCAATGCAGAGTGGCCAAACTCATCACCGGAGCCCTCTTCACCACTGCTGGAGACACGCTAGAGGCCCACGCTAACCTCCTCCCCATAGACCTCCTGTTCAATAAAGTGACCTTCTGTGCTGCAGCCCGCATAGCCTCCCTCCCTCTTGCTCACCCCCTTTCCTCCTCATCTCATAGAGCAGCTAAAAGATTTGTCAAATGACACTGTTTACCCCTCTATAACCTATTCGGGCTACTCCACATTGTTCCTCACACCGTCGAAACGATCTGCCCAACCGGCGTCGCCCCAACTACACCCCTGCCTTCACTACTTCTATCCCCCTGGACAAGCCCACAGCTCTCATCCAGGCCGTTGCCAGCCATGACACCAAAATCTCAATTTACTGTGATGGCTCAGGATACGAGGGTGGTATTGGCGCTTCCGCCGTACTCTACGTCAACTCTGTGGAGAAACGCTCCCTCCAATACCACCTTGGCCCAGACACTGAACACACAGTGTATGAAGCAGAGATAATGGGTCTACTCTTACCCTCCACCTCTTCTCCTTACTAAAATCTAGCCCCCGCTCCCCAGTGGTTATCGGATCCGACAGCCAAGCCACCATATGTGCACTTCTGAACCAGAAACCCCACCCGGCACACCACCTCCTTGACCAAGTACACACCTCAGCCGAGCAGCTCCATGCAACGCATTATAAGCTCAGGCATCCCAGCACCCCTCTCTCGACCAAGCAACTCCGTGAGAAATACACACGAGGCATAATCAACCTGCAGGTCCATTGGACCCCAGGCCATGTTGACTTCCCCCCTAATGAATGCGCTGACGAGATCGCCAAATCAGCTGCTTCAGGTACGTCCAGCCACCCTGACCTTCTTCCTCTCCTCCTCCACAAGAAACCCCTCCCACATAGCATCCCAGCCCTCCGCCATACTAACCTCACCCAGCTCCACCTTAAATGGAAACAGTAGTGGAAGAGATCACCACATTATAGATTTGCCTCCCATATAGACAATTCTCTCCCCTTGAATGCTTATCTCAAATTAACTGATGACCTTGATCGCAACCAGTCTGCATTACTGACACAGCTTCATACCAGCCACTCCCCACTTAACCAACACCTCTTTTGTATACACCATTCTGAGACACCAGTCTGCCCACACTGCCAGGGAATCGCCCCCGAGACAGTTACTCACTACCTCCTCCAGTGTCCCCACTATCAACATGAACGTCACATACTCCACCGCAAGCTTAAACGCCAAGCTGACTCCCTTTCTTTCCTTCTCTTGGACTCTGCAGCCACCCTACCCCTCCTTACAATTCATTCGCTTGTCTAAACGCTTTGCTTCCACTCCACCACCCACCACATGACGCATATCCCCCCCTCCTCCCCAACGTCCCGCCCCCTTCTTTGCCCTCAACTTTCTTCTGCCCTCCTACTGACCTCTTTCCAGTTACTTAGGCACACCCTGTTGAGTCGCTCAACTCAAACTCCCCGCGCCATCCCACAGGTGCCTGTCACAATATCTACCACATATACATCACTACACCACCAGGTTCTATCCACCTTGGGTCATAACAGGGGAGCGCAGTTTAAAACAGCCTGGGAAGGTCGCCTCGCCTCATCCACTAGAAACGCCTACCAGCAGTTCCACAGGTGGGGTGGAGGATTTTGTGGCTCTTGTAGTCACTAGATAGACTGGATTCGTACTGTACCTGCCATGTCTCTCCCTGTTACTCACCCATATGTATGGCATGTGCACCATAAGAGCTCAGCTCTTCAGCACAATAAAATTGATTCAAAAAAAAAAAAAAAATCTATTGCCAGAATGAATCAAATTCTGTTGTTTAGCAGTTGAACCATGACATTTCAGTATAGAATAATCGAGTATTATCTCTGCATGTCTTCATTGACAAAATGCATCCTTGTTGCTAGGTATTAAAAATGTTTGACGTACAGGGTCATTCTGACTGCCCTTCTACAAGGTACATCGTTCTTATGCAGATGGTCTATAATTGCTAGACAGCGCTTGATGATCTGATGTGATTTTGCCACCCCTGCTGCAGCCTTTTATTAATTATACAAACCAAGCAACTCTGGCACTCCATTACCTGCACTTGGAATTCTTGCAAAAATTATCCTATTCAAGCTGTCAGTCACCAAGCAATCATGAAAATTTGTGTTATGTGAGTTGACCCTCCCTAGCAAGCCCTTTTAGTAATTATCCCAATCACACATTTTGGGGCTCTGTGGCCATCTCTACCAGCCGTTTCAGTAATTATCCTAATCACACATTCTGGGGCTCTGTTGCCTGCGCTCAGAGTTCTTGCAAAGATTGCCGCATCCAAGCTGCAAGATATTCGATGATCGGAAAACATCTGAGCAGCCAGATTCCGCAAACCCTACTGTCTCTTATAAACATTGAGACCTACTGGTAGCTTCAATCATTCTGCCTTTCAGTTACACTGATATATCATTGTGTTCCCATCCTGTCAGATTCAAGCTATCAGATGCCCTGTGATCACAATACATCTGAGTGGCCAAATTCTGCAAACCCTACCATCTCTTATAAACATTGAGACCTATTGGTAGCTTTAATCGTTCTGCCTTTCAGTTACACTGATATATCATTGTGTTCACATCCTGTTGGATTCAAGCTATCAGATGCCCTGTGATCACGATACATCTGAGCAGCCCCTACTGGTAGCTTCAATCATTCTGCCTTTCAGTTGTACTGATGTATCATTGTGTTCACATCCTGTTGGATTCAAGCTATCAGATGCCCTGTGATCATGATACGTCTGAGTGGCCAAATTCTGCAAACCCTACCATCTCTTATAAACATTGAGACCTATTGGTAGCTTTAATCGTTCTGCCTTTCAGTTACACTGATATATCATTGTGTTCACATCCTGTTGGATTCAAGCTATCAGATGCCCTGTGATCATGATACATCTGAGCGGCCAGATTTCCCAAACCCTACCATCCCTTATAAATATTGAGACCTACTGGTAGCTTTTATCATCCTGGGGTTTCTGTTACACCAATATACCATTCTTGTTTGTTCTGGTCATGTCCTTGTACACCTGTCTGCTCTCTGCAATTCTTAGAAATCACTTAAGTGTGGGGCTTCTTGCAGGTTTTGCCAATGCTACCGTCCTTTACATGGCATTTTCAGGTGGTATATAAGACTGATATATCTTTGGGTTATTCTACATAGTTTAAGACCTTATCTACCCTTAACCTGACTGTCCCAATAACCTGATGGGTATAGTCATCAACCCTAACTTTGTTGAATGCAAGGCAGGTGGTTCCAAATCATTGTGCTGGTCAATTTTGGAGGTAGGATTGGTATGGAGTGATAATGTACTTCAAGTTGTACACAGCATAGAAGTGTCATACCCATGGGATCTGCCCAATCCTCATACCCTTGATCCTTACTCATGGGAACCCTTACCCGGGTTTTGGAGGGTACGGGTAAGAGTTGGGTCATGGATACCCACAGGTTACCCATGTGTTTCACTAAATTTTTATCGCACTCAGAAAGACTGGCTTTGTATATTATTGCATTACAATAGGATTTCACATACTCTAATACTGATATACCTAAATCATAATCTATCAGTATGCTAGACAAGGCATCAGCATATGATCATTGAATACAATACTTTCAGGTGATTGTAATCTCTTGTCATGCCTTGTTTAGTCCTCGCAGAGTTGCAAATGCTTACTACATCCATCTAGTCATACCAGGTGTCTTGCCAAAACCCTGATGTATGATATCATAATATAATCCAATATCACCTTATCTGCTACTGATCTAATTTGATCATATTCTGCTACTCTGCAAGACAAAGTATTAGAGAATGATCCTCAAATATAATGCTTGCAGCCAGTTGTAATCTCTTGTAATCCCTTGTTTTGATGTTACAGAGTGCTAACTGACAGGTCAGCTAAACTAATCCCTATATAATTAGTTCATAACACATCGGTCTGCCTGACCAAGCATTAGCCAATGATTATTCTCTACAATATTTCTAAATGGATTGTCAGCCTTTATCACACTCAGCAAGACTGACTTTGTAAATTATTGCATTATAATAGGATTTCACATACTCAAATACTGATATACCTAAATCATAATCTATCAGTATGCTGGACAGAGCATCAGCATCCGATCATTGGATACAATACTTTCAGGAAGTTGTAATCCATTGTCATGCCTTGTTTAGTCCTTGTAAAGTTGCAAGTGCTTATCTTATCCATCTAGTCATACCAGGCTCCTGCCAAAACCCTGATGTAATCTGGGTCGCTCCAAACAGTTGAGTCTAACAATCTTTTGCCAATCTGTTTCATAATGCCAATCTACTGCTGATGGATCATTGAGATCTGTTACAATAGATGACTCAAAAACCACTCATGTTTCAGAGGCTGTCACATACCAGCTTGTGCATACATCCTTTTCAACAGTCTCTTCAGAGGCCTAGACTCGGGGTCCCTCTCTGAGTGATGGAGGCATGGCAGAGGGCAACAGGTGAAGACATATGCATTGTTTCTCATGAGGAACCCACACTAATGCCTCAGGAGAAAGTGACCTACCTCTGATATCATATCTCTTCACTGGAAGCCCGGCCTTAGCATACACTCTCTCTAAAGGGACTAAGCAGTGGAGTGTAAGAACAATTTGGCTTCAGCAAAGAGGAAGACCTACCCAAATATCCGCACCTGCCATCAGCATATTCTGTGACCCATTCCCCCTTATAATGGCTATAAAGAGGCAAGTAGATAGCTGTCTTGGTATAGTGGAGTTCTTGGCTCAATGGCTGGAGCAGTGGACAGAGACAGCAAGGCCCGAGGAACTGGTGTTTTTTGTGATAGATGTGCCATGCATCTGGTGTTACACGTTCTGTGCCATGCATAGGCCTGTGCAAACAACTAAAACATACAGCAGAGGTTAACGAGTCATGGGGTACCAGAAGAAAGTCTCCAGGAAAAGTGTTTTGGGCTCGAGGGAGAGCACACAATGCGTCAACTCTTGAATGGCAGAGAGCAGACCTTGCCGCATTGTTGGCACTTCGGAAAAAGACAACCTTAGTTGGCATCTGGGCATGGCGGAGTAGGGAAGATAAGCAGTTAGAGTGGTTGGGAATCCTGGCAGTAAGTGCTGATTTCTTGTCAGAGAATCCATGGTTATATCTTGCAGTGTGCCAAGAATCAGTTGATGATAGCCATAGGTGACTCAAAGTTCATCCCTGAATCATTGACTCATCTGACGTGTTTTGAGTCATCTTGGCCTTTAAAAGATGCTGGCCATGGTAACTTCTGAATTCATTGACCTCCCCCTCATGTCCTTTCTTTGTCCTTCTCTGTCTCACTCAATCTCCAATAAGAATGCATTGCCTGGTACTGGCAATAAAGAACTGGTCAACCCTCTCAAGCTTGCCAAGAGGAAAACACTGTAAGTCTGTAATCCTGTATGCAATTTTATCTGACCAAATTGTTGTGGCCAGCCGTGCAGGGGACCCCTTAATCTACCATGGACAACACTTCGGCAGAATGGTGCACACTATGTGTAATGTACAGGTGTTGTTCACCCAAGGTATAGAACATTTGTCATCAACAGTGGTTGTGGAAGAGTCAGTTACTTTGGAGTATATCCTTGTTGTTCTTGTCTCAGCCATCTCTGGGCTGATATTCCTCTCAAACACAGGGCCAGGAGAGGGCGTCAAGTCTTTAATAAACTTTGTCAGATTGTTCCCCGCTTCCTAGATCACCTCCTGGAGTCAGAGGAATGGCAGGTCATAGAGATGGCCAAGGTTGTATGTTTTTGTCATTCATGATTCTGAACCATTCTCTCATTTTTCAAAGATTCAGAAGGGCATATCCAGTGCATGATCCGATGATACCAAGAGTCTAAAAGGCATGGTGTTGGATTGGATAACTGAAAGAGGTTCGGCATTGAATCTGCACCTCTCACGAAATATCAAGACGAATCATGGCTTCCACCATCCTGTAACAGGACAGCTTCTCTGCCCTGCTGGTTTAAATTGGGAGGACAAGGAGTTGAGTTTCTTATACACTCTCTCATTTGATGTGACTTACCAAGATTGAATCAGGGTGCAAAGAAAGCTTTCAAGTGGCGAAATAATGGTCTGTGGCAATCAATGGCCACTGTTGGTCACGAAAACCATGAGTATGGCCCCAAAGAGCCTTGGGATAGTCTCTTCAGGAGTCAGCTTCTGGTTTGAGTGAGCTTTCCCCATTTGTTCATGACTTATACATCTTATTGTGGAGTGGACAGGCATACAAACACATCTTTACCTCACCCAGCTCCATTGAGAAGGAAACAAAGGCAACAAGATCAGGCAACACTCATCTACATGGTACTATAACTCATGTCACTATGGCTTTTCTAGCATATATAGTAACACAGGTGCATTTAGCAGTGACTCTGTTCCATCTTTCCACCACTGATCATCAAGCAGCTCCATTTTGCACTGTCATCCTCCTCGGTCTTCTGCAGAACTGACACTACCACTGACTCTGAAGAATTCTACAATAGTGTTTTGGCCTTCTTGGACAATCCAGAAGAGAAAGATGATGTTTCCGAACTGGTGGACTGGTGGAATTGGTCAGCACAGTGTTGAGTTTCATCATTTCCAAGCTAATGCTTTGATTTTCGGATAGCCAGGTATCTTCTAGCTACATGGTTCATGAATGCACCATCACGAAAATGAGTGCACTTGCCAAGCTGAAGGAGAAGAGGGCGCTGAGGCAACGGAATTTGGTGGTATAATAATAATTTAGTATATGCCATTCATAAACAATCGTCCTCATTTAAATGGATATCTACCATTATTAAGGAAGTGAAAAGAAGTAATTAAGATCTAGCAACACACTTAGGGCTATGTACAATCTACCCCAATTCTTTTATCAACAGACAAATTGTTAGAGTTCTGTTGTTTGGGGACTGACTCGCAACAGTTCAGTATGGAAGGATCAAGTGTCATCAAGGTCTGTTGTTCTGCTGCTGTTGATCTATCCTCACAACACTTATATGTCTGATCATTGTTGGACAGTGCCTGCTCATCTGGTGTGATTTCACCATCTTTATGGTGTTATTGTAGCAATTATGGTAATGCTCACATTCTGGTGCTCCATAGTCTGTGCTCACAATTCTTGCAAATACTTATCGCATTCAAACTGCCAGTTATCAAGCGATCATGAAACATATTACTGGTATGTGAGTGGCCAGATTCCACAAACCCTACCGTCCCTTATAAACATTGAGACCTACTAGTAGCTTCAATCGTTCTGCCTTTCAGTTATACTGATATATCATTGTGTTCACATTCTGTCGGATTCAAGCCATCAGATGCCCTGTGATCACAATACATCTGAGTGGCCAGATTTCCCAAACCCTACTATCCCTTATAAACATTGAGACCTACTGGTAGCTTCAATCATTCTGCCTTTCAGTTATACTGATATATCATTGTGTTCACATCCTGTCGGATTCAAGCTATCAGATGTCCTGTGATTACAATACATCTGAGTGGCCAGATTTCCCAAACTCTACCATCTCTTATAAATATTGAGACCTTCTGGTAGCTTCAATTGTTCTGCCTTTCAGTTATACTGATATATCATTGTGTTCACATCCTGTCAGATTCAAGCTATCAGATGCCCTGTGATCACAATACATCTGAGTGGCCAGATTTTCCAAACCCTATTATCCCTTATAAATGTTGAAACCTACTGGTAGCTTTCATCATTGTGGGGTTTCTGTTACACCAATATACCATTCTTGTTTGTTTTTGTCATGTCCTTGTACACCTGTCTGCTCTCTGCAATTCTTAGAAATCACTTAAGTGTGGGGCTTCTTGCAGGTTTTGCCAATGCTACCATCTGTTACATGGCATTTTCAGGTGGTATATAAGACTGATATATCTTTGGGTTATTCTACATATTTTAAGACCTTATTTACCCTTAACCTCCCTGTCCCAATAACCTGATCAGTGGCCAGATCATAAAGAGGGGATAGAACATGACAATAAGAATGTCATCCTCTTGAAACCTGAGTTCTTCAAGGTCCATACATTACACCAAGGCCATTTACTCATTGAAGGATATGAAGAAACAATATTGATGAAAATTCAAAAATCCAAAGACCTTGATGAGTCAGTTGTGAAAGCAGTGGAAGAGTTGAAGAAATCATCAATCAAGCAGTTGCAATCAGAAGAATGGTCCAAAGAACAGGGACTTGTATTATTTAGAGGAAAGGTCTACATCCCAAAGGACATCAAAGTTCAACTGGAAATCATCAAGTTACATCATGATACACCAGTTGCGGGACATCCAGGACAATGAAAGACACTGGAGTTGGTTACATGTAATTATTGGTAGCCTGGTATTACTATGCAGATCAAGAACTATATATGTATCGGAATGTGACCGTTGCCAAAGAATGCAGTCTTTTCCAGAAAAGCCAGCAGGAAGGCTTAAGCACAATGAAGCTATCTCACAACCTTGGAAGGATATCACCATAGACTTTATTACTGGCCTCCCAGAAGCACAAGGATATGATGCATTATTTGTCACATGTTGCTGTCATACAAAACAGGCACATATCATTCCTACATCTATGACCACTTCAGCCAGAGGTCTAGCCACACTCTTCAGAAATCATGTCTGGAAACTACATGGTTTGCCAGAAACTGCTTTATCGGATAGAGGACCAAAATTTGCAGCAGAGTTCATGAAGGAACTGAATGAGATCCTGGGGATCAAAATAAAATTATGTATCTACAGCATATCACCCCCAGACTGATGGACAAACAGAACAGGTTAATCAAGAGATTGAACACTATTTAAAAATGTTTATCAGTCACAGGCAGAATGATTGGCTGGAATGGATCACATGTGCTGAATTTGCATACAACAACAAAGTCCATACTGCAACACACATCTCACCTTTCTTTGGTAACTATAGGATGAATCCAAGGATGGGGATAGAACCTCAGAGGGCTGGAAAGTCAGAACTGGCAAAAGAATTTGCTGAGCAAATGAAGCTTATTCATGAAGTGGCCCAGGAGGCATTATCTAAAGCATGTGATGACATGACATGCTATGCAGATTTCCATAGAGGACAAGCTCCAGAGTACAAAGTTGGCAACAAGGTCTGATTATCCACCAAGAACCTCAATATAGACTGACCATCACGCAAGCTTACAGGGCATCAACTTTGACCCAATGAAATTGTTAAGATTATCTCCTCGAATGCTGTAAATTTGAAGCTGCCTGCTTCATTCAAAATCCACAATGTTATCAATGTATCCCATATCTGCTTCTACTATCCACCAGTTACTGGCCAATCTATAATCCCTCCCGAACCTGTCACTGTTGAAGGAACCCCTGAGTATGAAGTAGAAGAAATCATGGATTCACAACTTAAGCATGATAAGCTCGAGTTTTTCGTCAAGTAGTCCAGTTATACCGACAACTACAACACCTGGGAACCAGGAGCCAATTGTGTGAACACTTGTGATATCATTAAGAGATTCTACAAGTCAAACCCCTCCGCTCCCCAAAATCTCCATGCACAAGACTTTGCCGGACTTGTATTCTGTCCATACAGTGACTCAAACAATTGTCCCAATGTTTTGACTATTTTTAATGCTTGTTGAATAACTCAGGAGTAAAGACAAATAAGGACAACATGCTGGTGCATTAAAAAAAGTATTTAATCAGGGCTACAGGAATATTTAATAATTACATAATTCGGATAATTTCTCATGGAGCTGTACACAATTCAATTCAGTGACCCATTGGGACAATTGTTTGAGTGGGTATCAGAAATACAAAAGACTGGTCATTTCAGTACTTGATATGGCCTCTCTTGGCCTTGATAACTGCCTCCAGCCTTCTAGGCATACTTTTAATTATTTTCTGACACCTTTGGCTCTATCCTGTCCCAAATCTTCCACACTTCTTCAATATCTGAAAAGCTCCACTTTAATGTATTTCCAGAGGTGATGGATTGGATTGGGGTATAGAGAACATGAAGGCTAGTCAATAAGAGGGATACAGTATAATTATCTGCTGGATATATTCTGGTCTTGTTGGAGGTATATTTGGAGTCATTGTCTTATTGAACAATAAGATTCTCTGCAAGAATCTCACTCTTCTCTATGCTGGAAAGTAAATTATTCTCCAAAATATCTACAGACTGATCAGCATTCATTCTTCCCTCAATATCTGCAAGTTGTTCCATACTGTCTCAATCTATACAGCCTTGTGTCATGATGTTTCTACCATGAGACTTAACTGAGCCATGGCTCCTCCCCTCAATTACCTTCTCTTCCACCTATTTCTATATCCACTACTGTCTATATGACCCCAACCTGTTTGTTTTATTCCGATCTGATAAAATTCCCCTTCTGCCAGTCCTCCACAGTCTACTTCTAGTGCTCCAAAGCAAAGGCCAAGTGCTTCTTTGTAGAATGTGTAGTAAGAAATGGCTTTTCTTCCTTATCGCAGCCCTGAATAAGTGTTTTGAGAGAGGATTTCTGACTAGCTATGAGGGGACTGTATTAGGGATTATTGTTCTAATATATTTCAGGGCCTGGGCAGCATTGGTGGCCCTCCTAGTAGTGGTCTGTCTAGCAACTGAAAACTGAGTATAGTCAGAAAGCTTTGAAGGATGGCTAGAGTAAGGAAATTTACAATCAGGAATGAGGTCCTGAAGTACCTGGAATACAATAGACTTGTCCAGACCAAGTGCAGAAGCAATAGTATCAATGAAATAATAATTTGAGGACATTTTTCTTCTAAGAAGAGAAGATAAAGTGCATGATAAATTCTGGATTGCTAAGGACACTAGGCCTTGTTGTATGGCTCTAATTCAAATATTATTCATAATGAAATCACTATAAAAACTATATATCAAGCGTTTGGTGTCATAGAAACCATCTAGCATCAGATTCTGATATTTCTGATACCCACTCAAACAATTGTCCCAATGGGTCACTGAATTGAATTGTGTACAGCTCCATGAGAAATTATCCGAATTATATCATTATTAAATATTCCTGTAGCCTTGATTAAATACTTTCTTTTATGCACCAACACTTTGTCCTTATTTGTCTTTACTCCTGAGGTATTCAAAAAACATTCCAAATAGTCAAAACATTGGGACAATTGTTTGAGTCACTGTATGATAATTTAACTGAGCTGAAGAACAGTGCAGTCTCTCGCCTGGAAGTCGAGACCTAAAGAGGGGATAGTATTATAGAACAGCCATTTAACAAGTATTTTTCATTTTGTTCTTGTTTGTTATTGTTGGACTATAGTCCTTCCTTGTCATCGCTTACATACACATTACGTGTCTATATACTTTATATGGGGTTTTTCAATGGCTTCCATCTTCAGTCATTTCCATCACATCTGGACACTGAAGATATACATACCCATTATCTCTGACTGTTCTTCTCATACTCATTGTACTTGTAGACCTGTCTCTTGTCTATAGTTACTCATTCATCACATTATGGGCCTTTGATGAGTTTCTAGGACTTGACAACCAGCATTTGAATACAAGACTCATTTTTCTCTCTTAGACTCCTTTGGTGTTGCGTTTCAATGTGCATATATTGCATTTTTGGGATGCATATAGTTGCTTCCAAGACCAATCATGCCTGATCACACAGTGGTTTCACCCCACATTTTCATGTTTTATGACTTTTCACAGTCATCCACTATTTGATCACATACCAATCATTTCCATCATCACTGATCGTCTTTGCCTTCAGCGGACACAACTTTCATTCCATTCTCAACGCATGGACCTTTGCCATTCTCGCCCACATTTCCATTCCCTTTTTATGACTGTGACCCTCCTCATCTTGAATGCATACACTCCATGTCTCACTCAGCAACCCCTTGTTATGGAACAGCCTCTTGTCTAATCTCATCTTATCTTATCAATCATGCCTCTCCTATCTTATCAAATGAACTATCCAACACTTCAGTTTGGATATTATAGAACAGCTCTTTATTTAATCTTTTACATTTAATTATTGTTTGGTCTTGTGAACATTATTATAAGGTTTGACAGTTGCTTGGCATTACTCCACACTGCTGACTCAATGCTAAGCCATTACTTCATACTGCTTACACTCAAACCTTATCCTTATTCAGCCAAACTATATTTGTTAGGGCAACCACTTAACTATCTTCTCAAAGCATAATCCAAAGACTATGCTGAGAATCAAGCATTGTGGGCTCACACATAGATAAGCTTAGAGAGAGAGAGGATAGTGGAGGAAAGCACCAGTTTATATTGACTTTAGATATCACCACAGTCAAGTGGGAATCCTAAGAGAATAAGACTAGAGTTTACAGGCTTTGTGCTACTCTATATATACTATACTAGCCCAGGCTTATCATCCAATAAGATATAGTCCAGATATCCTCCAATGGAATATGATCCTGCTATCAGATGAGTCAGAGATAAGAAGATAAGAAGATAAGGTGTGAAAGAAAGAACATATAAGAAAATAGCTGTGTAGGAATATAGTTTGGCTGAATAAGAATAAGGTTTGAGTGTAAGCAGTATGAAGTAATGGCTTGGCATT
>Ga0307516_10003908_pt1 | contig 18787 bp, 18 predicted proteins | sample 19_EM_MG_FD_203310 | JGI IMG/M metagenome (GOLD analysis project Ga0307516, IMG submission 203310) | Populus trichocarpa ectomycorrhiza microbial communities from riparian zone in the Pacific Northwest, United States - 19_EM | ecosystem: Host-associated > Plants > Roots > Unclassified | place... | reverse complement strand
ATGGCGGAGGGCATTCCACGTCACAACCTCCTTGCAGAACCTCTACAGGGGTTAGCGTGAGCTGACTGACGCACGTTTTCAGCGAGACTGGAAGCCCACGGTTGTGACTTTGTCAAGGTTGCTCGTTGAATAAACCCTCAACACCTTAACTGCGACATGGCAACCTTGGTGCTCGCCCTTCCACACATCGGCGTACCCGCCGCGATATAGCGGGGTACCCGATCGGTTGTAGCTGAGTGGGATTTGCAGCGACTTCGGAAGCAAAGCCTGGCGACCGCATATCCGACACAAAACGCGTAGGCACCTCCTCCGGAGCTGGGATTGGCAATCTGGGAGATTTAAAGCCTGCTCGATCCGAGGCGAAAGTTCGGGAGCGGGGGGAGCCGAAATGGACGAGGGTAGTCAGACTGTGTCTCAGAAACAAAGTAGTGGAGAGGGTACCTCATGGACTACATCAACGAAATCCTGAGCGTCATCCCCACAGAGGTTTCCGATCGTCTTGACCTCGTCCTGGGTCATCAAGGTCGCCTCAATTAGAGAGATGACTTCATGCGGGAGGAAGGCACGACTGGCTAAGCGCTTCCAAGCCGGGGGGCCGGCAAGGATGGGCGAACCCGAGTTCGAGTAGACCGTGGGTGTTAGGTCGTCATCGCGGGTACGAATATCATCGTGTGAAGCTGGTGGTCGAGAGGAACGGTCAGCGTCCCATGCTGCACTCGTGAGTTTTCTCTTACCGGTTTTGGACGCGGGGTCGCTTGGATCCTGAACAACATTCTGTTCGCGGTCGTCATTGCGATTGGTCGTCACCTCGAGCAACTGTATTTCGCCCACCAGGATAGCTGTATCCCGTTGGGGACCTGAGGATAGATCTCCGGTAGGGGCAATCTTGACTTCCTCCTCCCCATTCATCCCCTTTTTTCGAGGATTTATGCCGCCCACCTCCCAGTCAGCAGACCTACCATCCAGCATTCCGATGCCAGCGGGGTCGGGGACGTAAATTTCCATCCGAGTGCGCTCCTCGCCCTTGCCCTTGTTATCGCCTTTACGCTCCCTTCCCGACGTCATTCCCTCGTCTCGCTTTCCGTTCTGGAGACCTCTATGTTTAGGGCACTCCCTGTTGTAGGCTGTCAATCACATGAATTTCGAACAATCAGAATCACCAAACCTCGCCAAGTGATCCTGCTGCCCACAATTTGGGCAGGAACCAGGGTCGTTGTACTTGGTGGTCTTTCCACTACGCCCAGGGTATTCAGTTGAAATATCTGTAGCCCGGGCCCGAACGTCATGGGAAGGAAGTCGGATGAGCTCAAGTGCGTTGACCGGAGGAGAGGCGGGCCCGGCACCAAAAGTCTCATCCACTTTGGCAGGGGAACCGGGATTCATCACAGAGCGGGAGGAATTCGTCTCTGTGGAAGGTGAGGGATGTGTTCCCCCCTGATTGTGAATCCGGTCGGCCCATCGCCCGATGGTATCCTCGGTTGCCTCTAGAGTTTTCTCGTCAACCCCTGCAGGCGAATCGCGGGTGAGTAGGGAGTAGTGATCCCGGGGGGGTTCGCGCGACCTCTCTCGCCCTCTATCACGTCTTCTTTCCCTATCCCTATTGCGATCTCCGTCCCCATCGCGGTCTCTGTCACGGTCCCTCCGTGGGGTTGGACCCATGTTCGAGAGTTCCTCCTGGGTGGAATTTCCACTCCTTAATACGTACTCCCCCGACTCTCTTGACCTTGGTTGGGGAATGGGTGATGTCGTTGAGGCGGGCGGCTGAGGTTGGGGGGTAGATGGAACAGGCGTTAGTACGGATTCGGATAGGACAGGAGGTCGGAACGAAGGATCGTTGAGGTACTTCGGGTACTTTGCGACCCAGTTCTTATAGCGGTTGACAAGCTCGGGTTTGAGGTTGCTGAGAATATCGAGGGCTCCTCCGCCATGCTAAATCGACGAGAGCAAGGTTAGGCCGTGTTCGGGGAAAGGTCAAGGCAAGTAAAGAGTACGATCAGGAGATACGTTGGGGGGTCCGCCATCGAAGGAGAAAGCGCAGGAAACGGGAAAGGAGAGGGAACGAGAGAAAGAGAGAATTACCAAGGTCAGGCTACACCGTTGCTCATTGGTCAAGAGCGTATGATATTCCCGCTGAATCGGTATCTTCTCCCGGATGATGCACGCTACCCTGGCGTACTGGACGTAGCTCCTCTCGTAGTCCCCGTTCTCCGAATAGTGTTTCCCGGACTTGCTTGCAAGCGTTACAGCGTGTAGCCAATACTGGATGTTCTTGTTGAGGTTCGGTAGGTCTTCGCGAGACTTGTCTGCGAGCTCAACGATGGTCGCCGGGCGGACTTTCCCTGGGCGAATATTCCGGTCCTCCCGACTCTTCCTCTTGGGAGAAGGATCCCTTCCATCATTTTTCGGACTTGGTCGGTTGAACCGGGCAAAATCTATGGGGCCGGAGTGAGCGAGGGGAGGGAGATCGATGTCGATGATTGGTGGTGGTGGTAATGGTGGTAACGGCTTGTAGGGTTGGGGTCCGATATAGGCATTCGGGAGATGTCTTGTTCTCATCCTGTGGGGAGCATCAACCGCAAGTCTCGACGCCCGATATCAAGGAATGGCCTTTGCCGCCACAATCCTACCGATGGGCGCGTACGACGGCGCTGACGGGCGCCAAGCACGAAACAGCGCCCAACTTCCTTCACTCTACCCATGGCACAACCTAAAGCTTGACCAAGTCGGTACCTGACCGTGCGCTCTCGTATTGAAACCATATTGGGTTCCGCCTTTTGCCGGGGTAGAGATTCGTAGCATGCGCGAGTGTCTCCTCTCAGCTGCGAGACCCGTAGAGGCGTAACTGAGCTGGCATACACGGTCTTCTTCCATGGTAAGTTTCATCCCATCCCCCGGCCCGGCCGGTTCAAGAGCGCGAAATACTGACGTTGATACCACTACCCCGACGTAGGTGGTCGTGGGGGTTTCGAGCGGTCCTTCAGCCCCCCCAAACCTCCCGGAAGAAGTGGAGTTCGGACTTTGTTGGCTGAGGCCTACTCTGGATCCCGACAGCTCTTTCAACAATCAAACCCGCCACCACTCCGCGTCTGTTCGTCATCAAAGTCTACTTCGCCTGCCCGTCTGCCACCAACCAATCCTTGGTTGAAGGCACGGTCGATGATCTCCAACGGGTCGCAGTCGAGGTCGCCCGGGTTGAACGTGAATCCGACCGCTCTCCGGGACACACCATCCCAGGTAGTATCGGATACACTCAATGTTAGGTTTCTTCGCTGACGAGTGGACGGCACTTCGTGAGCTTGTTGATCGTTCTCATCCGTCCCTGGTAGACCCTTCCACACCTAGGCCGTTGAAATGGGGTCTGTACACATCCGTCGAGAACTATATACTGTGTAGCGAAAATCCGAAATCCAATGAACGCATGTGTGATGTGAGCATGATTGGCTACGATGCAACGGGACAAAGAGGGACCGGTTCGTTCGGTTGGACACATTCGAGCACGTTTGAGCTAGATCGCCAAAACCCCCCAGAAACTTCCCCAGCCACCCGCCCGAAGCCCGGATGGGGATGATTGTCTTTATATTGGTAGGAAAGTTCGTCACCATACACGGTCAAGTAATAGCAAAGTCGCACCGGCGAATGAGCTCAAAAGGCGTATTTATCAAGATGTTATAAGGAGTGTATGGAGGAAAACCGAGTCAAGAGTCCCGTGGGGTCGTACATCACCATCGCTGGTAGTGGCATCCTCGTTCCTCGTCTTCTATCCTCAGCTCCCGAACCATACCCCTTATACTCTTCGTCGCCTTCGGAGGAATAGGGGTGGAGCGCACGATCACAAGTGTGTCCAGTCGGTTTCCGGAGGACACGCGGTGTGCCAGGAAGTTCACGAGTGGACTCCAATTGCCTTCGTCTACGACCATGTTTTCTAAAAAGATATGTTCCAGAGAAGGGGAGATCCTCCCCTCCCCATTTGGTTTTGGCTTTGGAAACGCCGTGGGGAGATATATGTCATCGAACGACAGCGCCCTTAGGTTTGGAAACTGAGTGTGTGCGTCCACCAGGGCGTCGAGCTTGTGTATCCGGAAGTGGACAACCTCTTCCTGAGGAACGTACGTGATAAGATCGAGGGCCACTCTCTCCAACACGCTCCCACGGCGTGCCCCACTTAGTGCAACATTAATACTGACAAACGTGTTTGTCTCCGCCCGTGATGGAGCAGAGAAATCGATTCCGCGTGCATCGCCTGCACGGAACGCGACGTGGGTGTTTGCCGAGGAAACGAGGAGGTTCAGTCCGTCTTGAGACCTGTCACGGCGCTGCAGGTGGTCCCGAAGGTACGGTCCAATGGTTTGGGAAACGTCAACAACGTCGCAGCCTTCGAGAGTGAGAGCGAGCGAGTCCAGATTTCGGGGATGGTCCACTTGATTCAAAACCTTGAGTACATGCTGCAAATTTCCACCCAAACAAAGTTCCTTCAAGTGACGTAGTTGCACTTGAGAGGAGGACTGGTCGCCCCCATCGGTCGGGATCGCACGCCTGAGAAGTGCAATTCTTTGGAGGGTGGGATTGGAGGAAAGGATGAAGAGCAATTGGGATGTGGTGAGGGTGGGTGAACGATCGGCGAGGTCGAGTCTCAGGGTTGTCAGGGTGGAGGTTCCCGATGGTAGGTGGTCCCATGATGAGAGCATGCAGTCGGTGAGTTCGAGGCGTTGCAGTTTTGGGAAACGGTAGCGGGCGAAGAAATCGGATACATCCACCGGGCTGGTACGGTCCAGGCTCCATAAAATCAACGACTCCATACTGTTGAATCGAAGCTCCTCGCCCTTGGGTGTTAATCCGGCGATTATATCGTCCATGAGCGTTGACCCTTCGGTTTTGAGGTGAACGCGTCGGATGGTGTCTTGGGTCGCACGATCCTTGAGTGCGTCGCGCAGGTCGTCGTTCAAACCGTCATTGCGGTAGTAACGACCCGCATGGAGTACCAGGTCGAGTGGAGAGGTTCCGGAACGGCTATAGGACCGAGCCCAGTCCTTTGTGGTGTTTCCCCAGAAACCCCAGAGCTCTGGAGTCCGCGAAGCGACCTCGAACCAGTGATGACAAACGGCGAGGAAGTTGTGTGACCCCTTGTCCAGCCCGCCGAAGTCTCCCTCACGGGTGACGTTCCAACGGAAAACATTGCCAAGTACTTCGGGTGGAAATTTTGAAACGTTTAACAATGAGTTGCGAGCGCGTTTGAGTTTGATGACGGCCCTCTCGTGCTCTCTGATCTGTTCCTCCAAAGCGCGTATGGAATCGATGTTGGTCTCGCAGTCCATTCTGTTCCCCGGCCGCGTTAGGATTCGCGTAAAACGTGGAACACATTTACTTACTTTGGCTGTGATACTCGCTTGTAGGGTCTAGGGTATCGTCAGGAGCTAGCGGTCTAGCAAGGAGTCGTGTCACGATGGCCGTGGTGGGAGGCGGGCAGTAACTCGGATTTAGCCGAGCGGCTCGGTCGCATTTATTCAGATCGAAAACTGCCCACATCCCCAGCGTTCGGCCAGAACCCTGGTGAGTACATAGAGGCAAACCCGTTTATTCAATCCGCAGAAACCAATTCCGGTGCCCACGCTCTCGGCGGGTCATCAGCCGGCGGTCCAGTACTTGTCGGCCCTTTGCGTGGGGCAAGAAGTCGAACTATGCTGCGTCCTATGCTGTACGAGCCCGACAATGACTGCGTTTGCGGATGAACGTAAGTATACCACAGAGCATTGAGGTCTATGTTGTGAGCTCATCTGGACACCAAAGCAGTCCACATCGGTCTGTCTAGATTTCACAGCTTTCGATCACATGCCTGGGGCTCGGCGGCAATAAGCAGCGCCACGACTGCTGGTGAAAAAGACGCGCCCGTCAAAATGGGACGTGTTCCGATAACCGAAATCGCAATCACCATGAAGAAATTGTTTGGAAGACGCAAGGAACCCGAACGGGTGCGGGCGGTCCGACTTCCGGTGGATGGGTTCGAACACCCATTCCGAGATTCAGAGGATCGCCTGGTGCGATATCAAGGAAAGGAGCACCCTGGGACGGTAAGTGTGGGTTTTTCTCTACAGTTGCTGCAAATTTTCGACATCGACTCGCCAGATCGTCGAGCTGCGGATGTGTAGCCAAACCGGTACACCCGGTATGTCCCCACCCCGTTCCTCGGATCCCCTGACGAGCTGGAAAAACCTGGCCCCGTCGATTTGCTCTCGTTCATTCCTTGCCATCCTCCAACATTGAGGTCGTCAAAACAGGGTCTATAGATCCCCCTCGAAAACGAAAACTATGGATTGTGTAGTGGAAGTCGAACGAGGGTGTAAACGGAGTTGAGCGAGCTGCATCCCGGTAGAGAGGATACTGTCCGCTGACTTTAGAAGGATCACCAAGTGTACGTACGTTTGGGCCAGTGGATCGCCGAACCTCTCCCCAAAAAACTTGTATGGAACCGACGGCTAACAGTCACAACATGATATAGGTAGGAAACTTGGCCACCAAACATGACGAAGCAATAACAAAAACTCGTCAGTTAAAAGTCCGGGAGGTATGTCTACAGAGATATCGAAAGCAGCTCCCGCCCATATCATTCCGATAACTTTAGGGTGCTATCGTTTACCTTTATCCCGGAAGAACTTATGTGCGTATCCAAAGGTCTGGGCGATCCACGAGGCGACACATTTTACAGTCCCCCAGAAAGTAATTCCTATGGCTGTGGTAAATGTGGTTGGGGTCTAGAGAGGATCGGAGACATGATCAACGTGGAATCGGATCGAAGTGAGGAACCATACGGGAGGGATTACGCACGGTCAATGTGAGATACCAATCGTCTTCGTCCGTCTCTATCACATTCTCCTCTACTTGCGGAGAAGGTGGCGTCCAATCCCTCGAAACCTGCTCCAAACGCTCAAGGACCGCCGCGATATCAGGTCTGTTTTCTGGTCGAGTTGCCCAGCACAGTTCCATCGTCCCCCATAAGCCATCTGTAAACCACACCCCCTTCGCCCCTTCTGGTCTTGCTGGGTGTTCACCATCAACGACCTTCCGCATGACAATAAGGTCCATTAGCTGCGCGAAGGGAGTTTGCTCGCTGAGGACTTCATAAATAACCATCCCTAACGCGTAGCAATCCGATTCCTTTGTCGGTCGGCTGTCCTCGAAACCAAACTGATCTGGGTGGAGGCGTTCTGGACTCATCCATCGCATCGTGCCGCCTACCGCCAAGGAGCTTGAGGCCGTGAAACTCGTGGGATCCGAGACAAAGGTGAGAAGTCCAAAGTCCGTCAGGCGTGCGTGACCGCCTTCGTCAATCAGGATGTTGGCCTTGATGAAAGTATATTAGGAGAAAAGGCGACGACTGGAGTTCGGAACCATACCCCCTTCAGATCTCCGTGTATCATTGCCTGACCATGCATATAAATCAACCCCCTGACGATGTCTTTGAGCTATCAGAAGGGGCTATCAGTGGCAGTTGCGGTCGGCAGGAGAAAGCCCTTACGAGCTCGAACCGATTCGCATCCCGATGCGCCTTGACAAACTCATTGATGTTCCCATTCGTCATCCACTCGGATACCATCGCGAACTCGGAGTCACCCATTGTGACTCCCAACAGCGGCAGTACATTTGGATGGCGGAGGGCATTCCACGTCACAACCTCCTTGCAGAACGTCTACGCGGGTCAGCATCAGCTGACCAACGCACGTTTTCAGCGAGACTGGAAACCCACGGTTGTAACTTTATCAAGGGTGCTTGTTGAATAAACCCTCAACACCTTAACTGCGACATGGCAACCTTGGTGTTCGCCCTTCCACACATCGGCGTACCCGCCGCGATATAGCGGAGTACCCGATCGATTGTAGTTGAGTGGGATGTACAGTGACTTCGGAAGCAAACCCTGGCGACCGCATATCCGACATAAAACGCGTGAGCACCTCCTCCGGAGCTGGGGTTGGCAATCTGGGAGATTTAAAGCCTGATCGATCCGAGGTGAAAGTTCGGGAGCGGGGGAGCCGAAATGGACGAGGGTACTGTCAGACTGTGTCTCGGAAACAAAGTAGTGGAGAGGGTACCTCATGGACTACATCAACGAGATCCTGAGCTTCGTTTCCACAGAGGCTTCCGATTGTCTTGACCTCCTCTTGGCTCATCAGGGTCGCCTCAATTAGAGAAATAACTTCATGCGGGAGGAAGGCACGACTTGCTAGGCGCTTCCAGGCAGGCAGGTTGAGGTCGGTGGGGATGGATAAATCTGAGGTTGGGTAGACGGCGGGGCGATGGTTCTTTGGTGGAGCGTAACCAACTGTAAAATACGTGTGACGATCAACACGATGTTATCTCCCAGATAAATGACACAATGGAATGGGTGCCGAAATGTGTGACCTCGTGGTTTAGGCAAGGCTTACCCTTTATGCCGGTAGGAACGGTGGGAAGCTTCCCCTTGGCCTGTTTCTCGAACTCCTCGGTTTCGATGAGGACTCTGAGGAAGACGCTCCGTTGGTTGGACTTGTGCTTTGCCCATTCTATTTCTTCCGGCATGTCGACGTTTTCCATGCCCATCTCTTCCTCGGTGAGTCTGTGGATCAGTGGCATTTTCCCGGGGTTTTTGAGAGCGAATTCATCTGCGAAGGGATTGTGGGCCTGTGGGCCTTGGTAGTAGTGAAAAATTAACCATAAGAAGGCTCTCGCTCTAGAAGCGGACGATAAGGGATGCGGGAGGAAGAGATCCATGAAGTCCAGCGGGGTTTCGAAATGCGTCGTTCCGAGAAGCTAGAAAGGTTTGAACCAGGCGGAGTGAGCAGAGTGCGGAAATGGGACTATACCGTGGAATATGACGCCAGGACAAAGATTAGATTTACGACACTGGTCGTTGGGAGCTGTCCCGCGGCCTAGAGATAAATTTGGGTACGTGACCAGTGAGGTCGTGAGAGAGGTGTCATTTGCTTACGGCATTCTCGAGAATGGTGTTAGGTGAGGTTGGGGGGGTGCTTCGTGCCTCAAAAGGTAAAATGGCAGCCTTCAGACAGTTCTTGATCCTAGGGGTGCCTTGAAGGTTGCCATCTGTCTTTTGGAGGGAAGGCACGGGGTGGTAGCTCGTGAGCACCGTTTGGATTTCAGGAAAAACTAAAGAGAGCGAAATCAATGAGTCCCCGCCGCAAAGTGGGGAAAAGAAATACAGACAGGCCATGGTGGTATTGATCCTTCCGACGTTGTTAAGAAGGGATATCTTTGCGAATTCTATCGCAAAAGCTGGGGTTTCGACCATCTTGACCTTGAGAACCTTTGAGCACTTTGGGGAATTGTACAGTGCGTTGATGTAGAGATCGCAGAAATTCACGACCGGCCTGCCTGGTGCCTGAATGTCGACGAAGGCTCTAGTCCTGTCTGAGAATATGTAATAGAGGAAATCATATTGGATATCCTTTCGCCAGAGAGGCTTTGAATCGACACGCTGAGCATTCCTGGGGTTATACCGGGTAGTACCGAAAGAAGCAAAACGGAAGGAGGATTAGATCACCCTCCGAGCAAGGGTGTGGGAACATACCGGCTGCACTGGTTTGGCTGCCAGACGTTGGTGTGGGTGGAATACTGGGGCTGGTCTGGGGACCATGTGGAGGAGGAAGCCATTGGAGGGAAGGAGGGGGAGGGGAAAAGGAGCGGAGTGAGATGAAGAAAGGAGCGGAGTGAGATGAAGGACGCTGGGCTCGCACGAACCGTGTCCATCAGATGAGAGTGATGGGCACGGCACACTAGGTTCTTGCTCCGACGCCGAGGCTTTTTGTGGTTGTGGGTCCCGTCATCCTCTCCTCGACCCATCCGGCCTCACACGTTAGAGTGCCACCGTGGATAAGTTCGACGACACGACAAAGGTTCTAGGATATGGGAATGGCGGGGAACAGTTCGCAAACTTCTATCCGGTTGCGGCCAAAGTTATATTGACAATCTAACTTGGGCCATACAAAATCAACTCCAGGCTAGCAGTTAATTGGCCGAGTACGGAGATTATAGGCGTCGAATCTTTGGTTTCGTGAACGCTTCAGATGGTATCCTCGCGGGCACGATCCTTGACTGTGTCGTACAGGTCGCCGTAGAAATCCTCGTCATTGCAACAGTGTTCATCCAGTACCGGGTCGAGTGGGGCAGTTCCAGAACGACTGTGCCACCGATCCCAATCCTTTAGGTTGTTGCCCAGAAACTCCACAGCTCTGGAGTCCGTGAAGCAACCCCGAGCCAGTGATGACAAACAGCGTGGAAGTTGTCTGATCCCTCATCCAACCCGTCAAAGTCTCCCTCGCGGGTGGCATTCCGACGGAAACGTTGCCAGGTACCTCGGGTGGGAGTGTGGAAACGTTCAACAATGAGTTCCGAGCGCGTTTGAGTTTGGTAGCGGCTCCCTCGTGCTCTTTGACCTGTTCCTCCGGAACGCGTTGTAATCGATGTTGGTCTCGCGGTCCGTTCTGTTTTCCGGTCGCGTTAGGACTCGGAAGAACCGGGATGCGTTTACTTACGTCGACTGTGATGCTTACCCGTAGAGGCGTGTCGTCGTTGGGAGGTGCTAGCGTGGAGTCGTGTCACGGTGAGAGGCGGAAGTGTAGCCGCAGTGTATCGCACGTGACATCTAGAAGGTCCGCTTTCTTCGGATCGGAAACTGCCACGCCTCCAGCGTTCGGCTGGAACCCTGGCAGGTACATATGTAGTACATATACAGGCAAACCCGTTTATCCAATCCGCGGAAATCAATTCTGGTATGCACCGCAGTCTCGGTGGTCGTCAGCCAGCGCTTCAGCGGTCATCTCATGAGCGTTCTCAGTACTTTTCGGCCCTTTGCGTGAGGTCGAACTATGCTGCGCTCTGGTCCTGTGCGAGCTTGATAACCACTGCATTTTATGGACGACCGTCCACCACCTAGCGTTGAGGTCTATGTTGTGTGCTCATCTGAACCATACCGCCAAAGCATATCCACGTCTAGACCTCACCGCTTTCAATGATCACATGCCTGGCCCGGGGCTCGGCGGCAATAGCAGCGCCACGACTGCTGGTGAAAAAGACGCGCCCGTCAAAATGGGACGTGTTCCGATAACCGAAATCGCAACCACCATGAAGAAATTGTTTGGAAGACGCAAGGAACCCGAACGGGTGCGGGCGGTCCGACTTCCGGTGGATGGGTTCGAACACCCATTCCGAGATTCAGAGGATCGCCTGGTGCGATATCAAGGAAAGGAGCACCCTGGGACGGTAAGTGTGGGTTTTTCTCTACAGTTGCTGCAAATTTTCGACATCGACTCGCCAGATCGTCGAGCTGCGGATGTGTAGCCAAACCGGTACACCCGGTATGTCCCCACCCCGTTCCTCGGATCCCCTGACGAGCTGGAAAAACCTGGCCCCGTCGATTTGCTCTCGTTCATTCCTTGCCATCCTCCAACATTGAGGTCGTCAAAACAGGGTCTATAGATCCCCCTCGAAAACGAAAACTATGGATTGTGTAGTGGAAGTCGAACGAGGGTGTAAACGGAGTTGAGCGAGCTGCATCCCGGTAGAGAGGATACTGTCCGCTGACTTTAGAAGGATCACCAAGTGTACGTACGTTTGGGCCAGTGGATCGCCGAACCTCTCCCCAAAAAACTTGTATGGAACCGACGGCTAACAGTCACAACATGATATAGGTAGGAAACTTGGCCACCAAACATGACGAAGCAATAACAAAAACTCGTCAGTTAAAAGTCCGGGAGGTATGTCTACAGAGATATCGAAAGCAGCTCCCGCCCATATCATTCCGATAACTTTAGGGTGCTATCGTTTACCTTTATCCCGGAAGAACTTATGTGCGTATCCAAAGGTCTGGGCGATCCACGAGGCGACACATTTTACAGTCCCCCAGAAAGTAATTCCTATGGCTGTGGTAAATGTGGTTGGGGTCTAGAGAGGATCGGAGACATGATCAACGTGGAATCGGATCGAAGTGAGGAACCATACGGGAGGGATTACGCACGGTCAATGTGAGATACCAATCGTCTTCGTCCGTCTCTATCACATTCTCCTCTACTTGCGGAGAAGGTGGCGTCCAATCCCTCGAAACCTGCTCCAAACGCTCAAGGACCGCCGCGATATCAGGTCTGTTTTCTGGTCGAGTTGCCCAGCACAGTTCCATCGTCCCCCATAAGCCATCTGTAAACCACACCCCCTTCGCCCCTTCTGGTCTTGCTGGGTGTTCACCATCAACGACCTTCCGCATGACAATAAGGTCCATTAGCTGCGCGAAGGGAGTTTGCTCGCTGAGGACTTCATAAATAACCATCCCTAACGCGTAGCAATCCGATTCCTTTGTCGGTCGGCTGTCCTCGAAACCAAACTGATCTGGGTGGAGGCGTTCTGGACTCATCCATCGCATCGTGCCGCCTACCGCCAAGGAGCTTGAGGCCGTGAAACTCGTGGGATCCGAGACAAAGGTGAGAAGTCCAAAGTCCGTCAGGCGTGCGTGACCGCCTTCGTCAATCAGGATGTTGGCCTTGATGAAAGTATATTAGGAGAAAAGGCGACGACTGGAGTTCGGAACCATACCCCCTTCAGATCTCCGTGTATCATTGCCTGACCATGCATATAAATCAACCCCCTGACGATGTCTTTGAGCTATCAGAAGGGGCTATCAGTGGCAGTTGCGGTCGGCAGGAGAAAGCCCTTACGAGCTCGAACCGATTCGCATCCCGATGCGCCTTGACAAACTCATTGATGTTCCCATTCGTCATCCACTCGGATACCATCGCGAACTCGGAGTCACCCATTGTGACTCCCAACAGCGGCAGTACATTTGGATGGCGGAGGGCATTCCACGTCACAACCTCCTTGCAGAACGTCTACGCGGGTCAGCATCAGCTGACCAACGCACGTTTTCAGCGAGACTGGAAACCCACGGTTGTAACTTTATCAAGGGTGCTTGTTGAATAAACCCTCAACACCTTAACTGCGACATGGCAACCTTGGTGTTCGCCCTTCCACACATCGGCGTACCCGCCGCGATATAGCGGAGTACCCGATCGATTGTAGTTGAGTGGGATGTACAGTGACTTCGGAAGCAAACCCTGGCGACCGCATATCCGACATAAAACGCGTGAGCACCTCCTCCGGAGCTGGGGTTGGCAATCTGGGAGATTTAAAGCCTGATCGATCCGAGGTGAAAGTTCGGGAGCGGGGGAGCCGAAATGGACGAGGGTACTGTCAGACTGTGTCTCGGAAACAAAGTAGTGGAGAGGGTACCTCATGGACTACATCAACGAGATCCTGAGCTTCGTTTCCACAGAGGCTTCCGATTGTCTTGACCTCCTCTTGGCTCATCAGGGTCGCCTCAATTAGAGAAATAACTTCATGCGGGAGGAAGGCACGACTTGCTAGGCGCTTCCAGGCAGGCAGGTTGAGGTCGGTGGGGATGGATAAATCTGAGGTTGGGTAGACGGCGGGGCGATGGTTCTTTGGTGGAGCGTAACCAACTGTAAAATACGTGTGACGATCAACACGATGTTATCTCCCAGATAAATGACACAATGGAATGGGTGCCGAAATGTGTGACCTCGTGGTTTAGGCAAGGCTTACCCTTTATGCCGGTAGGAACGGTGGGAAGCTTCCCCTTGGCCTGTTTCTCGAACTCCTCGGTTTCGATGAGGACTCTGAGGAAGACGCTCCGTTGGTTGGACTTGTGCTTTGCCCATTCTATTTCTTCCGGCATGTCGACGTTTTCCATGCCCATCTCTTCCTCGGTGAGTCTGTGGATCAGTGGCATTTTCCCGGGGTTTTTGAGAGCGAATTCATCTGCGAAGGGATTGTGGGCCTGTGGGCCTTGGTAGTAGTGAAAAATTAACCATAAGAAGGCTCTCGCTCTAGAAGCGGACGATAAGGGATGCGGGAGGAAGAGATCCATGAAGTCCAGCGGGGTTTCGAAATGCGTCGTTCCGAGAAGCTAGAAAGGTTTGAACCAGGCGGAGTGAGCAGAGTGCGGAAATGGGACTATACCGTGGAATATGACGCCAGGACAAAGATTAGATTTACGACACTGGTCGTTGGGAGCTGTCCCGCGGCCTAGAGATAAATTTGGGTACGTGACCAGTGAGGTCGTGAGAGAGGTGTCATTTGCTTACGGCATTCTCGAGAATGGTGTTAGGTGAGGTTGGGGGGGTGCTTCGTGCCTCAAAAGGTAAAATGGCAGCCTTCAGACAGTTCTTGATCCTAGGGGTGCCTTGAAGGTTGCCATCTGTCTTTTGGAGGGAAGGCACGGGGTGGTAGCTCGTGAGCACCGTTTGGATTTCAGGAAAAACTAAAGAGAGCGAAATCAATGAGTCCCCGCCGCAAAGTGGGGAAAAGAAATACAGACAGGCCATGGTGGTATTGATCCTTCCGACGTTGTTAAGAAGGGATATCTTTGCGAATTCTATCGCAAAAGCTGGGGTTTCGACCATCTTGACCTTGAGAACCTTTGAGCACTTTGGGGAATTGTACAGTGCGTTGATGTAGAGATCGCAGAAATTCACGACCGGCCTGCCTGGTGCCTGAATGTCGACGAAGGCTCTAGTCCTGTCTGAGAATATGTAATAGAGGAAATCATATTGGATATCCTTTCGCCAGAGAGGCTTTGAATCGACACGCTGAGCATTCCTGGGGTTATACCGGGTAGTACCGAAAGAAGCAAAACGGAAGGAGGATTAGATCACCCTCCGAGCAAGGGTGTGGGAACATACCGGCTGCACTGGTTTGGCTGCCAGACGTTGGTGTGGGTGGAATACTGGGGCTGGTCTGGGGACCATGTGGAGGAGGAAGCCATTGGAGGGAAGGAGGGGGAGGGGAAAAGGAGCGGAGTGAGATGAAGAAAGGAGCGGAGTGAGATGAAGGACGCTGGGCTCGCACGAACCGTGTCCATCAGATGAGAGTGATGGGCACGGCACACTAGGTTCTTGCTCCGACGCCGAGGCTTTTTGTGGTTGTGGGTCCCGTCATCCTCTCCTCGACCCATCCGGCCTCACACGTTAGAGTGCCACCGTGGATAAGTTCGACGACACGACAAAGGTTCTAGGATATGGGAATGGCGGGGAACAGTTCGCAAACTTCTATCCGGTTGCGGCCAAAGTTATATTGACAATCTAACTTGGGCCATACAAAATCAACTCCAGGCTAGCAGTTAATTGGCCGAGTACGGAGATTATAGGCGTCGAATCTTTGGTTTCGTGAACGCTTCAGATGGTATCCTCGCGGGCACGATCCTTGACTGTGTCGTACAGGTCGCCGTAGAAATCCTCGTCATTGCAACAGTGTTCATCCAGTACCGGGTCGAGTGGGGCAGTTCCAGAACGACTGTGCCACCGATCCCAATCCTTTAGGTTGTTGCCCAGAAACTCCACAGCTCTGGAGTCCGTGAAGCAACCCCGAGCCAGTGATGACAAACAGCGTGGAAGTTGTCTGATCCCTCATCCAACCCGTCAAAGTCTCCCTCGCGGGTGGCATTCCGACGGAAACGTTGCCAGGTACCTCGGGTGGGAGTGTGGAAACGTTCAACAATGAGTTCCGAGCGCGTTTGAGTTTGGTAGCGGCTCCCTCGTGCTCTTTGACCTGTTCCTCCGGAACGCGTTGTAATCGATGTTGGTCTCGCGGTCCGTTCTGTTTTCCGGTCGCGTTAGGACTCGGAAGAACCGGGATGCGTTTACTTACGTCGACTGTGATGCTTACCCGTAGAGGCGTGTCGTCGTTGGGAGGTGCTAGCGTGGAGTCGTGTCACGGTGAGAGGCGGAAGTGTAGCCGCAGTGTATCGCACGTGACATCTAGAAGGTCCGCTTTCTTCGGATCGGAAACTGCCACGCCTCCAGCGTTCGGCTGGAACCCTGGCAGGTACATATGTAGTACATATACAGGCAAACCCGTTTATCCAATCCGCGGAAATCAATTCTGGTATGCACCGCAGTCTCGGTGGTCGTCAGCCAGCGCTTCAGCGGTCATCTCATGAGCGTTCTCAGTACTTTTCGGCCCTTTGCGTGAGGTCGAACTATGCTGCGCTCTGGTCCTGTGCGAGCTTGATAACCACTGCATTTTATGGACGACCGTCCACCACCTAGCGTTGAGGTCTATGTTGTGTGCTCATCTGAACCATACCGCCAAAGCATATCCACGTCTAGACCTCACCGCTTTCAATGATCACATGCCTGGCCCGGGGCTCGGCGGCAATAGCAGCGCCACGACTGCTGGTGAAAAAGACGCGCCCGTCAAAATGGGACGTGTTCCGATAACCGAAATCGCAACCACCATGAAGAAATTGTTTGGAAGACGCAAGGAACCCGAACGGGTGCGGGCGGTCCGACTTCCGGTGGATGGGTTCGAACACCCCTTCCGAGATTCAGAGGACCGACTGGTGCGATATGGAAAGGAGCACCCTAGGACGGTAAGTGTGGCCTTTTCTCTGGAGTTGCAGTAAATTTTCGACATCGCCTTGCCAGATCGTCGAGCTGCGGATGTGTACGCTTTCCAATCATATCAGGGAAAGGCCCAACTGGTGGGAGGAGATGAAAGACAAGGCCACTCTTGAGAATTGGAGAGAGGAAATTTTGAAGCAACAGGGAGCGAGTGAGGACACCCCTTTGATGAGGCTAACCCCCGCCATGGTAAGGCCTTGCTGTCTTCCGACCGCTCTCCTGTCCTCACTTTGACGCCTAGGTCAACTACATACTCAAGGAGCTCCACGGATATGCATCTCTGCGCGATCCAGTGACTGGGGTGGAGGTACGGTCGACCCTGCTAATACTATCCACCGAACCTAATGTGTGTCCGGTTCTAGGTCGGCCCTGCTGAGCGTGTCTGGAGATCGGACAAGCTTATTCCTCCCTCCCTGCGAGAAAGGTTGCTCGCAGCCACAGCGCCTTTGGAAGTTGTTCCGGATTCCGAGAAGGACTGGCACCCAGGCTCCGACGGTCGTGTCTTCAACCTTGCACACCCATCGTTGTACACGATCGTCTACGGTCGCACGATAGGCAAGGCACCCGGCTCAGAGACTGTCGGGATTTTGTCGCCCCCGGAACTTGAGGACGTCAGCCCCAAGTTCGTCTCCCAGCGCTTCCAGTGGATACCTTCCGACTTCTCTGTGGGCGGTGACGGGAAAATCACCCTCATTTCCCCGTATATCAACAACATCCACCCAATTCGTCACAAGGACCTCTACTCGATCATTCCGGAGATCCTACAGCGCGCCCTTCCAATGTTTGAACGGGTCTTATCTGACTTGCTTCGACCACTTCTTCCGATGAGGGTCGCAACGTCGGGTGTTCGGGGGTTTGGGGGTGCGGAGGGTATCGGTTGTGTCTGGTCAAATGGCATTCCCTATTCAGATCCCTCCGAGGATTACTGTGCAAACTACAAGTTCAGATTTCCGGGCGTGAGGGGAAAGTACGACGGGAATCTCCAAGGCATGAACAACCGACTCTCCTTGAAGGGCCGAACGCTCCAGGTTTGCGTCAAAATAGCGACCATCGCACTCACTCCAGAGAGGCCCGAGTATCCTGGTGGCAAGTGGCACGTTGAAGGTTTGCGGTTATGTTTCGCACGGAATGGTTGGCGCTGATTCTGTCGAACTTCAAGGCATGCGGAACGAGCGGATCGTCTCTAGTTTTATATACGTGAGTTTCTGGTGAGCCATAAGTATCAAGGTCCTAATATCGTCCCAGTACTACAATTCGGAAAACATTACAGAATCTAAGCTATCATTCAGGAGGGCCACCTCCGAACCAGAAATTCACGGCCGCGATGACGATGTGTGTACGAGAATCCTTTATGACATGGATGGGTGCGTTATCCAGCACCGACGCCTCCCCACCCCGATAAACTAATGGACGAGTGCATTAGGGACTCCCCGTGTGTGCAGAGTATCGGCGACGTGATAACCAAGACCCACAGATGTGTCGCGTTCCCGAACCTGTATCAGCATCAGGTCCAGCCATTCCGCTTGGAGGATGGCACCAAACCAGGTCATCGCAAGATCCTCGTCTTCTTCCTGGTCGATCCAACACAGAAGGTCCTGTCCGCCACGGATGTACCGCCTCAACAAAGCGAATGGGTTACCGACGCCATGTATCACGCGGGTCAGAATTCCGCTATCGCAAAACTCCCCGTTGAAATCCTCACGATGATCTCGAACGAGAACAAGGGAGCGATGACTCGTTTGGAAGCTGAGAAGTACAGGGAGGAGTTGATGTCTGAGAGGGAAATGGCTGTGGAGGAGAGTGACAAGGCGTACTTCGGGAGAGTTCGCCCTAATTACCTTGTAGTTGAACCTCAGTTCGTTTGCTATGATTAGACCAATGTCGGACTGAGCTACCAATCGCGTGTATTATTATACGTTTCAATTTATCGTGGCCAGCTACCCGCAAAATACCCGCGCCTGGCACTCATGAGGAACGCTCGTCACTGAGTACTGAGTAGAAGTCAAGATACTACACAAAGAGTTTAGCAGGGAGCGACCTCACCTTCGTCTCATTTCCCTCGTCTCATTACAATACCGTTCCGTTCGGTGCCATAAGGGATTCACGAAGCGACACCCTCTACAGTCCCGGGAATGCCGTTCTGGACAACAATTTGGAACAACGTGGAATCTCGATCCCTCCTCGCTTTTTCAATCTTCAGAGCCCTGGAAAATGACCCCGGTTTCTGCAACGAAGATTGTTGAGGGTCCGGTCAATTCTGGAGAGGGGCAGATCATTAAACACGAAGTCGGATCGAAACAAGAAGCCGGAATGGAGTGAGTGACTCAATCGCTTAC
>Ga0307516_10003907_pt1 | contig 18794 bp, 11 predicted proteins | sample 19_EM_MG_FD_203310 | JGI IMG/M metagenome (GOLD analysis project Ga0307516, IMG submission 203310) | Populus trichocarpa ectomycorrhiza microbial communities from riparian zone in the Pacific Northwest, United States - 19_EM | ecosystem: Host-associated > Plants > Roots > Unclassified | place... | reverse complement strand
CGTTCAGGTTCGAGGCGGTGTCGATTGGTGAGGCGGTTGCGGCGCGTCGCGAAGAGGCGGCCTGGCTTTCACGCGCCATTGTCGTCGAGCCCGTGGTGCGCACGCATTTCAGCTCCGAGTTCCTGCTCGGCCTCAATCTGATCGACGGCGTCGTCGGCCTCGACGTCTTCGGATGACCGTCCGACACCCCACACGATTTCAGCCGACCCGGCTCTCGTCGCGCCTGTCGGCCGTCCGTCCGTCGTCGACCATCGCCATCACTCCGGCTCGCCAATGAACTGCGCCGCCAGGGGCGCGATGTCATCGACCTGTCGCAGGGTGAGCCGGATTTCGATACGCCCGCTCACGTCAAGGAGGCGGCGAAAGCCGCCATCGACGCCGGATCCGCACGTGATGGTGCTGACCGACGACATGTACGAGCACATTCGCTACGACGGCTGGCAATTCGCAACGATCGCCGCGGTCGAGCCAGCTGTTCGACCGCGTGCTGACCTGCAACATTTGGAAATGGCTGCCAACCTATTGCAGCCTTTTTTCCAAATGCGCGTTGAAGACGTTGAATAATCGAATGGATTTTGATTCCGCCGCCTCGGCGTTGGCTACGCAGAGTGCGAAGCTTATGCATGATCGGGGAGGGGACCTTTGGCTAGGCGGCCCGCCTCGCAGCTCGTTCCACTCCGTTGTCATTGTCCATTTTAGAAGAGGCAAGAATACCCAGTCGGATTGCGCCGTACCCTAGCCAATCTCGCAGAGACTGGTCATCCGCGACCGTCATTCGCAAGGCGGCGAACATAGCGCTGCTTACGGCTTGTTGCTGGCTGCGCAGATGATCTTCGAGAAGCGTGTGCCGAGTAATGTACCCAGCATTTACGCCGGGGACCGCGTGGTTCATGAGGAGCTTGGCATCGAATTCTGAAACGCCGGCGCCGGTCGCTATGGTCCGGAAGGTCTGGCGAAGGTCATTCCCCCACTTGGAGAGCGTATCTCGATCCTCCTTTGTTTCTGACACATGTCTTGACTCACTGTCGGCCGGGAATACCCAATTCTGCGCCTGGGTCGGGTACATCTTCCTGCCAAAGCGAATCGCCCGAACGAGACACAGGATCATTTCCCGCGAAAGCGGAATGTCGAAAGCACGTTTCTTGCCGCCTTTGGGCTTAGAGATGTGGAGTGTTCGCCGCCGAAAATCGATATTGCTGGGCTTGACCTCCTGCAATGCGGTCGGCCTCGACCCAGAAAGCAGCGTGAACAAGTGGAATTCCCGGCGGACTGGGTTGTCGAGGGCGGCCAATTCTGTGAACCATCCCTTCAGATCACTAGTGTCCATTCCGGTGTCGCGGCGCTCCTCATGATTCCAATCGACGGCATCTGCTGGATTGTCGGGCGGCAGCGACCTATTGGTCTTGCGGGCATGATTATAGATGGCGCGCAAGGTTCGCATGCTGCCGTTCGCCATGTAGGGGCCATTCGTTTTGGTAATTTCGTCGTGTTTCTTTGCCACTCGCGCCGGATCCATTCCGAGCTCACGCAATGGGGTATCCAACCAATCCATAAATATCCGTTCGACGTGGTCGCGATAGCTGCTAATCGTCTTTTCACTTCGGCCTTTGCGACCGAGGTGGGCTTCCAAATATCGCTGCCAAGCTTCCCGAAGCGTGGTCTCTGCGAGCAGCCTGGTCGGGACCTGTTCAGCCGTGTGGGCTGGCTGATCGTCTTTCGTCGCTTTCGGGTGCTTCCCTTGACTGATTTGGGCTAGATACTCCTTCGCTGTAGCGCGCGCGGTCCGGGTCGACATCTCTGAAGTGTCTCCGATAGAGACCCTAATAGATGAAGCGCGCTTTCCGTCTCGTCTGAGATCGCCATGGATCGTGAAGGTTCGTTTTCGCTTTCCGACGACGACGAAGAAGCCCTTCAGCTCAGTGTCACGTACCAAATACCAGCCATCTTTTGGAGTGGGCAATTGAGCGATCATCTTGTCAGTCAGAAGAATGCGAATGTCGGCCATGATGGGTGTCCTGACGCACTAAAACGGTTTTCAAACGGTGTTGGTGAATCGAGATGTTTGAAGGTTTGAGTGCGAAGGAGTGCGACGCTATGCGAGAAAGACCTATAAACAAAGGACTTCTTGAAGGGTCGTAGTAGCGCAGCGCGCATTTAGAAACAGCGGCGAACAGATGTTCTTGAACTCTTAATCAGCGGGTCCCAGGTTCGAGCCCTGGTGCGCCCACCAAGGAAAAGGCTTTCTTTCCAGTGCCTTCGTGGGATGGCGGTCGAGAACAAAACGGGTCTCGTGCGACGCTTTTCGTGGTTGCACGTCGCATGCCGTGCGACGAGTCCATGATGTTCTCTGAATGTCTTCATGGAACCGGTGCGCAGCAGACCTTCGATGAGTAAGAAGGTTCGAAGCGAATACCATCGCCAGAAGGAAGCGGAGCGCATCCAGCCATTCCGCCAGCACACGCGCGCTGATCGACCGCCTGGGCGCGCTGCGCCTTTTCGTCTTCATCGAGCGGGAAACGCGCGAACAGTTCGTCGACGGTTCTGATTAGTTCAGTGGTCAGTCGCTCCGCGCGGACGATCGCCTGACGCACGGTATCGCGTGCGAGAAAGCCAAACACGGCGACGGCGCGCGCGGTCGACACCCAATGGCGATAGGTGCTCTCGTCATAAGGCCTGCCATTGTCCTCGTTGACGACGAATTCGAGCGGCACCGTCTCAGGCTAAAGCCGAAGCTTGAGCGCCTTTATTCGCGCGCGCGAGGCGTTTAGCCGTGCGCTGAGTTGTGGTGCCTCCTTGATGTCGACCAATTCGCCAGTCTTGCTTTGCCTGAACGCGCGCCGTCCCGCGACGTCGCTCTCGTCGCGCATGATCAGACGGTCGGTCTGGCGCTGCCCGGTGAACAGCGCGAGATAAAAGCTGTCGCCGATCGAGGCCCGTTCGATCGCATCGGCTGCGGCAACCCACGCGGAAAATTCCGGCATCGCTACCAAAACGATGCGGCCGTCCGGATGATCGAACTCCATGCCCTCTCGCGGGTTGGGTCCGGGGCGCCACAGGATACTTTCCTGGCCCCAAGTGGATGCGGCTGACAGCGTCGCGATCATCGCCAGCGCCATATGATGGCCCCGTACCGATTTCGCATAGTTATAGAACGCGCAGAGTTCCGGCTTGCCGATTGACGATGGCGTGGCGATCGCGATCGCCTCAGGTTCGCGCGCGGGCTCGGCCACGCCCAGCAGCTTGGCGGCGCGGATCTCGGCACGCATCTTCGCAGCGGCCTCACGCGTCTGCGGCCGGTAGAGGATGGCGGAGATGCACTTGAGATAGGACGATTGCGAGGCGGCCGACAACGCCTTGAACTCGGCTGATTTGCTCCAGTCGTCCAGAAGATCGTCGATCGTGGTGCGCTTCCGGACCGTAGTCTTTTTTGGCAGTTTGCAGCGCGGCGCGCCGCTTCGATTTCCGATTTTCGTTTGTCGGAAAAATCGGAGGCCTCCTGAAGATTGAACCATCCGTCGACCGGGCGGCCGTTCTCATCGTGGGGCGGATGGCGCAGGTCGGCATCGACAAAGCCGAGTGCCCTGGCGTAAGCGCCATGCGATGAGCGCGGACAGCCGTCACGCCACTGCACACAGGGAAATTTCGGATCGGCCATAGAAACCCTCGGTGCCGAAGTAAGAGAAGGCACCCATTGGAATCTAGCACGATCTCGAATATCAAGCGCCATCGTGCCCGTAGGCCGTTCTCAGCCGCTCGCGATGTTCTTCATCGCTCGCTGCTGGCGGTGGCGCGAATGTGTCATTAGCGATCGTCTTTGGGCGCGTGGGATGATGCCGAGTCAGCCAGGCGTCGAAGCCGGTACGTTCCCATTTAAGCGGCCCGCGTTCGCTGATCGGCGCTGGCAAGCCGTAGCGCTCGTGCCGGATTTGGCGCGTGCGATAGAAAGTATCCAGTGAGACGCCTATTGCCGTCGCGACCTCGGCTGAAGAATAGGGCGGCACCATCCTCTGTGGACTATTCGGCAGGCGCAAATGCATAAGTCCGCAACGCCTCGTCACTCTTCCCTCCTTTGACCGAAGTCGATGGAACATGGGAGCAGACAAGAACGAAACTGAAAAGCGCACGCGCCAGACGTAGGGAATTCGGCTAACTTGGAGTGCAAATAGGATGCAAGCGGCGCTATCACGTCGCGCATTCGCGCGTCGCATTTACCGTAGGGATTGAACCTGCAAGAGGACTGTTATGAGCGGCAGGCTATCGATTAGCTTCGTTGATTTTACTGCGCTCTCGTTTGATTTCGATCGCGTTCGTTGCGTCTTGGTGAGGTTGTTTCTGGCGTGAAACTGGTGCGGTGATCTTGTGGCTGCGCAGGCACCGCCCGACATATTGGACGTCAACATCGCCAAATTCCCGGCGAGCAGGGGCCCGGTCCAACGCGCGAACCCGGCTGGCGTCGGTTTATCGAGCAACTTCAGAATCCGTTTGTCGGTCGACTTCGTATGGATCGGCGCGGGCCGCGGGTTGTCTTGCAGTCCATCAAGGCCAAGGTCGGCAAAGCGATGCCGCCAAAGGGCGACAATCCGAGGCTGGATCCCAACTTCGTTGGCGATCGATCGCCAGCAGAATCATCGAGAAAAAGTCCGATACATCATCGCGTTGAAAGGCAATCAGGGAACGCTGCGTGAGGTTGTCGAGGGTCTTCTAATCAAAAGTTGACCCATTCCGCGGTTCGCGTCAGAACAGCGCCGACACCTCGCTCTCTTGTGCGATTGCGTTGCGGGGTGAGCTATCTTCGCCCTTCCACACAAAGTGTTCAATTACCCGATCGAGCAGCTCCGCCCTCGAGATCGCATAGCGCAACAGCGCTGCCACCGTTATGAGAGGAGCCTATTGGGCGCGACACGATCGAGAAGTCGTAGGTACCTGCTGCGGTCGGCCGGACGCGATACCGAAGTTGCTCATCGATTGAGTTGTCGAGATGGAAGGTCAGAACCGTCGGATCAAAATCGCAGAGCGCTGCTCGGTCGATGTATTCGGATGCTGCCACGATCAACTGGTCCCCGATCTGACAGGTTCGGGCTGCTGCCCCGTTCAGTATGCAGCAGCGGGATCCAGCTGTGCCAAAGATCACGTAGGTGCTGATTCGCGCGCCAGAACTCTTGTTCCAGATCTCGACGAACTCCAGGGGGTAGATCCCGGCTGCTTCGCAATGTTCGGGATCCAGGGTAATCGACCCGTGGTATTCAAGGTCCGCATGAGTGACCTTGATCCCGTGCAGCTTGGCACGGATGATTTTGATCATAATAGAAATCCTCCTCTGCATTCGCGGGTCATGAAAAAAGGGCGTTGCTCCGCCCCCTCCCTTCGCAAGCGACAATAGCTCTTGGCGTCAAGACGCGGAACGACGTTGCCGCAGAATAGACCCAAACCGCTTGGAGATACAATCTTCGGATGCATCCAGCCAATTGGCATTTCGCGTGCACGTTCGCATCAGTGACGGCAGAAAACTGTCACGTGGCTTTCATGCAAGCGAATCTCACTTTTTAGTCCGGTTTTTCTCCGTTGACAGGAACTGCTTTGTGAGACAGATTAAACCTGTGGTTGTTTGCTGTCGCACGCTAACATTGTTGCCCGATGGCGATGGCCAAGCGAGCGCTTGCTAGCCCCACTATCATGATCATGGCAAGCTGACAGTCGATTAGTCGTCGTCCTGGCCAGCGCTTGGTCATGTTGGGCACGCCCGTTGGTCTCTCTCGAGCGAGCGGGAGAGGCAAGGAGGGAGTACATGGTCAGCCGCAATCCTCCCCGAAAGAGTGTTCAATATCCCGAAAAGAACGATTCCGAAAAGAACGACACCGAGACGGTTTCCCGGTCTTCCGGTGCCGAGCTAGGAGGTGACGTGACACAGGTCTTTCAGAACGCAACGGCGGAATACACGGCTGATCTGGCGCAGATCAGTTCTCGCTTGCAGGATAGGCTTCGAGCCGCGCTCGAGGAGCTTACGAAGGCGGCCTTACCGACGGCATCGAGTCGTGCGGCTGACGAATTGAACTCCGCGTACCGGGATATTCTTGCTGCCTTCCATAATCAGGACTGGGAAAAAATGAAATCGGCCCAGACCGCGTATCTCTCTCGTGTTCAAGCGCAATACGGGGACGCCGAGTCTGCCGTGCGAAACCAGCTCAAGGGATATGCCGATGCGGTTCAAGCGGCTTGGCACGATGCGAGATCGGAGCTGCTCGCGGCGTTTCAGAAACACGTTGGCGCAGTGAAGGACAGTTTCGCGAACTTGTCCGTGGAAAATGCCGACCCTGCTACTTTGGCTGTCATTGCGCAAAACATGGCCGTGGTTGCCAACTACGCGCACAGTGCCGCGCAGGCGGCCGCGGCCGCCGGGGGCCAGCAGCCAAAGGCTTGAGACCACGCAACACTGCAAGTCAGGGACGCAGAAGGCAGGAGGAGGTTCTCGGTGGTCGAGTTCGGTGGCGTGAGACCTCTTAGGGCGATGAGCCCGCTGACTGTTCCAGGAACTACAGTGGTCGCGGTTGTCCAAGATCTGGAGCCATTCCTCGTCCACCTGCTGTTGCGACGCCGCGCGGAGCTCCCGTCCATCGACGCACTTGGGGCATTGCCGCCCCGCCAGCGGCGGCATCTGACGTCAGAGGAATTTGAGGCCACCTATGGCGCCGATCCGGCCGACGTGGAGCGCGTTCGCGATTTCGCGCGGGAGTACGGACTCGAGGTTCGCGACGCCGATCTCGCCAAGCGGACAATCGTCCTTCAGGGACCTGCTGTTGGCTTCGCCCGCGCGTTTTCGGTCAACTTTGCCCGTTTTGCCGTGGGCGGCGCGGTGTTTCGCGCTCACATGGAGGAACTGATCCTCCCACCTGAGCTGCATCCGGCCGTCATCGCTGTACTAGGTCTCGATGAACGTCCGGCCGCCCACCCTGGTATCGCATTCCATCCAGGGGTCGACCCCGTCTCTCGCGCTCTTGCCCGTAATGCCGCGGCCATGGCCGTCCACCGCGATCTTCTGCGTAATCCGCTGCTGCAGGAACTCGTTCAAGCGTTCAGCGGCGACAAGACGCTGCAGGACCTGAGCAGCGAGATCGCCGCCGCAACCGCCAACTGGCTGTCCTCGGCGACATCGGGAAGGCCGATTGTTGCGCCGCTCGGCCAGGCGCTCGGCGCACAGGCGAAAGCCATGGGCCGCATGAATGAGATCTTCAGCGAGCACAGCGCCGAGCTTGGCAAACTCAATGAAGAAATCCCCCGCGCCGAATTTCTGGCATATCTGAACGCGCTTGGCATACGCATCCCGCCACAAGTTGCCGAACTCTATGATTTTCCGCGAGAGACCGACGGAGCCGGTCAATGCATAGGAATCATCGAACTGGGCGGCGGCTATGTTGCGGCCGACATCGACGTCTACTTTAACATCATCGGAATACCCTCGCCGAAGATCGTCGACGTCTCGGTTGTTGGCGGAGAGAATCTGCCGCTCATCGATCCCATCGTCGATTCGGAAGTCTGTCTTGACATTCAGGTGGCGGGCTCGGTCGCCCCCGGAGCGCAGCTTGCGTGTTATTTTGCTCCCTGCACTTTCGTGGGTTTTATCGATGCGATAAATTCCGCCATCCACGACCGCAAGAACCGGCCGTGTGCGCTGTCGATCAGCTGGAGCATCAGCGAAGCGGCCTGGCTGTCCAATCAACCAATCGTCGCCGCTTTCGAGGAGGTGCTCAAGGACGCTGCGATGCTCGGGGTCACGATATGCTGTGCCGGGGGAGATTACGGTGCAACGTCGGAATACCACGATGGCCGTGCCTGGGTCGATTATCCGTCCTCAAGCCCATATATTCTCGCATGCGGGGGGACCACGCTTTATGCCGGCGACCCCGGCGAGTTGACCGAGATCGCCTGGAATACCCTTGCAATCCAGGGACAGGCAACCGGCGGCGGCATCAGCTGCCTGTTTCCGCTGCCTGAATGGCAGAAAAATGCGGGTGTGCCCCCCTCCATCAATATGGACGGCCGCGTCGGTCGCGGTGTGCCGGATGTCGCCGCCGTCTCTGACCCCTTGACCGGGTACTTCGTGCGAGTGGACGGCACCAATACCGTCATCGCCGGGACCAGCTCGGCCGCGCCGTTATGGTGCGGCCTGGTGGCGCGCATCGCGCAGCGACTTGCAACGCGCGTCGGGTACATCAACCCGCTGCTCTACGATGTGGCAAGCCGAGGCGGGTTCCGGGACATCGTAATCGGAAACAATGGAGGGTACAGCGCACGGCCGGGTTGGGATGCTTGCACCGGTCTTGGAAGACCGATCGGAAGCCAATTGCTCGAGGCGCTGTCCCGATGACGGCGCAGCCACATCGCGATATCAGCGCAAACGCTGCGACCAGCGAGCTGCGAGGCGCCGGCGGGGAAAAATCCTGCGGCCGATCGCGGCGGGTGGACGTGCCTGCAGATGCGTCCGTGTTTCCTTGCTCCTTCGCCCAGCAGCGCCTGTGGTTTCTGGATCGCATGGCGCCCGGCAGCCCCTTCTACAATGTTTCGATCGCGGTTCCGGTCGTTGCGGCGGTCAATCACCGGCTGCTGCAACGGGCCTTGAGCACGCTGGTGCGGCGCCATGAGACACTGCGCACGACGTTCGCGGTCATCGACGGCGAGCCGTGTCAGATCGTTCATGCGGCGTTGGCCCTTGAGGTGGAGTTCGTCGATCTGCGCCACCTTGCGCAGGAAGCGCGAGCGCTGCGCACGACCGACGTCATTTCCAGCGAGGCCGAACGGCCGTTCGACCTCGAACGCGGACCCCTGATCCGCTGCACGCTCGTGCAACGTGGCGCGCTCGATCACATCCTCATCCTCACATTGCACCACATCGTCTGCGATGGCTGGTCCCTCGGCATCCTCGGCCGGGAATTGACGGCGCTTTACCAGGCTTTTTCTCAGGGCCGCTCCGATCCCCTGCCGGAATTACCCATCCAATACGTCGACTACGCGATGTGGCAACGCGAGCATCTCACGGGCGCGGCGCTCGACGGGCAATGGGCCTTCTGGAAGGACAAACTCTCGGGCCTGCAGACTCTCGATCTGCCGACCGACCGTCCGCGACCGCCGGTCCTCAGCTTCGCCGGAGCTCTTCATCCGGTGCGCTTACCGGCCGCCCTGACGGCGCGCGTGCGGGCCGCCGCCCAGCAGTTTGGTGTCACGCCTTACATGTTGATGCTGGCCGCATTCGCCGCGCTGCTGCAGCGCTATTCAGGGCAGACCGACATTGCCATTGGGGCACCGCTGGCCGGACGGCCGGAGCCGGAGACGGAGTTGTTGGTTGGATTCTTCGTCAATTCGGTGGTGCTGCGCATCAACGTCGCTGGCGGTCCAAGTTTTGCCGAACTGGTGGCGCGGGTCCGCGAAACAGCTCTTGATGCCTTCACGCATCAGGATCTGCCGTTCGAAAAGCTGGTCGAGGAGCTCCGACCGCCGCGTGACCCCAGCCGCAATCCGATGTTTCAGGTCAGCTTCCAGCTGGTCAATCTGCCCGGTTTGCAGGCTTCCACACGGACGCCCGCCACGCCGCCAATCGAGGCCCTGCATCGCACCGCGATCTTCGACCTGGCTTTCACGTTGATCGATGCGCCTGCGGCCTTCAGCGGCGTAATTGAATACAGCACCGACCTGTTCGACGCTTCGACGATTGAAGCGCTGGATCGTCGCTTCCAGCGTCTGCTCGATCGCGCGCTCGATGCACCCGCGACGCCGGTCGCGCGGCTTTCGCTGACCGATGCCTCAGAGCGGAAGCTGCTGCTCGCGGCTGCCACCGGGCCAGAGCCGAATGCGCCATCATTGCCGGTGCTTGAGGCCATCGAGCGCCAGGCGCAACGCACGCCGGACGCCGTGGCGATCGAATCCGGCGACGGCAAGCAGTTCACCTATGGACAGTTGTACGCGCGCTGGCGCAGCATTGCCGTACGGCTGGCCCAACTGGACGTTGGCCCGGAGACGCGCGTCGCCGTCTGCGTTGAGCGGAGTTCGGACGCCGTCGCCGCCATGCTCGCGGTGTTGGCGGCCGGGGGCGTCTATGTTCCGCTCGATCCCAGCTACCCGCGTGAGCGGCTGCGGTTCATGATGCACGACGCGGCAATTGCGGTGGTCGTCACCCACGCAAGGCACGTCGGCGCCGGTGGCGCGCTCGAGGGCTGCACAGCGCGGCTGCTGCTGCTGGATCCGGAGCAGTCGGCGCTCATGACTGCTCCACGGAATCTGAAGCCGGTTGCTGTCCATCCCGACAACCTGGCGTATGTCATCTATACCTCCGGATCGACCGGCCGACCCAAGGCGGTCGGCATTACTCACCGTGCAATGGCAAACCATATGCACTGGATGCTCGAGGCGTTCCCCTTGGGCGAAGACGACAGGGTTCTGCAGCGGACAGCGGCAAGCTTTGATCCTTCGGTGTGGGAAGTCATGGTCCCTCTGATGTCCGGCGCCCGCCTGGTTCTGCTTTCGCCCGATTCAGATCGCAGCGCGCCCGGGATCCTGCGTACGATTGTCCGAGCGAAGGTGACGATTGTGCAGGTGGTGCCGGCGCTGCTGCGGCTTTTGGTCGAGGAGCCCGAGATTGGCGCTTGCACGAGTCTGCGGCGTTTGTTCTGCGGCGGTGAAGCTTTGTCGGAAGACGTTTGCAATCGCGTTTTGGCTGCACTGCCGGTCGAGCTTGTGAACCTGTACGGCCCGACTGAGGCGACGATTGACGCTACCGCTTTCGTCCATGACAGTCGCCCGGCACCTCTCGGCGTCCCGATCGGGCGGCCGATCCCCGCCACCTGCGCTTATATTCTGGATTCATCATTGCAGTTGACCTCTGCCGGGCTCGAAGGAGAGCTTTTTCTCGGCGGGGCCGGCCTTGCGCGCGGTTATCTCGATCGGCCCGGTCTGACCGCCGAGCGGTTTGTCCCCGATCCATTCGCGACATCTCAGGGTTCACGTATCTACCGTACCGGCGATCGTGCCCGGTTGCTTCCGGACGGCAACATTCTTTTCATCGGCCGCTCCGATGGGCAACTCAAGATCCGCGGATACCGTATCGAGCCCGGCGAGATCGAGGCCGTCATCCGACAAATCGACGGCGTCAAGGACTGCGCTGTCATCGCCGACCAAGCCGGCGTCTCGCTTGCCGCATTCCTTGTGCCACGTTCCCCGATCGATACGGCGGAGCCACCGCTATGCCGCCGAGTTGATGCCGACCCGCAGACCGCGGCCGATCAGGACCTTGTTGCGCAGGCCCGCCTGCTGCTTGGGTCCCAGCTGCCAGAGTACATGGTTCCGTCACGCGTCGAGCTTGTCGGCCGACTGCCGCTGTCATCTAACGGCAAGCTTGACACGGCCGCGCTCCACGCCCAGCTGAGCCAACGGCCTGCGATAGAGGGTGGCTACGTGCCGCCACGCAACCCGCTCGAACAAGCGCTAGTCATGATTTGGGCGCAGACGCTGGGTCTCGACAGCGTAGGAATTCGCGACGGCTTCTTCTCCGAACTTGGCGGGCACTCGCTGCTAGCGACCCAAGTGATTGCCCGCGTGCGTGACGCGTTGCGCGTCGAGGTGCCGCTCAAGCTGATCTTCATCGCACAAACCATAGAAAGCTTTGCGGCAACGCTCGTCCAATGTCCACCACCGCAGCGGCGTATGCTGGAAAAAGCGGCGGAACTGTACGTCAAACTGAGCAGTATGTCTGAAGAAGAGTTGGATCGTGCTCTTGCCGAGCCAAGTCTTGCCGAATGAGGTCGTGATGCAATACCCGCAAGCAACGCAAAAGCGTCAAGTACTGTTGGATCGTATACTGAAAGAGGGCCTCCATCAGACGGTTGTTTCTCACGCAATTCCGCGTCGCACGTCCGCCCAAAGCGCTCCATTGTCGTTCGGCCAGGAACGCATGTGGTTTCTCGATCAGCTGGCGCCCGGAAATCCATTTTATGCCGAAACCGCCGGCTCGCGTATTCCGATGCCGATCGATGTCGATATCCTGGAGCGGGCCGTCAACGCCATCGTGCAGCGTCATGAGACGCTGCGAACGCATTTCGAAATGAGCAATGACCAGCCGGTCCAGATCGTGTCGCCGTCGCTCCATGTCGCCGTCCCGCTTGTCGACCTTTCCGCTCTGCCGCCGGCGCGGCGGGCTGCCGAAGTCGAGCGGCTCACCCTGGAGCAGGGACTGCAGCCGTTCGATCTCGGCCGCGGACCGCTGGTGCGCTTTGGCCTGCTGCGGCTCGGACCTCGGGAGCATGTCTTCCTGCAATCGATCCACCATATCGCCACCGATGCCTGGTCGATGCGCATCTTTCATTCGGAACTCAGCGAATTCTATACCGCGTTTGCGACCGGGCGCGAGCCGCACTTGGCGGAACTTGCCATACAATATGCAGACTTCGCGGCCTGGCAGCGAAGCCCCGAGCGGCGTGGCGAGATCAATCTGCAGATTGCATACTGGCGCAGCCAACTCCGCGATCTGCCGGATGTGATCCTGCCCTATGACCATCCGCGGCCGCGCGTGCTGACCTACCGCGGCGCTCACATGGACAAGCAGGTGCCGCCGTATCTGTCGGGATCGCTGGAATCGTTCAGCAGGCGCGAGCACGTCACCACCTATATCAGCGCGCTCAGCGCGTTTGCCGTTCTGCTCGGTTTCTATACCGGCCTGGACGATATCGTGGTCGGGACACCGGTCGCCGGCCGCACCCGCCTGGAGCTGGAACAGCTGATAGGCTTGTTCCTCAACACGCTGGTGCTGCGGGTTGATCTGCGCGGCGACCCGACGTTTCGCGAACTTCTACTAAGGGTGCGCGAGGTCGCGGTAAATGCTTATTCCAATCAGGACGTCCCGTTCGACCGTCTCGTCGACGAGCTTCGGCCCGAGCGCGACCTTGGCCGCAATCCGCTATTTCAGGTCTTGTTCCAGCTGGTCAAGCCTCATAGCGACAGAAGCGAAAGAAGTGCCGAGCGCGCCACCGCCGACCTCGAGTTCGTGCCCTTTGAGCGCGGCACTGCCATCCTCGATCTTTCATTCCATTTATGGGAGTCGACCGGCGCCATCGGGGCCTTGATCGAATACAGCACCGACCTGTTCGAAGCCGCCACCATCGAGCGAATGTTCAATCATTATGTCGTACTGCTGCGCGAACTGATCACGCAACCGGATCGTCGGCTGTCCAACGTTTCCGTCCACGGCGCGGAAAGCAGGCGGGATATGTTGCGCGACTGGCAAGGCGAGGAAGCGGACTTCCCGTCGGACACCACGATCGACAAACTGTTTCGACGCCGCGCGGCGGCCTCACCCCAGGCCGTTGCGATCATCGAGGCCGATCGCAAAACCACCTACTCCGATCTCGACAGAGCGGCTGAAAGATTTGCCTCCCGGCTCGTGGAATTGGGGATCGAAGGCGGCAGCCGGGTGGCGATCTGTCTTGATCGTTCCACTGCGATGGTGGCCGCGATGCTCGGCACGCTTCGGGTCGGCGCGGCGTTCGTGCCGCTTGACCCGAGCTATCCGGCCGAGCGACTGCGCTATGTCCTGAAGGACTCGCGTGCGATGGTGTTGATCACGACACCGGCGGACGCGGAACGGCTGATGCCGCTGGATGCCGTCGTCATGTTCCTCGACTCCGCGGCGGCGGACAAGGACGTCAGGCCGCGAGAGGACGATGTCCATCCCCTCGATGCGGCTTATGTGATCTACACGTCGGGCTCAACCGGGCGACCAAAAGGTGTGGTCGCCACGCATAGCGCAACACTCAACCGCTGTGCCTGGATGTGGAAGACGTTTCCGTTCGCGGCAGATGAGGTCGCGTGCCAGAAAACAGCCGTGGGATTTGTCGACGCAATCTGGGAGATATTTGGACCTCTGCTCGCCGGCGTTCCGCTGGTCGTCCTGCCCGATGCCGCCGTTAAAGATCCGAATCATCTCGTGCGCTTGCTTGGCCGGCATAAAGTGAGCCGGCTGCTTGTCGTGCCCTCGCTGCTGCAGCTGCTGTGCGAGAGTCGTATCGATCTCGCATCGGAGCTGCCCAGCCTGCGCTGGTGGTTCGTGAGCGGCGAGCGCCTCTCCGGCGACCTCGCACAACAGTTTTGCGAGGCCATGCCCGATGCCTGCCTGACCAATCTTTACGGCTCGTCCGAAGTGGCGGGCGACATCACCTTTGCGGTTCGCACCAGCGACGAGCCGGCGGGCGATATGCCGATCGGATGGCCCATTGCCAATTGCAGAGCCTACGTGCTGGACCGCCATTTTCGCCTGGTACCGCAGGGCGTCGCGGGCGATCTCTACGTGGCAGGTCCAAATCTGGCCCGTGGCTATCTCGATCGGCCTGGACTGACGGCGGAAAGTTTCCTGCCGGATCCTTTCAGCGATCGGCCCGGTGAGCGGATGTACGCCACGGGTGACCGGGCGCGCCAGAAGCCGGACGGCTGCCTTGAGTTTCTCGGGCGTCTGGATCAGCAGATCAAGATTCGCGGCTTTCGCATCGAGCTCGGGGAGCTGGAAGCGGTGCTGCAGGAACATCCTGCTGTCCGTCAAGCGGTCGCGGCCGTTTACAGCGACGATGCCGGCGGCCGACTCGTGGCTTATGTGGTCGCGGACGGAGATTTGCCGGATGTCGAACATCTGCGTCAATTCATGGCGGCGCGGCTGCCTGTCCATATGGTACCGGCCACGCTGCTGTTCGTGGATTGCTTCCCTTTGCTGCCCAACGGAAAGCTCGATCGCGCATCTTTGGACAACCTCAAGACGTTCACGGGCCAGTCGACCGGCACGGTCGCCCCGCGCAGCGATGCCGAGGCGGCGCTCGCACCGATATGGATGGACCTGCTGAACCTCGACCAAATCGGAATGACGGACAACTTCTTCGCGCTGGGCGGACATTCGCTGCTGGCGACCCGGTTGGTCTCGCGTATTCGTGACGCCATCGGCGTCGAGCTCCCGTTGCCGGACGTGTTCCTCCATCCAACCATTGCCGAGCAGGCTCTGATCGTCGAGGCGAAGCTGCTCGGCGAAATTGAGTGCATGAGTGAGGAGCAAGTGAAGCAACATGCGCTTGCGGCAGAAGGCGGCGGCCGATGACGTTTGAGGCAAACAGTCTTGACCGGCGGGTAGCAGCCCTTTCCGATGACAGGCGTAGCCTTCTCAAGGCGCGGCTCACAGGCAAGGTGCGCGGCGCAGCGGCTGGCGAAGCCAGCGAAATCCCACGACGGGCCGCCGGAAGCGGCATCGTGCTGTCTTTCGCCCAGCAACGGCTGTGGTTTCTCGACCAACTGGTGCCCGGCAATCCATTCTACACCGAGAGTTCGGCGACACGCTTCCAGGGTGTCGTCAATATCGCTGCGCTGGAGCAGGCTCTGAACGAGATCGTGCTCCGGCACGAAGTGCTGCGGACGACGTTTCGATTGAGCGGCGACGGACGGCCCGAGGCGGTGCTGGCTGCGGAACAGCGCATCCCGCTGCCGGTGATTAATCTGGAAAGTACCGCGGCATCGCAGCAGGAGGCCGAGATTGTCCGCCTCGCCACCGAGGAGGCGCGGCGGCCCTTCGATCTCGAACGTGGTCCTCTGTTGCGCACTACGCTTCTTAAGCTCGGACCTGCGGACTGGATCTTTCTCGCTTCGCTGCACCACATTGTATGTGACGGCTGGTCCTCAAACGTGTTTTCCCGCGAACTCAGCGAACTCTACGCCGCGTTCTCGGCCCGCCGCCCCAATCCATTGCCCGAATTGCCGATCCAGTACTCCGATTTTGCTCACTGGCAGCGCAACTGGCTCCGGGCCGAGACGCTCGAGCGTCAACTTAATTACTGGCGTAACCAGCTCGCCGACCTGCCGGTTCTGGAACTGCCGACCGACCGGCCCCGCGCTCCGGTGTTCAGCTATCTCGGCCGGAGCTACTCGTTCCACTTGTCGAAGAGCCTGTCCCGCGGCCTTGAGCAGTTGTCGCTGGACGAAGGCTGCACGTTGTTCATGACGTTGCTGGCCGGGTTTGAAACGCTGCTGCACCGGTACAGCGGCCAGGACGACATCGTGGTTGGTTCACCCATCGCAAACCGTAACCGCCGCGAGCTCGAACCGCTGATCGGGTTTTTCGTCAATATTCTCGTGATGCGCGGCGATTTGTCCGACAATCCGAGCCTCCGTGAGGTGATGCGCCGGGTCAAGGCAACCGCACTGGCCGCGTTCGACCACCAAGACCTGCCGTTCGAAAGGTTGGTTGACGAACTGCAGCCCGAACGTGATCTGGCCCGCAGTCCGCTGTTTCAGGTCATCATGCAGCTCCACACCAATCCGGCGGGCTACCGCGCCGAGGCGGCGCCTTCGCTGTCGGTGATCGAGGTTGAACGGGCAACGGTGAAATTTGACCTGCGGGTCGATTTTTTCCAGCTGGCAGACGGGCTGCGATGCACCATCGAATACAGCACCGATTTGTTCAACCACCAGCGCATCGAAAAGATGGAGCAGCACCTCAAGGCCGTCTACGAGGCCATGTTGCGAACCCCCGATCAGTGCATCGGGGATGTAAGGCTGGTTCGCGGAGCCGAGCGCGCCCAACTGATCGCGTGGGCGACGCCGGAGGCGCACGCACCTCTCAACGAAACCATCGACCAGCGCTTTGCTGAACATGCGGCCCGGCGGCCCGACCGTACGGCGTTGCTGCTCGGAGATCACAGAGTCACCTATGGCGAGCTCGACGCCCGAGTAGCAGCACTCGCGAGCCAGCTTGTTCTACGCGGCATCGGCCCGGAAAGTATCGTCGGCATTACGGCGAGACGAAGCATCGGTACCATTGTCGCGCAACTCGGCATCCTGCGGGCCGGAGCGGCTTATTTGCCGGTTGATCCCGCCGACCCGATCGAGCGGCTCCGTTTCATGCTCAATCACGTTGGAGTGCGAGCGTTGATCGATCTCGGCGGAGTCGAAAGCCAATTCGACGACATGGGCCTCGAGATCATCAGCCTTGACGCTAACGGGCCGCCGGCTACATCGCGCCGAACGTTTGATGCGATCGTGACGCCGGACTCCCTAGCATACGTCATGTATACGTCCGGTTCGACGGGCATGCCCAAGGCGGTCGGTGTGACCCATCGCGGCGTCGTGCGCCTGGTCAGCGATGTGAGTTACTGCGCAGTCGACGCGGATGAAACGTTCCTGCTGCTCTCGCCGGTCACCTTCGACGCTACGACCTTCGAGATCTGGGCGCCTCTGCTGAACGGTGGCCGGATGGCGATCTACCCGGAGCCGCGCGTCTCGCTGGACGAACTGCATCGGGTTATCGAACGACATCGCGTCAGCACGCTGTTTCTGACCACGGGTCTGCTCCACGAAATCATAGATAGCCGGCCGGAGCTGCTGGAAGGTGTCCGCCAGCTGCTTTTTGGTGGCGATGTCGCTAACGCCGCGCATTTGAGGAAGCTTCTGCAACTGCATCCCGCGATCCGTTTGATCAACTGCTACGGGCCGACCGAAAATGCGGTCTATGCCACCGTCCAGCCGATCGATCCGAGTGATCTGGACGGGCCAGTCCCGATCGGAAAGGCAGTTCCGAGATCCGGGGTCTTCGTAGTCGACGGCTACGGTGATCTGGCGCCGATTGGCATTCCGGGTGAACTTCTGCTGGCGGGTGATGGAGTGGCTCGCGGCTATATCGGCGATCCCAGGTTGACCGCTGAGCGGTTCACGCCGGATCCGTTCTCGTCGTCGCCCGGACGGCTCTACCGAACTGGCGATCGTGTTCGTTACCGGCACGACGGCGCGCTCGAATTTCTCGGGCGCGTGGACCGTCAGCTCAAGATCCGCGGATTTCGTGTCGAGCCTGGCGAGATTGAGCTCGAATTGGCCCGCCATCCGGAAGTCAGCGAAGCGGTGGTCGTGGCAAACCAGCACGCCTCGCGGGGAATCAAGCAGCTCGTCGCCTACGTCGTGCCGCGGCCCGGGAACGAAAACGACGACACGTTTTCGAACTTGCGCGAGAGCGAGGATGACTTTGTCGACAATTGGCGCGCCCTGTACGATGAACTTTACGAAGAAAACAAGGCTGGAGCCGATCCGAACTTCAACATCGTCGGCTGGAATGCAAGTGAAACCGGCGAGCCAATTCCCGACGCAGAGATGCGGGAATGGCGCGACGCCACGATCGCGCGCATTCTCGAACATCAACCCCGTCACGTGCTGGAGATCGGCTGCGGATCCGGTCTGATCGCGTTGCCCTTGCTTCCGCAGATCGAGGACTATCTCGGAACCGACATGTCGACCTCGATCGTCGAACAGCTCAGGGTGACGCTGGAGGAGGCGGCGCCCGGACGCGCCGAGCTGCTGGTTCGTCACGCCGACGACTTTGACGGTATCGAGCTGCGCCGTTTTGACACCGTCATCATCAATTCGGTGGCGCAATATTTTCCCAGCCTCGACTATTTCACGCGTGTCATCGCCGGAGCGGTAGCCGCCACGGCGCCGGGTGGTCGGGTTTTTCTGGGCGACCTGCGAAGCCTGCCGCATCTGCGGGCATTCCATACCGGAATTCAGTGCTGCCGAGCCGGTCCGACGGACGACCCGGCGGAACTCAAGCGGCGAATCGAAAACGCGATTGCGCTCGAACAGGAGCTTGTCCTGGATCCCGCCCTGTTCGAGATGTTGCGGGCGACGATGCCTGGCATCAGCTATGTCGACCTGCAGTGGAAGCGCGGCGACGCCGTCAACGAGCTCACCCGCTACCGCTATGACGTCGTGCTGCACGTCGAAAGTACGCATCGACCGAC
>Ga0307516_10003906_pt1 | contig 18801 bp, 16 predicted proteins | sample 19_EM_MG_FD_203310 | JGI IMG/M metagenome (GOLD analysis project Ga0307516, IMG submission 203310) | Populus trichocarpa ectomycorrhiza microbial communities from riparian zone in the Pacific Northwest, United States - 19_EM | ecosystem: Host-associated > Plants > Roots > Unclassified | place... | reverse complement strand
CAGAGGCAGACTACGCGCACCCCGTCACAACGAACATCGCCCAAGCCGGGACAGTCCAATCGTGGCCCGCGGAGGGGCCACGCCGCCGTGCAGATCGCTTCGGCGCGAGCTCACAGCGCCAACAGCCCGCACATCGCCCCTCAAGTGGCCCGTGTCGTGCTGCCGCCGAGGCTCTCGCAGGCGCGCCGCAACCGCTGCTCCGCCGCATCGGCCACGGTCTTGACCTCGGGCTTGCCTACCAGGCTCACCATGATCTGCGGGTCGAGGAAGCCGATCACCACGCGCCCCGGTGCCTCCTCCCGCACGATGACATTGCACGGCAGCAGCAGGCCGATGTCGGGCACCGCCTGCAGGGCCTGGTGCGCCAGCGGTGGGTTGCAGGCGCCAAGGATGCGGTAGGGCGGCATGTCGATGCCGAGTTTCTCTTTCATGGCGCGTTGCACGTCGATGTCGCTCAGCACGCCGAAGCCTTCGGCTTTCAGCGCGGCAAGGGTCTTGGTCAGGGCTTGCTCGAACGTTGTGCCGCTGAGCGTGCTGGTAAATCCGTACATGGGGGAGCCTCGATGTTGTTGGGGATTCAGGCGTGGGTCGCCTCAGCGCGAGAGGGCGTGGCGACCAACTTGGACAACTCGACATATCCGATCGGCGGCACGGTCAGCCAAGGAAGCGTGAAGATGCGCCTCGCCAGGCCATCGGCCATGCGTTCCATCTGCTTGCGTTCGCCGGCCAGTCGCGCGGCCAGCAAGACATCGCGCGTGCCCGCGGCGAGCACGCTCTTGTTGAGCACCCAGGCGTAGGGTTCGATGCCGGCGCGCCGAAGGTCATCCTGCAGCGCGGCCGCCTGCGACACAGGGGTCACCTCGGGCAATGTCACCAGAATGATCTTGGTGTATGCGGCGTCCTGCAAACGCATCAATGGTGTGACGACGCGCGCAGCGCCGTGCGCTTCGAACTCGCGCGTCATCTGCCGATGGTAGGCACCGGTCGCGTCCATCAACAGCATCGAATGCCCGGTGGGTGCGGTGTCAAGCACGACGAACGCACTGCGGCCCTCGCTGACGATGCGCGAGAAGGCATGGAAGACCGCCACCTCTTCAGTACAGGGGGATTGCAGGTCTTCCAGCAGCAGAGCCTGCTCCGCCGCGTCGAGCTTGGGTGACTTGGCCGCCATGATCTTGTCGATGTAGCGCTGCGTCTCGACCTTCGGGTCGATGCGGCTCACGTTCAAGCCCGGCACGTCGCCGTTCAGTGTTCCGGACAGGTGGGCGGCCGGATCGGTGGTGCTGAGGTGCACGGTCCTGCCACGCTGGATCAGCCCCAGCGCCAGGGCAGCGGCGACCGTCGTCTTGCCGACGCCGCCCTTGCCCATCACCATGATCAGCCCGTGCCCGGCGGCAGCCAGTTCATCGGCCAGGACATCCAGGCCTTGAAGCTTTTCACTGGCTGCAGTAATCGACGTCGTGCCCGGTGTGACGGGGTCGGCCGCGTGGGTCAGCAACGTGCGCAATGCCGGCAAGCCGACCGTGTCGAAGGCCCGCAGCGGCACGCGGTCCTGCGGCAATGCGCGCAGCGACGCGGGCATCGCGTCCAGCGCCTGCTGCCCCAGATTCTCGATGGCGCAGGCCACGGCGTCGGTGCGCTCACTGGCGTGAAACACGCCGTTGATCGCGAGTCGCTGGTTGTTCAAACCCAGCTCGTGCAGCTCGCTCGAGGTGCGCGCCGCTTCGGCAATGGCACCGCTGTCGGGCCGCGTCACCAGGATCACCGTGGTCTTGGCCGGATCGCTCAGGGCGCCGAGCGCGGCCTTGAAGCGCACTTCCTGCATCTTCAAGCCTGAATGCGGTCCCAGGCACGAGGCGCCGCGATCGTTGCCGTCCAGGAACCCGGTCCATGCCTTGGCCAGGCTGAGCAGGCGCAAGGTGTGGCCGGTCGGGGCGGTGTCGAAGAGGATGTGGTCGTAGGTTGCGGTGCCGTCCGACAGTAGCGAAGAGAACTCGTCGAAGGAAGCGATCTCTGTGGTGCAGGCGCCGGACAGCTGCTCGCGCACGGTCGAGAGGTCCTCTGCACTGGCACTCGTACCCATCTGCGCCAGAACGCGCTGGCGATACGATTCGGCGGCGATGTCGGGGTCGATATTCAGCACCGACAGGCTGGGCGCGCCGGGCACGGGCACGGGGATGTTGCGAAGCTCGATCCCCAGCATCTCGTCGAGGTTCGACGCTGCGTCGGTGCTGACCAGCAGCACCTTCTTGCCCGCGTCCGCGAGCGTCAGCGCTGCGGCGGCCGACAGCGAAGTCTTGCCGACACCGCCCTTGCCAGTGAAGAAAAGGTATCGGGTCGGGTCGCTCAGGAAACCCATGGTGACGGGCTTCAGCCATGCTTGTGCCTCGTCGTGCGACGGCAGGCCGCCGCTGTGCACGACCTTGCCGTCGATGACCACGGCAGGCGTCGCGTGGATGCCGTAGCGCCTGATCTCTCCCGGGTCCTCGACCTTCACGATCTGAACATCGACGCCCACGGCCTGCGCGGCCCGCTCGATGATGCCGATGGTGCTGCGGCACTTGCTGCACCCTGATCCCAGAACTTTGATCTGCACGCCATGACCTCGCATTCGCACTCGTTGCCGCACGCTTTGGGCGTCACAGGGCCACTTTGCGATCGCCTTGCTGGACTCCATCGCGTTGACTGGTCATGTCTGCCGGTGGCTCACGGAGCCTCGCTTCAATGTGCGCCTGCCCGCGGCTTCCGGCCTTGCGCACCGTCAAGACATGCGCCGTCATCGATCACCGACAGTGCTCACCAATCCAAGGTCCGGCAGGTCTGAGCGCTGGAGGCCCGCTTTCTGTCCGTCAGGGCAAGTTGGTCGGCACTCGGAAATGCACATCGGATTGATCGTCCGCATTGGCTCTGCAGCGACTGACTACTAATATCGATATCTGATCGCTGCGGCGGCACGTGCCGGCAATCTGCTGACGGGCCGCTTGATCGCCGCCTAGCCGCTGGCCCGCACGAAGTTTTCAACCCAAGGAGTCATTTCATGATCAACAGCAATCGCAGGACCTTCATGCTTCGCGTTGTGGCCACCGGTGCGGTCGTGTCCGCAAGCCAGACCTACGCGCAGGTCGCCGGCCCGAAGCTGGAAGAAGGTGATCCGCAGGCCACGGCGCTCGGCTACAAGAGCGACACCACGAAGGTGGACGCCAAGAAGTACCCCAATCACGCCGCAGCGCAGAACTGCGCCACCTGCCAGTTGTTCCAGGGCAAGGCCAAGGACGTCACCGGCGGCTGTCCCTTGTTCGCCGGCAAACAGGTGATGGCCACGGGCTGGTGCAGCGCGTGGGCGAAGAAGGCCTGACTCTGCTACCGGCACTCGAAAAGAAGAAATGGGTTAGCTCCTTGTGAGAGCTAACCCATTGATTTCATTGGTCGGGACGGCGGGATTCGAACTCGCGACCCCTTGCACCCCATGCAAGTGCGCTACCAGGCTGCGCTACGCCCCGATTCAGCTCGCATTATAGAGTGAAGCGACGGGCTCGAAACCCGTCAAAGGGCCAGCAGGCTGCGGATCGAGATCAGTTCCTCTCGCATCTGCGACATCGACAAGGTCAGCGTCGACACCTCGGGCTGCGGCAGGTCCGCGAGCTCGTCGGAAGGCATGTCGGCCGACTCGGTCAGTTCTTCGAGTTCAGGCAGTTCGGCTTCGTCGAAGGTTTCGAGTGCCTGAACCTGAGCCCGCCCTTGGCCGGCTTCTGTCAGGCGGTTTCGTGCGCCGCTGATCGTGAAACCCTGTTCGTACAACAGCTCGCGAATCCGGCGGATCAGCAGCACTTCGTGGTGCTGGTAATAGCGCCGGTTGCCCCGCCGTTTCATCGGCTTCAGCTGTGTAAATTCCTGCTCCCAGTAGCGCAGCACATAAGGCTTGACGCCGCACAGTTCGCTCACCTCACCGATGGTGAAGTAGCGTTTTGCGGGGATGGCTGGGAGTGCTTTCTCCATGAAAATCAATAAGATCGATGGGGAAAGCTAAGACTTTACTCGAACTCCTCCTCTGGCGGGATATCGCCTTGTACAACTCCTTTCAACTTGTGACTTGCGTGAAAAGTTACAACATTTCTGGCCTTGATCGGAATCGCTTCGCCGGTGCGCGGGTTGCGTCCGGGGCGCGGCGCCTTGCGCCGGATGTTGAAGTTGCCGAAGCCCGACATCTTCACGTCGTCGCCCGAGACGAGCGTGGCGTGAATCAGGTCGAAAAAGGCTTCGACCATGTCTTTCGACTCGCGCTTGTTCAGCCCGAGCCGTTCGAACAGGAGTTCGGCAAGTTCGGCCTTCGTGAGCGTGGGGGTCTCGATACTCGGCAGTTGCACCGCGCGCACATGCAGCACGGTGTCGGCAGACTCGTCTTCGTCGTCGGGCAGATCGAGGTCGGGCGGGTTCATGTCAGCCATCCCTCAGGCCCGCAGCCGCACGCCGAGGCGTTGGCTCAGTGCGGCCAACACGTCGGCCACCACGGCTTCGATGCGGTCGTCGGTCAGCGGCGCTTCGTCGTCCAGCAGTTCCAGGCGCACCGCTAGGCTGCGCTCGCCAGGGGCCATGTCGGCCGGTGTCACGGCGGGCTTGTAGACGTCGAAGAGGCGCGCCGATCGCACCAAGCCATTGTTCGCCATCGTAATTGTGGTCATCAGGCCTTCGTGGGTTACAGCTTCGCCGGCAACCACGGCCAGGTCGCGCCACACCGATTGCTGCCGCTGAATCGGTGCGAATGCCGGGAGGTCACGCCGCGCCAACGCGGCCATGTCTAATTCGAAGAGCAGCGGCGCCACGGGCAGTTCGTAGGCTTGGCGCCATTTGGGGTGCAACTCGCCCGCGAAGCCGACCACCTGGCCATCGGCTTCGACCCGCGCACTGCGGCCCGGATGCATCGCCGGGTGCTCGGCCGCGACGAAGCGAACCGCGCGTGGCGCGAACAAGCCTTCGATATCACCCTTGATGTCGAAGAAGTCGACCGGCCGGTCCTTGACGGACCACTGGGTCGAGTCGGTGCTGCCGAAAGCCAGCCCGGCCAGACGCATCGGCTGCTGAATCCCGGCGACGCTTGCATCGGCGTCGGCCACGCTGGCGTCGCGCAGGTACACCCTGCCCGCCTCAAAGACACGCACGCGCGCTGCCTTGCGCGCCAGGTTGAAGCGCAGCACGCCGATCAGGCTACCGATCAGGCTCGAGCGCATCACCGCCCAGTGGCTGGCCATCGGGTTCAGCAGCCGGATCGGGTCGGCGTTGCCCGCGAGTTCATGCTCCCAACGCTCTTCGACGAAGCTGAAGTTGATGGTTTCCTGGTAGTCGAGCGCGGCCATGCGGTGCCGCAACACGTCGGGCGCGCGCTGCGTTTCGCTCAGCACACGCGCCGTCAGGTCGGCGCGCGGGGCCGAGTCGGGCAGCATCGCATAACCGAGCACCCGGATCACTTCTTCGATCAGGTCTTCTTCGATTTGCAGGTCGAAACGCCAACTCGGCGGCGTGACCGTCACGCGGCCGGGTTCACTCACGAACGCCAGCCCCAGGCGCTGCATCACCGTTTCGCACTGTTGCTGCGTCACCGGCATCCCGATGACTTTCGCCGCGCGCGCGACTCGCAGGCTCACGGGCTTGCGCGCGGGAACGTTCGGCGTTTGGTCGTCGATCGGACCGGCTTCGCCACCGCAGATGTCGAGAATCAGCTGGGTGATTCTTTCGATGTGCGCGACTGTCGATGCCGGGTCGACGCCACGCTCGAAGCGGTGACCGGCGTCGGTGCTGAAGTTGAAGCGGCGCGAGCGCCCCGACACGGCTTCGGGCCACCAGAACGCCGCTTCCACATAGACGTTCTTCGTGTCGTCGGACACCGCCGTTGCGTCACCACCCATGATTCCGGCCAGCGACTCGACCGCCTCATGGTCGGCGATCACACCAACCTGCGCATCGACTTCGATGCTGTTGCCATTCAGCAGCTTGAGCGTCTCGCCCGCACGGCCCCAGCGCACGTTGAGCCCGCCATGGATCTTGTCGAGATCGAAGATGTGCGAAGGCCGCCCGTATTCGAACATCACGTAGTTCGAGATGTCGACAAGGGCCGTGACCGAACGCTGGCCGCAGCGGGCCAGCCGGTCGACCATCCACGCCGGGGTCGTCGCGCGGGTGTTGACGTTGCGGACGATGCGGCCCGAAAAGCGGCCGCACAGATCGGTCGCTTCGACCTTCACCGGCAGGACATCGGCGTGCACCACCGGCGCGGCCGGGAAGGCAGGCGTCAGCAGCGGCGAGCCGGTCAGCGCCGACAGCTCGCGCGCGATGCCGTACACGCTCAGGCAATGCCCGAGGTTCGGCGTGAGCTTGAGCGTGAGCAGCGTGTCGTCGAGCTTGAGATGGTCGCGGATGCTCTGCCCCACCGTTGCCGCATCGTCGAGGATCAGCAAGCCGCCATGGTCTTCCGAAAGCTTGAGCTCGCGCGCCGAGCACAACATACCCTGGCTCTGTACACCACGCAGGAGACCGAGCTTGATCTGAAACGGCTTGCCGTCGCCCTTGTCGCCTTCCGCCGGCGGCAGCTCGGCGCCCACCAGTGCGCACGGCACCTTGATGCCGGCGCGCACGTTGGGCGCGCCGCAAACGATGCTGAGTGTCTCGCCGGTGCCGGCGTTGACCTGGCACACGTTGAGCCGATCAGCATTCGGGTGGCGTTCGACCGACAGCACCTCGGCCACAACGACCTGCGTGAACGGCGGGGCGACAGGCCGTGCCTCTTCGACTTCCATGCCGGACATCGTGAGCAGCTCGGCCAGCGCTTCGCTGTTAAGGGGTGGGTTGCAGAACTCGCGCAACCAGGACTCGGGAAATTGCATCTCGTCGACTCTTCAGAGCTTCAGTGCGATCAATTGAATTGCGACAGGAACCGCAGGTCGCCTTCGAAAAACAACCTCAGGTCGCTGACGCCGTAACGCAGCATCGCCAGGCGATCGATGCCCGAGCCGAACGCGAAGCCGATGTAACGCTCGGGGTCCATGCCCATGTTGCGAATCACCTGCGGGTGAACCTGGCCCGAGCCCGACACTTCGAGCCAGCGGCCTTCGAGCGGACCGCTTTCGAACATGATGTCGATCTCGGCACTGGGCTCGGTGAACGGGAAGTAACTCGGCCGGAAGCGCAGCTTCAGGTCTTTCGTTTCGAAGAAGGCCTGGATGAAGTCGAGGTACATCGCTTTCAGGTCCTTGAAACTCACGTTCTCGCCGATCCACAGGCCTTCGACCTGGTGGAACATCGGAGAGTGCGTCGCGTCGCTGTCGACGCGGTAGGTGCGGCCCGGAACGATGACGCGGATGTCAGGCATCGAAGCCTGGCCTTCGTATTTCCTGGCGTGTGCGCGCGCGTAACGCACCTGCATCGGCGACGTGTGCGGGCGCAGGTTGAGCCAACGGCCTTCGGCGTCTTTCATGTCGACGTAGAACGTGTCCTGCATCGAACGCGCCGGGTGGTTCTCGGGGTTGTTGAGCGCGGTGAAGCTGTACCAGTCGGTTTCGATCTCGGGGCCGTCGGCCACATCGAAACCCATCGAACCGAAGATCGCCTCGATGCGTTCGCGCGCCCGGCTCACCGGGTGCAGGCCGCCGCTGCCGCGCTTTCGGCCGGGAAGACTCACGTCGAGCGCTTCGCCTTTGAGTTGCGCTTGCAGTTCGGCATCGGCCAGCGCTTCGCGGCGCGCGTTCAGCGCCGATTCGATCTGCTGCTTGGCCGCGTTGATCAGCGCGCCACGGGCCTTCTTTTCATCCGCAGCCAACGCCCCGAGCGCCTTCAGCTGCTCGGTGATGCGGCCGGATTTACCGAGGAACTGCGCCTTGGCGTTTTCGAGTTCGGCGGGCGTTCGAGCCCTTCCGAAATCGGCTTGTGCTTCCAGGACGAGAGGCTCGAGATCGTTCATCGGTTCGCAAGAAAAAAAGGCCGCTCATGCGGGCGGCCTTGGGGAGTGCTCACCCCGGTGGTGTTGCCACAACCTGGGCGCGCCGTGCTGCATGGCGCGCAAGCACCGTGCAGTTTCACGACATTCAAGCCAGCTGGGCCTTCACCTTTTCAACGATGCTGCCAAAAGCGGCAGGATCATTGATGGCCATGTCGGAGAGAACCTTGCGGTCGATCTCGATCGACAGCTTCTTCAAACCGGCCATGAACTTGCTGTAGGTGACGCCATGGCTGCGGCTGCCGGCATTGATCCGGGCGATCCACAGGTGACGGAATACGCGCTTCTTGGTCCGGCGGTCACGGTACGCGTATTGCCCGGCACGCATGACTGCTTGCTTGGCAATGCGGAACACGTTCTTGCGGCGGCCACGGTAACCCTTGGCGAGTGCGAGAACTTTCTTGTGACGTGCGCGGGCGGTTACACCACGTTTGACGCGAGGCATGTTTTATCCTTTCCTTGAAGCGGTTAGAGGCCAGCGAAGGGCATCATCTGCTTGATGTGCCCCATGTTGGTCTCGTGCACGGCGACAGAGCCACGCAGGTGGCGCTTGTTCTTCGTGGTCTTCTTGGTCAGGATGTGGCGCTTGAACGCCTGGCCCCGTTTGACGGTGCCACCTGGTCGAACGCGAAACCGCTTGGCGGCGCTCTTCTTGGTCTTCATTTTGGGCATGTGATGCTCCTTCTTTGTTGCTCCTGCATGGCGCCGGCAAAACGCTTGCCGTCTTGTAAGCCATGAGGGGCTTCTGGCAGTGCGCTGGCGACCAAACCAACGCGCTGAACTCTCTTGAAACGCTGGATCCCTACTTCCGCTTCGGTGCCAGCACCATGATCATCTGGCGCCCTTCGAGCTTGGGCATGTGCTCGACCACCGACACATCGGCCAACTCGTCGCGAATACGCTCCAGCAACCGCATGCCGATGTCCTGGTGGGTGATCTCGCGGCCGCGGTAGCGCAGCGTGACCTTGCCCTTGTCGCCGTCTTCTTCGATGAAGCGGCGCAGGTTGCGCATCTTGATGTTGTAGTCGCCTTCGTCGGTACCGGGCCGGAACTTGACTTCCTTGACCTCGACGACCTTCTGTTTGCTCTTGGCTTCCGCCGCCTTCTTCTGCTCCTGGTACTTGAACTTGCCGTAGTCCATCAGGCGGCACACCGGGGGGTCGGCTTGAGCGACGATCTCGACCAGATCGACGTCTTGCTCGCCTGCGAGGCGCAAGGCCTCGGTGATGCTCACGATGCCCAGCGGTTCGTTCTCTGGGCCGTTCAGGCGGACTTCCGGAGCCATGATCTCGCGGTTCAGGCGGTGTTTGCGCTCTGCGTTCGGAGTACGGCGGTCAGCAAAAGTAGCGATGGTTCAAATCCTTCAACAGACCCCAAGGCAACGGAGCCCAACAATATTCGAAACGCGCCCCGCTTCCGGTTACGCCGTCACATCAGTGACGGCGCAGGTGTTTTCACACTCTTTGGGCGATGTCGCCGGCGATCTTCTGCGCGAAGTCGGCCAGTGGCATCACACCGAGGTCCTGGTTGCCTCGGGCGCGCACCGCAACGGTACCGTTTGCCTTCTCCTTGTCGCCAACGACCAGGATGTACGGGACCTTTTGCATTGAATGCTCGCGGATTTTATAGGTAATCTTCTCGTTGCGCAAATCAGACGCCACCCTAAGTCCTTGTTTTTGCAGCGTTTTGACGACTTCCCGGGCGTAGTCGCCCTGCGCGCCGGTGATGTTGAGCACGCTCACCTGCTGTGGCGCCAGCCAGGCCGGCAGCGCGCCGGCGTGTTGTTCGATCAGGATGCCGATGAATCGCTCGAGGCTGCCGACGATCGCGCGGTGCAGCATGACCGGCGGATGGCGTTCGCCGGATTCAGCCACGTACTCTGCGCCCAGGCGCTCGGGCATCGAGAAGTCGACCTGCATCGTGCCGCACTGCCAGTGCCGGCCGAGCGCGTCCTTCAGCGTGTATTCGATCTTCGGGCCGTAGAACGCGCCGTCGCCGGGCGCCACCTCGAATTCGCAGTTCGAGCGGCGCAGGCTCTCCATCAAGGCGAACTCTGCCTTGTCCCAGACTTCTTCCGAACCGATGCGCGCCGCCGGCCGTGTGGCCACCTTGTAGATGATGTTGGCGAAGCCGAAGTCGGCATAGACCTTCTGCAGCAGTGCCGTGTAGGCCACGCATTCGTCCAGAATCTGGTCTTCCAGGCAGAAGATGTGGCCGTCGTCCTGCGTGAAACCACGCACCCGCATGATGCCGTGCAGCCCGCCCGTCGGCTCGTTGCGGTGGCACTGGCCGAATTCGCCGTAGCGCAGCGGCAGGTCGCGGTAGCTCTTGATGCCCTGCTTGTAGATCAGGATGTGGCCGGGGCAGTTCATCGGCTTGAGCGCGTAGTCGCGCTTCTCCGATTCGGTGACGAACATGTTCTCGCGATACTTGTCCCAGTGGCCCGTCTTCTCCCACAAGCCCTGGTCGAGCAGTTGCGGGCCTTTGACCTCCTGGTAGCCGTTGTCGCGGTAGACCGCGCGCATGTACTGCTCGACCTGCTGCCACAGCGCCCAGCCTTTCGGGTGCCAGAACACCAGGCCCGGCGCGTGTTCGTCGAGGTGGAACAGATCGAGCTCGCGGCCTAATCTGCGGTGATCACGCTTCTCGGCTTCTTCGAGCATGTGCAGGTACTGCTGCAACTCGTCCTTCGTGGCCCAGGCCGTGCCGTAGATGCGTGTCAGCATCTCGTTGCGGTGGTCGCCGCGCCAGTAGGCGCCGGCCACCTTCATCAGCTTGAAGTGTTTGAGCTTGCCCGTGCTCGGCACGTGCGGGCCGCGGCACAGGTCTTCGAACGCGCCTTCGCGGTACAGCGACACGTCTTCGTCCGACGGAATGCTCGCGATGATCTCGGCCTTGTACGCTTCGCCGATGCTCTTGAAATACGCGACGGCCTCGTCGCGCGGCAGCACGCGGCGTTCGACCTTCTCGTCCTTGCGCGCCAGCTCTGTCATCTTCGCTTCGATGGCGATCAGGTCTTCGGGCGTGAACGGGCGTTTGTAGGAGAAGTCGTAGAAGAAGCCGTTCTCGATCACCGGGCCGATCGTCACCTGTGCGTCGGGGAACAACTCCTTCACCGCGTAAGCGAGCAAGTGGGCCGTCGAATGGCGGATCACTTCCAGGCCGTCCGCGTCCTTGTCGGTGACGATGGCGAGCGCCGCGTCGTTTTCGATCCTGAAGCTCGTGTCGACGACGCGGGCTTCATCGCCCTGCCCCACGCGGCCAGCGAGCGCCGCCTTGGCCAGGCCGGTGCCGATCGACGCCGCCACTTCGGCCACCGTCACCGGGCCGGGGTATTCACGCTTCGAACCATCGGGCAATTGAATCGAGATCATTTGAAACTCCAGAATGCAAAAGGCGCGGACTGAGCCGCGCCTTGAACGAAAGGGGAATGGGACGAAAGGTCGAGACGCGCGGTCGACTAGACCTTCTGGAAGAAGGTGGTAGTTCGCGGTGTCATAACCATCATTGCCTTTCTCGCCCTTGTCGTTGAAAACCCGATTCTAGCTGCGCCGCGTCAGATCGGCATCAGCGACACATTCGCTGTGCGTTCGATCAGCCACAGCGCGCCGACCAGCATCGCCGCGAACGAACCGCCGCGAATCACCCACACACGGTAGCGCGGCCGCTGGCGCAGCAGGAACAACAGCGCTGTCACGCAGACGACGATCAGCAGCTGGCCCAATTCAAGGCCGACGTTGAACTGAAACAGGGCCCAGGCGAAAGCCGAAGTCGGCAGGTTCAGTTCGGCCAGCACACCGGCAAAGCCGAAGCCGTGGATCAAACCGAAGAAGAAGGTCACGACCACGCGCCGCACCGGGAAGATGGGCCAGACGTTGTCGAGCGCCGCCAGGATGATCGTCACGGCGATGGCCGGCTCGATGAACGCAGGTGAAAGCGACACGATCTTCAGCGCCGCCAGCCCCAGCGTGATCGAGTGCGCGACCGTGAAGGCCGAGACGATCCCCACCACGGGCAACACCGCCTGCGACAAGCGCTCGACCGGCCGCCAGCCCTCCGGCGTGCGCCGCATCACCGAGGGCAGAAGCAGGCACAGCAGGAACAACACGTGGTCGTAGCCGGTCAGGATGTGGCGGATGCCTTCGCGCAGGAACTCCCAGCGGGACGCGCCCGCATGCGGCTCGGCCGGCGTGGTGGCCGCCGGCTGCGACGCAGCCGCCACGGCCGCTGCCTGGGCCGGATCGAGCATCAGAACTGCCAGTGGCTCGCCGCCCCGTTGCACCCTGGCAATGCCGCGGTGCGTCGGGTCGACCTCGCGGAACAGGCTGTAGCGGATCACCGGTGTCTTCGACAAAACGCAGTCGGAGGCCAGGAACATCACCGCATAGGCGCCGTCGTTGCGGCGCTCGAGCGCGCGCTCGGTCACACGCAAATCACAGCTTTCGATCTGCAAGCGCGCTAGCCCGTATTCCTGCACCCGCGGCCACGCCGTCTTCACCTCGGCCCAGGTCAGCTTGCCGTCTTCGTCGGCATCGAGGTCAAGTGCAGCATCGAGGTCTCGAAGGGCGATGTCCCAGCGCAGCGTCAGCCCGCTCTGGGCCGAGTCGAGTTGCAGATAGGCATCGCTGGACTTGTGCGCTTGTACCGGCGCGCAAACGCCGAGCAAGGCCGCACACAGCCACAGCGCGCGTAGCATGGGCGAGCGCATCAGCGCGTCACAGCAGTGCTTGAACACGCGCATCGCGCAGCCCCGTTTCCTGCGTGATCCGCTGCGCTTCCTGCAACGCCGCCGCCTGGCCGCTGGCGCGCGCTGCCTGCGCCAACACCAGCAGGTCGAGCGGTTCGCGTTGCTGCGCGACGTTGCCGCGCGCGAGTTCAAGCGCGCGTGGCGCATCGTTCTCGACGAACAACGCAAACATCGCCTGCTCGCGGCCGTGGAACAGCTTGGCGTCGGGCCGTTCGTTGGCCAGCTTGATGCGCTCGCGCATCTCGGCCACATCGGCCGCCGCCGTTGCGGACTTGGCCTGCACGCCGGCGATCGCCAAGCGCAGCACGACGGCGTCGCTGCGCGCCTGCTCCTTCAGCAACACCAGCGCCTCGCGCGGCCGCTTCTGTTCGATCAGGAAATCGGCGTACGCCAGGGTTGCATACACATCCGCTTCGAGCTTCAGCGAAGCGCGGAACGCCACATCGGCGGCGCTCGCCCTGCCCGCCCGCTGCTCCAGTTCCGCGAGGCTCGTCGTCAGCCAGGCCCGTGTTGCCCCGGGCAGCGAGGGTGTGGCCAGCAAACCGCCGAACGTGGCCCGCGCGCGATCCACGTCGCCCCGCAAGGCGGCGTTCTCGGCCATGCAGGCGTTCGCGTGCAGCGCCGCGCCGGCCTGCGCCACCTGCTTGCACGCGGCATCGGAATCGACATAGCGGCCTTGCACGCGCCGCACCGTGGCAAGGGTCAACCAGGCCTGCGGCCGCGGCTGGGCCGAGGGCCGCGCCAGCAGCTTCTGCAGGCTGCGCGCCGAGGCGTCGAACGCGTGCAGGTACTGCTGCAGGTTGGCGCGCATCATCAACACGCCGTCGGGCATCGTCGCCTCGTCGGTCCAGCCTTCGATGGCCGACATCGCCATGCCGGCGAAACGCGGATCGCCGAGCTCATGGGCCTGGTCGAGATAACGTTGGGCCACGCTGAGGGCAAGGGCCGCGTCACGCGGCGCCTGCGCGAGCTGCTTGCGCAAGCGCCGTTCTTCGGCGCGGTTGCCACTCATCGCGGGCAAGACCTCGATCACTTCGTCGTCGCGTGTCGGCGTGATCGGCGTCGCGTGCAGCGGCGCCACGGCGCCGAAGAGCAGGCCGAGCGATGCGCAGACCGAGAGGAATTTGTGGGTTCGTTTTTTCATTATGGGATCGGGCGACAAGCGGTCAGCTTGCCGCCCGAATTTCACCATGGACCTGATCGTCAGTCGACCGTGTCGGGCTCGGCCGCGTCACCGGCAGGTGGCGTCACCGCACTCACGTCGACCGGCTCCAGGGTGTCGGCGCTGGCGGCCACCAGCAGCTTCAGGTAGCTCATCAGCCCGGCCACCGTCGCGCTCGCCGAGGCGGGCACTTCGGCCGTCGCTGCGGGCGTGGTGTTGTCGTCGCCACCCCCGCCACAGGCCGCCAGCAAGGCCACGGCGCAGAGCGCCAGGATCATCAATGTCTTCTTCATGATGTGCTCCTTCGCACTGCTTACTGCGCACCCGGCAGCGGCGTGCCGACGTACGGGAAGGCGTTCAGCAGCGGCCCGGCAGCGCGGACCTTCGGCCCGGCCTGGTCGACGGCGTCGTGCAGACCGAACACGGCGGTTCCGAGCGGCACGGCCGACGGCTTGCAGGTGGCGCCGAGCTGGTAGGTGTTGGCGTCGCCGTTGGCCACGCACAAGCCGCCCATCACTGCGATCAGCGAAATGTCGACCACGTCGTCGTTCGGGCGGCGGCCGTTCGGGTAACCGGCCAGATCTTGCGGCGCGGGGCCGAGCAAACCACCCAGCAGGCCCAGGCGGTTCTGGTTCGCATACGTCGTTGGCGGGATCGCCGTGTTCAGGCGCAGCATCTCCGAGCCGACCACATTCGCCGGCTGGTTCACACCCTTGATGCCGGTCAGGAAGGTCGTGACGAGGTCGGTGCGCGGGAAGTTCGTCGGCGCGATGCCGGGCGAGGCGAGCGCGATCTCGATCAGCGCCGGCAGCGTCGGGTTGGTCACGTAGGTGGCGAACTGGCCGTCGTCCTTCGGCTTGGAGGCGTTGAATTTGTCCTTGTCACCCAGGCCGATCACGACTTCGTTGACCAGTGGCATGCCCAGGCGCGAGACCTGCGTCCATGCACCGCCGGTGATGGCCGCGGTCTGGTAGCCGGTCTTCGGTGCGGGGCTGAGCAGGCTGCCCTGGCGCAGGCTCGCGCTGGTCCAGCCGCCGATCACGGTGTCCGCGCCACCGCTGGCCAGCAGGCAGCTCGTCGGCACTTCGATCGCCAGGCTGGTGACGTTCTTGTCGTCGAGCTTGTCGGCGCCTGCGTCCTTGTTGGCCGGGTCGAGGATGAAGGCTGCGCTCGGCACGTTCACCAGGTCGAAGATCGCGCCCAGGTTCACCGCGAACGGGTCCTTGCGCTGGCCGACGAAGAGCTTGGCCGGCGTGCTGCAGCCCGGAATGTTGACGGTGTAAATGTGCTTGGCCGCATACGCCGCGTAGTCGGGTATGGTCTTGGTGCCGATGTTGTCGGACGGCTTGTTGAAGGTGGCACTGCCGCCGCTTGCGTTGGTCACCGAGCCCTTCGTGCCGGTGCGGCGGTCACCGCGCATCACGTCGACGGTGAAGGTTTCGTTCACGTTCAGTGCCGCGGCGTTCGGATCGGTCACGCCACCGAACTGCGTCAACGGGATCGCCACGTTCACGCCGCCGATCGACAGTGTCTTGCCCTTCAGCGTGTTCTTGAACTTGAACTGGAACGTGATGTCTTCCTTCGCGTCGCCGTTGTTGTCGATGTGGATCTCGTACAGCGCGTTCGGGTCGAGCTTGAAGTAGTTCGGGCCGCCGTAGGCGTCCTGAAGCGGCACGTAGTCAGCGATCAGCGTCACGAAGCCGGTGCGGCCGGGCTCGTAGCTGTTGAACATGTAGAAGTCGGCGGCGTCGACCTTGGGTGTGGTCGTGATCGACGGCGCTTCGCGGTGGCTGGAGGCCAATGCCGGCAGCGAGCTCAGGCCGTACACGGCGCCGATGGCCGCCAGCAGCGGCAGCACCCGGGTGGAACCCAATCGTTGAGATTTCATGTCGTCATCCTTTGCTTGAAGTGGTTCGTTGGCGGCCACCGGCAAGCCGGTGGCTGGCTCCTCGTGACGCTTCGGGAAAGTAGCCCCGGGTTCAGCGTCTGCGGTGCCTTACGCCGCCACTTCGGCAATGGATGCAGTGCCGTGAAAAGTTTCTGAGCCGGCCGGTTTCGCCGGCCTGCGCCGCGTCAGACCAGCGCCTGCACGTCGATCGACGAGCGCCCTGCGGCCCAGTCGGCGAAGTCGTCGCGCAGCCGTTCGCTTTCTTTCACCGCGCGCGACCACGCTGCGACCCGCGCCTTCGTGTCGTCACCGAAGTGACGGAAGTCGGCGCGGTCGGGCAGCTTCGCGTTTGGCAAGGTCTTGACCCACTCCGGGTTCGGCGACAACACGATAAGGTTCGACAGGTGCGCCGTGGCGCGATGCCGGTGCTTGAAGAACTTGTCGAGCCAGCCGGGGATCACGGTGTTCTGGAAGTGCGGGTACAGCACCAGCGCCGGCTCCGCCTCGGTCTCGGTCATCGAGGCGTAGTTCAGGTGCAGGTGGTAGTCGGTGATGCCGCCGTCCCAGTACGCCCCTCTCGGCGCGCCGGGAATGTTGTGCACCGGGTCGAGCCAGTAGGGAATCGAGCAGCTCGCCAGAATGCTCAGTGAGAGGTTCGCGTCGTTCAAGGCCGCGGTGTGGGTGCGGTAGTCGTGCAGGTGAAACGGCAGCGGGTCGCGGGGGTCGGAAAAAACCACCCGCTCCCACCAGCCGCTCATCGCGCGCCGGCTGACCGCGTTGGTCGCGAAGGCACCGAAGTAGCTCAAGGGTGTGCTGATCGACGACAGCGCGCGGCCATGCCGGCGCAACAAGTGCCGCCCGCGACTCGTGAACACGTGCAACCGAAAGCGAGGGTTGGCGAGCAGCTCGGCCGTGCGGCCACCGAAGCGCGCCTTCAGGTTCGCGCCGAACACATCGCTCACGTGGCGCGGCGTCGGCGGTTTTCCGGGCGCGTGCTCATAGTCTTGATGGATGTAGTCGTCGGCCATTTGCGCCAGCTCAGCGGCCGGGTCGTTCAGGCACGCCGCTGCCATGCGCCAGGCACCGATCGACGCCCCCAGCAAGTGCACCGGCGCCGTGTTGGCCGCCAGCCATTCGCCGAAGATGAACTGGTCGAGCGGGTTCAGCACCAGCCCTTTCGGGCCGCCGGCTGCCGCCGGAACCGCCCGCACGTGTTGCGCTTGCAGGCCGTGCTCGCGCAAGGCTTTCAGGGCCCGCGGGCCGGCGTGGACGCTCAGTGCTTTCAAGCTGCGAACTCTATCGGGTTCGCAACTCCTTCAGCGCTTGCCTTGCAGGCGCGCAAACGCGTCGGCCATCGCCGAGCCCCCGGCCTGTGGCGCCGGGGCGCCGCGGCCGGTCGCGACACGCTCGCCGCGCTCCGGCGCGCGGTAGGCATTGCCCCCGCGCTCGCCCTGGGGCACCGGCTTGGCATCGAGTTTCATCGTCAGCGAAATGCGCTTGCGCGCCAGGTCGACTTCGAGCACCTTGACCTTGACGATGTCACCGGTCTTCACCACTTCGCGCGCGTCGTTGACGAACTTGTTGGCGAGCTGGCTCACGTGGATCAGGCCGTCCTGGTGCACGCCCAGATCGACGAACGCCCCGAACTGCGCCACGTTGCTGATCGTGCCTTCGAGCGTCATGCCGGCCTGCAGATCCTTGATGTCTTCGATGCCGTCGGACAAGCGCGCCACCTTGAAGTCGGGGCGCGGGTCGCGGCCGGGCTTCTCGAGTTCGGCAAGCACGTCTTTCACCGTGATCGCGCCGAACTTCTCGTCGGCGAAGGCCTCGGGCTTGAGCGTGCGGATCACGTCGGCGCGGCCCATCACTTCGGCCGCAGGCTTCTTCAACGCGGCGAGCAGGCGCTCGACCAGCGGGTAGGTTTCCGGGTGCACGCCCGACTGGTCGAGTGCGTCGTCGCCGCCGCGAATGCGCAGGAAACCGGCGCTCTGCTCGAAGGTCTTGGCGCCCAGCCCGCTCACGTCGAGCAACTGCTTGCGGCTCTTGAACGCGCCATTCGAATCGCGCCAACGCACGATGGAGCCAGCCACCGCCGCGCTCAGGCCCGACACACGCGCCAGCAGCGGCGCAGACGCCGTGTTCAGGTCCACACCCACCGAATTCACGCAGTCTTCGATGACGCTGTTCAGGCTCTTGGCCAGATCACTCTGGCTCACGTCGTGCTGGTACTGGCCCACGCCGATGCTCTTCGGGTCGATCTTCACCAGCTCGGCGAGCGGGTCTTGCAAACGGCGCGCGATGCTCACCGCGCCGCGCAGGCTCACGTCGAGATCGGGCAGTTCCTTGCTCGCGTACTCGCTCGCCGAGTAGACCGACGCGCCGGCTTCGCTGACCACCACTTTCTGGATCTGCGTGTCAGGGGCGAGTTGCAGCAATCGTTTGATCAGGTCGGCGGCGAGCTTGTCGGTCTCGCGGCTGCCGGTGCCGTTGCCGATCGCAATCAGGTTCACGCCGTGCGTTGCGCACAGCAGGCCGAGCGCGTGCAGCGAACCTTCCCAATCCTTGCGCGGCTCCAGTGGGTAGACGGTGTTGGTGGCCAGCACCTTGCCGGTGGCATCGACCACCGCCACCTTGCAGCCGGTGCGGATGCCAGGGTCCAACCCCATCACGACGCGCGGGCCGGCGGGCGCGGCGAGCAGCAGGTCGCGCAGGTTCTCGGCGAAGACCTTGATCGCGACCTTGTCGGCCTCTTCGCGCAGGCGGCCGAACAGGTCACGCTCCAGGCTCAGACTCAGCTTGACCTTCCAGGCCCAGGCGATGCACTTGCGGATCAGTTCGTCGGCCGGGCGCTTGGCATGGCTCCACTTCAGGTGCACGGCGATGTGGCCTTCGGCGAGCACGGGCTTGCCCGGCACCACTTCTTCATCGGTGACGAGCTTCGCGTCGAGCAGCTCCAGCGTGCGACCGCGGAACACCGCGAGCGCGCGGTGCGAGGGCACGGTACGGATCGGCTCGGCGTA
>Ga0307516_10003905_pt1 | contig 18805 bp, 14 predicted proteins | sample 19_EM_MG_FD_203310 | JGI IMG/M metagenome (GOLD analysis project Ga0307516, IMG submission 203310) | Populus trichocarpa ectomycorrhiza microbial communities from riparian zone in the Pacific Northwest, United States - 19_EM | ecosystem: Host-associated > Plants > Roots > Unclassified | place... | reverse complement strand
CCGGTTTCGTTTGATAGGCCGAGGTTCCTGGCGCGGGCGTTCGCCCGCGCGGCGCGCCCAGCTGGGCGCGCAGGCAGGGCCTACCCCTCAATCCGGTGACTTAGGGACCGTCGGGCACGGGCACGGGCACGGGCACGTTTACGGGGGAGAACGTCGATCGCCGATCACGGCTTGCGCGTTGGGTCGTTGTCCACCAATGCGAATGCCGACTTGTTCCACCAGCCGATTTTGAGCAGCTGCGGATCGGGGCCGAGGAAGATGGCCGTGTACGAGCGCTCGGCGACCATGGAGTCGATGCCGGAGCTGGCGAGGATGTCGGGCCAGTTTTCTTGGAAGAGGATGCCGCCGCTGTCGCCGATGGCTTGGAGACCGTAGCTCGCTAGCCCAACGCCGAGCTCGTCGGGCGCAAAGCGCGTGTCGGCGGGGCGCGGTTCGATGGCCCCGAAGCTCAGGCTGCTGGCGAAGACCAGCGCCACCGCGCCCTTGTCGCCCGAAGCTCGCACATCGACGCTGCCGGTCGGCAGCGAAGCGTGCACGGCTTGTAGCCCCACTTTGTCGAAGCTCACGCTGCGCGACAACTTGACGACCAGTGGCTGCACCGTCGGCGCGTCGGAGGCGTAGTCGCTGCCGCACGCCGAGGTGTCGATGCGATCGGCGTAGGCGGCGCCGCCCAGACAACCGGTCAGCACCATCAAAATGCTGCGACCGATGTTCACGGTGCCGGCCGGCAGCGCCGCTAGCGGCCGCGCGCGCAGCGTTGGCAGCTCGTGCGCTGCGTCGGCCGAACCGCCCGCTCCGGCTTCGCTGATCGCGCCGCCGCCCGTGCCGCCGGCACTTTCGCCCGCGTTGCCCTGACCGCCAGCGGCGGTCGCGCCCGGCGTTACTTTGGCTTCTTCGCTCTGTGCGAGCGCCACCGCGGACGCGCAATCAAGCTTCTTGATCAACGACAGCTGGCCGGCGAGTACCCACGGCTGAATCACGTCGTCGACGAGCGACAAACCTTTTAGCTCGGTCAGCACCGTCGACGCGGCGTAGTCCAGCTCCGGCAGTGGGCTGCCCACGAAGTCGCCGGTTTGGCCGTCAGCTCCGACGCGCGCGAAGCAGAGCGCGACGCTCGGCGCGTCGATCACGCCGTTGACGATGGTGAGCACGTTGTCGCCCTTCGGCTCGTCGTCGGGGTTCAGCTTGCCGCCCTGCCCGGTTTGGTCGCAGTTGTTGCCGAAGCCCCCAAAACCGGAACCTGCTGTGGCCCCACCGGCTCCGCCGCCAGCGGCGCCCGCCCTGGCTTGGAGGGCAAGCGCGTTGTGGTTGGTGGTGCAAGCGCCGCTGACGCCAGCCGCCAAGCCGAGCGAAAGCCAGAGCAAGCGCGCGGCTACCGAGCGCGAAGCCACCTCGGCGAGCTGAACCATGCCGGCAACATAGCCCGACGTCAGCGCCCGCGCACGCTAGGCTCGGCCTGCCGGCAGCGGCTTGGCTGGTCCGAACAGCGGGTGGGCGAACTCCAACGGGCCATGCCCCCGTCCGAGCCCCGGTGCCTGCTGGATCGCGCGCACGACGTACTCGCGAGCTCTTGCCACCGCGCCCTCGAGCGTGAGCCCCTCGGCGATGCCGGCGGCAATGCCCGAAGCCAACGTGCAGCCGGTACCATGCGTCGAGCGCGAGGCGATGCGCGGGCCTTCGAAGGTGTGCTGGGCGCCGTCGGCGGTGCGCAGCAGATCCACGACCGTGTCACCTTCGAGGTGCCCGCCCTTCATCAGCACCGCGCTCGGCCCGAGCGCCAACAAAGCGTCCGCTGCCCGCTCCAAATCGCGCGGCGTCTTGATGCTCATGCCGGTCAAGATCTCGGCCTCGGGCACGTTCGGCGTCAGCAGCGACGCCAGCGGCAGCAGCCGCAAGATCAGCGCGTCGTGCGCGTCTTTGTCGAGCAGCCGGGCGCCGCCCTTGGCGACCATCACCGGGTCGACAATCAGCGGGATGCCGAAGCCCAAGCTCTCGCACACGCCAGCCACCGCCTCGACCACGCGCGCCGTCCCCAGCATGCCGGTCTTGATCGCATCCGCTCCGATGTCAGACAGCACGGCCTTCATTTGCAGCGCCACGAAGCGCGCCTCGACGGGCATGACTTCCTCCACCCCCAGCGTATTTTGCGCAGTCAGGGCGGTGATCGCGGTCGTGGCAAACGCACCCAGCATCGTGATGGTTTTGATATCGGCCTGAATTCCGGCCCCGCCGCCAGAGTCCGACCCAGCAACAACCAAAACGCGCGGTTTGGTATTTTCTCGTACGGGCTCTCGCCTCATTCCGCGGTCTTTAGCACCGGAGGGGCCAGGCCCCGAGCCAGAGTCGGGGGGCCAGACCACGAAGGAGGCGCCAGGCAGATTCGCGCTGTTCCGCGCGTGACTTACAGCTACTATGGGGGCTTACTCGTGCCCCAAGTCCTCCGGTGACCGACTCCGCAGAAGATAGAGCCCTGGCGCTCGTCGGTCAGACGCTCGGTGAGGGCTACAAGCTGGGCGCGCTGATCGGCCAGGGCTCGATGGGCGCGGTCTACGAGGCTACGTCCGTCACGGGTACGCAGGTCGCCCTCAAGACGCTCAGCGCCGAAGTCATGGGCGAGCAGACCTCGCAGCGCTTCTTGCGCGAGAGCGAGCTGGTGCGCGGCCTCAAGCACCCGCACGTCGTGCGCACGCTCGACTCGGGCGTCGACCAAGCAACCGGGCTGATGTTCCTGGTCATGCCGCTCTTGAAAGGGCGCGACCTCGACAAGGTGCTCGAAGAGCTGGGCGCGCTCGAGCCCGAAACCGCCGTGCGCATCACGCTGCAGGCGGCGCGTGGGCTCTCGGCCGCGCATCGCATCGGCATCATTCACCGCGACGTCAAGCCGGGCAATTTGATGTTGGATGAAGAGGACGGCGAAATCATCGTCCGCGTGTGCGACTTCGGCATCGCCAAGCAGCTGGGCGGCGAAAGCGAGCTCACGACCACCGGCAGCCAGCTCGGCACGCCCGACTACGTCTCGCCGGAGCAGCTGAAAAGCAGCAAGCACGTCGACGAGCGCACCGACGTGTGGAGTCTCGGTGCCACGCTCTATCAAATGCTGTGCGGCGCGGCCCCCTACGCGCACATCGACTCGGTGTTCGATCTGATCGCCGCCATCGTCACCGACGACGTGCCGCATATTCAAGACCGCGCGCCTTGGATCGACGGCGCGCTGGCGCTGCTCGTGCACAAAGCCCTGCAGCGCGATCCGAACCAACGCTGGGCCACGCTCGAAGACATGGCCGACGCCCTGCGCCCGTACTCGGGCGGCGACGAGCTGCTCGATCCGACGCGCATCCGCTCCGTCGCCCTCGACCGGAAGAGCGCGGTCGCCGGCCGCGCTGATCTGCGCGACGCCCCCAAGCAAACCTCGCTGCCGCCGCGACCCACGACCGAGACGGACGAGCTGCGGCTGATCAACCAGAAGCTCGACGGCCGTTACCTGGTCAAGCGCTTGATCGGCAAAGGCGGCATGGGCTTCGTGTACGAAGTCGAAACCGACGCTGGCGAACGGCTCGCCGCCAAGGTCGTTTCGGCGGGCGTGCAGGGCGCCAACCCGCAGACCTTGCAGCGCTTCGCTCGCGAAGCCAAAGCCTCGAGCGTCATCAACAGTCTGAACGTGGTGCGCACGGTCGACGCCGGCTGTGACGACAAGCTCGGCTTTCCGTACATCATCATGGAGCTCTTGCACGGGGTCGACCTATCGCGCGTGATGAAGAGCGCAGGTCCGCTCGCGCCGGAGGTCGCCGTGCGTCTGCTGGTGCAGGCAGCGCGCGGGGTCGCGGCAGCGCACGCGCGCGGCGTCGTGCATCGCGACATCAAGCCGGCCAATCTGTTCTTGCAGCATGATTCGCGCAGCTCCGAAATCACCGTCAAAGTCTGCGACTTCGGTGTGGCCAAGCGCATGAGCGGCATGGGCGTCAGCTACGGGGCCAGCGGCATGGATCTCACGCGCTCTGGCGGCATGCTGGGCTCGCCCATGTATATGTCACCTGAGCAGGCCCGCAACGCGAAGGCCGTGAACGAGCGCACCGACGTGTGGGGACTGTCGGTCGTGCTGTGGGAAGCGCTGTCGGGTCAGCGTCTCTGGGGCGGGCACAGCTCACTCGGCGAGCTGATCGTGGCCATCTGCACCGAGCCGATTGCGCGCTTGGACGTGACCGCGCCGTGGGTGCCGCGTGAGCTGTCGCGCATCGTGCACCAGGGCCTCGAGCGCGATCTCGAAAAGCGCATCCCCAGCGTCAAAGCGTTGATCGAGGCCATCGACGTGTTTGCCGGCAACTCCGATCGCGTCGTGCTGGGCCAGCTGAGCGGTCTCAGCGAACAGGAGCGCGGCGAGCTGGCCCTCAAGGTGAACCTGTCCGAGTCAGCGTCGCGCCGCATCGCCGACCTTGGCAAAAATCTGCAGCAAAAGGCGGCTGTCCCGGAAATTGGCGCGACCTCCACCATCGGCGGCAGCGCGCAAGAGCGCGCGGTCGAGCGCCCCGCCCAAGGCACCAGCAAGACGGCTATGCTCGGCGTCGCACTGGTCTCGGCCGCCATCGCCGGCGGCGGCGCCTTCTTCATTGCGCGCGGCCACGGCGCTGCGTCAGCACCAACGCTGCCTCCCGCCGCCGCACCCGCCACACCGAGCGCCGTCACGGCTCACCTTCAAATCGTACCGCCGAACGCCACCGTGATCACGCGCGACGGCGTCATTCCCGTCGTGAGCGGCGAAATCGCGCTGCATGGCCAAGCGGGCGAAATCTTGAACGTTACCGTGCAGCAGGGCAGCGCCAGCAAAACCTTCTCGGTCTCGCTCGGCAGCGACGGCATCGCCACACCGGGCCGCCTGCTGCTGGGCCCCTAGGCGCCGCATTTTTGGGGCTTCCGCCCCGCTCCGCGAAAAGTAGTAGCCTCCGCGCATGGCTCGTTCGGGCAGGCTCCGCGCGCTTCGAATCGTGCTGCTGGTGCTGGCAACGCTGGTCGCGATTCCGGCCAGCCTCTTCGTCCGCGCGGTCTTTTTCCCAACGAAGCTCGACGTCCCGTCGATCAAGAACGAGCCGACGTACCAAAACCCCGCGCTGCTCGAGCGCGCTTGGCAGCTGCCGGTCGCGGCCACCTACCAGCGCCGCCTGTTCTTTCAACCGAACGGCTCCGTCTGCGGCCCCACCTCGGTTGCCAACGTCGAGCGCTCGCTCGGCAGCGAATCGGCCACGGTCGAGTCGGTGCTCAAAGGCACTGGACAGTGTTGGACCGGCATTTGCTGGATGGGTCTGTCGCTCGACCAGCTGGCGGAGGTCGCGCGCCACGCCACCCATCGCAAAGTCAGCGTGCTGCGCAACCTGACACTGGCGCAATTCCGCGAAGAGCTGAAACACGTCAACGACCCCACGCGCCGCTACATCGTCAACTTTTGGCGCGCGCCACTGTTCGCGCAAGGCGGCGGCCACCACTCCCCCATCGCCGGTTACCTCGAAGACGAAGATCTGGTGCTGGTCCTCGATGTGAACGAAAATTTCAAACCCTGGCTCGTCAAATCCGAGCGCCTCTTCAAAGCCGTCGACACCGGCGACACCGGCCAAAAGCGCGGCCTTTTGCGCATCGAATAGCTATCACGGGGCTGTCTTGAAGAAGCGCTGCTCAGCCCTCGTGTAGACCGCGTCCGAGTACACGAAATTGCCTACCGCATCTCTTAGCTCCACCGCGCCGTCAACGCTCGCGGCCGGTCCCCGACCCTCGATGCCCCAGCTCCCGTCAGCAGCCTTGGGGAGCGCGAATCCGTAGGCGGTGAGATCCGGAATGGTGGTCTCGCTGGCCTCCGTAACTTCGAGAATCGTCCAAGGCGAGATCTGAAACCGAGCATAGGTCACGACCCTTTCAGCGGGGGCCGTCCATGAAAACTTCGTCGCGAGCGTCACGCCGGCCGTGTCGGTTGCGGGTAGTATCGGGATTGCGGCCTTAGGTAGCTCGAAGTCTAGATCACCAGACGCAGGAACAGTCTGCGTCACCGAGCTGAATGGCAGGTCCGGCGGGTCACCGTACGCCGTCACGCGCAACCCCGCGCTCAGCGCCGGATCGGTTGGGACGCTGCAAGCGTAATTTGCCCCCAGTTTGTGCAGGTCGAATTCGAAAGGGCCGATTCCTAAAGAAGGGTAGCTCGGGTGGTACCCTTCTGGAAGGCTGATGGCGCCGGACAATTCACGCTGACCAGTGACCGGGCCCATCGTCACGTCGGCGGTCGCAGTTCCGCCGCACTTAACCGTCGCCGGCTGCTCGGCGTAGCCGAGGTATTGTGTCGGCACGATCGGTTGTTGGTAGTACTTGCCAATCAGGGCAGAGAGGATGACCGCCTTGCCCCCAACAGCACTCGGGCCGCGCCAATCGGCGTACAGCTTGTAGGTGCTAGGTTCGTTGTAGACCGTACTGCCGTAGGTGAGCACCTCGCCGTCGGCAGCAACGAAGCCTTCTAGGATTGAGCCCTGTACCGACCCGGACAGCTGCCCTTGGATGTTTCCTTCGCACTCCGGCTCGGTTTGCGAGAACTGTAGGCGCGGTTGCCGCTTGCGCATACCGTCCACCACCAGCGCGAAAGTCCCCGAGCTCGAAACGAGCACGAGCCGGTAGGAAGGCCCCGGATCGTCGAAGGAAAACGTACCATCTTTGCCCGTCAGCGTCGTCGCACCTGCGTTCAGGATGACGGCGACTCCCGCAAGCGGTCTGCCGCCGTGAAGCACCATTCCAGAAATCGGACCGTCGATCGCCGGCGCACCGGCAGCCCCCCCGAGAGGCGAGCCTCCCGCGGCGTCCGTTGGTGAGCCCGCGGCGGCAGCGCCACCGGCCGCCATCCCGCCCGACAGCGTCGTCCCGCCTGCCGGCATGCCAGAACCTGCTGGAGCGCTGAGACCACCATCGCCCGCCGCGGTAAGGCCGTCACCTCCCACCACATTGTTGTCCCCTCCCTGGTCTGGGTCGTTTTGGCACGAAATCGCGACCACCAGCCCGACCGCCCCCCAAACCATTCTGGTCATAGTCAGGCAAAGATTTCATGGCCCTATTTGGTCGTCAAGGAGGCTTTGATCCGCAAGCGAGCGCGCAACCGCCCGCGACTAATGATGGCGCTTGTTCGATCTTGGGAATCGGCTCCAGGTTCCGGAGGCCGGGCCGCTCAGGACCAGCAAATGAAGATCACAGCGGCAGCACCGCCCCCCAAACCAGCCGCGCCCACGGCGGCGGCCAGCACGGCTTCTTCTCCGGCTCAAGAAGCGGCTGAAACGCCCGCGCAAACGGCCAAAGAGGCGGCCTCTGGCGACCAGCAAGCCCAGCGCCTCTTGGCCGCGCACGCGGCCCAAGCCGAGCAGCAAAGCCCGCCCGGAACCGCCCAGCTAGTCAAAGTCACCGCCTAGCCGTCGCTCGACGACACAGGCGATGAGCGTTCCTCACCGCACGCACTCACCAAGTCGTCGTGACGGCGTTGCCGTCGGCGTCGAAGCTCTCGGTAGTGCCCCCGCCGAGCGCGCTCGTGACGTCTACATCGTAAGTCGCAGCGGCCGAAATGGGCGGCGTCGCCACCGAGCTGCTGTGATGAATCACGACCTGGCCTTCGCCGCGCGCCTCTTCGGGTAGCTTGGCCTGGTAGGCGGCGAGCGCGGCGAGGTCGGCCAACTGCGCGTGCAGAGACTCTGCTGCCGCGACAACGTCGGCCGGCACGGCAGGCCAAAAGAACCCTTCGGACGTCGACTCGTCATTCGCGTTGAAGTGCGCGAACGCGATCGATTCGGCGACCGGAATCCCCTCCACAGCGCGCGCCAAAGCAATAGTGCGACCGCCCGAGCCGCCGTCGACATTGACGCGAGCGACTTCGCACGCCGGGGCGCCCATCGACAAGAAGTACGCCTTCACGTGGGCCCCGAGCGCGTCCGCGTCGGGGCTCCAATCGGCCAGCGACTCCTCGGGCGCCCCCGCATTCATGATGCCCATCTCCCACCCGCTCGGCTGAATCGCCACCACGCCGTGCGCCCCGACCCAGCGTACCATGCTGCCCGTATCCATCCGCTGTGGCTTCGATCCGAAGGCAAACCGCGACTTCGAAATATCGTAGTCGACGCCGTGGAGCGCCGCGCCGCTCGGACAGCTCGTGGTCGAGCTCGCCGGCCCACCGTTCGCTGCCGCCCCCGCCGCCTCGCCATCGGCCAGCACCACGCTCGAGCTGCAGCCAGCACAACCAAGCATCGCAATAGCGCAAATCCGCAGCAGCATGATGCCTCCCGACCCGCAAACTTTACGCCCGGCTCCGACCTGCAGCAACCCCCGCCCAGGTGCTCAGCGGATTCCCTTCTCCCTCTCCTCAGTGCTATGGCGCCGACACGAGGACCGACAACACCAAGGCCCCTTGGCGGAACGGCATACGCAGGAGACTTAAAATCTTCGGACCGAAAGGTCGTCCCGGTTCGAGTCCGGGAGGGGCTACTAGTTGAACTTGCCAGGCAACCGCTTCCAAGCATCACGCGGCGCTGAAGGTCAGCTCGAGACGTAGCCCGAGCGCTGCCGCGATCTTTTCCAGCGTTGCAGCCGTCGAATTCCCGTCCGGGTCTTCCAGCTTGGCGATAGCTCTTGTCGGCCCTCCACGCGGAAGGGACGCCCAGCTTCGTCGAGCGCGTCGGCTTGCCCCAGCCCGCGCTCTCGCACGAGCCGCTTCACGACTCCGCGAACGGCTGTGGTCGTAAGCCGCCATCACGGCGCTCGTTTGCTTTCATGACGTCTTGGGCTGCCGGTGGCGGGCACGTCGACCCGGCGTCACGGCTGATTCGCCGCGGAATCGCTCCCGGGGTCGCTCCCCAAAAATCTGGCGAAATTCCGTGATCGCATAGAATTATTTGAGTCTATGCGATCACGCGATCTTGCCTCAAAAACCTAAGGCCAACGCCAGCCGAACCGGCTCGAGGCGACTGTCCGCCGGTGGGCAATGCTCGCGTCGCACGATTTGGCCGAAAGCCGCTACGGCAGTTTCTGCGATTCGAGCTGCAGCTCGGCAGCCATCTGTGAAAAGCCCACGGGGGCAGAGGTTCAGCGCGGCAGCCAGCCGTTCAAAGTCCATGGGGCAAGGGGTTCAGTGCGGGCAGCCAGCCGCTCGTTGCGCAGAAGCTGGGCGCGCGGCTTTGGCAGGCGGGCTAGGCGTGCAGGTTGAGGCGGGTGCCGAGGGAGCCGGCTTTTTCGGGTTGGTTGAGGCCGAGCTGCTTCTTCGCGTCGGCTGAGGGTGGAATGTAGACTTCGCCGCCGGCATACTCGCGGCCGGGATGTGCGGGATCCATGCCCTTTTTGGCGAGCTCGACGTCGGCGCAGTTGCGACAGTAGAAGCCGTTCACCGTGCTCATGCCCGCGCTTACTGTGCGGCAGGCCTGGCGGTTACTTGAGGGAGCGCGAAATGCGCCGGGCAAACGCGAAAAAAGCGGTTGCGCGGACGGTGCGAGAGGCGCACACACCGGGCACACCGAATTTCTGCCCCATCCAGATACCCTGACGAGAGGGTGCCAGAAAGTTCATAGATTGTAAAGAGTGGCCCGCGGGAGCCACTCTGCGCGCGCACCATGCTCGAACAAAAACCCACGCTTTACGCGATCGACTTCGGCACCAGCAACTCTCTGCTCTGCGGCGTGACGGCCAGCGCCGTCGATGCGCCGCTCGCGCTCGATCCCACGGCGGCGGACGCTTCGGTGTTCCGCAGTATCTTGTTTTATTCGGAGACCAACGAGTGGCACTTCGGCGCCGAGGCGCTCACGCGCTACGTCGCCGACGGCATGCGCGGGCGCTTCTTGCGTTCGCTCAAGCGCTTCTTGCCGATGCCGAGCTTCGAAGAGACACGCATTGGCTCCAAGGCGGTGCGGCTCGAAGAATTGATTGGCGTCTTTTTGCGCGAGATGCGGCGCCGCGCCAACGCCCACTACGGCGTCGATGTGCGGCGCGCGCTGTTCGGACGCCCGGCGCGCTTTTCGGAGAACGACGAAAACGACGCGCTCGCCGAAGAACGGCTGGGCGCGGCCGCGCAATTTGCGGGCTTTCACGAGGTGCACTTTTGCGCTGAGCCGATCGCGGCGGCCTACGACTTTCGCAGCCGTTTGACCGAGCCCAAGGTGGTTTTGGTGGCTGATTTCGGCGGCGGCACCTCCGACTACACGGTGGCGCGCCTCACGCCGGGCGAAGACGACGTCGAAGTGCTGGCCATCGGTGGCGTGTCGGTGGCGGGCGACGCCTTCGACGGCTCGATCATGCGCCACAAGGTGTCGCGGAACTTTGGCGCCGACGTGAAGTACAAGGTGCCGTTCGGCTCCAACATCCTGAGCATGCCCAGGCCGCTGATGGACTCGCTGTGCTCGCCTGCCGAAACCTGCTTGCTCGCGCAGCGCGACATCATGGCGTTCTTGCGCGACATCAAGAGCGGCTCGCTGGGCAAAGACGACAAGCAGCACATCGACCAGCTGCTCTGCTTGGTCGAGGACTCGCTCGGCTTTCAGCTGTTCGAGTCGATCGAGCACACCAAGCGCGAGCTTTCGGATAACGAAGTCACCGAGCTGCGCTTCGACTACCCGGGTATCGATATCGCCGAAAAGATCACACAGGCCGAGTTTCAAAAGTTCTCGGCGCCGCAAGTCGACGCCATCTTGGCGTCGCTCGATCGCACCTTGGCGGCGAGCGGCCTGGGCGCCGGCGGCATCGATCTGGTGTGCTGCACGGGCGGCACGGCCCGGGTGGCGGCGCTCTCGGCCGGCATTCAGGGCCGTTTTGGCGCCGAAAAGCTGGTGCGAATGCGCAGCCTGCACTCGGTGATCCAGGGCCTGGGCGAGCGCGCGCGGAGCTTCGCGTAAGCGCGCCCACTCGCGCTACCATGCGCGGGTCATGGCACGCTCGGCCGCGGACGCGGTCACTCAGGCTATCGAACGCAGCAGGCAGCTGCTGTTCCCGTTCAAAGCCGAAAAGTGGTTCGCGCTCGGCTTCACGGTGTTCCTGGCGCAATGCGGCGAGAGCGGCGGCATGCCGGTTCAATCGCCGCAGCTGCCGAGCTTCCCGATCGGACCGAGCGGTCACGGCGCGCCTAGCCCCTACGGCACGGGCCTACCGGCTGAGCTGCAGAAGATGATCGCCGACGGCCTGAGCGCGCTGCGCGCCGACTTGGCGCTGTACGTCGCGCTGGCGGTCGGGGGATTGCTGGTCGGCGGCGGCATCTGGGCGTTCGTGCTCTGGTTCTCGAGTCGCGCGAAACTGATGTTCGTCGAGTCGGTGATTTGGGATCGCGTCGACATCAGCGCGCAGTGGACGCGCGCCGCCCAGCTCGGCATGAGCTTGTTCAAGTTTCGCGCGTTGTTCGGCGTGGGCGGCTCGCTGCTGATGTTGCTGGCGCTCGGCGGCGCGGTCGCGGCAGGTTTTCCGGATTTCGAAAAGGGCGCGTTTTTGGGGCGAAGCGCGCTCATCAGCTACTCGCTGTTCGGCGTGGCCACGCTGTTTTTTGGCCTGCCGATGCTGGTCACCGCGCTGATTTTGGACGACTTCGTCGTGCCGCTGATGGTCGTGCGCAACACGCGCGTCTTGGAAGCGTGGGGCATGTGCCGGCGCGAAGTACTAGCGGGCAACGTCATCGGCATCGTGCTGTTTTACCTGCTGCGCGTCGCGCTCGCGGTCGGCATCGGACTCATCACGGTGGTGCTGGCCTGCGTCACCTGCTGCCTGATGTACATCCCCTACATCAACACCGTGCTGCTCTTACCCATCTTCACTTTCTCGCGCGCCTACCCGCTCTACTACCTCGAACAGCTCGGCATCAGCATCTTTCCGCCGCCCGAGCCACGCTGGGCGGCGTACGATCAATGGCGGTTTCCGAGGTAGCGGCGCGCGACACAAAGCGCTCGCCCTTCAGAAGAAGCTGGCGAGATGAATCGTGGTGAGCACATTGGCGCTGCGGTTGCCCCACGCGAGAGCCGCCATGCCGCTGCCATTCATGGCTAGCGCTAGCGGGCCATCGGCGAAATTCGCGTCGGTCACGCTGCCGCCCGGAAGCGCCTGAATGGCGCCCCATTTCCCGGCGGCAAATCGCTGGTAGACGAGCGAGTACGTGCTGGCTGCCGCTGGCTTGGCCCAGACCAGCAAGCTATTACCGTGCCCGTCGCTGGCGAGGCGCGGCATCTTGGCGGCCGCGACGTCGGCGACCTTGGTCTGCTGGGCGACAGCGGGCGGCCACGTGCCTTGCTGCAGATCGTAGCGATCTGTGTACACGCAGTCGGCTTGGTCGCACACGCCCGGACCCGTATCGGCGGGCTTAGCCACCCACGCCACGACGAACGTTTCACCGTCGAACGTGACGGTCGGTGCCTCGAGCCCGATATCCAGCCCGCGCGGAGAGAGCTCGACAGCGTCTGCTGCCCAGCCGCTCACGGGCGAGAACACGCTGGCCGCCATGTGATCGCGATTGGCGTCGAGTAGCGTCTGCGTCCAGACCGCCACCGCGTTGCCGTCGGGGGTCATTGCTAGCGCCGGTGCATGGTCATGAGCGCCGCCGCCGAAACTCAAGGCATCTGGGATGGCCTTGGCCGCGCTCCACTTGGCGGACGTGAGCGTGTATCTCGAATACAAGATCTCGGTGAATGCGCCGTTGGCGGCCCACACGGCCAGTCCATTTCCTTTCGCGTCGAAGGCAATGCTAGCCGGGCTCGCGGCCACGTCGCTCGAAAGCGGGTCGCCCTGTGCGAGCCACTTGCCGTTCGCGTCAGTGCGCCAGGCCGTGGAACCCGTCGCCGAAGCGGCGATCAGCGTCACCAGACCGGTCGGTGCAACCGCAACGCGAGGCATGAGCAGCACGTTGGTCGAGACGACGGCGTTCTGGCTCTGCCAGGCCTCGCTCCGAAACTGCTGCGCTAGCGAGCCGGCCCTGGGCACCGACCACGCCACAGCGCCAACGCCAGCCGCGTTGGCGCTGGCGGTCACGTCTTGACATCCCTGGTCGCTCGGGTCGAACGCCTGGCTCGCGCCGTTGGCCTTGCCGAGCCGGAACCAGCCCGCCGAAGCGGGGCACCCCGTAGCCGCCGTGGCAGTCCACGCCAGCAAGACGTTGCCGTCTGCGGAGAAGGGAAGCGAATCCGAAAACGCCAGCAGGTTCCCGGTGACGGCGTTGATTGCCGTCCACGCGCCGTCGCGCGTCGTGAACGTCGAATTGAAATCGCGCAACATCGGAGCGCCGTCGGCGTCCGTGACGGCGCTCCCCACGACGACCGCGTAGGGCTCGAGCATGAAGAGCGGCGCCGCCGGGTGGAACGTGACTTTGCTATCGGCGTAGGCGAGCGTGCCTGCGATGGGCCTGCCGCCGTCGTACACCTGGATGTTGTCGGGAATGACCGTCGCGGGGTCGAGCGGCTCGCTAAAGGTGATCACGATGTCCGCATCGGGATCGGCGGTCGCGGACTCGTTCTCGGGCGAGACGGCAAGCACGCTGGGCGGCGAGTTACCGGGCTGACAGGTCCCGTGCCGATCACAGGTCTCTTCGCCATCTGCAGGATCGCCGTTGGAGCAGTCCGCGGGGCCGTGACATGCCACCGGCGCACCGCCGGCACCCGCCGTCGCTGTCGGAGCGCCGCCGGCATCCGCCTCGCCCGACGCGCCCGGGGCGCCGGCGAACGCAGCCGGAGCGCCGCCAGCGACTTGGCCGCCCGCAGCGTCGCCGCCTGGAGCGCTGTCGCCCGCGCCGTTGCCTCCCGCTCCGTCGCCACCCACGGCGTCGCTGCAGGTGCGATTCGCCCGGCAGTCGCTGCTGCCGAAATCCGACCCGCACGCGGCAACGCCGCCGAGCGAGACCCCACCCGCCAAAGACACGATCGCCCACACACCCAAATGCTGCTTCTTCATGATTTTGCTCCGTCGAACCGTCGAACTTGCGACCTCGTCGGTCGGCGCCCCGCGCTAGTTGCTAGCGAAATGCGCGGGCTGACGCAGCGAGGGCACGCGGCTCAGCGGGAGCGGCGAGGCGGGCGGCTTCTCAATCGCAGAAGTTCGAGCCGAACAGGCGATACTCGGGCATATCCGTAGCAGCATTCAACGCCGTGACGAGATAGCCACCGCTGCCGCCGCCATCGAACGCCGTGAGGTAGTTCGTGTCGACACCGGTATCTTTCACCAGCAGAGGGCCCACCTTGCAGTCGAGGCCAATCTCCTGAAAGCCGTAGCGGAAGTCGAAGCTCAAGGTATAGCCGCGCGCCGTGGGGACCACGTCGGTGATCAGAAGCCCGGGGGCTGCTGCGGCGACCGGACCGCACAACTTATTGCCTTTGGCGTCGTAAGCCGTAAAGGTCGAGTCGGACCCCGCAGGTGCGCCTGGGGCCGGCCTGGCGACGACGCCAAAATGATCGCTCGCGCTGCCGATAGCGGGCAATTCCGGATTGGTGCCTTCGATTACGATGGACTTTGGACCCGACAAGTCGGCGGCCACGAGAACTACAATGGGTCCGCGGGCTACCCCGAAGCCGTCTCCAACGGCAGCGATGCGAACTAAGTCCACGCTGCCTGCAAGCACCGTCTTCTCCTGTGATGCGAGGCCACCGGCGTTAACAGTCGCCATGCGATCGCCCCAAGCGATGCCCCAGGCGCTGGCGGCGCCCGAGAACGCAATGTCCGGACGTGCAAGGGAGCTCGTTGGGATGGTCTTCACAGGCGTGGTGAGCACGCCAGTGGCCGGCACCAGGCGAAAGCCGATCGCATTCGCCGTGGGCCAGACCACCGCGAACCCGCCGTTGCCTGCCGCGATTCTCGGGCGGTACTTGGGCACATTGATGGGGGTGAGTGGGATCGGAGCCGACTCGTTGATGGCGCGAGCGGTGGCCTTGATCTTTCCATCTGGTGCAATTGCCGTGAACATGACGGTCGGCGTGTCGTTCGGCTTGTCGTCACGCCAGACTACGCCAAAGACGTGGGCTTCTTCAGACCAGGCTACGTCGCTCGCGTAACGCTGCGTGCTGCTGGCGTCGCCCAGGTTTTCGTAGCTGCCGGAGAAGGGCAAGCCGTCGTACAAATCAATCAGGTCGTTGCAGTCGTTGTCGAGTCGGTCGCAGATCTCGGGGGCGCCGGTGTAAACGGTCTTTTCGGTATCGTCGCAGTCGTCGCCGGGGGCGGCGGTGCAGAGTGCAGAGCCATGGCCGTCTTGGTCTTTGTCATTGGCCATGACGCTGCAAGTCGGCTTGGCGGCGCCCTCGGTGCATGTAGCGGTGCAGTTGGCTTCGTCGGGATTCTTGCAAGGCGGCGTGCCGGCGACGCACGCGCCGTCGACGCACGTCTCGACGCCGGTGCATTGCTTCCGGTCATCACAATCCTTCGCCGTCGTGCATTCGACTTGCGCCGGCACCCCACCAGCTGCGCCAGCTGCGCCCGCCATGCCAGTCGCGCCCAGCCCCGAGTTGCCGGCGCCGCCGGTCGGCACTCCGCCCTCGCTCGTCGCCGCGACGCCGCTTTGGCCCGCTGCACCAGAAGCGGTGTGTCCAGCTGCAGACTCTTGCCCGCCCTCAGCCGTGCAAGTGCGTGTGGCACTGCAGTCAGTGCCAAAGCTGCTTCCGCAAGCAACCGCACTGCCCACCGCTGCCGACACCGCAAAAACAGCGACGCCCCGTGCCGAACTTACCCCGAAGTATTTCGTCCTCATCGTTTGGTCTCCTCAGACGACCCCGCAGCGTTGCCGCAGCTCGAAGTCAGTCGGCAATAGTCATCATCGCAACACCGGGCAATAGCCACGACGCGCCAGCAACCGAGGCGCCGCCATCGCTGCCCCTGCCGACGTCGGTGTGCATCATTTCCGCCCCGGTCCATCGCGCTACTTCACTTCGAATTCCGCCGCGGAATTTCCGGGCGAGCCGTCGGGGGCTTTGACATCATCAATCGTCCCGCCAACACCAGCGTCGCCACCTTTTCCGACGGTCAGCGTTGTGTCAGCCAGGTCGTAGGTCGGCTTCGACCCCGAGAAGACCAGCGCATAGGAGGGGCCCCCGGTCCCACCGGAGCCAGAGCCGCCGTCGCCCCCAGCACCACCTGGTTTTCCAAGCCCACCAAGACCAATCTTTCCAACCCCCGCCCCGCCTTGACCTCCGCCTGAGCCCTGGCCGCGGAGGCCGCCGTCGCCACCTTTCCCGCCACGTCCGGCGTCACGCGTGGTCAGCGTGCAGTGGTCCACAGCGATGAGGCTCGCCCAGCTCAGCAGCGCCACTGACGCGCCTCCGCCGCTTCCGCCGTCGCCTCCGGAACCTCCGCAGCCGCCCATGCCGCCCGCCCCACCACTTGCTCCTCGACATCCCCCCACCCCCTTGCTCGAACCGCCACCGCCGCCCCCCTGCCCGGGAAAGCCCGTTAGTCCCGCGTTGCCTCCAGCAGGCGAATAGCCGGCGCTGGCAAACATGCCCGCGCTCGGTGCTTGAAGCCCAACAGCACCCGCATCGCCACTAGACCCCTTAGCGCCATCATGGCCGTCCTCCTGGTCAGCGGTGGCGGCGGGGCCGCCGTTGGACGCGTTCGCCGGGGTAACGTTCAACAGGGGCGTCCCGCTTAGCCCTGGGTTTCCCTGGGCGTCGACGACGCCTCCTCCGCCGTTCCCGCCTTTGGAGCCACACGTTGCCGCTATCGGCTTGCCGCCGTTACCATCCGCTGGGCTACCACAGAGCGCCGGATCGCCGTTCTGAGCGGAGCCGGCGACCGTTCCATCGGCTCCAGGCTTAGCGGCTTTGCTATCGGCACCATCCAACCCCTTCCCCGCCGTCAACCCCACCCGCTTCAACACGACGTTCTTACTATCCGTAACGAAAGCTCCGTAGCTGCTGGCGTCGTTGCCGTTGCCGTCGGCCGCCGTGAATCTCAAATTCTCGATGTAGGCGCCTTTTTTCAAGGACTGGATGCGCAAGGCAATGACTTCGGTCGTCGGCGCTACTTCGGCGCTGCGGTTGATGCTGTAGCTCCAGTCGGTGCAGTCGAAGCCGCCATAGAGGCGCACGCCGTCTGCCGCTGCGGTCAAGATGACTTGTTCGGCGTAGGGGTCGCCGGAGGTGCCGAGGCAGACGTAGACGTTTTTGCCCGCTGCGGCGCCGATGCCTCTTCCGATGCTGGCAAACGGCGCCTCGCGGCTGCCGTCGCCTTTGCTGTCGTCGCCGGATTCGTTCGAGACGAAGACGCCGTGCTCGTTCGTGGTCCAGCACGCCGCGTCGTCGGCGACGTCGCCGGTGCAGGGTTTCGGGCCCGCGCCGCCTTCGCCGCCAGCGCCCGCGCCGCCAGCGCCCGTCGCGCCGCTGAGATTCATCGAGCCGCCGCCGCTCGGCACGCCGCCGCTCGGCGCGCCCGCTTCTGCTCCAGCTCCGTCTGCGCCGCCGCCGCCCAACTTGCCCGCGCCCCCCGCCGCCGACGTGCCCGCAGCGTTGCCACAGGTGGCGAGGGCGCTGCAGTCATCGGCCGAGTTGCTGCAAGCTGACACGTAGGTGCCGGCGAGACCAAAACCCAGGGCCATCACCGAAAAAGAAGAAATGCGCATCTAGTTGACTCCCAGTCTCAGAAATTCCCCGACACACTAAGCTTCACGGAACCGACCGACGCCGCGTCATTCGCGCGCGCGCGACCGATATCGACCGAAGGCGTGAGCCCGAGCAGCGGGCGTCGCCGCTCGGCGCTCGCAACGCCGCGATGCGCGAGCGCATCCCAATAAAAATAGCCGGCAACGACGGCCGCGACGCCGCCAACCACGAACGCGCCGACCGCCAAATGCCGCGACGAATCGACACTTTCTCGCCGACTCTTCAAATCGGCGCAGTCGCTGGCGAGCGCCGCATCTCCGCTGCAGCCGCCCATCGCGCTAAGCTGGTCGCGCAGTGTGTCCGCGTCGCTCGCTTTGGAGCTCGCGCTCAGCGTGAACACCAGCCCCACGACGCCACCTGCCACGGCGACACCCGTCGCCACGAAGGCCGGCACCAAGCTTTTTTGCGCCGGACGATCAGCGGGCGCGTCCGCGAGTGTGCCGCCCGCGCCGGCGCGGTGCTCGAGCCCCGAATCCACGACCGGCGCCGCCGAGCTGCCGGCGGCGAGCGAGGCTCCATCTTTGGGCGTGAGCGCGATCTCGACGGCTTGCTCGGTACCCTTGCCGACCATCACGCGCTTCTCGAGCGCCACGAAGCCGTCGTGCTTGACCGAGACGATGACTTCACCCGGATCGACGTAGACGCCGTTTGGGAGCGGCGATCTTCCAAGGTTTTGCTCGCCGACCAGCACGTCGGAGCCTTCGGGCTTGATGTCGAGCCGCAAGATCGCAACCTCGGCTCGCGAACGGGCCAGGCCCGTTTCTACGGCCTTGCGTTGCGCGTCGGTCGCGCTCGGCAAAAGATTGGCGAGCGCCCACTGAAAGTGCTCGGCGGCAACGCGAAACTTCTGCTGCTCGAGCTGAGCTTGCCCCAAATTGGCGGCAATATCCGAGCTTTTGCGGATCGCGAAGGCTTCGGCGAACAGCCGCTCGGCCTCCGCCATGTCGCCTTTGCCGAACGCCGCCTTGCCACTCTTGAACAAGTCGGTGACGTGCTGCGTTTCAGCTGCGCTCGTTTGCGCGCACGCTTCGCGCGACGCCGCGGGCAACACTACGCCCACCGTGACCGCTAAAACAACGACCCCTGAGAAAGATGACGGTCGGAACATGATGAATCAAAAAATCGTTTCGCGAGGCGACTTGGACGGACTGGATGATTGACGGGGCGCGGCCGGGGCCGCGGTGGGAGCAACGGACGCGGGAGCAAGCCTA
>Ga0307516_10003904_pt1 | contig 18806 bp, 19 predicted proteins | sample 19_EM_MG_FD_203310 | JGI IMG/M metagenome (GOLD analysis project Ga0307516, IMG submission 203310) | Populus trichocarpa ectomycorrhiza microbial communities from riparian zone in the Pacific Northwest, United States - 19_EM | ecosystem: Host-associated > Plants > Roots > Unclassified | place... | reverse complement strand
AGTCGGCACCCCAACACTTCACGCCGCCCGCGGCAGTCACCGCGCAGCTGTGCTCTTCGCCCACCGAAACCGCAAGCGCGCCTGAAGCCAAGCCCACCACGTCTACCGGAACGGTGCTGCTCGTCCGGGTGTTGTTGCCCAGTTGCCCGCTGCCGTTGTCGCCCCAGCACTGCACGGCGCCGGCGGAGGTCAGCGCGCAGTTGTGCGACCCGCCCGTCGCGACGGACACCACGGCGGAGGAAAAGCCCATCACGTCAGTCGGCGTCGGGTTTGAATAGTCCCAGCACGTGACTCCGCCCTTGTCGGTAACGACGCAGGTGTGCTCGGCGTAAAGAGCGATGCTGGTAGAGACAGACACCGAAGTGACAACCGAAGTCAGCCCTGCCACGTCAACTGGCACGAGGCTACCAGGCGAGACCAGACTACCGGCTCCCCAACATTGTACTCCGCCGTCCGCGGTAACGGCGCAGGTGTGCAGGGTGCCGGCGCTCACGCGCAGCTTGCTGCAGGCGTTGCCGTTGCAGCCAGCGGGGCAGACGCTCATCGTCGTCGGATAGGCGCACGCACCCGCGGCGCACTTGCCCGGTGACGACCAGCTCTGCAGCGTGCTCCAAGATGAGCAGCTGGGTTCCGGCGGGCTATCGCAAACAACGCCGACGCAAGCGTTGGGCGCTCCACCACTTGCGCCGCCGCCGCTGCTCTTGCCGCCGGAGGCAATGCCCGCGCTTCCGCCCGATGCTTTGCCGCCCGCGCTCGTGCCGCCTGACGCCTTGCCGCCCGCGCCGCCCGACGCCTTGCCGCCCGCACCCGCGCCGCCCGACGCTTGGCCGCCGGTGCCGTTCGATGCCTTGCCGCCAGCACCGCCGCCCGCGCCGCTCGCGGTGCTGTCAGCGGCCAGCTCAGCGACAGCGAGGCCCGTGCGGGCTCCGCAACTTGGCTCGAGCAGGGCTAACACGAGCATTGCTCCGAGCAAGCCAAGGCGATGGGGCCTCATCAGAGCATCGTAGCGCTAGTTTGGGCGGCGCCGCTCGCAGAAGATCGGACTGACTTGGGCAGGGCCCGGGGGAGCTACTGAACGGCTACCGCGAGATTGAGCGGTACTTTTTGCATGAGGCAACTGTTGGGGCTGCAAACGCTGAGATTGAAGACGCCACCCAGCTCGAACGTGCCGGGGCGACCGGCGACGAACGGCAGATTGAACACCGCCGTCTTCTCGGCGAACTGCCCGTCGGCGCGTTCCAGAACCGGTTTGGGATACGACACGCCGTCGGCGGGCGTCGTGGTCTTGAAGCGGTAGGGATACAGCGTGTTGATGTGAAACACCCCTTTGGTCGTGAGCGTCACCTTGACGCTACCTGCAGCTCCTGCCTGGTAGGGTCCCGTCGCCGCGATTTCGACCAGGTAGTTGTCGGTTTCGGCCTTGGCCGCCGTCGGGAATGCGGGTGTGGGCTCGGCATCGACCGCAGCGCCCGCGCTTGCTGCTGGCAGCACGGCGGCGAGCAGCAGACCCACAATCACGGCACGCTTTGAGGAGGTTTGGGTAAGAATGAACATCGTGAATTCCTTTCATATGACCAGCTGCCTGATGGCGCCCGCGCTCAGTTCACCGCGCGTAGTGCAGTCAGAAACTGCTCGGGTGACACGAACTCGGTGATGCGTGCTCGCTCCCGACCGTCTGTGCCGAGCACGATCACGGTTGGTAGCCCGAGCACGTGATACTTGTCTTTGACGCGATCGACCGACGGATCATCGTCGGAGGTGGCGTCGACTTTTACGGCCACGAAGCGCGCGGCTTCTTGCATGACCGTGGGGTCGGCGAAAGTGTGGCTCGCCAGCTCTTTGCAGGCGCCGCACCACTCCGCCGTGAAGTCGAGCAGCAGCGGTTTTGCCTCGGCGCGCGCTCGCTCGCTCGCCGCCAATTCAGAATGTTCCCAGCGGAGCTGAGCCTGAGGTCTTTCTTTCCACGAGATCAGCAAGAAGGCTCCGAAGGTGGCGGCCAGAATACCGAAGGATTTTCGCAGTCGATCCGCGCCGCCGGCGTCGAACGACAGGTGGATGGCGCCGGCCAACAAGCCACCGGCCAGCAGCAGGCAAGGCCAGAGCAGCTGCGCGCCGCCGGCCTGGGCCAGGTTGGCCAGCGGATGCAGCACGTTCTTCAGAAAATAGAGCGCCACAACACTCAGCACGATGCCGAAAAACGACTTCGACCACAGCATCCAGCGTCCGGCCCGCGGTAGCTTCACGGCGAAAGTGCCGACCAGCCAGAACGGGATGCCGAGGCCAATCGAGAAGGTGAACAGCACCATGGAGCCCAAGGCCGCGCTGCGTGTCTTGCCGATCCAGAGCAGAATTCCGGTCAGCACCGGGCCCGTACAAGGCGCCGCGATCAGACCGCTCACCAGGCCAATCAGGAACGCGCCGCCGTACCCGCCACCGCTGACTTGCGCCAGACGATTCGTCAGCCCGCCCGGCAACATGAACTCGAACGCGCCGAACATGGAGGCGGCCATGCTCAAGAACACCAATGAAATGAAGACCGTTACCCAAGGATTCGAGAGCGCCGAGCCGAACAGGCTGCCGGTGAGCCCCGCTGCCAAGCCGAGCGGCGTGAACATGGCCGCAATGCCCAGCACGAACGCGGTCGAGAGCGCCATCGCGCGTGCGCGCGAGGTTTCGCTGCGCGCACCGAAGACGCTCACCGTGATTGCCACCATGGGGTAAACGCAGGGCGTCAGGCAAACCAACAGTCCGCCCAAAAACGCGGTCAAAATCGCGTACAGGGGGCCACGCGCCAGGCCTTGTTGAAATAGATCGAGGTGCTCGTTCATGGTCCTTGCCTCACTCGTTTCCGGGGTTGGGGGCGTTGACGACGTCGGCGCAGGGAGCTGGATCGAACAGAGCGGTGAGCCAAAGCACGACGCAGCGATCCAGCGCGTCGCCCTGGCGTACTAACTGACCGCCCTTGTGTCGCTCGATGCCGCGCATTTTGCGCACCAGCGAGAGTTGATCGGGGTCGAGTCGGCGCGAGACGACTTGCGAGATGGTCTCGGGCTCCAGGCCCACGAGCGAAGCGTAAGATGCGTCGATCTCTTGCGGGGTGGTCGGATCGCCGCTCGGCGTTTGGCTGGCCGACAGACGCAGGCCGCCGTAGCCGTAGAGCCGCAAATTGCGCCCCTTCTGACCGTGGCAGTCGAGTGTGCCGCAGTGCAGCTCGAGTGCGTTCCCCACCTCCGGGAAATCGGCTTGTGACGGTGCGCTGAGCAGCGAGCGTTCCTGGTTGGTCTGCTGCTCGACGCTCGGGGCACAAGCCTCGATTAGGCAAGCCAGCGCGGCGGCGCAGCAGCGGAAGCTCGGCTTCAGTGGCATTGGCTGACGGGCGCCTTCTCGACCGTTGGGTCGTCGATCAGATAGACATGACCGGCGGACGCTGGCCCTTGCGGGTCGAAATGGCAGCCGGCGCACGAGCCCTCGCGATAGATCGGCGTGTTCATGACGCGCAGCACGGCGTCGCGACGCATGCTGATCCAAAGCGGCGCAGTCGGTGAGAAATCTTGCTGCTTGACGTAGAAATTTCCGGCGCAGTTCGTGCTGGTCACAAGCTCATGGTTGAGCGAATCGATCACCTTCACTTGCACGCCGTCGATCGGCGTGAGCGAGTCAGCGGACACGTAGACGGTGCCCGCCAGCACGAACGGCTGCTCGCCGCCCGCCGCGCTGTGGCAGAGCACACACGGCTGGCCCGGCCTATGTAGCGGTCCTTTCTGGACGCCAGGCGTTTCCGGGCCGAGCGCGGCGACGGCGTCATCGTGAACTGGATCTCCACAGCCGACGAGCAGAGCCAGCAGCAGCGCGTCGAGCAGTCGTGAACGAGCGAGTGATGCTCGCGCCAAGCGCACGCCGACACCGAGACGGGTGTCTCGATAATCTCGCGGTCGCGATTCAAGAACGTCGTGAGTGATCATGGGAGCTATGCTAGACAACCGATGCGTTGGTTCGAGATGCGCGGGCGACGCCAGGCGCTGCCGGCCGATGCATGGAAAGGACGACTCCCCAGATGAGAAGCAACGTTCAGAGCGGACTTGGCGCGATGGCGCGTGCGTGCGGACACGCTGCCCCGTTCGGGCTCGTGGGTTTGCTGGCCCTCTCCGCTTGCGGAGGCGCCGAGCAAGCCGCAGCGAGTCCCGCTGGCGAAGGCTCGTCGCTGGTCGGTCAAACGGCGCCCGACGTCGAATTCAGCGCTTTGCAGCGCGCTGGGACCATCAAGCTGAGCGCGCTGCACGGCAAGGTCGTGCTGCTCGACTTTTGGGCGTCGTGGTGTGCGCCGTGTCAGGAAGAGCTGCCGTTGCTCGACGACATGGCCGCGCGGCTGAAGCCGAAAAACGTCGAAATAGTCGGGGTTTCTATCGACGACAACAAGTCCGATGCTGAACACTTTCTCACGCAGAAAAGCAGCTGGTCGCTCACGCTGGGCCACGACCCCGACCAGAAAGTCGCTAACGCTTTCAAGCCGCCGAAGATGCCCACGTCGTTCGTCATCGACCGAAACGGCGTCGTGCGGCAGATGAACGCCGGCTTCGAACGCGCCGATGCAAAGAAGATCGAAGCGCAGTTGCTCGATTTGGCTTCCGCCGACTAGCACAGAGAAGAGCGCTGGCATGGCTCAGAACTGTGCCTCGATTGCCAGGGTCGTGTACCCCATGCGGCGCTGGGTAATGTAGAGCGCGTCGCTGAAGTGCGTGCTGCCCACGTCGGCTTCGAGCACCAGGTCCCACTGATGGCCGGGCGCGTCCGTGAGCTTGAGGCGAGCTCCCGCACCCAAGATCAAGGTTTGAAGCGGGCCGAGCTCACGGTCCCCTGTGCGAAGCACGGGCACGCCCAGCATGCCGCCAGGTCCCGGGACCGCTTCGTAGGCACGTTGCCAGAAGCTCGCGCCGCCTTGGACATGGAAGCGCAGGTGCGGCCACAGCTCCAGCCTGCGGCCGACATCGACGAAATAGCGAAACTCGCTGGTTGACGCCAAAACTCCCCAGTTGTCCGCGTACAATCGCTCGTCGACCCGCAGTGTCGAAGCCGTGTAGCGGTGGGCAAGGTGCCCGCTCAGAGCGTGCCGATCGCGCGCCGTCGGCAGTTGCTCGTTGGGACGCACGTCCAGACGAAGCCGATTCACCTGATCGATCGACGCGCCCGGTCCGACCAAGCTGGCGTGTCCCGGAGCAAACAACGGCACATAGCGATAGGGCTTTGCCAGGTAGCCGCGCTCGAAGCTGCCGTCCCACTGCACGCTGCCGATGCTGGCCCGCCCGAGCACGATGGTCAGCCCGGCTTGTAGGCTGGTGACTCGCTTGTCTTGCCAATATGCGTGAGGCAAGTCGGTGCGTCCAACGGAGTCTTGTTCGCGCGAAAAGGCGAAGTACGGACTCAGGTTCTTCTCCAACAGGTCGAAGCCGAGCGTTGCGCCGCCGGTCAACGACAGGTAGTCGGGTTCTCTGGACACCACGGCCAACGCGCCTAGCGTGACCGGCTCGAAGGTTGCACTGGCCGTCAGCGATCCGGCGTGACGGACTTCGGTCCAATGCGGCGACGCTGTCGACACGATGTCCACCGAGGCCGCGCTCACCACGTCCACCAAATAGTGGCCATTTACGGACCAGCCGGCGACTTCGTCGCTGATGCCGCCCGCGACGGACGGGCTCAATACGTTGACGTGATCGGTATCCATGTAGCCGGATGTTTCGAGCGAGACGTGAGCGGTTGGCCCCGGAGACGCAGGCGCTGTGGTTGCGGGCGGTTCGCTTCGGTCGACCACGGGCGCGCTGGATGGCGCGGGCGCTCCGTTGTCTTCCTCCAAGTAGATCTTCTCTGGCTTGACCACGTGGTGGCGCGAGCGGCGTGCTGAGTCGCGCTTTTTCGTTTTGCTAGGAGCTTTCTCTTCATCATCAGCGGTAGCTGAAGGTTTGCCGAACGCTGTGCTGGACGCGCACGGACCAATCGCGGCGAGCAGGGAAACGACGAAGCGCAGAACGACGAAGCGGCTCGGTGAGCTAGTTGCAGCCGCAGCCACCCTTGGCTCCCGAGTCACCACCAACGGCGCCCTCATGAATCGCGTAAATGTGCGCCGGCCCGGCCCTGGATTGGTCGCCGAGCAGCATCGTCGGGTGGGCCAGCTTGCCGCGTTCGTAGGGCTTCACGCTCGCGCAGCTGGCCGTCACGAGCAGCAGCGCCGCGCCGATATAGTGGTGAATCTTCATGGTGTGAACGCCAATTGGATGCCCTGAAAGTTCCCCATGCTTGCTGACGCGGTGGAAGGGGCAGGTCCCTTTTCGAAGGTTTGGAAGGTGCTCGGCCCGGCGTTGTTCGAGTCGGCGACCTCGAAGTAGACGCGGTAGGTGCCGTCCGGCACGGACTGCGCGTTGTAGTCGCGGCAATTCCAAGACACGTTGTGCGTGCGGTGCGCTGACAGCGTGGCCGATGTGACCGCGTCCACCTTGTTAGCCGGAACACCTGCGTTGCGGGTCGCGGTGTTCCACGCGACGACGCGGCTGATGCGCTTGGCGGCCCAGACCTCGAGCGACTTGACGAAGCGGCCCGACGAGTCAGAAACCCAGATCGCTCCCACGTTTCGCGGCGCGTAGTTGCCGCCGGGAGCGGTAGTCGTGACCGTCACGCGAAGCGAGCAACTGCTCGAGGTCGCGCCGCCGGAGCTGCTGCCGCCGACCGAGCCACTGCCGCCGACCGAGCCGCTGCCGCCGACCGAGCCGCTGCCACCCAGGGAGTTGCCGCCGCCGCCGGAGCTGCCGCCGCCGACCGAGCCGCTGCCGCCAACAGGGCTGCTGCCGCCGAGCGCTGCGCTCCCAGCGCTCGAGTCACCGCCGCCAATCGAGTTGCTGCCTGCAGTCGCCATGACGCTGCTGCCAGCGCTCGAGTTGCCTGTGCCACTCTGCGCGTTGCCGGCGCCCGCGCCCGGCGGATTCGCGCCCGCGCCGCCGCTGCCGCCCTGGGTGGCCGAGGTTCCCTCGTCGACGGTCAGAGGTCCGCCGCTAGTCGGCCAGAATTGCCCCTGCGGTTCATAACTGGAGCAGCACGGCACCGCGGCAAGGCAAGCCAAAGCCAACCCGCGCTGACAGACCGAAAGCCATCTGTTCATTCGCACACAACCGCTAGTGGGGTGCCCTCGATCGCGAAAGGTCAGGCAGCTTTCGGCCTTCGCTATGCCTAATCCATTGGTGTCCAAAAACTGCGGCTGCAGCGTGCCCTGGCGCGACTCGCCAAGCCGGCTCCGAGTGAGCGAGCGCGAGGCGCTGCTCTGACGCACATTTTCTCGGCCTGCTTTCTCGGAGAGCGCCAAGAATCAGGGCCGGCGCCGCCTCTGCCGGAGCGCGCCAGCGGCGCAGTCACCGGCACTCCTGACGGTGGATGTCAAGGCTCAGGGCGCTCGGGCGCGCCCCATGAAATGGCTGGCCGGCCCTTCCCCCCCGTCACGCTTCTGGGCTATGTGGGGCCGGGAGGTAACCTGTGATTCGCGATGGTTTTAGTTCTGGTGGGTGGCTGCTGGCTGGTGGCGATTGGTTCCAAATGGCGAGGCCTTGCGGGCGAAGGGGGTTGCCATGACCGATCCGAAGGATCCCTCCGTGCCGCCCGAAGCGGCTGAAGCGGCACCCGCATCGCCTGAAGCGGCACCCGCGTCGCCCAAAACGGCACCCGCGTCGCAGGCGTTACCCGCGTCGCCCCAAGCGGCACCCGCGTCGCCCGAAGGGCCGATTTCGGCCGACGATGCCAACCTGAGCACGGGGACCAAGTTCATGCTTCTCGGCATTGCGCTGGTCGTCGTCGCTTGGGGCGTTTGGCTGTTCTCGCGACCGGACACGCCGCAGTCGTCGAGGCCAGGGGTTTCGGAGCCGGCTCGCACTCCGCATCGACGACACCGTCGGCGAAAGCCCGCGGCGCCTTCGGCTGACGCCTCGGCGGCGGACCCCTCAGAAGCGGCCCCGCCAGCACCCTCCGGGGAAGCGCCCTAAGGCAAAGACGTTACGGCTCGTTACGGCGCGCAGATCTTGCGGTTGTTCGCGCCGCCACCCGTCGAGCGACAGCCGAAGGCGGCGCCAGCGTAGTTGTGACAGTAGACGTCCGCGTCGGTCAGCGTCGTTTTCGCGAGGTCGGCGGCTTCGCAGCTCAAGAAGCAGTACATGTCGCCGGTCGACTCGAACGGCCCGCACACTTCGGCGCGGCTGTCTGGGCACTCGCCCGTGGCTGCGCAGCAGTCGGCGTCTGTCTGGCACAGGTGCGTGCAATAGCCGCCGCTGACCTTGTCGAGGCACACCGGGTCGCCCACCAGGTCCCCGGTCTTCACGCCGGGGTAGCATTGGTTGACCGTCGTGCAAGCCTGACCGGTGTTGGTCGGCACGGCGCCATTGCCGTCGCCGCTGCTGCTACAGCCGATTGCTGGCAGCGACATCAGCGCGAGCGCCAAGGCTAGCCGAAGGCGGGCTTTTCGGCCGGATTGGAGAGCGCGCTTCGCGGACGGCATCAGCGGGTGAGTGGGGACGCCTGCAACATTTTATCAAGCGCCGCCGCTGGAGGTTTGGCCTAGCCTCAGCAGCGGATGCTGGCCGAGGCAGCTTTGCTCGCCGTTTTGTCCGTCGAACGCGGACCGGGTGCGGAGGCCTGCGCGACCGACGTTCAGTTGAAGCGCAGCGTGGAGCGCCGTTTGAAACGCCGCGTGTTCGTGGCGGCGGCTGACGCTAGCCTGCGAGTGCGCATCAGCTTCGTAGCGCGCGGCGGCGAGACGGAGGCGCGCATCGAGCTGTCGAGCGTCGACGGTACGCCGCGCGGCACGCGTTCGCTCGTGACGTCAGGCCATTGTTCGGCGCTCGACGACTCGCTAGCGCTGTCGGTGGCGCTGCTCGTCGACGAGCCACCCGATCCGATCCCGCAAAAAACCGTCGCCACGGCCCAAGACGCCGCAGCGCCCGATGCGACGAGCTCAACCGGGCCCACAGCGGCCAAGCCTGCTCGACAATCACCCCAGAGTGTTATCACCATCCCGCCCGAAGTAGCGGCGCCGCGTGAGCCTTGGCACTTGCGCCTGGGGGCGGCCGCGAAGGGCGCGTGGGGGCCACTGCCGGGGCTGCGCCCTGCCGGGAGCGTCTCGCTCGGCATCATTCCGCGCGGCTTCGTGCCGATTTTGCTCCAGGGCGACGCCTTTTGGTCGGCGAGCTCCGCGCGCGACGCAGGCTCGGGGGCGCGTTTTCATCTGCTCCGCGCAGGACTTTCGCTGTGTCCGACGCTTTGGCAGCGCTCCGCGGCGGGCTTGGGCCTGTGTGCCGGCCAACAACTGGGCTGGCTGCGGGTCGAGGGCTACGGCTTCAACCATGATCAAACGGAGCAGCGGCTGGGCTATTCGCTCACCTTAGGTGGGGAGGGCAGACTGCGGCTCTTCCCCCCCGTCTCGGTTCGGGGCTATTTGGGGGGCGAGGTACCCTTGATCCGCGATCGCTTTAGCTCCGCTGGGCGCAACGCGTCGGAGCTGTTCCAGCCCAGCCCGATCAGCCTCGTGGGTGAAATCGGCCTGGAGGCTGCGCTTTGGTAATAATTGTCCCAGTGGTCGACCACGAACTGGGAAAGCTGCTCGGTTAAAGGTTCATCCTGGTGAACTCTCTGCCGAGCCTGCGCACCATCTTCGATGAGCACGCCCGTTATGTCATCCGCACCCTCCGCCACCTCGGTGTCGGCGAATCCGATGTCGAAGACGTCGCTCAAGAGGTGTTCGTCACCGTTCATCGCAAGCTGGCCGAGTTCGAGGGTCGCTCCAAGCTCCGCACCTGGCTCTACGCCATATGCCTGCGGGTCGCGTCGGACCATCGGCGGCGGGCTTACGTGGTGCGCGAGCGCGCCACCGACAATCCGCCGATCGACACCGGCGAGCGCACCGGTAACGAGCCGGACGCCAGCTTCGAGTCGCGCGCCTTCGTGCAAGAGCTATTGGAGGGGCTCGACGAGGACAAGCGCACCGTGCTGGTGCTCTATGAAATCGAAGGCCTCAACATGCGCGAGATCGCCGAGGTCGTTGGTTGCCCGCTCCAAACAGCCTACTCGCGGCTGCATGCGGCGCGTGACTTGCTCCAAGCTGCGTGGCTTCGCTCCAGAAAGGAGAGCGGATGACTGAGCTGAAAGATCCGCCGCGGCTGCTAGACGCTTCGGGCGGAGCGGAGCCAGGCCTACGCGACCTGCTCTCTGCTGCCAAAAACGACGTCGGTTCCGACGCGCAAGTCGCGCGGTTGGCCGAGCGACTTGGCCCGCTGCTCGCTCCGCCTGCGCTGCCCGCGCCGCCCATTGCTGCGACTGCTTCCGGTATGGGAGCCGCGCTCAAGCTGGGCCTCGTGGGCGTCGCGCTCATCGTCGCCGGTGGGGGGGCATGGCAGCTCTCCACATCCAAGCTCGCGCCCCCATCGGCAACTATTCCTCCCCACGCGGCGCCGCCGCTCGCGCCGGCGAGCCCAGTTGTCGCAGCAAGCCCCAGCCCATCACCCGCCGCGTCGCTGGTCGAATCGCCAGCGCCCGCAGCCTCCGACGTCGAGCCGCCCGCTGTATCCAACGTCCCCGGCAAGCCCGCACCTCCAGCTCAGCTTTCGGAAGCCGAGCTGCTCGAGCAGGCACGCAGCGCCTTGAAAAGCGATCCCGCGCGCGCGCTGGCTCGCGCCAACGAGCACCGGCGTCGCTTCCCCGGCGGCGTGCTGGTGCAAGAGCGCGAGGTGCTCGCCATCCAAGCGTTGCGCCAACTTGGCCGCACTGCCGAGGCAGATAGTCGTGCCGCGGCTTTCGAGAAGGCGTTTCCGGGCTCGGCCTTTCAGCGTAAGCTGAAGTCGAGTCCTTGAGCCGAGCGCCGTACCACCGATCTTGGTTTCGTGTGAGCAGCCTGGCGGCTGTCGTCACGTTGCTGTCGCTCGGGCTCACGCAAGCCTGCGGCGAAACGGTGACCGTTGGGCTCGACGACGCGCTCAGCAGCGGCGGCACGACCACCGCAGGCGGAGTGGCAGCAGCTGGAACGGGCGGCTCACTCGACCTCGGCGGCATTTCTGGCTCGACGGCGGCTGCTGGCATGCTGAACGAAGGCGGGGCGCCGCCCTGCGCGGTCACGATGTGCCGCGGCAAGACGTATCTGTGCGGCAACTGTGTCGACGACGACGGCGACGGTCTGATCGATGCTCTCGATCCTGATTGCCTGGGGCCTTGCGACAATGACGAAACCGGGTTCAGCACGGGTCTTCCGGCCCCAGCCGCTGCCTGCAAACAAGATTGCTACTTCGACGGCGACAACGGCCCCGGCAACGACAAATGCGAGTGGAGCCACGCTTGCGACCAGCTTTCGGTCGCCCCCGACTACCCTCCTAGCGGCGAAGCTCGCTGCAAATACGTCCCGAGCGGCATGACCATGGGCCTCGACTGCAACGCTCTGCAGACGGCCGAGCCACAGGCGTGTTTGGACGCCTGTTTGCCGCTGGTTCCGAACGGTTGCGATTGCTTCGGGTGCTGCGAGCTGAAGCGCGGATCGGGGGAATATCATTTCATCGGTGGCGAGCACGGGTGTCAGCGGGACAACATCGACGACCCGATCGCGTGTCCGCGTTGCACGCCGGTGCCGAGCTGCATCAACGATTGTGCGACCTGCGAGACGTGCGTAAGCGGTACCCCCACTGATCCCGGCTGCGGTCCGGACAGCGCTTGCCTAGCTGGCCGGAGAGCTTGTGGGCCGGACACGCCCTGCGACTCGGGCGACTACTGCGTGACCGGCTGCTGCGTCCCTCCGCCCCGCTAGGGCTCAAAGACCGCTACTCGGCGACGTCTCATAATTTCGCGGAGCGAGCACCACTGACCCCGCTGGCAGCGTTCCCTCCGCGCTTGCCGCAGGAGCCCTCCCCATGCGTCACGCCGGTAGTTTCGTTATTGCCACACTTGCCGCCGCCTGGCTGACTTGGGCGTGCGGATCCTCATCTGACAACGGAATCAACGCCACGACACCCGGCGCAGGCGCTGAGGCTGGCCAAGGCTCGGGCCTGGCCGGCAATGTGGGGAGTGGTGCGACGTCGGCGAACGGGGGCAGCAACGCCAACGGCGGGGGCAATGCCAACGCTGGCGATAGTGGCGTGACGGGCGGCAACGCGGCCAACGCCGGCGCAGCCAATAGCGGCAACACCGTCGCGGGCGACGGCAGCCTCGCCGGAAACGCTGGCGCCGCCGTCGGCGGAGCCGGTTCCGAGCCAGGGCTTCCGACCTGCACGGCCGTGGGCGCCACTTGCGTTCAAAGCCCCGAATGTTGCTCGGGCGTTTGCGATCCGAAGACCAACAAGTGCGCGTCCGTCGTCGGTGTTTGCGCTGGCGAGGGGCAGAGCTGCAAAGCGGGCCCCGATTGCTGCAGCTTCCAGTGCGGCGCCGACAGCAAATGCGCGAATACCACCTGCGTCTCCGACGCTGGAGCCTGCACCGCCAACACGCAGTGTTGCGGCGGCTCGTGCGCGAACGGCCACTGCACTGCGCTGAACAACGCCTGCAAGACCGCGGGCAACTCTTGCGGCGTCGGTGCCGACTGCTGCTCGGGTCAATGCGCTGCCAACAAGACTTGCACGCTCGGCGGCTCTTACTGCATTCAGCCCGGTGACGTGTGCGCGCGTGACAACGACTGCTGCACCGGCACTTGCACGATCGCTGGCGGCGCGAAGCTCGGCACCTGCGCCGCACAACCGGCGGGCCCAGCGTTCTGTACCGGCGTCGACGGCGTGGTTTGCGGCGGCTGTGGCGACTGCTGCAGCCGGCTCTGCGCGCCATTCGGCCCTACGGGCGTCAAGATTTGCCAGCCCGCCAACGGCTGCCACGTCACCGGCGATCTGTGCCGACGTAACGAGGACTGTTGCGGCGGCGAAGACGACCCGACGCTGCCGGGCTCAGGCCACGTGATCTGCGAAGTCGAGACGGGCAAAGACGTCGGCATCTGCCGCAACCCGAATGCCTGCAATCCGCAGGGCAACGTCTGCCATTTCAAAGACTACGCGTGCAACGGGTCGTCGGCGCGCGCCGATTGCTGCGGTGGCCTGGGCGCCAAGGGCGGCGTTTGCCAGCTCGATCCGCTCGGCATTCCGCGCTGCAACGGCCTCGGCGACAGCTGCCGCAGCCCCGGTGACACTTGCGCTTCCACGGACGATTGCTGTAACAACACGCCCTGCGTGCCCGACGTCGACGGTGTGCTGCGCTGCGGCGCATCCGTCTGTGAAAAATCGGGCGCGTCTTGCACCATCAACGCCGATTGTTGTCCGGGCGCTGTCTGCTTGCGCGCACCCGGCTCGACCGTGGGTACCTGCGGTGGTGGCACGGGCGGTGGCGGCACGGGCGGCACCGGCAGTGGCGGCTCTAGCGGCACCGCTGGCACGAGCGGCAGCAGTGGCGCCGGCACCGGCGGTACGAGCGGCGCTGGCGGCAGCGCTAACGGCGGCAGTGGCGGCACGGGAACGAGTTGCTCCGAGTACGGCCAAATCTGCAACGGCAGCGGCGACTGCTGCAACGCCGTTCCGTGTACGCTCGGAATCTGCCGCTACGGGGGTTGATCGAAATGAAGCGCATGAAAAACAGCTCGAAATGGGCGGTAAACGTCGGCTTGCTGGGCGTGGCCGCCGCGATTGCCGCGGCTTGCGGCGGCGGCGATAAGGCCACCTCGTTCGTCGACCCGGCCAGCGGTGGGTCGAGCAATGGCATCGGCGCCAGCAAGGGGACCGGCGCCGCAAACAACAATTCGGGCAGCGATCCCGGTCTCAACTTGGCGCTCGGCGGGCTGGGCACGGCGGGCGCGAACCCGAGCCTCGATGGCGGCGCGGGCGGGGCCGGCTGCGGCTTCACCTCGTTTGCGGCCGATCCTCCGCTCGTCAACGTGCTCTTGGTCGTCGACAGGTCTTTGAGCATGAGCGACAAGCCGACAGGCTTCACCTCCGACAAGTGGACCGCGCTGCGCGGCGCCATCGACGCCACGCTGACTCAAACCAAGACCAAGATCTCGTTCGGGCTCGATCTGTTCCCATTCTCGGGCAAGAACGGGCAAGCGCTCTCGAACAGCTGTGAGATGCCGACGGGAGCCAGCGTGCCGGTGCCGGTGCAAGCGGGGACGAAGTCCGCCCCGCTGATCCTGGCAGCGCTCGACGCCAATCCCCCCGAAGGGCAAACACCGACCGCCGCTGCGCTCACGCGCGCGCTCGCCTACTACACGACCGGCGCCGGCAAGGCCCTGCAGGGCGACAAATACGTGCTTCTGGCCACTGACGGCGGCCCCAACTGCGACGCGGCGCTGACCTGCGCTGCGGCTACTTGCACTGTCAACCTCGACGGCAAGTGTCCGGCCAACCTCAACTGCTGCGATGCCAAGATCGACAAGCTCGGTCCGACCAACTGCCTCGACGAGGACGCCAGCGTGGCTGCCGTCACTAACTTGTCCACGGCCGGCATCAAGACCATCGTGGTCGGCATTCCGGGTACCGAGGCGTACACCAACACGCTCGACGCTTTGGCTGCCCAGAGCGGGGTCGACAACCCCGACGCGCCGCCGTCCTACTTTGCCGTCAGCGCCAAGAGCGGCGTCACCGGGCTCAGTACCACCCTCGAGCACATTACCACCGGCCTCATCAAGTCGTGCGAGCTTGACCTGGCATCGGCTCCGCCCGACCTTAACAAATTGTATGTCGTCGTCGACGGCGTCGCGCTCACTCGCGATGACCCCGACGGTTGGACGATTCCGGATCCGAAAGTCTCGCCGCCCGTGATTCAGATCACCGGCAAGACTTGCCAAAAGCTCGAGACGCAAGGCGCCGAGTACATCAACGTGACGTACGGTTGCCCGAATCTGCGCCCGCCGGTGAGGTGAGCGAGCCAGCGCGCGCCGTGAAAAATTCCGGCGCGGCGTCATAAAGTCTCGCGTTGTCCGCCACCGATCGCAGCATGAGGGCTACCTTTAAATACGCGACGATTTCTGTGGTTCTTGGGCTTTGCGTTTGGGCTTGCGGCTCGAGCGACGACGGCACGACGGGCGGCGCATCCGGCAGCGGCGGCACCGCGGGTGATTCAACCGCCGGCGGCATGGGCGACACCAACTCGACTGCTGGCACCAATTCGACTGCCGGCACTAACTCGACTGCTGGCACCAATCCCACCGCTGGCACCAACTCGACTGCCGGCACGTCGGCGATGGGCGGCATGGGCATGGGCGGCCAGCCCATAATGACGACTGGTGGCATGGCCGACGCCGGTGCCGCTGGCATCGGTGGGGCAGGCGGCGACACGTCTATGGGTGGTGTCGCCAACAACGCCGGTGGCGCAGGCGGCGCCGGTGGCGCTGACATGGGCGGTGCAGGCGCTGGCGGCGGCGGCGCAGGCGGCGCGTCCGGCGCGGTGCCCAGCTGCAAGGGCTCGCCGCCCGCGTGCAATACCCTCAGCGACATTACGTGCGGTACCGAAGCGGGCTGCACCGCAGCAGTCACCAAGTGCACTGGCACGCCGGACGCTTGCGACACCTACCTCTCGATCCCCGCCTGCTCGCAGGCGCCGGGCTGCACCCATCCAGCCGGAACCTGCACCGGCACGCCGGACACCTGTGAGAGCCGCGGCAATGCCGTCGATTGTGATGGCGGTTGCGTCTACAAGCCCTGCGCCGGCACGCCGACGCTCTGCTCCACGTTCGACGAGGTCAGTTGCGATTTGCACGCTGGCTGCAACTGGAACTGAGGCGTTCATAAAATCTCCTGCCGGGGCCCACCAACAGGTTTCGGCAGGAGATCCGCATGAAATTGTCCAAAGCTTGCCTCGGTTTAGTTATCCCTTTGTCGTTCGTGTGGGCGTGCGGCTCCAGCAGCAGTGGCGACCTTACCGGTGGCGGGGCGTCCAGCTCCGGCGGTAGCGCCGCCGCAGCGGGCGTCGGCAACGGCAACCTCGGCGGCGATGGCCTTGGCCTTGCCGGTGACGTCAGCGTAATTCCCAGCGGCGCCGCCAACGGCAGCGGCGGCAGCCTGAACGGCGGCGGCGGCAGCCTGAACGGCGGCGGCAGCCTGAACGGCACCGGCGGCGGCGCCTACGGATGCAACGGCAACACCCAATGCTCCGACGGCATCGACAACGACGGCGACGGCTTGATCGACGGTCTCGATCCGGAATGCACCGGCCCCTGCGACAACGACGAAGGCACGTTCGCTACCGGCATCCCGGGCGACAATCGCGATCCAAAGTGGCAAGACTGCTTCTTCGACGGCAACTCGGGCGCGGGTGACGACGGCTGTCGCTACGCCACGGGTTGCTTGACCGGCGACCTGCCGCTCACCGACAAAAACTGCAAGCTCACCGACGCTTGCGTCAAATTCTGCGCGCCGCTCGTGCCCAACGGCTGCGACTGCTTCGGCTGCTGCACGGTGCAGCTACCCGACGGCAGTACGACCGACATCGAGACGACCAACACCTGCTCGCTCGCCAAGATCGACGACCCCGCGGCTTGCACCAAGTGCCAGAAGTCGACCACCTGCGGCAACACCTGCGGCCACTGCGAGCTCTGCCCCGGCAAGACCGTCGCCGATCTGCCAGCTGATTGCACTCCGCCGACCGGCACGGGCGGCACCGGCTCGGGCGGCACCGGCACGGGCGGCAGCGCTACGGGCGGCAGCGCTACGGGCGGCAGCGCTACGGGCGGCGGACCTGCCTACACCTGCGACAACGGCGAGCAAGTTTGCGGCGCCGGCCTGTCCGACTGCAGCTTCACCACCTACTGCTCGCTCGGTTGCTGCATCGCGCGCCCGCCGCGCTGAGCGGCGCTCACCAAAAGTCTTGCAGCAGCTGCGGCGCGGGAATCTCTGCGCGGATGGTTGCGTGCAGCCCGGGTAGCTCTGACCAGTGCAAACCGGGCTGCATGTGATGTGCGGTGTGCAGGCCAAGGTTACAGGTCAACAAGTTGAACAGGGCATGCTCGCGATTCACGCTGGCCTTGGCGTGCTCGTCGGCGGCAAATCCTGCGTGGTGCTCGTACGTTGCGTAGCAGGTGTGAACGAGCGCCAGCGCGCTGGGGATGAAGAACACCAGCAAGTAGTTGAGCGGATTCAGGTAGAAGCCAGCGGCCACGAACGCGTAGCAAGGAACCTTCATCAGCAGGTAGCGACTGAAGATGCGCGGGTACTTGCGCCCGATGCGGTACACGTCGACCTGGTGATGCAAGAAGGTGTGCAGCGTGTATTCGAGGCGGCCCATCTGGCTACCGTCGGGGCGCGTCCAGTGTGATTCGTCCGGCGTCGCGCAGGGCGGCTGGTTCAAGTAGTTTTGGTGATGCCCCAAGTTGTGGTGCAAGACCCAGGTGTACGGACCGACTCCCGTCTGCACAGCGAGCACGAGATCGTAGAGCCGATTCAGGACGCGAGAGTGGAAGGCGTTGATGTGCTGGTGGTGATGATTGAACGCCGCCACGATCGTGCTCAGCGCAAACAGCGGCAGCATGGCGCATAGCGCTAGCCACGCTGGTGCCCAAAAGAAGATGACTGCGTGCAGCAGAAACGAGACCAGCACGACGCTCACGGGAAGCCAGTCAGCCGAGTAGCGGAGCAGCTGGTCGCGGGGCGGGGAGGCGTGGCTCATGGATAGTCGAAGCTGCTCGTGGAGTCGCGGCGTCAGGTCCGCAATCAAATTCCGCGTTGCCCCCCAATTCCCAAGCTACGACGCCATTCCGGGGGGTCCGAACGCTCAGCCGTCGCGCCCGCGACCGATCAGGCGCAGCGCGGCGCGCCCTTCGCCCAGGGCCGTGCGGGCCTGGAACCAGGCGCTCCGGGCCACCTTGGCGTAACGATCCAGCTCACGCCGAGGTTGCCAGTCCGGCTGCAACGGCACTTGTGGCCGATGCAGCGCCGGGTACAAGCGTCGAGCTCCGCCTTGGCCGTTGAACGTGACGGTTGAGACCGGGCCGTCGGCGCTCGCGAGCGAGTCGAGATCGATGCGCTCTTTGTAGTTGGCATAACGCATGTAGCGCTCGTGAAAGGTCTTCATGCGCGGCGAGCGGTCGCGGATGTCGCTCGGGCGGCGCGCTCGACCTAGCATGGTCAGGCGTCCGTCCACTGCGATTGAGGCGACTACTTCGAAGCCGACCAGCTGCAGCATGCCTTCGAGCGCACGCCGGCTCGGACGCCAAAATACGTTGGCGCGGTCGATGCCGCGCGCGCCCTCGTCCGCAGGACTGAAGGCCATGCGCGCCGCGCCTTCATCGAACAGGTAGCTGGTCTCGACGATCAACCAGCCCTCGCGTTTGAGCGCGCGCCGGCAGGCCTCCAGCACCGCGAGCGGATCGAACACGTGGTACAGCACCCCGGCCAGCACGACGACGTCGGCCCGCTCGTCGCCCAGCGCGTCAGGCAGCGCGCTGGCCTGCACTGGTACGCGGTACTCGACGGCCAAGCCGAGCGCCTCGCGCGCGGCGCTGAACGTCTCGCGCGCAGCCAAATCGGTGGCGATCACGCGCGCTGCGCCGAGCCGCGCCATCACGAACGCCACCAGGCCGTCCATCGTGCCGACGTCGACGACGGTCGCGCCAGACAGCTTCAGCTCGCGCAGCAGCTCGAACACCCCGAACAGCGTGTAGTTGGGCGGAAGCCGCTCGAAGAACCGCCCCGGAGATACCAGCCCGTCCCCGAAGTCGATGGCGTGAAACCACTTCTCCGACATGAGCTCCCGCAATTTCCCGTGCGCCATCGCCGGCAATGGTGCCTAGCGTCGCTGTGGCGTGTCAATCCGGCGGACTCAGCGTCAGCGCCTCT
>Ga0307516_10003903_pt1 | contig 18807 bp, 25 predicted proteins | sample 19_EM_MG_FD_203310 | JGI IMG/M metagenome (GOLD analysis project Ga0307516, IMG submission 203310) | Populus trichocarpa ectomycorrhiza microbial communities from riparian zone in the Pacific Northwest, United States - 19_EM | ecosystem: Host-associated > Plants > Roots > Unclassified | place... | reverse complement strand
AGCGACCACCGAGTTCAAGTGTTTTTTCATTGACCGTGACTATTGACCATGTGTTTTTCTTGTGAGTCCATATGTTTGTAGGATAGTACTAAGGCCGTAGCTATGTCAAGTCATTCTTGGTTGGGCTGTGTGCGATTGAATATCTGAGTCTCTTGTCACTGGGCTGGCCGAAAGGTCAGATCACCGCCAGATTCGACAATATCTTTTCTCAAACCAAACAAAGCACATGCTGTGCCCCCCCCCCACACAGTCAACCAAGGATCATCACAAACTCATCCCCTCTACCAGTTCATTGGTCCGCTGTCGGAAGTCATCCATGATGAGTTTCATGAGTCCGGCCTTTGTTCTGCTGGCTGACCGCCTGTCGTCCAGGACAGAGAATAGGTAAAGGATATGTATTAATGCACTACCGGACCTCCTAAACCCTTCTACGAAGTGAACGAAGAGACGTGATCCTCGACAACCTTCTTGATTTTACCCTCGATATCGGGGGTGACATCACCCTTCGAGATCTCCTCCAGCAGAGCGGTTTGTGTCGAGGTCAGGTGAGAGCGGAACTCACCCTCCCATTTTGTGATTTGGTCAACAGGGATGGTATCAAGCTGTGCGATGAATCAGAGTCAAGGACAAAACGGAGATGACATGCGACATACGAGACCGTTGACACCAGCGTAGATGATGGGGACCTGGATTTCCATAGACATGGGTTGGTATTGGCCTTGTTCTGGATGACGGGTGGTCAGCCGGCGGTCAGGACGCGCATGATGTCTGACGTACTCAAGAGCTCAGTCAGACGGGCACCACGGGCGAGCAAGAAGCGGGTAGAAGCATCGAGATCAGAACCGAACTGGGCGAAGGCAGCGACTTCACGGTATTGAGCGAGGTAGAGCTTCAGGGAACCAGCGAACTTCTTCATGATCTTGCTGTGAACGAACGCGTATAAGTAACCATGAACTGATTAACCAAAAGTCGTAGGTCTTACGTTTGGGCAGCAGAACCGACACGGGAGACCGAAAGACCGACGTTGATGGCAGGGCGGACACCACGGAAGAACAGCTCAGCCTCCAAGAAAATCTGACCATCAGTGATAGAAATGACCTGGAACCAAACGGTGAGACGTTGAATTTCTTGAAAGTGGGAGACTAACGTTGGTGGGAATGTAGGCCGACACATCACCACCCTGGGTCTCGATGATGGGAAGGGCGGTCAAGGATCCACCACCGAACTTGTCGTTCATCTTGGCAGCACGCTCGAGGAGACGAGAGTGGAGGTAGAAGACGTCACCTGGATAAGCCTCACGACCAGGGGGACGACGGAGAAGGAGGGACATTTGACGGTAAGCAACGGCCTGTTTGGACAGATCATCGTAGATGATCAAAGCTGAAAAGGAATGAGCTACAGTATGAACGCGACGTAATGTGATCAATCATACCATGCTTTCCATTGTCACGGAACCACTCTCCCATAGCACATCCGGAGAAGGGGGCGAGGTATTGAAGGGGAGCAGCCTCGGAGGCAGTGGCAGCAACGATGATCGAGTACTTCATGGCGTCGTTCTCCTCGAGGGTCTGCACGAGCTGGGCGACGGTCGAACGCTTCTGACCAATGGCGACGTAGACACAGTACAGCTTCTTCTCCTCATCTTTACCATCGTTCCACCTCTTCTGGTTGAGAATGGTGTCGATAGCGACGGCGGTCTTTCCGGTCTGGCGGTCACCGATGATCAACTCACGCTGACCACGGCCAATGGGAACCATAGCGTCGATAGGTTTGATACCGGTCATCATGGGTTGGTTGACGGAACGACGGGGCAAGATACCAGGGGCCTTGAGGGAGGCACGGCGACGCTCGCTAGCGTTAATGGGGCCCTTTCCGTCGATGGGGTTTCCGAGAGCGTCAACGACACGTCCGAGCAACTCCGGACCGACAGGGACATCGACAATCTGGCCGGTACGCTTGACGGTGTCCCCCTCCTTGATGAGACGGTCGTTACCGAAGATAGAGACACCGACGTTATCGGCCTCCAAGTTGAGACACATTCCACGAACACCGGAAGAGAACTCCACCATCTCCTCGGCTGTGGCGAGCGGTCAGTTGGGGGTGTCACGTCCGAACGGGTGACGACGGAAAGCGTACCTTGCACGTTCTTGAGACCCCAAACACGACCAATACCGTCACCGACGCCTAAATAACAAGGTTAGGGTGACTGTATGCTGGTCGCGGAGCGGAACGACTAACTCAAAACGCGACCCGTCTCCTCAACGTTTCCGCTAACGGAAGTACCCGAGATGCGAGACTCGAGAATCGAGGAAACCTCGGAAGCAGCTACCAAACGAGTCAGGAAACAAGCAGGGGCGTTGAGAGAAGGTCCGGAACACACAGGCTTTGGCGGTAGCATATGACCGGGACGCGAGATGCTGTGAAAGTAGGTTGAGAAAAAAACGGGTTCTGGTCGAGCGGGGTAGAAATACCTTTGAAGTAGCAACGAGCGTCGCCACCCGGGCGTTTCTAAGAGCTAATCTATGGAGCATGAAGGAGAGGGAGGTGGGTGAGGGAAGAGGAAGAGGCGGGAGTGGGAGTGTCGGTGATTTATTTATGAGCTGGTGCTCGAGTTTGCTCTCAACTCCAGAGTCCGGCCTCGCCCGAATCCCTTCCGCCGGGTTTTCAATCTCCGACACAATCTTTTGATCTCAGTCCCCTTACGCTGGCAGCGGTGCTCTTCCATTGACCACGGATACATCGACGGGGACCTGGCAACCAGGGCTTCTCATGTCGTTGTGAGCTCGTAGATAATTCCAAAAATTTCTCCCATCTTTCCCCCGAGGTTTAAGGGTCGAGCTACCGTGGGAAAATGCGGACGCGTCGCAAAACTCAACGCCATGTGTCTCGGCGTCTATACATTCCCGCGACCTGCCGACCATGGCCAGTTTAATAAGTGATCCCCATCCTTTCCCTCATCCTTGAGCATGCGAGTGCTGAACGCGTTTTGATAGGGAACCCTCTCTCCTCACCGTTCCGACAGGCGTCTGTGAGGTGTTTTCACGCCCAACCATCCTCAGCCACCTCCGCACTGGCTCTCATCCGCTCCCAACCGTCACAATATGCCGTCACTGCAGTCGCCGGTCGAAAATACCTCTTGGCCCCCAGAGACCTCCTAACGGTTCCGAGGCTGAACGACGTCGCGGTTGGAGACATCCTCGAATTGGACAACGTTCACGAACTCGGGTCACGCGAATACACCCTCCGAGGCTCACCGCACCTCTCGTCCGACGTGGTCAAAATCACCGCTACCGTGGTCGAACACACGAAGGGGCAAATGGAGCGCATTGTGAAGAAGAAACGGAGAAAGGGTTACAAAAAGACCATCGAGCACAAGCAGACTTATACCCGCCTACGGATTGGTCCATTCGAGTTCCCACAACAGACACAATCACAGTAGTTCATTACGGTCATCGCATGGAATGCCAACTAATTGCATATCATGATTTTTCCTCCTCTGGTGTGTTTTCAGTTTCATGGCTTGCCGCGCCCATCCCTCACTCCCTGCAAGTTGGAAACAACCGAGCAAGTGAGCAAGGGATAGAGTGGTTATGGCTGAGTGATCGGCTCATCTCTCCTCACGCTTCCACCCCCCTTGGCCCATCGACGGCAGCTGAAGCGCCAACGAACAACATTGCATGCCTTTGCAGCGAGAATAATGAGTGTAAAACAAAAACCAAGATCCTGGTCAGTCAACGGCTAGCAAGACGAACACTGATGGATCGCATTGTCGTCAAGCCTCTCGCATTGGGGATCAGGGCCGGAGTGGCATTCCTGTCGGATACTTCAGGACCATCGACCTTCTTCTCATACCAGAGGCACTTTACCATGAGGGCCGCTTTGCGATGCTCTCCATTTGTGGCTTTATTATCCCAAGGTGGCGTTCGCCTTCTCGAAATCCTTGCCCGACGAATATCGCCGTCAGGAATACCATTGACGACCCCCCCAAGCATAACCCTACTAGTGACACTTTTATACCACCTGCACGGAACGTGGCAGAGGAATGCGCTGTTGCGGTATGCCATCGCCTCCCACCCAGACCCGGCGCTGATCCCCTTCCAACAGGTTTGAGTCGAGTGAGAAACGCTCGCGATCGGTGTGCGAAAGGTCAAGTCTGCAGCGATTTGCGGAGCACGCTCAGGACGACTCTGAAGGCGTTGCTGGGTCGCTTCGAGACTTGCGAGAAGCTATCGGCGACTACCAGCTTTGTTCACTGCCATGGCCCCCTCTCGATGTTGGAAAGGACACTAGGTGGTACAACAAACGGCAATCTATGCTCATGGGCGGATGGGGAGCCCGCTCCAACGATCCCGTCTGTCCCAGGTCGATCAGTATCCGATATTCCGAGGGTCAAGCCTTTCTTCACCTGCCGTCCGGAGCCACACACTCTGGGAGTTTATCGAGAGCAGGTGAGGTCAATCGTGTCATGGGATCCCACCGTCAGTTGTGCCTTCGAGAGCTTCACAAACATACCGGGATGGCTTGCGAGTGCGCGCTGCCGGAAATATCCGGTTGGATCTTTGTGCTAGTGGGCTCGCCGGTCGGGTGGGTGCAAAGTGGTGGCGTGCGGACACAGACCCGCACCACAGACTTTCGCTCAGTTACTCCCAACCTCACCGTATACATGTCACTTCGCACCAGCCTCAACGGGAGTCGTAGTGCCCTTAAGGGTATATCGGAGGAATGAACTGAGGCATGGGCCACAGCCAACGATCATCTTCTGGTGGCTGAAAATCCCTTGTTCTAGACGACGACGCAGAGGTCAGGCTGGGTTGGTTGGTTGGCTAGCCGTCCTTCGCGCTTGTGAATCCTGGCACGTGATGGCGTCGTGGACTTGTGTGACCGATAGTGCGAACATCGCGTCGGTAAACCCCTCATCGGCGACCAGTGGCCGGTAAGGACCTATTCAGCGACCCCCGAGAAATCGGGTATTTCCTGGAGCCACCAACTTGTGACCCATTTTGTCATTAGTGCCCTACTTATACCCGCCGAATCCCCACCCGTAAACGGACTCGTGATTCAGCTCACCCTCCCTCAAAAAAGTCTGATTACAAATTGGGTGTACCCGGCGTTGGTCACTTGCAGGGTCGGTTTGATGTCCCCGACGCTTCATAAGCGGCGGCCGGGTCGTGAGTAAGTAGACGGCCTCGTCGAAGAGGATAAAACCTTTGACACATTTTCCGGATGTCTCTCAGCATGGCGTTCATTCGGTTACTCGCATCCTCTATCACCCTCACTGCCTACTCTCTCGCCGTCCCCAGTACCTACCACGGCGCAGGCACGGTGGTTAGACTGGATCATGCGGTTAGTTGGCCATCGGCCGTCTCCTTGTTTCCCTTTCCATTGACGCGCTTCGCCGCCAACCAGAAATTTATCGGTGTCACGGATGGAAACCTGACGAGTTTTCTGGGGGTCCCATTCGCGAAGCCACCGTGCGTGTCGCCTGTTGCATCCTCCGGTCTGAAGTTTTTGGGGACCTGACTCTGGAGTTTCGTATCTGGAACATGATTAGGCGAAGGTTCAGCCTCCCTGAGCCTAACGATCCATACCATGGGACATACAACGTCAGCGCGTACGGACCTGCGTGTACACAACAGAATTCCACAATCCTTCCACTCCCAGAAGGACTGGACCCGGCAGCGAGCGGATACATGAACTTGTTCCGGGTGCTTCCTGACACTCCGGAGGCAGAAGATTGTACGAGCAGTTATTCCCTCCCTTGCCTACCTACCTGCGGCTGATCCACAGTTAGGCCTTACGTTGAACGTAATTAAGCCTGCGAACGTTCACCCTCAGGCTAAGCTACCGTTGCAGTGGTAAGTGGTGTGTGTGAGTGAAACAGTTTATATCGACGTGGTTCGCAGTTCATCTTCGGCGGTGGATTCCAATTTGGTTCGCCCATGGTGTAAGGCCAAACTCGGTTTCGTTTCATTCTAGCCCCTGATTTGACTTGGTAAATTCGGAAGATCCCCTGGAAACCCGGTGGTGGCTCATTCGGTAGCTCTGGGAGAACCGATCATCTACGTGAGCATAAATTATAGGTAGGTTTTAGCCATCCGACAACATTGTGCCAGCGGATCACTGACTGGCCCATCGCAACTAGGGTTTCTGGTGAGACCGCCTGGCTCGCCCTCTCACGAATGCGTTGTTGATTATATCCGACATAAGCCTACGGCTTCTTGCCTGGCAAGGAAGTTAAGGAAGCCGGGGTCGGTAACATTGGATTACATGACCGTAGGTCATTCAGAACAGAATCAAGTCTTCTGTCGCTGACCGCCTCCGATCAGAACGCCAAGGCCTGAGGTGAATTCAGAAGTACATCACTGCTTTTGGCGGAGATCCAAACAAGGTCACCATGTGAGTTTCCGCCATCGCCTACTTTTGCACCGTCCTGATAACGAATGCCCAAAGCTGGGGAGTGTCCGCGGGCGCGATCTCCGTCGCACTTCAAATGCTCACGAATGGTGGTGATGCCGAAGGACTCTTCCACGGTGCATTTATGCAATCAGGCGCGCCACTCCTGGTTGGAGATTTGACCACCGGGCAGAAGTACTATGATGTGTTGGTCTCGGATACAGGGTGTTCCGGCGCTGCAGATACCTTGGAATGTCTGAGACAGGTCCTCCTCAGTACATTGAAACCGATTGTGGACAGTTCTCCATCCATCTTTAGCTATCAGGTACGTGGCGGGGCCTTGGTCCTCGGTTTCCCGGCATTGAACAAACTGTACTGACATTCGCAGTCGTTGGATCTTGCATGGCTTCCCAGAGCGGATGGGGTGTTCTTCGAAGCTCCTCCGCAGCAACTTGTGTTGCAGGGTAGCGTTGCCAAGATCCCGTTCGTGATTGGTGCGTCTTTCTCACCTCCGTGGAGCAATGCAGTTCACATGGCGCGTAGGCACGTGTGACGACGAGGGAACCATCTTCAGCTTTGACAATCTCAACGTTACGGACGCGGAGTTTGACAAGTATGCCCACAGTATCCTACTGGGACGGGTACCTGCGAACGAAACTCAGGGCATTACCAACCTTTATCCCTCAAGTGTGTCAAACCTCCATTCCGATCGCCCCAGGCGTCCTCGACTAACGCCAACTCCTAGATCCTGCTCAAGGATCCCCGTTCGATACTGGAGATCTCAACGCTGTTACTCCTCAGTACAAGAGGCTTTCGGCTATCCAGGGCGATGCTATATTCCATGGTCCCAAACGATTCTACTTAGAACAGCGGTCGGATGAGCAAGCTGTTTGGTCTTACCGTTCGTACCCTCTCTCTCTCTCTCATATTTCGCCCATTTACGCCTCCTTGTCGCAGTGTACAAGGAAACCAAGTCTCTCCCTGTCATCGGTGCTGTGTGTATTTTCACTTATCCCTCCCCCCTCTTTTTTTGTTTCATTCGTCCGCTGACCCACCGGTTCAGGCTCATGGTACAGACAACAACAACCTCTACAGCGGGGGAAACCTAGCGGACTCGCTCGTTCGGTTCGTGAACCACCTTAACCCAAACGGAAAGTCCGGGAATCAGTGGCCGAGGTATTCGACGAATGCCCCAAAGAACTTCGTGTTCGGCGCTGGGTCCACGGCTGTTGAAGACGATGATTATAGGAAGGAGGCGATCTCAGCTTTGAACGCTGCGAGACTCAAGTACCCGAACTGAAATGTCGTAGAGTATTACCTCGACCACACCTCAGGTTGGGAAGCAGGTATCTCAAAGGACAACTTCCGAGTCGTTTCTACTATTGTTTGCTTGGACTGCTGTAACCCGAGCGGTATATACCGGTGTGGCCATGTGGGTCCGCCGCTTCTCCTCTCAGCCACAGCACGGATGAGCTACTCGTTCGAAAGGAGAGTCAAGAAACGACCCAAATCTTCCCAGCGGCACATCCCTGTGAATCATACCGACAAACATAGGCCACTTAGTAGTCGATCTGACCGCTGGAAAGTTGACCCAGGCAGGTGAAAGCCTGTTTACCCCAGAGGAGGCTGAGACCCTCCGGAAACTCGACGGATTACCTTTCAATGTATTCTTAGAACCCGAAGAATTTGCGTTATGCTCAGTTCCAGGGTGTGTTCACCAAGGCTGAAACGCTTCACGCGGAGCTTGGAAATAAGCCCTCCGAAAAATCCCCGATATGACCATCCACATGACAAGCCTCTACCGGGATCAGCTGGCCAAGGATCAATGGGCGGTCATCCTTGTCGAGGCCGAATGGCTGCTCGCACCTGAGAGAAACCTCAGTGACTGTGCGCATTCCAATATTCCGATGTCGTTCGTATCGTTACTCAAATCTCTACTCAGTGCCCCCACGATGCCCATGGACGGATCTCACGGCGGGGAGAATCACGGCCAAATTCTCGTTTGAAAACAACTTCTCTCGGCTTATGCTGCAAGGGCTTTGCTCTTGGTACAGATTTTCCAAGCAAAACGAGATCTACCTCCCTCCGGGTAGTTTCCAGCTGGGGGCCTGGGGAGGCGAGTTTGTCCCGGCTGCATTATAACCTTTGGTTGCCCCGTGTTTTCTTACTACGGTTGCATGTCGATGGGGCTGTAGTTCCCTTGGTTCTAAGCCTCAGGGCCGGCTGCCATTCGAGCAGGTTCCTGCGTGGAATCCCCCACTCTTTCCCTCGATCGCTTGCCTACACTACTCTAGCCCGGCCCGTCCATAATTCCCGCGGACATTACATCTCAGTCCGATGGGTATCGCCAACCTTGGTCCACTGCCGCAGAATTTTCCAATCCATTCGGTCCCTTCAAGCATCCGCCAGAGCGTAAACAAAACCTAGGGCTACACCCAGAAAAGTTCCCCACTGGTCACCCCTCCGCCTGATTCTCCAGGGAAGTTCGCTCGTCGTTTCTAGGGTGAATGTATGCAGGTGATCGCGGATCGACCGTTCCCTGAGATTCGGCTGAAAAATGGTGTTGGCATCAGAGCCCCCGAAGTATCCTAATGGCGGACTCACGTGTAGCAGACCAGAAGTAACAAACTAGGCCTGCGATTATGACGGCGAACGCCACAAAGTACAACCAGAATGGCCGGAAATGCTACGAATCCACCCAGTTACTCGGAAGTCAGGTGCGCAAATTAGAGCCGGACGTACATATAGGAATAGACCTGAGGTGCCGATCAAACTTTTGGTACCTTGGCAGAAGTAGAATCCACACACCAAACAAGAGACCGAAAAAGTTCGCAGAGAGTAAGTTGAGGTTATAGAACACCGAGCTTGTCAGTCGATAAATAATCGGAGCTGTCGTATACATGATGAACATCGCGGCGGTGTAAGCCAGCAATAAACCGGCTTCAAACATGTCCTCAGTCCATGGGATCACGAAGGAGTGGAACGGAACTCACCGATTTGGGCATCCCATGTAGCGCCCATTATACCCTTGTGCTCCAGGCTGGCCGCTTGGACGCCATTGATGAGCGTACCCCACATTCCAAGCTGACCTACAACCTCATACAACGGGGACTTGCGGACGAATGACTCCTCAGTGGCGTTTGCTGATGACCCGGGTGTCAGTGAAAAGGGCCGCAGACGGACTAGGGAAGCCTGACTGACTGAAACCGTACAACGTAGCCCCGGCGAGCATGAACAGGTCTCCTTTGACTTTGTCCACCGCTTCGTAATCCTTGTCAGTGAGTTGGTCAGATGCGACGAGCATCCCAAAACCCCCAACACAGATCAGGACACCCTAACGAGGTGGGGGCAGTCACTGTCAGTTAAAAACCAGATGGCACAGGTACAAGATTAACCACATACAGCGACCTGAGTCCAGGTGTACCTGGTCCGCATGAACAACCACGAGAAGAACATGCACGACGAGATCGCCCATCTGTCCGAGAGCAATAGTTAGAACCGGGAGTTCTGATCGAGAGAAGGGAGCCCACGAGTTGAGTAACATGCAGGACAACAAGTTGGTGTATTGGTACGCTTTCACCACAAGGAAGTTCCCCTCGACGTCGCACGCGGCCAAAATAAAGTCTGAGGATCAATAAGAAGAGGAGGCAAACCCGGGCAGAGGTTTCACCCACATTTCCAGCCGTCACGAAACACCACCTTGCCCCATCCTAAGAAACCATCTGGTATTGAGGAGATTAGTAGAGTGGCCATTGTGTCTCTGCGCCTACTCACATTTGTGAATGGTGTAGGGCGTGTAAACGATGAACAAAGCGAAGTACCTGAGGCAAGGGCGGTGAGGTAATGCAAGGAATGAAGCATTGCGCTCACAGGAAAAAGGTTTGGGTGGTCGGGAGGGCCCATCCACGGTGGACAAGTTCCGTCGTCGAGACGTCCATACAAGTAATACACAAAGATACGAATTGACCAGCGAGCACGCTGAGGATAAACCTCTTTGTCCAGACACTGGCAAACCGAGCCAAAAGGGTCTTGAAAAAGACCGATGGTGAGTCGAGCCGGACTCTTGGTCTTGAGGTCCCCTCCGAGTTCACGGATGGAGGAATAGGATCAACCTCAACCTCGAACTTGGATGGGGCAGGGGAAGTAGACTGCTGCTTTGCCATCGTCGGGACTGCTGCAGTGTTTGAGTCCATGGTCGCTCTCGGTGAAGGTTCAAACCGGGGGGACGGGTCTCCGGTGGAGAAAAATGACACTGGCCTTTCTTCATTTACCGGCGCAGCAGTTTTGGTATGGGACGCGGATAAGTTGGAGTGGGGCGTCCTGTTCGCGAAATGCGCCCGAATCCCAAACGTGGACGAGGATCACCAGATGACCCGAGAAGGGTCAGCAGGGCATCAAGCGGACTTCAAAGTCTGCAATAGTGAGTCAACTGACACTAATGGTCGTCACCAGGGCGGGAACCTACGTGTTGTGGCTTTTCCCTAGAGTAGCCTGCTGGGGGTTTACGAGGGCGGGGGCTGATCCAACCCTTGTCCGATGACGTGCCTCGCACGAGTCGGCGGTGGCTCAGGCTCACTGCCCAGTCTATCCGCACCAGCGCCTGCGCTGGTGCTCGTCCCAAAGGTTCGCTGTCCTGTGAGGCAACCTTCGGTGGCATATGGGGCCTGACGTTCCATAATGTGTTCGGTCGTCGTGACAACACCAACCCGATGATGAACAGGACACGCCGTTCAGGGGCGACTGAACGCTGAGCAGAGTGGAAGTATACTTCCGCTGGCCGGGGACCACGTATTGCATCTTGTTTACTTGTTCCATCAGCGAAGTGGGCTTCTGCTCTTCCCCGCACCACCCAAGGCCCAAGTGCGGTCAGATTCCATATTGCAAACGATGGTCAACCTTTAACCGTCGATCCATCCATAACTCCTCCGGAGTTGGAAAATGGATGACGCAAGGAAAGCTTCTGGAAATCGGGCTGGATGTAAATCTCCGTGGCAAATCCCGGCGTCCCTGGGGAGGGGAGCAAGGCTTTCAGCTGCAAACGCCGTTCGTGAGGTGCCTCGCGGGCTCTCGCGCGACGGGACAAAAAACATGGGACGCTCCCAGGGTGTCCGCTGGGGTAATGTCAAGCTTTCGGCGTTCCGTCTCCTCGATGGCCGTGACCGGTGAAGCTTTGAAGGGCGGGGAATGGCGGTGATGCCACTGCTTATGTGATGCCCCAAGGTTCGGTTCGACCCGAATCACTACCGGACAAATCCGAGAATTTCTGCGGGGTCGAACCGAAGTTGGACCGAGAGCATTGTCGCTAGCGTCCGCTCCTGGCAAACCGAAACATCTCCGGTGATATCTAGAGAATGATTCGACGGTAGAGATGTTTAGGAGCCCAGCAGGAGGCAAGCTAAGACGCTAGCTGGCGGGTCTGGGTTCGATATTCGTGGGATTTGAACGGACAGGTGGGTGATCGACATCACAGATTTGTCTCCCTGCCATGCATCGACTGCGACTCCCAGCTCGGCTCCGCCGACTCCAGTGACTTTGCCTGTCACCCCCGGCACCTGGGAATCTCTCACTAAGTTCAGCAGCGGCGCGTGGAGTGTCCTCGCGTCGACCTCGTCGTCGAACTTAATCAGTCCAGAGGTCTCCATCTCCTCTTCCAAACTCGAGGCCAGGTTCCGGTCTATGTGGCATCAACCCGGAGCTATGGCCGGTTGAACCGACCAAGTGGCCACCTTCACTGGTGATCCCCCCTTTGCAATCAAATTCCGGAAGACAGAGAGGGGTAGTTACTAACCCCAGCGGAAAACCGCGGTTGTGGTCGCTTCATCATTGGTGATCAGGCGGGAGTAGCCAAAAAAGTGTCAAAATATCAAGACTCCTAGACCTTACTATCGCGATGAAAATCGGTTGTAGTCTCAACCCTAACCTCAAGCTCGCCAGAATTCTTTCCATATTCATCCGCCAAACCCATGGGGTCCCCACCAGGGAGACCGTCACCACCACCAACCGACTCTCCTCGGGTTCTGAGGTGAAACGAATCGATATGCACGGTGGTGATGGTATTACTTGTCAACGCGCTCTGGTTGGCGACTCGTCGAACGATAAGCAGTGGAGCGATGACCTGCCCAGTCCATCGTAACATTAGGTAACCAGTCCGGAGATTACGGTCACAACAAAGCACGAACCTGAGTCTCAGCGAGGACAGGCATGAAGATATTCGCAGTGGGTGTTCCAAGAACCAACAACGAGGCCACGGCATAAAGCGCAGAGCACTCGATGAGAATGGTAATGATGGTCTTGTATAATCCACTGATTCCAGCTGGAACCCCCCTTGCGGCCCGAACGCTCCTGCTGTGTAGGGCGAGCCGGATGACAATCATGAGGGTGAGGAGGACATTGAGTGAAACTGAAATCACAAGGTATGGAAAACCAAAGAAGGTGGAAAAGGGGCTCTCAGGGTTGTTCCACCCCCAGCCCTGCCCAACGAGCAGCATGACACCCATCGCTATATCAATTGTGGGATACGTGAGCCCGGGGTATCGCCGCCGGACTGGGGAGAACCCAAATACGCACCCACAGCGCCAAGGTACAAGAGGCAGGGGAAGACAACAACCCAGAGATTCATGTCATAGATCACGTAGCAACGAAAGAGCTAGAGGAGGAGCCGGTGTGAGACATTTGACCGTGAACGCGGCAGCGAACAAAGGACTAACCAAAAGGCCGTCGGCCAGCAGGTAGTTCAAGAGGAACATAAGATTTGGGATGATACCGAGCGGTTTGGGGCGAATGGAATTCTGGTATCCAAGCGGTCCAGACAAGGGGGGGTCGGGGGGAAATTCGCGATTGTCAACGAAGGACAAGGATTGAATGTCGAGGCTCGTCGCGATGTATACGGTCACAAACAAGAACATGGCCGCGGTGTAGGATACGAGTCCCCACCTGATGCCTTCCCTCCTGGGATTAACGGGGTTAAGTAGACCGGTCATACATTGGAAGAATAACACGACGAGGGTCCCTAGAATAGGCCGAGCAAACGGAATGAGCAAGGGTCGGCGGGGGTGTTTCGCACGGACCGTAGAGAATCGCCCCGATGAGGGTTCCGGCGAAATAGGCCTTCTCCGCGTGGTACAAATAGAATGGGATCTTCGGAGCGTTAGGATTGTCGGACCAAAGCTCTCCTTGAAAGCCGGACATTGGTGGGGGGGCAGGAGGGATTCCTGCGGAAGGCGGGGCCGAACTCGACGGTGGCGGTGATGCAGGGTAGAAAACCTGTGCGGGCTGACGTTCAACGGAGCATGGTCGCCAGCGAAGTGCAGGGTCTGGGGTTAGGCGCTGGTGATGCTCGACCGGATTTACGCAATCGAGCTGATGGGAGTCGCGCAGATCTTCTTCCATCCTGGGCGATTATCGGGTGGATTCTTTGGGACAACCGAAGGACAGGAGGGCATAGACAACGAAAAGGACAGGAACTACGATAAGCAGGACTTGGTCATATCTCTCCCTCCTCTGGCGTGTCCTCTCTCCCCGGTCCATCATCTCTCGGCGGCTCGCCATCAGGGACATGAGTGTGTTTATACCTCACCCTCTACGAGTCGTAAGCACTTCAGCAACGGAGGGAAACATGGGAAAGGAAAGGGTTATTTCACCTTCTCGCTCCTTTCATCGCGCTCCTCAGTTGGAGGCCGCTCCCTCTTGCTCCCACCCTCCTCCTTACGGTCGTCATCCCAATGCTTGCTGTACCTCCTCCTATCATCCCTGTCGTAATCCTTGTAATGCTTCGACGACCGGTGACTGTATTCCCGTTCCCTGTGGTCCCTCGAGGACCTATGACCGTCGTCATGATCATCTCGTCGATGATACTTCCCACCTCGGCTGTCATGGTCCCGGTCCCTGTCCCGTTCACGGTCACGATCCCGATCCCGGTCTCTTTCCCTATCCTTGTCGCGGTAGTCACGGCTACGGTCTCGGTCTCTGTCTCGCTCGCGGTCCCCCCTATCCTTGCCGTCCTTACTGTCTTTGTCTCTGTCCTCTCTATCCTTCGTGGGTTCCTTACGCTTACGGCTAGTGGCAGACCCGCCGTCCTCGGAAGCTTCCTTCTCGCGAAGCCGTTCCTTTTGCCGTTTGACGAACTTGGAGAAGGCGGCCCGGCGAGCCTCTTCGTCTTCGAGCGCCTTGAATTCGCTCAGATGTTCAAAGAGTGGTACGGCCTAAGCGACGGTTAGACGGGTTCACGCCTGTGAGGTGTCAAAGATGGGCTCTCACCTCCTCGTAGGATATGTTGACATCCAGAGGTTCCGGTAATTTTTTCAAGGCATACCTCAGATCATCTTGGAGGTGTCTGAGCTTCCGTTCGCCCCTTCGCTTCTCGTCCGCAGCTTGCTTCGACACTTTTTCGTGCAACTGTCCGGGAGACCGCTCAGAACCGCCACAAGGGAGGGGGGAGGAAATGGGAAGAACGCACAGCGCGGAATACATCTGACAATTCCCCATCGGTTAACGCTCTAACTTGTTCGTCTTCATCGGCCTTGGCGACATCCAAGAATTCCTTCGCCGTTGTTTCGATCCCAACCTTGAACGGAATGGGGCCACCGTCGACATCCATGTCATCACTGGGCTTGTGCTTTTCGTTGTATCGCTTTATGGCGCCTTCCGCAATTTCAATCTTGCCCTCCAGTTTCTGGTCCATGCCATCGACAATATCCCAGAAGAGCTCTAGGGGACCGGAACCGGGGCTCCCAAGAATGTTGGTGTAGCGCTCATCATTTTTGAACGACGGATAAACCGTCTTCCACTTTGTCCCAGGTTTGATTTTACCCCGATCAACGAGTTCTTGCAAGAGAGCCTAAAAACCCATCACCATGGGTGGGAATCGCGGAATGCGATCTTAAGGCCAAGCGTACCTTGAACCCCTCTCTCGTCTTCCTCTCCTTCCTGTTCTTTTCCACCTGTGCCCTCCTCGTCTGTTCCTCGAACTCCCTCTCACGCACTCGACTGTAGTCCTCGAATGCGAGGAGGATATCCAGAGTAGGGAGCCTCTGTATCTCCGGGTCTGCCTTCCACGCTTCCGACTCGAGTACCATCGAGTGCGCGGTCCGCCATTTTGTCAACACGTCGACTTGGAGTTCCTTGAACAGATTTACAAGCTTCCCGATGCTTCTGGAACGTGATGCTCGACTCTCTTGCTACGAAACGGGGCGCAAAGAAGTAGGTGAGCCGCGCGTGGTCGGATGATCTCATTGAAGGACAAACCATTTCCCGCTGTTTCACTTCGGAGACATGCTCATCAAATATCAACCTCCTCTCGGACTCGATCTTAGCCTGCTGCCAGATGGGGTGTTGGGCGAAGAGTTTATCGGCGGTGGAGAACGTCGTGTAGTGATGAACATTCGGGTTTCCTTTCAGCAGATTCCGAAGGGAAGGTCGGAGCTTCGCCAGCCTGGTTTCTCTTTCTTCTTGCTCTTTGGCCTTCAAGCCGTCAGTGTACTACGGAGATCCACACCACCGTCAGTAAATACACCAAACCGGAGGAGTGCGCAGTTCGGGGTGGTCACCTTCTGCCACGCAGCCTTTTTCTCCGCCAACGTATTCAACGCCTTGTATAGTGGATCCGTAATGATTGTGCGCATTGTCTGATCCCATGTCCAGCTTGCATCGACACCCGCTTTCCTAAGCAAATGAGAAAATGCCTTCTCACCCTCTTCCACAGTCGCGAATCCGTTATGCGGTATGACGGGATCATCAGGCAGGTTGGGTCTGGCGGGGAGAGACGAGATCGGGAGCGATCCTGGGGCGGTTAAGGCTGAAGGGGTCAACTCTGTTGGTGTGGACTGTGAAGGGGTTGTTATTGCTAGAGCGTTTTGAGGTTGACCAGTTGCACCTGAGCCTTCCGTGATGGCCAGTGGCTGACCAGGTTGCCTAAGAACGTACGACAGGATGAGGGGTGCCAAAGCATAAACGGTAGCGAGGGCAAACGCACGAGATCGTAGCACCTGCGCCATCTCTCTCGACCTTCTCTAGCAACATCAGAAGTTCGTCTGGCATATCCCATTTTGACACTTTCGTCTCGACCTGGGGAAAAAGCTGAGCATGACGCGTTGAAGGGACGAGGGGTTGCACGCGTACATGATAGAAGTACTTCTTTCCGCCAGAGACATATTCCCTCCATGAAGTCTGTGCCAGGGCACGCTACAGATAGTTGTTCAGCGCTCGGTGTTTGTTGGGACTTCTCTTTCTTCTGCGAACGCACCTCAAACGGGGTTTTAAGTTCTACGTCGGGCACAAAAGGGAGTCAGGAGATCGCAAGGTAGATGCGCGGAACGGTGACGGACCTTCAGGTTTCTCCCAAACGCTCTCCTTCGTCGTTGGGTTATACCAATACGTGCGACCTTCGGGGTTCCTGTGCTCCGTCTGGTCGAAGGTTAGCCAAACGGTGCGTAGTGTAGTGTGAAGGATGTACCCAGTTCATGATCGTGTCCGACCTGGGTGGTGGCTGAGAGAAAATGGGTCCGGCAAGTTCCACACATTGGTCATTCTTGATCTCACAACTAAAGCGCAAGGACGCCTCTCCGAGGGTGACAGAGAAAATGCAGAAAACAACAAAGGCGGACGACAAAAGAAAAGATTCTTCGTTATAGTTTCAAGCCGAGGCTGGGGATTGTTAGGAGCGCCCGCTCCCCGTTCTCCATTGGCATAGACGGCTTGGTGTTCCTCCCCGCTTCGCCGTTCTCGTCTTTTCCGCCCTACTTAGTGGGTGATGGTACCGGAGACAGGAACAGCCCCGCAAGCGAGCGTTTTCGATCTCTGCCATGATCGCGCCAGACGTTCACCAGACATCTGTACCCCTCCCCGTTAGAAGAGAACATCGGGGGAAGAATGCCAACCGGTAGTAATGTCGAAGGGTGCGCATCGATGCCGTTGTCTTGTTCGCTTTCCGTTGATACCCCAGTTCCTCGGAGAGCAGGTGCTTGGGGCTGTCATCGCAAGACAACAGGCTGTGCAACGGGCAACGGTCAATGATCAAGGGTGCAAACTGATGGTGGGTGTTCACCCTTCCATCCGAGTAAACGAAATAACTTCGATGCCCGGCGGAATCCAGGTCGGGACATATTCTGTCTCCGGTGACGACCGCCTGACGCGAACCCCCGATAGCTGAAGCGGCTATCCTCAACGGTGTCCCCTGTGCGCGGGGTGCTGGGTGTCGGCATGGCAACCGCAGGGGTTGCCTCAAGGGAGACCGCAGAGTCATTTTGGACGAGATCGAACTCTGGACACGGGACTTTGACAAGCCCCCAGTTTATTGGCTGAACGGGTTGGCAGGGACGGGGAAGCCCACCATCGCGCAGGCGGTCGCGGAGAGGATTTTCCCAAACGGACAGCTTGGGGCCTCCTTCTTCTGCTCCTGAGACTTCGAGGACCGGAGCAATCTCCACCTCATCTTCCCCACCTTGGCCATCCAACTTGCACGGAGGTACACCGAATTTCGGTCGATCCAGCAATCGTTCACGAATCCCTTTATGAACAAGTTGATTGTCGGGCCCCTCATCAAATCTGCAGTTTCCAGTGATCATTATCGACGCTTTAGACGAATGCAAGGACGAGGAGCCCGCCTTGGCGATCCTGTCTGTCCTCGGACAGTTCGTATCGCAGATCCAGAAAGTCAAATTCTTCGTTACGGTCGTTCAGAACCGCGGATTCGAGAAGGGTTCCGTCTCCCGCTGTTGGCCGAAGCAACGGATGTGTTTGTCCTTCACGAGCGGCAGGACCGTTTGTGTACACCATGGCAACTGCCAAATTCATCGAAGCAGAACAGTAACCCTAGAAAGCGGTTGGATCTCCTTCTGCAGTCACCCGATAGCACCCACGAAGGGAGGGCTGGGTTCAAGTCGAATACAACGCTGGATTCGCTCTACATGTCGACTCTTCAGGAGGCTTTCAACGACGACGACGCAGAGGACGACCCAAATATCCGCTCGGTACTCCGCGTCGTGATCCTCGTCGCGAATCCCCTTTCTCCGTCCGCAATGCTATTCTCTTACTAATCTGTTGCACATGCGTATTTCTTCGCGATCTTTACTAGTACCTACATCCATGTCAACAGATCGTGCTATTCTGGGCTTTATGCATACACATCATGGGGAGCTGTTCTGATTGCTTGGGCCCGCATTTTTCAAAGTCGGAAGCCAGTCGCCGACTCCCTGAAAATGGTGGAGACTTCTCCTCACACAGCACGCGATCCAGCCGAGTAGTTCCCCGCTGGCCCTTACCTCCTGCGGCTGCCCCGAACCCGCGGCACGAGTGGGCGAGGAAGGCCAAAATTCGCACGCTTGCCTCGCCTCAGAGACCTGAGATTCAGCCAGGTATCCAAGAAGAGCGCGATACATATTACAAGGGTAAAGGTCAATTCTATCAGGTTATACCACA
>Ga0307516_10003902_pt1 | contig 18810 bp, 30 predicted proteins | sample 19_EM_MG_FD_203310 | JGI IMG/M metagenome (GOLD analysis project Ga0307516, IMG submission 203310) | Populus trichocarpa ectomycorrhiza microbial communities from riparian zone in the Pacific Northwest, United States - 19_EM | ecosystem: Host-associated > Plants > Roots > Unclassified | place... | reverse complement strand
TTCACTTTGGAAGAGGAAGAACAGACTACTCTTCTATCAACTCATGATCATCCTATCTCTGGTCTGCAACTCCTTGTCGCTGCTGTTGACCAGGTCACCGAGGACACTCATCCTACTCCATCCCCTGTGAACAAAGAGTTGACTCACCCGAGCCTCGATGCATCCTTTTTTCGACTGACAGATGAGTGGTGGAGCATATGCTTGTCCTGCTGGAATCGCCACCCGGCTGACCGTACTCTGATATCAAATGTTGTTGAGAATATGAGAGCTCTACAGGTGTGCAGTTGTCACGAAGTCTCTAATCCAGATATTTCTGACCACTGTATTATTCATCCTCAGACTGAATCCAAGGTTGTCGCTTACTCGCCTCCGTGTGGTGTGTCTTCTCATTACTCTCCATTATCAAGGTTGTCGCCGGCCAGCTGCAGAGTACCTTGGATCTGCGATTTACTTCCCTCGACCTCGGGGATCGTGTTTCTCGAGACGAATCGAAAATCGTTGGATTCGGTACTTACGGTATCGTATACGAGGGAACTCTGGACCCAAGACAAACCAAGGTAGCAGTGAAGGTCGTCCGTTATGGTGATAAAAGTGTTCTTCCTGTGCTCGAGGTCAGTAGTTTCAATGTCTACTCTCACCCCTGTGATGTCTCATGACAGGTATCAGAGATTACTCCGAGAAGTTCATGTCTGGTCCCAGCTTGAACACAAAAATATTGTCAAACTACTTGGAGTGACGACTGCTTTCGATCATACAATATCTGTAGTGTCTCCATTGATGTCCAGGGGGGATGCGTTTAATTACGTGCAAGACCCGAAAGTCGATCCTCGTCCGTTGGTATGTGGCACGAGTGTCTCGTATCTGTTGCCCTTCTCATTCTATCTTTTAGATCCTGGGAATAGCAAACGGACTGCATTACCTCCACACGTATAAAGGAGGCTCTATTATTCATGGAGACATCAAAGGCGTGGGTGTCATTGTCTTTGAGCCAGACGTTTGATTCGACAAACCCTCATGACAGCGCAACGTTTTGGTATCTAATGAAGGACATGCGCTTCTTAGCGACTTTGGTTCATCCCATTTCGCTGCAGCATCACTCAATCTAGCTGTCGAACAGCGCCCAGGAGGCACCTTGAATTGGATGGCCCCTGAATACTTAGAGGCGGAAGAGTTCAAGGTGACTACCGCAGGCGACGTCTGGGCTTTCGGAATGACGGCATTGGTAACCCATTTAACCGCTCTTCCATTCACGGCACTCAATTCTATCTCTGCAGGAGTTGTTTACAAGGAAGCGTCCATTTGATCATCTGAAGAACGATGGTGCGATAATACATCACATTTTACTCGAAGAGCATGAACGTCCCAAGCCCGATGCTTCGTGTTCTCGCCTGACGGATGGGTGGTGGAATATGTGTCTGTTATGCTGGAATCGCAATCCGTCTCAACGTCCTCCGATGTTAAACGTTGTCAGGAATATCCGCCCTCTGCGGGATAAGATATCTACTCCCGGACATCTCCCTCAGCCCAGGCTCAAGCTCATCCCCCTTCCACTTTCTCGCAAGGTGTCGACGGACGACAAAATCAGCTTCGACCCATCGGACCCCAGGAAAATACTCCAAGAAATTGCCAAACGTGCATCCCGGTATAGCATCAATCTCGATGGATTAGTGTCTCAAGACCATCTCAGTTGCTTTCGGGGAGGATGTGCTTACGTTTCCTCGGGAATTTTGCAACTAAGTGATGAAGTAGTGATCAGAGGCACCGCCAGCAGTGGCCTGATCCGTGATGGCAAGACTATGAAGGTAAGCCTCCTGCTCAATCATAACTTTGCCATACTATAGTACCTGATGGGGCGTGAGTCAAGGTGGCTATAAAGACTCCTCGTGGTTTTCCAGGGGATGTTGCCACCAACAAGGTGCGTACAATCAGCGTGCTTCAACCTGCTCTGATCCTTGGATAGAAATTCCTGAAAGAAGTGCATGCCTGGTCCAAGCTCACTCATGGAAATGTCCTTCCTCTCATTGGGATCACTACACAATTTGCACTGGCCGTATCGATTGTTTCTCCGTGGATGGAGAAAGGGAATGCGCGTGATTTTGTGCGGGATAAGTCTGTGGATCCTCGCCCTTTGGTGTGTCAGCAGCTATTTAAACGAGCACTATCTGATTGATGTGTAGATCCAAGGGATCGCAAGTGGGCTATGCTACCTGCATAATCTCGTTCCTGGCCCACTATATCATGGAGATGTGAAGGGTGTAAGTCTGTTCGTCTGTAAAACGTGGTTCTGTTTAACAAGCTTGTTCTAGCTCAACGTGTTGATATCTGAAGACGGCCGAGCCCTTCTTACTGACTTTGGTGGATCATTCCTGACTAATTCTTCATTCAGTATGTCTACCCCGGAATTTTTCGGAGGTTCGTTGCCATGGATGGCACCAGAAGTGCTGGAAGGTAGCGAGGTAACGGCCGCACGGGATGTGTGGGCGTTTGCAATGACGGCTTTGGTAACATTTCTCCCCATTTGCGTTCGTACGCTCGTAGCTGAATTTCTGCAGGAGCTATTTACGCGTAAAGATCCCTTTTACCCAGCCAGCAGCACCATTTCCATCATGAGCAGGATCTTGAAAAGTCCGCCAGATCGCCCGAGCGCCGAAAATACATGTTTTCGTTTGACGGATGAATGGTGGGGTATATGTTCCGAATGCTGGCACCACGATCCCTCCTTGCGTCCTACTATGTCACAAGTAACTGAGAAGATCGAACAGATAGTACGTTCTTCTCGTCACACGGTTACCCATCACTGATCGATGTCATTTTTTCGGACCTCCGCTTCAGGTAGTGCAATGGACCCCAGTGGTCTAGCAAACCTTACTCATTACCACAGCCATGTGTATGACCATTGAAAACTAATTTTCATGCGAGGGGACTCGGTTCGAAGCTTGGTTTGAATTGCAGAGGCGCTAAATACTGTGCAAGTTGTAATTAATTACATACCGGCAAATGATACGGTATCCAATGTATTGACGTAGTGGCTGCGAGTTACCTGTATATGGCAGTACTGCTGTGCCGCAGAGTCTGGAGTCTGGATGTGGAAATGTTAGGCAGCAGATCTTAAACGGTGGTGGCGTTTGCTTAGTATGCTGGCATCCTGTGATGTATCCGCACTCCCACATCGGTCATCCGGGAAGGCTAGACCCGTTTCAGAATTTCCAGGCAGAATCCTTCCCGGTAAACGATGGACTGGGAGTCATTATCTGACTGCTGCGCCTATGGATACACTCACATTGTGATTCTGTACGGCATTGAGTGTAGTACATAATACCCACTGCAGTCGCTGGCTGGGTATCACGTTAAGCTGTTTAACTGGATGCTCACCAGTACCTTTGTGTGCTCTCAAGTTCGTGCCAAGAGCGCAGCAAGACAAAAGTCGTGGGAATGCTTGGGTGCCCGTGATCGGGGCAAAATTTGTCGCCCAGCCAATGACGAGTCTCCGCAGTCCATTCTCTTGCTTGACCACGGCTGGCCGAACAGCCTTGTCAAGTGTCCACCTTGCAGTGCGAGGCTTTTCTCCCGCAGTTGTCTTTGTTTTTATTATCTTCCAGTCTGACCACCAACCACCACCACCCTCGGATTTGCCCTCTCGTTCGTCGCCCTCGCAATGCTATCAGGCTGGTTGTTGGCACTCGCTAGTGCTACGTTGCTTTCGTCGCCGCACGGCTGTATCGCCGTGCCCAGCCCAGGTCCTGTCGCTGCTGGCCAGCCAGGACTGACCATTCCACTCACACGCAGAGCGCCACCCGTGCGCACGGTCGACGACTGGGCAGCATGGGCACAGAACGAACGGGATTTCCTCAATGTGAAGTATGGCGGTGGATCTCCACAAAAGCGGAGCGAGGGTATAAACTTGTGAGCCCATCTTGTGCTGCGGCATACGACATGCTCAACGTCCCACAGATTAACTAACCAGAATGCCGACTCGAGGTGAGCTCAGACTGGTTGCTGAGTATCCCGTCTCTCCCGGCCTGAATCATCGTACCCTCTTTAGCTTTTATGGCTCGTTAGCCATCGGGACGCCGCCTGTGGCCTTTGATGTCATCCTCGACACCGGCTCAGCGTAAGTCCCCCACTAACGCCCACCGGTGCATATTCATATCGCCCCCCACAGTGATCTCTGGGTGGCCGACACAAGCTGTACATCCGGCTGCTCCAAAATCGCCCTCCTCGAAGCCGCCTCATCAACAACGCTCAAGAACCTCTCCCAGCCATTCGACATCCAATACGGCAGCGGCGAAGCAGCCGGGTACCTCGTGCAGGACATCGTGCAGATGGCGGGTTTCTCGGTCAGCAACCAGGTGTTTGCTGCGGTGAACCAGGTGACGTCGGGTCTGCTGACGAGCCCGGTGTCTGGGCTGCTGGGCCTGGCTTGGCAGACGATTGCTGCGTCTGGTGCTGTGCCGTTTTGGGAGACGTTGGCGAGTGGTGGGGCGTGGACGGATCCGGTGATGTCGTTCCAGCTGACTCGGTGCGTTGCATATTTTGTACGTTAGGTGTGGCGTGTCGCACTGTGGCTGACGGGTCGTCGTTGCTCTTGGAAAGGTTCATCAATGACTCGAATGTCAAGGATAACGAACCAGGAGGAACGTTTACGATGGGTGCGTTTCTCATTACCTGGGCCGCCCTGTGGTGTGGTTGGCTGACGCGCGCGCCACAGGGTTCGTCAACAGCAGTTTGTACACTGGCCAGATCGATTACCAGGACATTTCCGGAACGCCAAGTTTCTGGCTGCTCGCGATGTCAGGTACGTGCCTTATTTCTTGATTTTGGAGCCATCGTGACGTCATTGTTTTGTTTTGTTTTTGTTCTGGCAGCTATGACGGTACAGGGCAAAAGCATCACTCTTCCTTCGGGATCGTCTGCGTACGCTGCGATCGATACTGGAACGACGTTGGTGGGCGGACCTTCGAGCGCTATACAGAACATCTTTGCGCAGATACCTGGATCTGCACCTGGAACGGGTAGTTGGGATGGGTACTACACCTATCGTGGGTATTTCCGTCGCCCAGATGCAAAGTGTGCTAAGCAAACACGTTGCAACAGCATGTGATACAGCAGTCAACGTTGCCATCTCCTTTGGAGGTCCCAGCTGGTCCGTCAGCCCTGCAGACTTCCAGCTGGTGCAGCTGTCGTCATCGCAATGTGTTGGAGCGTTCTTTGTGCTTACTGCGACTTCGGGCGGGAACGGGCCGAGTTGGGTGGTCGGAGACACTTTCTTGGTGCGTGTCGTGTTCTGCTGTTGGATCTGTTGTGCTGATGCGGTAGTGGCTGCAGAAAAACGTGTACTCTGTATTCAGGTATAGCCCACCTTCAGTTGGCTTTGCTCAGCTGTCCGAGACGGCACTTGCGATGAACGGTGTCAACGGGAACCCGCCTTCTGCCACGATCGGATCTGTCTCTGCGAGTGCGACTGCGGGTGTCGGTAGCAACGGTGCTAGCGGTCGATGGCACATTCCTCGTCGGGTGGTGAGTGCTATTGCGGCTGTGGTCGGTGCGGTGCTGCTCTAGTCAGCCGCTGGGAATTGGCCCATGGTAATATTTAATATTTTTTCGGAAATTTGGGACACATCTACTTTCATGTATCATCTATACCGCCTCTTGTATGCTTCATTTACGAACATTCTTAATACACTTATGTATCACCTGACAACTCTGGTGATTTTATTTGCCGCAGACACAATGACAAGGAAATGAAATAAGGAATAGTTTAGATAGAGTACAATACACTAATACAGCCCAGGATATCGACACATCGAAAGTAGTCATCTAAGAACGCTCGCCACGCAGCCTCCGTGCGAGGGCAAGGTCCTTGGGTTGGATGGTCACGCGCTTGGCATGGATAGCTGCCAAGTTGGTGTCTTCAAACAGCGAGACGAGGTATGCCTCAGAGGCCTCCTGGAGGGCCATCACGGCAGATGATTGGAAGCGCAGGTCAGTCTGTGGATGACGACGATCAGCTGAGGCCCCCGAGCCCAATTGGAAGTGGGTCGCTGACCTTGAAGTCCTGTGCGATTTCACGGACAAGACGTTGGAAGGGGAGCTTGCGGATGAGGAGTTCCGTCGATTTCTGGTAGCGACGGATCTCACGAAGGGCGACTGTACCGGGGCGGAAACGATGGGGCTTCTTCACACCACCTGCGGGCTATCGTCGCATTGGCGGGTCAGTGTCATGATCGTACGAAAGAAGAAGTTGAAGACATACGGCGTGAACTGTTTTCTTGGCGCCGGCGGATTTGGCGGCGAGTTGTTTACGGGGGGCCTTGCCTATGCGTGTGTCAGGTGCTGTCTGCGGGATAAACTCCTGGGGGACAACACACCACCGGTGGTCTTGCGGGCAGTCTGCTTGGTGCGGGCCATGTGTGGTTGTGTCGATGGGTTGAGGGGGACATGGTCGAGGGTGGGCAGGATCGTATTTATGTCGAGACAGCGCGTCGATGGTCGCGTAGTCACGTGGGCCTAATCAACAAAGAAATTCAGCACAGCCACGCGTCCGAGGGCTGGCCTTATAAGGACAAGGGTCGCCACGTGAAACGCACGTCTTATCACAACCTCCATCTCAAACAACCAACATGTCTGGCCGTGGCAAGGGTGGAAAGGTGGGCGGGTCGTTGTCGGAGGCGAGGACGTACTCACCAACTACCCCACAGGGTCTCGGAAAGGGCGGTGCAAAGCGTCATCGCAAGATTCTTCGTGACAACATCCAAGGTCCGCACTCATCAAGTAGATAGGCTGGCTGGGTGCTCACTTCACCAGGTATCACCAAGCCTGCTATCCGTCGTCTTGCACGCCGTGGAGGTGTCAAGCGTATCTCTGGACTCATCTACGAAGAGACCCGCGGTGTCCTCAAGATCTTCCTTGAAAACGTGCGTATTTCACAGCAGTCACCCTTGGTCCGTGCGCTGATGGTTTGGTGGTTCAGGTCATTCGCGACTCCGTCACATACACGGAGCATGCTAAGCGCAAGACGGTGACTGCGCTCGATGTTGTGTATGCTCTCAAGCGTTCGGGGCGCACGCTGTATGGTTTCGGCGCATAAAAATACTTCATAGACGCTTTTTCTGGATTGCTTGGGCCGTGTATCTTTGTATCCTTGTAGTGTACTGTAATTTATACATTTTGCTTCTGGATGGCTGTACGTCCCTTACATGGGGTTGTGGGATATACGCTTTAGTTCGACGGGGAGGACATGAGGTAGCATCGACAAGGTCGGCGAGCCCTCCGCTTCGAACTTCCTGGCTCATCGTGGTTGGGCATGCATCCCGCATGTTTCACACTGTCCTTATCACTGACCTTTGCGCCTCCAGCATTTTGCTCCCCATGCCCCCCTCCAGTACTCGTAAGTCAGCATCATGAACTCGAGGTCGAGGATAAACGCGTCAGTCGCAAACGCATAGAGTACTTTGTAGAACAGAAAAAAGCCTCTCTCGCGAACCTGCGAGCCTATCTCGACGACTATGGCATAACAGCTGTGCCCGGATATGCTCGCGGGACCTGCGAACACTCCCAGGAACAGCTGTAATGTCAACGCTCGGAGGTGACTCTTATGTGTGGCGCAGTTGCTTGCTTATATTTGAAAATTTAGCCCTACTCCTTGTTTTTGCTTCCTACCAGCTCTTGTTTGTTGGGTTCGATGCACCGCAGAAAGTAAGCAAACCGTGAGGGCCCCTCGACTCTGACAAAGTTTACCGTTGAAACGCGGTTCTCTCCACCGAGACTTGAGAGTCAAGGAATGTGTTTCCGACGTGGCCGCCAAGCGTGTGATGAGCCAGGATTTCGTGGAGTGCTATTCTGAAGTGCTTCAGCTTAGAAAAGAGAGTTGAGTCACGAGTGCACACGTCGCACACCGACTCTCTGTCCATCCACCATGGTCGTCATGTACGGTATCCGTATCGCCCGCCTTCGATGACACCGGTTTTTGTGCGTAAACTACTCATCTCGCTACGGGACGGGTGGGGACGGGTAGAGGATCAACTGTGCGAAGGATACGTTTATATCACCTGATGCGGAGGAGCGCGCTCGGTGAATTGCGGTGTTGCTAGTCGACACACGACTTGGGGACTTAGAATCTACTGCCGAGTCTGTTGGCAAGATGTCGAGACTCACCTTATAAACTACAGTCGTTGCCAAGTGACTTGGGGTCAAGTCAACTGGCATGGTATTTGCAGTACCACAAATATTCCTGTGTTATGAGAGCCCCTCCCACGATCTTCATTGGCGAGCCCTAATGAGCCTAGTGCTGTTAGAAATTGACGCATACCCAAGGTACATTGCGCACCTCAAGACTGGTGGAAGACATTCGAAATCATGGCCACCATCCCTTCAAAGGTGAGTGACCAGGAACAACGTCGATAGTGTTCTCGTTGACAGGTGCAAGATACCTACCTGACAAAGGCTCTTAGCAGAATGAAGAACTCACCCCAGTGCAATTGTTACAGGTGGCCTGGCCTCCCAAAGCCGCCAACGACGGCCAGCCGTCCTGGTATGATAAAAGGAACGCGCTTTCGCCGGCGAACCTTCGCTACTATTATGTAACTTCAAGCTGTGTTCTTCGGTTCTCTTCGAGTTCGCACATACGCCTGGAACAATAATGCGACGATCTCAGGACGCGCACGAAGACACTCCCCTCCTAGCAGGCTGCGATGACGCCCCGCAAGAAAGCGAGTCAAAACCACGACCAACTCCCCTCCCCTGGCGCCAGTTGTCCATCGTGCTATTGCTACAACTGGTAGAACCTTTAACAGCACAGGTCATAGTACCCTTCCTCCCCCAGGTGCGTTGGCCAACATACATACGGTCCATGGATCAATCGATTGAATTCAGTATTCCAGATGATACTCGACATTGGCATTACCCATGGCGACGAATCCCAGGTAGGATACTATGTTGGCCTCGTGGTCAGTCCCAAGTCTTACACTCCCACCGACAATTGAATCTAAGCTTCCCCACAGCATACTTCATTCTATCTTGCCCAAGCCTGTACAGTGTTCTACTGGAGCCATGTGTCAGACCAAATCGGACGCAAACCAGTCGTCCTCATCGGATTGGCCAGCTTGTCGGTGTCCATGTATTGCTTTGGCGTATCGCGGACGTTTTTGGGGATGATATTGAGGTAATCCCGTGCACGGCTACTGATGAGAAGTGTGTACCAGACTAACGGGGGGCAATGTGCCACAGTCGCTGTCTCAGAGGTGCTCTCAATGGGAATAGCGGACTCATCAAAAGCATGGTGGCGGAAATTTCGGACTCGACGAATATCGCTCGTACATTCAGCTTTATCCCTATCACGTGGTTCCTTGGGGCTAGTATTGGGTTCGTGTATAGTCTGCTGGGCAGATATCCAGTGTTTGTCTGACGTTGCGAAGGCCACTTATTGGTGGGTTGTTAGAGCGGCCTGCGGAGAAATTCCCTGCGACATTTGGGAACTTCACCTTTCTCAAGGAATACCCCTACTTCCTTCCGTGTTTCATATCCGCCGCTATCGCAGCCGTTTGCTGGCTCGTCTTTGCGCTATTCTTTAAAGAGGTTAGTCTCGTCTGCATCGAGTTGAAGCATGGCTAACATCCTTTTTCAGACGACTAACCCACAGATGTCACCCAAGGAATATTTGCTTGGTCGTGGACGCAGGTCTCAATCAGGTTCACCTGCGGCAACTGAAAATGGCGTCGTTATTGATGATCGCGAAACCCCACTATCTTTCCGTGAGCTCCTCATCGCACCTGTACTAGTGGCTACCGGCAGCTATGCATCATTCACCATTCTTGACATTTCTTTCCGCACTGTGCTGCCAGTCTACCTTGCGACTCCACTGAAAATGGGAGGACTGGGTCTTGATCCTCCCGCCATTGGAACCATCCTGGCAACAATGGAGGTGGCTGGCGGTGTCCTACAGCTCCTGTTCTTCCCTCCATTGCATCATCGCCTGGGCGGAAAAACCATCTTTCTCACCACAATATCATTGTTTTTCCCAATCGCTGCTCTTTTCCCTATTACGAATTGTGTGGCCCAAGAACACGGATTGAGCAATGTTGTGTGGTTCCTGGTTGGTCTTCAGATATTTTTGTTCGCCTGCGCAAGCCTCGCCATTAGTAAGCCCCATCCCTAACCAATTCCTGGCCCTGGGCTCGAGTCGTTCAAGTGATGCTGACCACACTTGTTTTTCAGGCGTCACTTTTATCTATATCAATGCTGCTGCGCCGAACCGCGCTTCCGTCGGAGCCACGATTGGCCTCTCACAATTGCTAGTGTCTATCATGTCTGCGGTTGGCCCATCGGCCATCAATTCGGCTTTTGCATTGGGTATCCAAAAGCATGTCATGGGAGGTTATTTTGCCTATTGGGTGATGGCAGGGATGGCGGCCATTGCTTTGGCCAATGGAGTTGCTCTTCCGAAAGTAGCCTCGGTTCGATGATGGGGGCTGTTGCCGTACATGAGGTTTGGTGGTTGGCTTGCAAAAATGTCTTGACTGCCTTGCAGGTTCAAGGAGGTTGAGTGGTGTCCGGTATCACAATCACATTAGTATGTACACTGTCTATTAGATGTTTCACCATCCCTACTTTCGGTTCTCAAATGACCTGAATGCAAGTGCTGATATAGAAATCTACCCCTAATATCTGAACAGTTCGCGTCACCAAGTCATCTACTGAAGAAGTTACAACACGTCTGAACCACTGAGCCAACATGCTAGATAGCGGTCAGCCCAACTTGCAAAGTGTAACATTGACGAACTTTGATAGCATCCGCAACGTCCAAGGACTATAATGGAAGGTTTTCACTGCCACCTTGATCCCCCCTTTCCTGGTATAAACAGATTTAATGGAGCTGTGCCATCTAGTTCAAGTGGCTAGATGATGTGGTCTATGCCACCTGGTGGTAGTTGTTTGGCGAAGACTTCTGGAGTATCACGCATGCTGTTACCGTGTGAGGACTATTGCGAACATCAGATTAAATGCACATCGAATGAGGATACAGACCTAAGAAAGATGGGAATGAGTAAAGACTGTGGACGTATTCTACAGAAAAATGACGGGTAAGAAGTCACTCGGAGTGGGGAATTCATAACGATGATGTATGTGCCTGCAGATTTTTGATCTCCTCGACACCATTAGTACATAACATCGGAGGGGTGCTGCGATGGATCACAAATCACGAGTCCAGCATGACAAGCAGTTCATCTATCAAGCGGAAGCAGGTATCCTCGAGGCGACTATATGGGCGCTTCCTGATAAATAATTCGATAACATCTGGAGAATATTTAATTGACGGACCGTGTATCGCCTGCAGTCGTCAGGTATTCAGCCGGCATCCAATCCGGTGTTCCTCCGGGGTGCTGTTACTGTCAGATGAAACGAAGCATTGGTAAGGTTGGAAACCAAAATCAGTAAGGAGTGCTGCCATCAGAGAACAAAATGTCCAACTGTTGTTAAGTTTGTCCAATCATCTGCCGGAGCAGAAACAAGTACACTTACGCCTTTGATGTCTCCATGTATAATAGAACCCTACTCCAACGCGTGGAGATAATGCAGTGCGTTTGCAACAAGATGTCCCCGATACGTGCAACAAATGCGAGACCGTCATGCAGCATGCCGATCGGAACCGGTATTTTTCACCTAATCAAACGCGATCCCTTTGGACATGATATCAGTGGAGACACTATGGATATCGAATGATCGAAACCAGTTGTGATCCCAAATAATACGATCATGTGTTCGTAGACCAGATAGAGACTTCTCTGAGTACTCACTGTTACGCAGTCATGAAACGGCTGTATATGTTACGGGATGAATGAGTGAAGTGTTTGTAAGGCTTCAGGGTTACCGCGAGTCTGTAGTCCCCACTTGGGCGTTGGAGTTGGTTGCAGTGCCACTCGGCTGTCCAACATGCGATAAGGTGTCGTCCGGACTAGGATTTCTCGTAGGAGAGGGATATCTATGTACTGTCGCTGCTTTGCTAGGGCGTCCGCTCGTTCGTTTCCAATGATATCGAGTAAATGTTACTACGTATGTCCAGGCGCCCATGCAATTTCGATGTTCGAGGATTCAAGGAAGGAGATGATGGGAGAGCAGGTGTGGAGGTTGGTTTCCTGGGATCATCCCAGTATGTACGACATCGAATGCGGTCTGAATGGCAGCCTGATCAACAGTGATTGTCGGCGAAAGTCACGGTGTGGCATTGTGCTCCATCGCAAAATCGACGACTTCAATGCAGCGTTGATGGAAGCTGGGTCGTAGATCTCCATATGGTGTGGCCCCAAGGGTTTGGAGTTGTGGAAGATTTCTTGACATTGTTCATTATTGTTCTACCACTGAAGCATACATTCCTATTGTTGGCGGTGACATATCACCTTGTGTATACAAGGTCACTACAGCCCTAAAAGCGAGGCTTTTTTTGTAATCCCGCGAATATGTCTTTTTTTTTCGTTCGCCGTTCGTACTTAGATCTCCGTCGTTCTCGTCCCTATAGGTTATGTGAAATGTTTCATAATGCTCCGTTTTGTCCATGATTTGGTCTATCCTCAGCGCATGGCTTCGTCCTCGCCATGGCAGAAAGGACCTCAACCAAGCTTTATATCCCCCAGCCTGCCGAAGATTGTACACCTGTTGGTGTCTTAGAACAGCTAGAGCCCAATAAACCCACACATGGCAGGAAGATTGCGCTGGTAGGTGCTTGTTGAGCGTCCCCGTGTGACGCGACATTCAGACTCCATATATTCTGCATGGAACGATGGGGTGAAAAATGAACGTTTTCCTCGTCTCAAGACGTGATGTTGACGTCAAGTTGGACAGTCATAAAGATTACCTCTTCCAGAAATGCATTGGTCTGCGTTTGCCACTCGATTCCTTCCGGTTTGATTTCCGGTGGGTAGGGAGATCTGTTGTCGTCGGAACTGACTTGATATGCTTTGCAGGGGGAACCACGAGAGCAGTACTTGGTCAGTGTAAGTATGCAGTGATGCTTCGCAATACATACGGGTACAAGATCAACATGATCCTGGGGCACTCCTGTGGGTCCGTTGTGGGTCTGGCTATGCACATCAGAGGAGGGGAAGCTCGTCAGCGCCATGGTCAATGTATCGGGTTGTTACCGAATGCATGTGAGAGCCTTTCGATTCTGGAATTGGACGCCGAGTACTCACAGAACCTGCCCTGCCAATTTGCCTTTGTCTTCGCGTCTAGTGTCACCAATTGTTGGTCTTCCTGTCGAAGCAATTTGATTGGGTGCAGCTATGTATATAGCTGATGATCCTCAAAATCTTGTAGCAATCATATGTTGTGCCTTCCACGGCTCCTCGACAATGAAACGTAAACACTGAATGGTGTTAGTTCGCCTGTCGGAGGCTTCCCAATATCAATGATGCATTGCTCTAATGTTTGCCCTTGAGATCTGTAGTCAGTGAACATGTGAACTAGTGTAATAAGTTACTGAATCCTCGATATTGTCTTGGTCTTGCCATCTGACATTCTAATAGTGAACAGCTTGGTCATTGGTGCTGATGGAATCACTCTGTTGTTGAGAGCTTTGAGTGTTTACCAGTTCAATACAAATGCACCAGAACATAAGCTGGTGGGTACCACAATTTGATGTCAGTTTGGTCTGCCACTACAGTATGCACCACTGAAACCACAAGCACGTGATATGTATTATTGTTTTGAGTGAAAATTTGTCTTGATGGTATGAGTTGAGAATAGATTATAATAGACGATATCTGTGTTTGAACAACCAACGGATGCACATGATTACTGCATGTCTATAATATTGGCAGTCCCTCGATATAAGCTTCTCCAGCTATTTCAGAACAGGGTAATTTTTTGTTCCAATAGCCATCAGCTCTAAAACGATACCCCGAGTATCAGGTTATATACTCTTAGTAGAACAATCCCATAAGATTCTGACATCTTGACATTACCTTACAAATGACTGAGTAACTCAGGGGCCATCTCACCATGATAATCATGTGTGGCATATATCACACTCCAGTGGTAAATTACTTTTGGTTGTGGTTTTCCTGAGGGAAGGTTGTGCAGGCTATATTGGTTTCGTGAACTGTTATCCCGACGAAAAGCATACAATGAATTGCGACTACTAATAATAGCTATCGTCCTCATCCCCTTCCAAATCGTCGCAGGCATTTCCTGGGTCCAAATCCTCCCCAGTGTTGTCATTCTCGTCATCACTGCACCCAGCCTCCGAGTCAGAGTGCTCCCTGTCCTCATCCATGGTGTCGGGCTCCTCACTTTCTCTGCAAGCTTCAACATCAACTTCATTGTCCTCAGCAGTGCTTAGTGCTGGTACTTGACCCAAGTTGACTGCATCGTGGCCCACACCTATACCTGCAAAACGAGCAAACATGTCACGGTCCGCAAAACTTTGAGGACCATCAATTTCTTTACTGTATAACCGTAAATGCGAGTAGCTTACATATTCACATAGAATGCTCTCCAATCGTCGACTTCTCCTGGGCGCCTGGAAAGTGATGGCCCACGAGGCATTAAGAGATCAGTACAGCCATCAGCAAATGCAGGTATGATGTGACAACCCCGGATAACCAGGGAGGGGTCCAAGAAACCAAATGCATCATTACTGTCTGGGACGAAGCCGATCTTTGGAAGACGGGCCTGTTTGAAGCCCCATCAATGGTCTGGATCCACTCCAAACCACCGTACCCAGAGGACTTCCATACCTCACTTTGGCTGACTTATGCCTCCCGGACAGAAGTGAACCTGGATGTGAAACGCACGCACAACCTGTGCATACCAGAGTCGATGCGCAGTGGGGTTAATTTCCCTCGACAGTGTCATGACGACACTGTTGTTGGAGCCAGGTCGTATCACATCTTGATCACGGCGAATATCGTAGGTAGTGTAATTAACCCGGAAGATCTTTGCCTCGACTATTCGATGGTTTGTTAAGTGAAGACCGTTCCAATCCTCAGGTGAGAAGGATCGTTCATCCCCATCATAGTCCAGTCCAAGCAGCTGCGAAAGCAGATGATTTTTAAGTTTCTGCACAAAATCTGGCTACCGACCCCATCTCAGAAGCGAAGTTCAGGAAAGTAGCGGAAGTCCATACCTTCATAGCAGGATCATCACGGTACTTTCCAATGAGGTCTACTAAGCTGCATGTATTGTCGCGTCGTGGAATATCCGTCATGACATGGTGGATCTCCGGATCATCATCGCTTGGATTGGCATCACTAACTTCAGAGTTCAGGGCTTCGCGCTGCCGCCTGAGGACTGTATGCCGCTGCTCCTGTGTAGTGAACTGGCTGACCACGTTTTTCTTGTTTGATTGCCCATAAAACCTCTTGATGATTCGATGAGCAAGTTCACCCTACGTTTCATATGAATGTCAGCTATGTAGTACAAGCGACGCAGAGGGTACACACTCACGACTTGGGTGGTGTATGAATCTGTCGTCCCAAACATCCTTATGGTTCCAACGTAGTCGCCCAATGCATGGAACTTGTAGGTATTGATGTTGAACGTCTTACACTGAGGTCCTGAACGTGATGGCTTCGTTCGCTGGCCAGACTGGAGTTCAGCTACTTCCCGCCTTTGTCGCTGAGCAGCTTCATTGGGTAGTTCAACAGTTTGAAAGGCTACACATGTGCAGCTCTGAAACTTTCGGATTTGGTCAGAAAGTTGTCGCAAAGACTGCCCCAGTAATTCAAGGGATGTCTCAGTGTGAAGGCGCAGCTTTGCCAGAGCGTGCCATTCGCACAGGCGGAAGAGGAGTACTTGAACAATTTTATCATGTTTTTGTGGTAGCAGGCCTTCAAATGCGGGCATTGCACACTAGACATTGTGTGGATAAGTTCATGTGGCAGCAGAAATAAGTGGTTGCAACAGATACCTGGAGCATGTCTTCAAAATGTCGGGCAGCACACTGCGTGGTGTCAGCAATGTTTGATGGAAATTGATGGATGGCGGAAAGCCCAAAAGAAGGAATATTGGCGAATCTAAGAGATGTGTGAAGACATTAGTAGTTACGGGTTACGGAGCTCACAAATTATGCTCACTGTTCATTCAGAGTATTCACAAGGTTGGGGTTGATTGCATGAATGAGGCATATGAGGTGTCTGAGGACTGTCTTGGCCACTCCAAGCTCAAACTCGTGTAGTAGGTCTACCACGAGCACAGGGAATATATTGAAACCAAATTGTCCAAGACACTCAGAAAAAGAGTTCTAGAGAAACAACCAATTGAGCGACAGGACAGAGATTGGTAATGCAAAAAGAGCGCACCATGGTTGGTAAGAGTGACTCCGCCCTCAAGAGACGTTCCACTGCCACTCCTTTCAATGGCATGCCCAGCTGGTAGATAGCTTGCCTTGCCTCGCCAATTTTGTCCCGTAAGTATGTCTGCGCCAAGGTCAGTCTGGCTGACAGGTCGGTCAAAAGCCCAAGTCGGTGAAAGTTTGATTTTGGGATTAAACACCGTGGGCACGGGCAGATCCCTTTGTCCCGTAAAGTGGCCAGGATGATCCTGTAATATTGCGTTAGTTTGCACTGGGATATCTGAGTCCATCAAGGTTCTGATACTTACTTCTCCGGGTAGTCAGCAGAGTAGGTAAATATGCGAGGGTAAACTCGCCTCATTACCCCATCAAAGCATTTTACTACAATCCCATTCCTATATGCATCAATGAATTCGTTGTCCAACAATATTCTCCAGATGGCGTGAATGAGTTCGCGTTTGCAGTGAGTGAAAAGGTCAGCGTTGTTCTTCTTTGTTGAAAAGCTTGAGATGAAGCCACGGATTGACTCTGGAAGCTACATTACAAAGAACGTAAGTTACACAACTATAGACATGAAGAATTGGCTTACCTGCGGAATGAAAGCAATCGGATGACAAGGTCCGACATCTGGTTTGGCTCGGAGATACTTGGATAAATTTCCGAAGAAAAGATATATTGGCCAGGCAGATGCATGGCCAAACTGTGCAAGGTGTGTTGCATCCGACCAAAACATCATGCCCGCAATTACCCTTTCTAGTTGGCAGTTGTCTTCTCGCCTTTGTTTCATAATCTCGTCATGAGCTTGAATCCACGCATCCGATGTGTAAAGTTTGTCATAAATGCGCTGTTCGCATCCAGTGAGCGGCGATCTCCATATGTGCTTGAAGGGAGTGAGATGAAATAGCTTAGACGATGCCTCTGCAAAAACTGCCCAAACCACAGAAGTCAGCGGCTGATATCTCAGTCCCTTGACACAGAAAGCCCTTCCGTTTCCTTCTGGATTCTTCTCCCTGGTTGGAACACTGATTTCGACATCAGTGGTTTTCCATTGGTCAGTGCCAAATGGGTCGTCCTCAGGAAGTGCCCTCTCTGCAGCATCTAAATGCGATGTCTCTGTATGGGCATTGAACCCATCCAGTTCAAGGATATTGAAATCCTCTGCTTGGATAACCTTGTGCACAAGACAATTCACTTCCGCAGAAGACTTTTGAGCGCTTCCTGTTAATCTCCAGTTCATCAGCCGCCAGATTGACATGTTGGCCCAAGGCCAGGGTGGCGCATGGTTGTCTCTGAGTAGACTCGGACCTTCCTGCCTCGCTGATGGATCATGGCCGACTTGTTCAAGTGTTGAGCGAGTGAAATTGGACAAGTCCTTAGCAGAGAGGAAAGCATCCGGGTCATGAGATGGGCAGTGGCGATACTCGCGAGCGATACCAAAGCGATTAAAATGAGTATGGAAAGAATCAAATACATGGAGAATGACCCGTCTTATCATAGACGGTGGCTCAGCAGCCATGGGGAGAACAGGTACTGGAGGAGTGGGTAGGATGTCACGGAACCTGGCAGGCAAGTGACGTGAACGAGGAGGAAGTATCTCATCTGATGGGGTTGGCCCTATGATTGAGCTGGAGGGGGGAGAGCTAGTGCTTGCAGAAGTAGCTTCAGTAGTCTCCATGTACTGTGCTTGTGAATCAGATAACATTACTTGACTGCAACAACGGTTGACACTCACCTCACGACCATGACTTGGATTGGCTGAAGCATGACAATCCAGATCTAATCTTAGACGCTTCCTAGGTGGTTCTTCATTTGCCACAGGCTGGATACTTGAGCTTTTGGCACGAGAACGGAGCTGGTGTTGGTAGGATGGACAGGAATTACAGTGCTGAGTCAGGTACCGTTGGACTGTAAAGATACAATCACAATGAGTTGAACACTTGAAGGTTGTTGTCATCAGGAGCCATGAACAAAGGAATATGATGGTAGCGAGGCCTATGGACTTCATGGAAAGCGACAAGCTCAAGTCGCAGCAGGCTAGCGGCATTCTGTTGTTAAAAAGGCACAGGCCATGGGCCGAAGGGCAACAAGGTCATTGACGAGATCCGTGTCACTGCCGTCAGCCTATCATCCCACCTGGCTCAGTGACAGTTGTGATGCCGTATGCTGTTTATCCAGGTGGACATGCTGGGCCGCATCTACAATCCGTAGCCGATCAAGGGTGAGCCAAAGACATAGTCTGTCAAGTCCGGGTCTACTCCGGTAAGGGGTCCAGTCAAGTCCGGACAGAAACGGACAAAGGACAAGGGCAAGGGGGCTGGACAAGGAGTTAGTCCGGCCGGAGTTGGTGACTGCTTGGATTCAATGACTAAGGACAATGAGCGTTGATCCCTTGCGTAGGTTCCGGTCAAGAGGCTGGAGACGGAAATGGAGACGGAGACAGAGACAGACAGAAACTGGAGTAGTGACTATGGTTGATTTCAGACTGAAGAGTACAGGATAATCTACAGAGTACTTATACTAAGTAA
>Ga0307516_10003901_pt1 | contig 18816 bp, 22 predicted proteins | sample 19_EM_MG_FD_203310 | JGI IMG/M metagenome (GOLD analysis project Ga0307516, IMG submission 203310) | Populus trichocarpa ectomycorrhiza microbial communities from riparian zone in the Pacific Northwest, United States - 19_EM | ecosystem: Host-associated > Plants > Roots > Unclassified | place... | reverse complement strand
TAATAGGGGATCGAGGTTATTCGCGGTGGGAGGTTATTTGCAGTGGTTTTGGATAAGGCGCTGGGCCGGGCTCATAACCTGTTGAAAGTGATGAACGTGTGTATTGTCTAAGTAAGGCTGAAGCCTCAAGAGAAAGGAGAATATAGGGGTAGGCCCATGCCTGCCGTGACTAAGCAACGAGTGAGATATTGCAACATGACTTACAACACAAGCGAATGAGTGACTTTCAGTGATCCCATCCCATCGCCAATGAGGGTCAGCGGCCTGCTCCATCAACCTCTCTCAAAACGACATAACCACCTCCTACAACCAACAGAGGTCTGAGTCCAATTGAAGGATCCCAACAACAACTCCCGCTCGAGTTATCTGATGGCCAATCAGATTATCCCTAAAGCACTCCAATTTGTCCGCACGGCCCTTCCTCCGGCCCTGACACCCCCTCCAACTCGCCAGTCTTCTGCGGGTTGGCCGTCGTGCATGCAGCGGCGCAATAGACTGGTTTCCCGGGACCCCCTTGTGCGCCGGGCACCACCAGATTTCGACGGTGATGTCCGGTCTGGCCCTCCGTAGGAGGCCAGTCACCTAGTGGCGGCCTGGGCGTCCGTGAACATCGTGGCCTTTTTGGGGGTGTTTGTCTTCTCGAAGCGGTTTACAGCGCTCTGGCGAGAGCGGCGCACTCCGCATCGTAGGCCTCTTGGTTGCAACCCACCCCCTTCTGCAGCAGTTCTGCATGCGACGACCACGGTGCCGATGTGGAGGATGCTGGTGATGACACTGGCGGTGAGTACAATAGCAAGTAAGTCACGACACGACAAGTATGTTGCTGAGCTTTGTGACGTGGTTAGGCTCTCTGAGTTTCAAATTGGCGACTAGATAGGTAACTAGAACACCGGACGGATCTCAACAACCACAGACAGCTAGGAGCCTAAAGTTCGTGTAGCCACTGAGAATATACGGAAGAAATTTCTGTGTGGGTGATGCCAAAATACTGTTGACGTACATCAGCGAGCTCGATCCCCCGGATCTGCATGCGAGTGCTGTCTGCGCTATGTGACCTGTCTCGTCGCCACGCTTGGACCGGCGTCCGCGCCCCAGCAATGGCAACGTTGACGTCGCCAGTCTGCCGAAGGGCCGCTATCGCTAGCCGTCCACGATGTAGGTGAGTGCCGCTGCCGCCCTTCCGGTCTGCTATCAGTCCACGTCTCGTCGCCCCGCTTCGACCGGTCCCCACCGCCCCCTGTGTTTACACAGTGACTGAGTTATCCAACACCGTATGTGCTGCACACCCGCACAACGCAAACTGCAGAATGTCAGAATCTAATTTTCTTCAAAGAGGTTATTTTGCAAAATAGTACGTGCCTAAGATTGTGTCACACGATGCATGGCGCTTAACATGTACGGGAATAACATATATACCTCTTCCACTCCATGTGCAGTTTCGAACAAGCATCATGTCTGCCTATAAACTTCGGAGGCAGAAAGAAGCTGAGAAGCGACGACTGGAAGCCGGAGGATACGCCAAGCGTCAATCTGTTCCCGAACCCGTGACGTTGAAAAAGCTACAACAAGCCAGCGAAAAGAACCTGCAAAGGGCACTGCTATATCTCGACGACTTCTACAAACATGAACAACGCGCAGCGCCCGTCATCGACCAAGTCCGTTCACTCCCCCCTGTGGAGGATATTGCCCAATGGGTCAGGTATGTGGTTTGCACGAGACAAGGTCGCTCGGCAGATATCATCCAGGGCGAAACAATGCTACAAATATGGCACGATTTAAGAGCAGCGGTTTACCGCAAGATTCTCAAATGTTACAGCCATGCAGAGATCAAAAGGATATCCACGGTAAGAGCACACTATCGCCCAACCCATCTATACTGACCAAGGGGGAGTTTATCACCGATGGTGACCTCGGTTCCCCCGGTGAGCCCTTGTACCTCCAGTTCGGAAAACGGAAGCCCAAGACGGTATTCGACCACCTTGATTTGTTCAATACTCTGCAATATCTCTGGTGCTGGGACCAGCACCTGTACGAATGTGAACGCTATAGGGTTCAGTTTGCCCTTCTCCTAAAAATTCTTGTCTATTTGTACAGTCGGCCGGGAGCAGTGGTTGAGTCGTCCTGCCACAAGGGGTCGAATGAGGTTTTGACATACGGTGTAAGGGCCCATCCCTGGTCGTCCCCTCGTCCATCATCTAGTCGGTCGTTAATTGAAATCAGGATGTGAAGCTTTCTATCGTCGCGAACGCCGGTCAGAATGTCGTCACGGCCGAAATCACGTATCGATATGTTAAGAACCATCGCCAAAAAGAGTCATTCAGATCCACGCTGATTGAGGATCCCAAAGACTACAGCTATGGACTCTGCCCCATCATGCTCTTACTCGCACTAGCCTTCGCGGATGATGCGTTTGAAGCAGTCAGGACTCCTGCAGAATTATTTGCCAAGAAAGCATCGAACGAAGGAATTCTGCACCTGAGATGGAAACGCTCGGTACTCAGTCAGCCTCTGCTTAGGCAGATTGTTCGAGGGGAAGGTAGGGCAGTCAGTGCGGAAAGAGGTCTTCGTTACGACGTTCTTCGTCCGCATATTGCTGGAATCATTCAAAGGGCCAGATTTGAGGAGGATTTCAGTCTGTATTCCATCCGTCGTGGCACTGCCAACATAACAGAGGGGAAAATCCCAGCAGCACGGCACAGACAGATGATGGGACACCAGCAGCCGAAAACCTTTGAAAGAAACTATATCGCAAACACTAGCTTCTCGGATATTCAGGCCCTATCACAAGACCAGCCTGAGAGGTTAGACCTTCTTCGCTCTCTCGCAAGGTCTAGTTCACGAAGGGACGTTAGCGCGCCGAACGAACTGCCTGCCAAGGAAGTTGCCAAAGTGTATCAGTCAGAAGAGCTGAAAGAATTCGACGAAGACCTAAGGGCCGCCCTTGATGCTCAGGACCATGCCGCTGCGGACCAGGTAAAGGACACTAGACGCTACAAAATGCGTAAATTCCTTGCCGACCGTCTGAAGTTGTATCGAAAGAGCTGGTTTGAACAACGAGACGGCGAAAATGAACGGATCAACGATGATCCCTACGTTCTGGAAATTCCTCCCCACGACCTGGAAATGGAACGATGACGTGCAGCTGCGGCTCTTTTCGGTAGCATTCAATCCGACAACCAGGTAGCCTTGGTGGAAGATCTGGCCACAATCTGTCGTGGCAAGTCAGCAGCGATAATTGGCAAATCGAACACCAGAACTCCCGCTAAGTATATGGAAAAACAATTTTTTCGAGGTGCCGATCCCTCGAACGGGCATTGTCTATTTTGCAACTCTGATTTGTCAAGCATGCACCATTTACACCAGGTGACACACGCAAATCAATGCTTAAGCCGCCACCACCAAATCTGAAATCGAGTCTTGCCTTCTCACTTTCAAAATTGCGAGTGGGGTGGGTGCACAGCATATTTCCCGCCTTTTTTGATGGCAGTCGCCAGCAACCCGAAATTGCCCGCCATATTCGTGGTCATATCAACAATGGTGCGTTCGTCTGCCTGTGGTCGAAGGGGTGGTGTGCGCTTCCATTTGATAGTCGCTGGAAGTTACGGCAGCACATGAAAACGGCCCACAATATTGTCGACAGTGTTAGAATCATGTCCCCGATTTTATGTTGTTCGGAGACTCACCTATGTGAATTTTCCTGGGAGGATCACTGCTCGGGGCACTTGAAATCTTTACAGGACTTTATCAGTGCCCCATCGGATTCCAGGCCAGGGCGGTGCCCATTTTGTTTGGGCAACGAGCGTCTTCCTTCCTCCAAACGATACACGCCGTTTAATTCGCTTCTTGTGCTTCAGAGGCATATCCAGAAGGAACACCCAGTGCCCTTGGATGCTCGTATTCGACATTGCCCTCACCCGTTGTGTCAGAAAGAGCCATATTCGAACGATGAACTTCAAAAACACTTTCAAGAAATCCACGGCATACCTTCGCCACATAGTTCGAAGCGTAAAAGGGGATGTCCGACACCCGACGGAGTGACCTCCAAACGGCAGAATGTCTTGACAAATGTGCTGGCAGACACCGACGGTCCTACCAGCAATGATCGGACTGAGGTTTATCTGGGAGATAGTTGATGTGTGGCAGGAAAAGGAGAGGGACCCCTCCACCGGCTTGCTCCCGGAGGCACCTCATTGTCGTCATCCTCACATGGATCATCTCACGTCTTGACTGCATCAAAACCCCGTGACAAACGACGGTACACACTGGCCGCGAAACCGATACCTCTGTCGCTCTTTGCCTTGGGTATCAGTAACGGCTAGATATTGGTCTTTGGGAGTGTTTCAGGTTCTCAAAAGAGGGTTTGAGGAAGTGGCAAGACGGATATGGTGCAGCTCAGAAAGGTCGAAAGGTCATAGTTTGGGGAACTGTCAGCAGCGGTACGTGATTGTGTCTGCGTGTCCTTCACTTGGAAAAAGAGCTTCGAAGTTCGCACCATCCCTGAAACCGTTGATAGTCTAGGACATGTCATTCCTTTTGGCAGTTTGTTTTCCTTTCTGCTTTTTTTTGCGAGACCTTTCTGATAATCAACTAGAATATTGCTTTACAGAACCGTCAGATATTTGATACCGAGAAACAAACTACAGCCCCGGTAGCCAGTTTATGTATAGGCCCTTTCTGTTTTATTTCTTTGGCCAGAGGATTCATTTGTATTCGGCCATTCCGACTCATTTCGGTTGTTAAATAAAGACGTGACGATGACGTCAGCGCAGCTCTCGCAGTGACGATTTTAGCGGGGTCACGATATTGCACTCGATTTTGTGTATTGTTTTCGCCAAGACGCTAGCCCGTACCGCAACCCGAAAAGGAAGGTAGATCTTGTCTCCTATTCTGATTCGTGGGGGAGTGGAGGGTCCCGCCTCCTCACTTATATGTATGGCCACCTACCCTCTTTTAACACAATCATCCACAACTCCTGCATCGCACCGAGGGTAGATACCATTCCTAATCAACAAGACTTGGTCTTCTTTCTCTTCAGTTTCACTGATTACTTGGATGATAGCAGCAACGTGCTTCGTACGAAAGTGCTTCATATTCAGATTCCACCCTGTTCACATCACGTTCGCCTTCTAGAATGGATACCCGTTCTGTATGTTCCTCCCCCTCCGCACAACAATTTCTTTACTTACGACCTCTTACTGATCATAGGTTTTATCTACATAGCCGTCACGAGATCAAAAGCGCACAAGACCTAAATCTCCAGTACGTACGATTTCTTCGCGCGGGGTTTTTCCCCAGCAGCCGAGGTTTTACTCGGGTTTTGTTTCGCCCCACCTGGCAAGGTTCGCACCACTCCTAACTTGCTGTACTAACTCTTCCAGGTTTTTACTCTCAACAAATGTCGTGACGCGTTAAAATCGATATTCATGTCCCGCCTCTACCATCCGGTCGGAGATCCAGGAGCCGTTCCCCCAGACAGAATCTGAGTAACCATTCACGCCCGAAAAACCATTCGCCTCGTCCGCGCTCGGGAAGCCCTTCACTCCCGAGAAACCGTTCACCCCGTCCGCGGTCGGGAAGCCATTCACGCCCGAGTAACCATTCGCCCCATCTGCGCTCGAGAAGCCGTTCACCCTCGAGAAGCGGTTCACCCCGGAAATACCGTCTGCGCTCGAGACGCTCGAGAGACTGTCTGCACTCGAGAAGCCATTCACGCCGGAGAAACCATTCACCCCATCTGCGCTCGAGAAGCCGTTCACCCCAGAAATACCGCCCGCGCCCGGGGAGCCATTCACGTCCGAGAAACCGTTCAAGCTCGAGAACGCGCTCGAGAAACCGTTCGCCCCAAGAAACTGCTTGCTCACGGAGGCATCGTTCATCGTCAACATCCTCATCTCACACCTTGACTGCGGAAGCACGAAATTTTGTCTCGAAATGGCGTTCGCGCCTTAATATCCGCTGGCCACGAGCTGATGGCTCCTTTGTTGAGCATCACCTTATCCAATTCCTCTCCTCAATTCCTCCTGAAATTTTTATGCATGACATCTTGTCATCTTAGATTGTTGATGTCGATAAACCTCGGCCGGTATTCATGCTTGAGTCAGAATTCCAACGTGTGCAGCAAATCACTTACCCGACAGGTCCTATTCTGCTGGGTCTCATCGAGTCGGCCCGAACACAACCTCGCGATTAGACCGTTTCTATGGTTTCGCCAAATCATTGTTGCCGCAAACAGCACCATCTTGCAAATTAGTAACCGACGATGATTGGAGCAAACGATATCAGCACATTCTTTCTCAATCGTTTCTAACAATGTATGTTTCCGATAGGCTCTGTTGTCCTGTCGCCCCGCTTCGACCGGCCCCCGCCCTCCACCGTTCCCCCTCCATCTCTTCGTGTTAACCTTGCTGACCCTCAAAACAGGTATACCTATTTCATAGATGGCCAGATGAGATACGTCCCTTTATACGCTGAGGCAACGTTTTCAGTTATATTCGCACAAATGTGGGACAACGCTCTCAGGCCACTTCCCGTCCTTATCAATCACGGAGAAATTCCTCCACATTCGCGTATTCGCCGGTCGAAAGCCTGTGACAAACGACGGCGCCAGCCAGTTCCTGGCCACAGAAGCGATGCCACTGTTGCTCTTTGCCTTGGGAATCGGGAATGGCTAGATATCGGTCTTTGGGAGTGTTCCAGGTTCTCAAGAGAGGGACCAAATTCGCAGAAGTGGCACGACGATACTTTCAAAGTGATTCGCCTAATGCGCGACATGCTGGTTGACATGCACAAGGCGATGAAGGGAGATATGATGCAGCTCAAAAAGGTCATAGTGTGGGGAATTGTCAGCAGCGGTATGTGATCGTGTCCACGTGTCGTTCTCTGCTAACATCATCAGGGATTCATTATCAAGTGCATCTCATGTGGGCAGTTGGCGAAGGCAATTTCAGTGGGAAAAAGAGCTTCGAAGTTCACACTATCCCTGAATCCGTTGATGATGTCCTTCTGTGCCCAGTCTTGGAAATGTCGTTCCTTTTGGCGGTTTGTCTTCCTTTCGCTTTTTTTTTTTTTTGTGAGACCATTCTGATCATCAACTAGAATATTGCTTTCAGGAACAGTCAGGTATTTGACGCCGCCAAGAAACGAGCTACAGCCTTGGTAGCTAGTCATTTGAGCTGGTCAAGTTATGATTTACCTCCATGACGTTATGCGAGCTGGTGTTCTGTTGGAGAAGCACAAAGAGTATGCACCTCAATCCGCTCCTCTACCATTAATTCCCTTCGGCTAATCTGGCTTTGCAGCGTTCATTGAGTCGGTCATCTCAACATCGGGGTTTTCTGGGTTTCTTCTATATATATGTTTTGTTTATTTGGTCAGAGGATCCATTTGTATTCGGCTGTTCCGACTCGTTTCGTTTGTTAAATATTCAGCGTGAGGCTATGATTACAACCAATTCTTATTATTATATCTTACTACATCGGCAGGTGAAATAAGGATAGGCGCCTTGGTCTGGGGGTGTGGCGGGGGCTAGTCGAAGCTTTTTTTTTTTTTTGTTTATTCATACTCGCATGCGATCTCTAACATAGATCATGGCAGCGTACATTTTGCCCGGTTTTCCTGTCGGCAGTCCGCCCGAGGCAGCTCGTTGCGAGCCCTCCACCTGGCCCTGTCTCCAAGGGGCCAGTCGAAGCGGGGCGACGAGACAATATCGAGGTTTTGCAATCCCAGTCGGTACTAAATCGGTGCTATTTTTCAAAATACGAACGCACCAAAAAAATTTGTGGTTTTGCAAGGTGCACGTTCTTAAGGCTGGTGACTTGGTTCTTGCCCAGCCCTCCCAGGATTGGAGTGTGTCATTCAGTGGAAGCAACCGTCTTGCAGTCCGGTTCAGACTTATTCTCATGCCTTACTTAAATCCGTTCACACCCCCCCTGTCACCCCCCGCAACCCTCCGTTGCCCTGACGACCTAGTACCGACTAGGAGCCTGTTGGCCCGTGACCCGTGGAATAGCGTGGACTGCTTCTTGTATGATAGGCAAGTCCGGCCGGACTGTCGAGAGCCCACTGTCAGCTCGCCGCCACCTACTCGCCGCCACCTACTCGCCGCCATTCACTCCAACTGCTTGACAACACGAACAGCTGTAGTAACCGAAGTTCCAACAAAGACATAACATGAAGGGGGGGGCGGCGGGGGCCGGTCGAAGCGGGGCGACGAGACAGTAACAGCAGAGCTTAGGTGTTGATGAAGGAGCAGTCTTCTGTGAATATGTACCTCAACAACCAACGATCTGACAACAGGAGGTGATCCGCTACGATGTTATCTATCATCTGTGAACAGCATTTAAAAACTTAATTGGTTTTGCATTGCTGGCTGTGGATTGGGACTTTGGCCGAAGGGCAACCAGAACCGCCGGGCCGCGCCCGAGCTTGCGCGCTTTGGCCATCCTCCCCCCCTCGAGATGAATCATTAATCGCATGCGACCCTATTGGATCATGGCGATATTATATAGCAGTCCTTTCCTGTTACCGTCCGCCGCGGCCTCGTGCTGCCCGCCGGTGGCCCGTAGCAACACCCCCCTCGATGAGGAGGTTGATATGCGGGAAGTTGTGCAATACGACGCGACGAGTACGATAGCGAGTGAGACGCCACGAGTATGTGGCGGAGACGGCGACGCCACTCGAATTGTGCTGCCTGCTCCTCTTACCTAAGGGTACAATTGGACGGGTCACGATATTACACTCGATTTCTTGGCACCACTCGTCGTGTAGTATCTGCCAAGACGCTAGCCCGTATGCAACCCGAAAAGGAAGGTGGATCTCGTCTCCTGTTCTGATTCGTGGGGGAGTGCAGGGGAGGGGGGGCTGACCACCCACTTCCCGCCTCCCAGTTTTCTTACTTATGTAGGTGGCCATCTTCCCCTCTTCCACAACTCCTGCCTCAGCACTCCAGCTCTGCTGTTACTGTCTCGTCGCTCTGCTTCGACGGCCCCCCCACCATTCCTACTCGACAAGACCTATGTCGCCTGCTCAACACAGAATATTTTGTTGGTCTCTTTTTTTTCTTTTCTCTCCAGTTTCACTGATTAAGCCGTCACTAGATCAGCCTGGAGGCTCCTCCTCGGGTTTTGTTCCCCAGCAGCATGGAGGCTTATCCTCGGGTTTTGTTTGCAAGCAGCCTGGAGGTTTCCTCGGGTTTTGTTTGCAAGCAGCCTGGAGGGTTTCCTCAGGTTTTTTTCAACTCTGCTGCTATTGTCTAGTCGCCCCGCTTCGACCGGCCACCGCCGCCCCCAGCAGCCTGGAGGTTTTCCTCAGGTTTTGTTCCCCAGCAGCCTGGAGGCTTATCCTCGGGTTTTGTTTGCAAGCAGCCCGGAGGTTTCCTCGGGTTTTGTTTGCAAGCAGCCTGCAGGGTTTTCTCGGGTTTCCCAGCAGCCTGGAGGATTTCCTTGGGTTTTGTTTCCCAGCAGCCTGGAGGCTTATCCTTGGGTTTTGTTGCAAGCAGCCTGGAGGTTTCCTTGGGTTTTGTTTGCAGGCAGCCTGGAGGATTTTCTCGGGTTTTGTTTCGCCCACCCACAAGGTTCGCACCCCTCCTAGCCTGCTATGCTAACTCTTTCAGGTTTACTCTCAATAACTGCCGTCCTCGTCTCGACCCAGGAGCTGTTCACCCCGAGAAACCGTTCACCCCCGAGAAACCGTTCACCCCGAGAAACCGTTCACCCCGAGAAACCGTTCACCCCCGAGAAACTGTTCACCCCGAGAAACCGTTCACCCCCAAGAAACCATTCACCCCCGAGAAACCGTTCACCCCCGAGAAACCGTTCACCCCCAAGAAACCGTTCACCCCCGAGAAAACCGTTCACCCCCGACAGCTTGCTCCCGGAGGCACCGTTCATCGTCGACATCCTCGCATGGATCATTCCGTGTCAAACAACGGTGCTGCTGGGTGCTGGCCACAAAACAGATGTCTCTGTCACTCTTTGTCTTGGGTATCAGGAATGGCTAGATGTCGGTCTTTGGGATTGTTTCAGGTTTTCAAAAGAGGGACCAAATTTGAGGAAGTGGCACGAGGCAATCAAGGGAGATATGGTGCAGCTCAGAGAGGTCATAGTGTGGGGAATTGTCAGCAGCGGTACGTGATTGTGTCCGCACGTGTTCTCTGCTAACAATATCAAGTGCATCTCAATGAGCAGTTAGCGAAAGCAATTTCACTGCCGAAGTTCACATGGAAATGTCGTTCCTTTTAGCGGTTTGTTTTCCTTTCTGCTTTTTTTTGTGAGGGGGGAGGGCAGGGGCCGGTCGAAGCAGGGCGACGAGACTGTAGAATATTGCTTTACAGTGGAGTGGTGGGGGGTGGAGGGGCGGTGAGGTGGCGGGGTACAGGGTGCGGGCGGCAGGAGGCGGGTGGTGGGGGGGCAGCGCGGGCACTATTCGGCCGTTACGACTCATTTTGTTCGTTAAATATTCATGATTACAATCCATTTGTTTCAATGCTTGCGTATGCTGCCAACATACTCATTGCTATATCGTACTACATCGGTGGGTGAAATAAGGATTGGGGCCTCGGTCTTCAAGTGCTAGCACCGTTGTGGGCGAGCGAGTGCGAGCTAGACTGGGACGTCTGGTCAATAATCATGAGGCTAAGACGCGCGGTCATCGCCGGCATTCAACTATATCAAGATAAAAACCTCATGAAAAAGAAAAACATCCTTTCAGTATCGCTCACGTTAAGAGATTCACAGCGGAATAATCTTAGGGGGCTTTCGCTGCAGTGGTAATCTCACTGGAGGAGATCGAGGACGCAAGGGAGAACACTAGGAGCACGAGGGGGATGAGGACGGCGAGGATTGGGTGGAGGATGAGGACAGCGAGGTGACGACGATTCGGTGGGTTTAAGATTGTTCCCATACCCAGCCCAGAGTCCGTTGCAGCACCCTTCGTCATGCAATCACGGTTGATGAGTTTTCGCGATTTTTCCTCATGGTTGGTGAGGGTAGTAGCCGGGTAACTTGTACAGTACGTTACCCCCTTTTTTCTCAGTTTCACTGCACGTTGCCATCCTGCTCGTCATCACTACTCGCCATTCTACTCTCCGTCCTACTAGTCGTCATTCTGCTGGTCGCCATCGCCTCATCCCACCCGTCATGCCAGGCTCCAGCTCTGCTGTTACTGTCTCGTCCACCCGCTTCGACCGGCCCACGCTGCCCATCGTCCTCACCGCCATCCTCCCCGTTGTGGTCGTACTCGTAGTCGCCAATTTACCGCTGTTTTTGACACTCAAGAGCTTCGCTATCCACGTCACAAAGCTCGTCAACATACTTGCCGTGTCGTGATGCTATCGTACTGTCCGCAGGTGTCCTCACCACCATCCTCATCGACATCGTGGTCGTCGCGGAGGCATACGATGCGGAGTGTGCCGCTCTCGCCAGGGCGCTGGAAGCCGCTTCCCTGAAAGGGCCACGATCTTCACGGACACCCAGGCCGCCATCAGGCGTGGCCTCGGAGCAGTCTGGCCCGGCCAGATGTACGCGCTCCAGGCAAGGAAGCACATTGCGGTGCTACGGAGGGCCAGACCGGACATCACCATCGAAATCCGGTGGTGCCCGGCGCACAAGGGGGTCCCAGGAAACCAGTCTATTGCGCCGCTGCATGGCAAGCGAATCGATTTCGAAGCGATGGGACAAAGAGGACGATGATAGCAAGGACAGCGAGGACAGCGAGGATGGCGAGGGATGGGCGGCAGCCGCTCGAAGCGGGGTTACGAGATAATGACAGCGGCGCCAGCAAAGACAGCGCAACAAGGGCGAGGACGGGGAGGTGACGACCTGTTCCAGCGTTCTTGAATCAATTCTGTGGGGGGTGGCAGGGGTCGGTCGAAGCGGGACGAGACAATGACAGCGGGGCTAGGGGCGGGTGGAGCAGATGTTCCCAGTGTAACGCAGTCAAGGGAGACATGGTGAGGATCAGTGCCACGGCTGGGTGGCTAGCTCCACAGTACTGCAGGGGAACGCTTTCCTTACGCCCATTAACCCCAGGCGAGCGAACAACACTTTAGATACGCAACAAACAACACTTTGAACACTAAGTGGCGTCATCGATGCTTAGGAATCAATGCCGTGTGCAAGGTGCATCGCAGCGCTGGCCGTGACAATTGGCGGAGAACTGAGTCAAATACTGTGATCCATCAGTGTTTGCGTATATAGGCCCTCAGTGCTCTCCGCCCGCCCGTCGTGCACGTCTATCTGCTGGGACAGCACCCCACCAAGAATTGACGCGCGCCCGGCGGCTTGCCCGTCTCCCCTTGCCTGTATCACTCGGGCGGCGGGGGCCGGTCGAAGTCGATGGCTAGCCCGGCTCCGACTGCTCGCCCACGTCGCACGGCGGTTCGCTTGACACTTGTCCGACCGCTCGGTGGATCGTTCCGCGTCGCATCCATCGTCGAGTCTAATGCTGCATGCATCCATCGTCGTGATGCTGCTCTTGACATGACTAACACCACTCCCAGTGAATTAGAAACATCGGGAAGTGGTGCAAGGTATGTAGCCGCCCTTTGTGACGTGGCTAGCATAGCTCTGAGTGTCAAAAACTGTGGTGAGTACGATGTCGATGAGGAGGATGGCGGTGAGAGGGGCGAGGGGTGACGGGGCGATGAGACATTAACGCCCACGATAGCGAGTAAGACGGGACGAGTATGCTGGCATGTACGACACGATGAGTAAGACGGCGGGTAAGACGCGACGACTACGATATCGATGAGGAGTATGATGGCGGAGATGACGACGAGGAGAATGGTGACGGTGCAACTCCGACATGTTAAGCAAGCCGACAAGCGATCAGACGCTAGTACAGTAACATGTAACCTGCATGAGGGGTCACTCGCATGCGCGGAATCAACAAGAACCACTCCCACAACCGACCCGTAGTTTTTAGCAGTGCAATTGGTCTCTTCACTGCACAGTACCGTACCACATCAAGTTTTTGTGCGGAAGTCGTTGAATGAACACTTTTAGCTAGGTAACACGATACCTCAGAGAACGATTGCGCCACTATTATCTACAACTGTGGGAGTGGTCGCTGCTTTCGCCAATTGCGAGTGACCCCTCATGCCTACGTACCCCTTACCCGAACAGATCGACAGAAGACAAAATTCCGGGCCACCGGGAGCGGTTGACGGTATAGTAGAGGTCCTAAATTATTGCCCCGACAAGGTGGACAAAAGGAAATCGGAAGAATACGCTACGAATTGAAATGGTACTGTCTGGGCCTTGCTGCGATGTACTGGATGCTACTGGACTGCAGGATAGCTTCAATCAAGGCTACCCTCCAACTCCAGCTCTGCTGTTACTGTCTCGTCGCCCTGCTTCGACCAGCCCCCGCCCTCCCCAACCCTAGACCTATACAACTTGACTGACCTCGTCAACATCTGGAGACCCAGCGAGTGGGAATGATGTAGTGGGAGATGACCGCCACGTGGACAGCAGACGGGAAAAACGGATAAAATGTACGCCGCCAAAAAAAACTTGCCGCCGGTGTCCTCACCGCCATCCTCCTCGTTGCGATCGTACTCGGCGGAAGTGGAGGAGTTCCAGGACGGCGCGCAGGTGCGATGCCCCGGGGGTGGGGGTTTCCTCGGTGGATGAAGATCCTAAGGTAATATCTCTATCGATGCAGAATTGGGTCCGCTAACTCCGCAGAACTCGGTATCCAGGCCTTCTCAATGTTTGCGGGTCTTGGTCAATTACCCTGCGCCCGTCATAATTTCGAAGTATGTCGTCGCGGCGGGGGCGGGCCCGGCGGCTTGCCCGACTGCTCGCTTGTATCACTCGGGGTGGCGGCAGGGGCTGGTCGAAGCATCGGTCGCTCGGCGAATCGTTTCGACGCGTGCCCTGGGGCTTGATTGCTCGTCGGACCGCCCGATGGCTAGCCCAGCTGCTTGTCCGACGGCTCGCCCACGTCGCACGGCAATTCGTTCGACACTTGTCAACTACTCGGTGGATAGCGTCGCATCCATCGTCGAGTCCAACGCTCATCCATCGTCGAGATGCTGCTCTTGACATGACTAGCACAGGTCTCAGTGAATCAGAAACATCGGGAAGGCTTCGTGACGTTGTTACCGCAGCTCTCAGAGTGGCGGGACAGCGGGAAGGTGAGATGGCGGTGAGGACACTGGCGGCGAGGACGATAGAGTGTTGCTGAGCTTTGTGATGTGGTTAGCGCAGCTCTGAGTGTCAAAAACAGCGGTAAGTTGGCGACTAAGACGCGGCGAGTACGATGTCGATGAGGAGGATGACGGTGAGATGTGGTATGCTGGTGTGTAAGACACAACGAGTAAGACGGCGAGTAGACGAGACGACATTAGCGCAGCTCTCACAGTGACAGGGACGTGCAATAGACGCGGCGGGTACGATGGCGGCGGAGATGGCGACGAGGAGATAATGGCGAGTATATTGGTGACGAGCAGGATGGTGGTGGAAGAATGCAAGTTGAACACAGACATGTTAAGAGAGCCGACGAGCAATTGGGGGCTGAGCCACGCGAGCATAAGGAAGTTGGTTCCTCTGCTGTTAACCAGCCCCCTGCCGCCGAGCCAAAGCACACCTTTCCTGCAGTGGCAAAATCGACATACTTGGACAAGACCCGCAAAGTTGGGTTTACGCTAGCGCGTCTTGGTGCCCAAAAAAAAAACTAACTGACGCAGCCCAATTCTGTGTACTTTTCTATGTAGCGAGTGTGGAGCGGGGTTTGTGAGTATTGGGTGTACTAGGACAGAGCATAGAGTCGTGTCCACCTCCATTACAGCGTATAAGCGCGAGTAAGCACTAACTAAGCCTCAATGGAGATGCACTAATCCAGATGCAGTGAAATGAGTGAATGTTTTCTATGGACTGCAAAAAGTCGTGTCCACCTCCAATACCCCCCGCCATCTACCACCAAGCGACGCCCTGCGCTTATGTTAGGGGTGGACACCAAATACCCTCCCACCCTAGTACATCATCCTCGCCGGACAGAATCCGCCAATCATAGGGTATCGACAACACCCATACATTCTCTCTTGATTCCACCTTCCTTTATTGTCGTTATCGGGCAAAAAACGTAGTTTTCCCGCTAAACGCATATTTCTATCTTATCACGATGTGAAAAATACCTATTTTGACCGTTTTGATACGCGTACTGCGGGAAAAATACGTTTTTTTTGTTACTGTCTCGTCACCCCGCTTCTATACAGTACATAGACCAGGGCTCCGACTACGGCCAACCATCAGGAGGCGTACGCGAGGATGAAACAGCCAGTCAACGCGATCAGCATGGAGTCAACCAATCACACATAGAACAAGCGGCAGGCAGTTCCCGATCCTGACGAGCAGGTTTTCTCCTCGTCGATAACCTTGACGACGCTTCTGGATGGCTTATCTCTTGATTATGTATCCGCCCCTTGTGCATTCATCGAATATAGACACATAGTCTACACACTCTCTCTCTTGGGGTGGACAAACTTTTTGTTGGAAAAAAAAAACTCGTATCACTGCCGGCCGCCGCCCCCCACAAACACCATAGGCCTGACAAGCCCTAATGTACCTAGTCAAGTAAAAGGAAAAAAAACCAGTTAATGAAAACTACTCCGGAAGCCATCGCTGCTCGCCGAGTTCAGTCCGCTGCCCGGGCCCCACCTGAGTGTTGATAAACTGCGGGCAGATGATCTGCTTCCACTTCATATGTAAAAAGAAATTTTAGGGGGGTGGTGGGGGCCAGTCGAAGCGAGGCAACAAGACAACAACTAGTACAAGACCCAGACTAGCCGGGGGATGGCGCGGCAGCACCTCCGGAGTGTTGGTATGTACGTGGTAACGGTGGGTGACCTTCAGTGGATCGCTCCATGCACCTTACATACGTGCAAACCCTCCAAAGTCTTCCGTCCCTTTCCCCTGACGAGTCCCTGTGGCTTGTATCAAGTCGAACCATCCGAGCCCACAATGAAGGCGTGGGGACACCTACCCATCTCAACTGACGTAAGGTAAATCTAGTCGACTACGCCTGGACGCAACGACATACATAGATACATACATACTCGTGTCATGGATACCACCTCTTCAAGTCCGGAATGGAAGATGCAGCAGAAGATTCTGTGGGCCAAGGTGCTGAAGGAGACCAAGAACTGAGGTGTCTGAGTGGGAGCTCCGGGAGCGCCGGGAGTGGCAAGAGGAGCGGGAGGCAGAGGCGGAGGCGCTGGGGGTCGTGGACGAGTTCATGGCATTGGCAGGCGAGGATTAGGGGACGGGTCACGCTTTTCTTTTGTTCTTTCCTTTGTTGATTTCCTTGGGCGCATCTACTCTTTCTTGGGACAAGCCAGGGTGCAGGGCAAAGGGGAGCTTGCAACGAGCCGCCAGCGCGCAGACTGCAGACAGGAAAACTGGGCAAAATGTACGCTGCCATGATCTACATAGGTCGCATGCGAGTAGATATCAATAAACAAAAAAAAAAAAAAAAAACTTGTGTCATGGATATCCTACGGTGTTCTCACTCAACCCCCACGTGCTCACAAAAGAAGCCCAAAACACTCGATGTAAGGAATAGGTTAATACGTCTGGAACCACTGCATCCTTGAATGCGGATGCAACGGAATGCTTCGCAGCTATGTTGCCTTGACAGCCGCGTCCGTGGCAGCTGTGTCTGGAATGCCTTGTGCCCTGGCTAGCTCTGTCCGAACGCATATCACCTAGGGCGAGCGAGAGCGGGTAGCTGAGTAAATCAGTTGTAGATAGAAGTTAGGCAAGCCGCCGGACGCGCGTCAAGTCTAGACGTGCACGGCGGAAAGTGTCGTGCGCCCGCGGAAGTGGAGGAGTGCTTTTTTTTTTTTTATCATACTCGCGTGAAGCCTCTCTAGACTATGGCGGCGTACATTTTGACCGTTTCCCCGACGAAGTGGAGGAGTGCCAGGACAACGGAAAGGTGTGATTGGGCGCTGCGGGGATGCTCCGGGGTGGGATTGTATCCGCTGACTCCGCAGAACTTGGTATCTAGCGGGTCTTGGCCGATTACGCTGTGCCCGTATTTCCAACGACTTCGACCCCGAAGCATTTCGTCGCGGCGGGGGCCGGTCGAAGCAGGACGACGAACGGGGTTGGGGTCGCAGGCGAACGTCGCTGCCGTGCCGGATAGAGGTGTGGATATATATGGGAGAACCGTTGAGGAATAGCTGATCGGAGATGGCGCGTCGTTATCCCCCACGTGTATTCCTCGTTATGGTAGGACAGTAAGCATCCAGTATGACATACGACAACACGAGCGAACGAGTGACTTTCAATGATTACATCCCATCGCCGCAGAGTCAGCGGCCCTATCAACCGTCAAAGAGAGAGAGGTCGGAGCCGAATTGAAGGACGGCCGTAGCATGTTTCGTTACAACCTTCCTCTCACTTCAAACTTCATAATTTTCTATTCTTCTCTCCTCTCCTCCCAGGCAACGATGTCTGGACGGTAACTGGGTACATGTCCCCAAGGATCGATAAGGCAGGACAGGCCCTAACGGCTTGCACGTTACCCCTCGCGATGGTTGTGATTTCCAGTGGGACATGAACACCATAATACTCATCAACAATGTCCTGTCGCCCCGCTTCGACCGGTCCCCGTGCCCCCCCCGCACACACACCCACACAAAGGAAATCAATCCTTTCCCCCGTGTCTTATCAATTAGGAAAGGAAGGTGGTGTCGGAAGGCGTCTTCTAGGTGCTAGATGGAGCTTCGGAGGGTCCGGCAATTGTCTCGCTGACAATTGTACTGGCGACTCAGTGCCGGCATTTTTCTTCTTTGATTTGGGCTTGAAATTATTGATCGGGATAAAGTCGTATTCCTCAGTCTGAAGGCGTTAGTTTTAGGAGTCTGTCAGACATGATGAGATATACCTTCACTTCAATCAACCCGGGGACGACTCCGTCCGGCGCAAGGATATACCACTTGTCACCGTCCTTGATCACCACGGTAACGTCTGCCTTGCACAACTCGCCGAGTTCGTATGCTTTTTTAAAGACCGTATTCTTTCTGCGTTCCAGAACACTGCAACCGTTAGTGAAAACTTATTTAATGGGATGTGATGTGCTTACAGATCTCGCTTCTGTAAGCCGGTTGCCAAAGACATTGGTGTTTGATTTGTTTGATTCCTGCTCAAATTGGAGTATGTACTTCCTGAGTCCGAATTTCTGGATGCAGATGACCCCCCTCTATATGTACTGACCAGATAACTGCATGATAGCGCATAGGAACACCTCCGGGGTAATGACAGTATCCCCACAACTGAGCGCATATAAGAATCCTCCGGAGGTATGTCGCGCTAGCAATGGGTTGGGTTAAAGCGCGCGCAAAAGTAAAAGTGAAATAGAGTGGCTATTCTACATCTAGTGTGCCAAGCAGTGTCCCATTAAAGCTCGCACTTTTCGAGAGACAACCAAATCACTGTCTCGTCGCCCCGCTTCGACCGGTCGAAGTGGAAGTCCATCACCATGGATCGTTTGGTCAGCCATTACCAGTACCACCTAGGGCTTGCTATAATCATCGGCCTTTGGTTCCTCTACATTTTCATTCATTCGTTGATTGACTGTCTTGCTTTCCTGAACCGGAGATTGAAGACCTCACTACCAAGCCTACACCGCCACGTCACAACATTCGGGCTGCTCAATTCCAGCAATGTGCTTATTTGTTCAATAATATCGTCCCTAAACGTCCTCTGGCTTACAAACTATTTTCGATCTACAGATGGAACATTCGAGAGAGCAGGGGCATTGGCTACCTTCAACCTGCCCCTATTGTGCGTTCTGTGGCCCAGGGAAAAT
>Ga0307516_10003900_pt1 | contig 18821 bp, 15 predicted proteins | sample 19_EM_MG_FD_203310 | JGI IMG/M metagenome (GOLD analysis project Ga0307516, IMG submission 203310) | Populus trichocarpa ectomycorrhiza microbial communities from riparian zone in the Pacific Northwest, United States - 19_EM | ecosystem: Host-associated > Plants > Roots > Unclassified | place... | reverse complement strand
TAAGTAGCCGTTCAATGCGCTTCAACTTGGACGACATTGCGTTTTCGGTTTCCGGCCGGACAGAAACCGTGGCACCCCCGGGCGCCAGCGTTTCCCAGCCGCTCCACCCTCGGGTGGCGGCGTTGCGCGTCGTGCTTGCGGATGCCCTGAAAAAAATCGATTTCAGCGAAGCGGCACTGCGTGAGGAGGGCGATCAGCTGGTGAAGGAAGGCCAATACCTGGACTGGGCCGCGCAGATCGCAGCGCTACGCGAAGTGGCCTTCGACACCACGCAGCCCTACAAGCTGCGCGACTCCATGACCACCTGGACGAAAGAGGGCTTGGTGGCCGCGGTCTATGAAGGCTTCAAGTCGTTCCTCACCTCCTCGTTCCGCTCGCCCAGCGGTGGCGCGACCGGCCTGTCCCTGGCCGACAACGAGAATGTCTTCCCCATCGACCAGGCCTTGATCACGGCCACCGTGCAGGGCGCACTGGCCTACGTCGCCGAAGGGGCCATGGTGGCCATAGACAACCGTGCCGAGCTGTCCAACATGCCCAAGATCACCCGGAACAAGTTCGAGAACTTGTTCTACGAGCACGGTGTCCGGCCCGATACCGTGCTGCTGGTGGTGACGCGGGATGACAACGGGACGAAGAAGAAGGAGTTCAGGCGTGCCGACGATCCACGCGCGCCCACCCCCGAGGCCCTGGCCGAGCGGGCCACCCGCAAGCTGTCGGCCATCAAGCTCCGCCAGGACCTGTGGGACGGCAAGTCGTTTGCGTTCCCCCTCGTGCCGCTCATGAGTGGCGGCTTCAACACCTTGCGCCGCTTCATCTCGTCTGCCAAGACGTTGGACAGCCCGTTGCCCCTGTTCGTGACCAGCGCGTTGGCATCGGGTTCCGCCAGCGGGGTGACGAAGCTGGCCCTGGAACTGGGCAAGACCCGGGCGCAAGTGCAGATCGATGACTTGGTGGGCGGCACGCAGGCCGTGAACCTGTTCCGGCTCAGGCGGCCCCGGGCGCAGGCCGAGCCGGTGCGCTGGTCCGACGCCGGCCCTTGGCCGCTGCGCTGGTCCGACGCCGGCCCTTCTTTGCGGCTGCCCGGGTTGGTGCGCTTCGTTGGCGAGTCGGCCTGGGAGTCGCTGGCGCTCGCCGATGAGGCAAGGCGCACTCTTGCGCATTCCGCGGCGGACATGGCGTACCGCTACATGCTCGTCAATGGCATTGCCAACGTGGGCGGCGTGGGCTTCGGTGGGCTGATCGGCCAGTTGTTCCGCAAGGACCGCCACTTCGGTGCCTTGCCGGGCGAGTCGCCGCAGTCGCGCGCCAACATCGCCGGGCAGATGGGGCAGAGCACCTTCGGCGACGCGTTCTGGCGCGGCATGAAGGAGGCCATGAAAGGCCGCGAGCTCGATGCCAATGCCTCGCTCAAGTCGCGCCGGGACACCCGCATGTCCGAGCTGTTGAATCAAGCCCAGCTTGTGCAAAACGATCTGAGGGCCCAGGCCCGGGACATCCCGGAGGACTCGGAGATATGGGCTGCGCAGCGGTTGACGGGGCTGGCGCCCGCGGGGAGGGCGTCCGACTCGGCCGATATCGAGGCGCATCGCGACCTGTTCAGCCGACTGTCCGGAGACGAGCGGATGGACCTGGCGACCTTGCAGAACACCCGGGAGGAACTGGCGGCCCTGAACCTGAGCGAGGCCACGCTGGATGAGCAGAGGCAGCGCGACGGCTTGACGCACCAGGTCGACAAGCTCATCAAGCTGCTGCGCAGCCATGCCGCCAGCCAGCAATGGCTGGAGCCGAGGAACTGACAGGGCAGAGGGGGGGTGGGAAAACCCGGCTTTTTGCGGGGTCGGGTCACGGTGGTGTCACGGGCGGCGGCCAGTATTCGCAACCTCGCAGCTCACACAAACACCCATGCCGCTCTCAGCCGCTTCCTCCTGCCTCACAGTTCGCTTTTTGCAGCGCGACGACATCGACCGCCTGCTGGTGCTGGAGCACCAGCAGTGGACGCCTCGCCAGGCCGCCAGTGGCGAGCAGATGCAGCAGCGCATGGAGGTCTATCCGGAGCTGTGCCTGGGCGTGTTCTGCCCGTACAGCGGGGCCGCGCTGGCCTCGGCGTTCCTGCGACCGGTGCGCCGGGCCGACGTGGAGCGTGCCCGCACGTGGGAAGACTGCGCCTGCCTGGATGAGGACCGGTTGCCCAGGGGCAGCAGCCGCAGCCTGTTCGGCATCAGCCTCACCAGTGTGCATCCGGGCGCGGTACGGCCCATGATGCAGTTCATGTGGGTGCAAGCCATGCAGCAAGGCTGGCGCGACATCTACCTGGGCTCGCCCGTTCCCGGCCTGCGGCGGGCCCTGCAGCGCGACCCGATGCAGGAGATCGAGGACTACGTGCGCCGGCGCCGCCACGGCCTGCCGGTGGACCCGCAACTGCGCTACTACCACGGCAAGGGCTTCCGCGAGATCGTGGCGGTGCGGCGCGACTACTTTCCCCATGATGAGTCGCTGGACTGCGGCGCGGTGCTGCGCCACGTGCTGCCATTCAGCGAACTGGACTGGCTGCTGCGGCAGATGCCGCCGCGCGTGCTGCGGCACATTGCCACCAGCCTGTACGGGCCACCCGGCGCGCCGCGCCCCAGCCTTGCCAAATCGGTGGCCGAAGCCCTGGGGCTTTGACCGTGGCGGCCATCACCGAGGGCTTTGCCGGCGTGGCCGAGGCGGCCTCGGTGCGGGCCGCGTTGGCGCAGCCGGGGCGGCCTTGCGTGCTGCGCGGCCTGGGCGCCCACTGGCCCGCGGTGCAGCACTGGCACTTCGACGCCTTGGCGCAACTGGTGAGTGACGACCCCTCGTCCGATGGGTACCTCGGCCGATCCCCCGGGGGGATCCGGGCCGGCTTGGGAGTGGCCCGGCGCTCGGCCCGGTTGGGGCAGCAGCCGGTGCAACTGGTGGCCGGCAACCGCGAGCGCCACACCACGCGCTTTGCCACCCGCACCCTGGGGGAGTACCTGCACAGCCTGGGCCAGCCGGTGCAGGACGGGGCCGTGCCGCTGTACCTGAAGGAGTTCGACCTGCTCAAGGCCTTGCCGGTGCTGCGCCAGGACCTGCGGCCCGGGGAACTGTGGCCGCGCCGCGGCATCGTCTCCAGCAGCACCTGGGTGGGCCCGGCGCAGGCCCGCACCGGCCTGCACCATGACCTGCTGGACAACCTGGCGATGCTGGTCACGGGGGCCAAGCGCTTTTACCTCGCACCGCCCGGCAGCGTGGAGCAGGCCGGGGCGGTGTCGGACAAGCACGACCGCTGGGCGGTGCTGGCCCGCCTGGGCATCGATGAACTGGCCACCCGCCTGCGCGGCCGCCACACGCTCTACCGCGTGGACCTGGCGCCGGGCGATGCGCTGTACGTGCCGCACGGCTGGTGGCATGAGGTGGTCAACCTGCAGGCCAGCATCCTGCTCAGTGGCTTCTTCGGCAGCAGCCCGCGGGTGCTGGGCCTGTGGGCCTGGACCGGCGCGAAGCAGCTGCTGCATCAGGCTGGTGGCTGGCGGCGTGGGCACTGCACCTGCCATGGCGCCTGACGATCAACGCCGATGGGTCAACGCCGATGGCGCCGCCTGGACCTGGCGCCGCTGCGGGCCCACGCCACGGCCGCGGCGGCGGTGACCGAGGCGGTCACCTGCGCGGTGGCTTGTGCTGCCTTGCGCTGCCGCTTGGCCACGTAGAGCTGCCGGTCGGCTTCGGCCAGCGCATCGACCAGCGTGTGCGGGTCGCCCGGTCGCATGACGTGACTGCCGATGCTGAAGGCCACGGTCCACGGGTCGCCCGAGGCCTGGTTGTGCTCGTCCAGCCGCCGGTGCAGCCGCTGCAGCAGGCTGGGCAGCACATCGCCGCCGACAGGGTGCGTGAACACGGCAAACTCGTCGCCGCCCAGGCGCGCCACCGCGTCCTCTTCGCGGAAGGTGGCCACCAGCACCCGCGTGGCGGACTGCAGGGCCTTGTCGCCAGCGGCGTGGCCGTGCTGGTCGTTGATCTGCTTGAGCCCGTCCAGGTCGATGGCCAGCAGCACCGCCTCGCGCGGCGGCAGGCTGCAGCGCAGTTCGTGCACGCGGGCCTGGAAGCCGCGGCGGTTCAGCAGGCCGGTGAGTTCGTCCTTCTGCGCCAATGTGCTGAGCTGCTGGTTCGCATCGCGCTGGCGGCTCAGGTCCTCACGCAGGATGTCGCCGGCGCGGAACAGCTCGCCGATCAGCGCCGTGCTGGTGATCAGGCTGGAGACGTCGGAGCGGATCTCCTCGAAGGTCTGCTCCAGGTCGCGGCCGATGTCCATGACCAGGTAGCCGAAGTGCTGGCTGTGCAGGAACAGCGGGAACACCACGCAGAGGGTGCCGGCGTCGTCAGCAAATGGCGACACGGGCAGGAAGCGGTGGGCCGCGAAGGAGCCCAGCTGCTGCGGCGGCACCGGCTTGCCGTCGATCACGGCCATCGCCAGCGTCAGCTGCTCGGGCACGGTGAAGCAGTTCCAGGCCTCGGCGTGCACGGGCTGCGGGTACAGCACCATCAACACGGTCTTGAGCCCCAGGTCCAGCAGCGCCTGCTGCATGGGCCCCAGCAGTTCTTCGATGCGAAAGCCTCGCGCGTCGGGTGCCGGCCCGGTGCGGTACCAGATGGCGCGCGAGCGCACGTGGCGGCGCAGCGCGCCTTCGGCCTGCAAGGTCAGCTCCTGCAGCGACAGCGCGTTCTGCGCCTCCAGCAGCTTGTGGATGACGCGGCGTTCCTGGTGCTGCGGCAGTTGCTCGGCCTCGCGCATGAGGCGGCCGGACAGCATGCGCAGCGCGGTGCGCAGGTCCACCATCGCGCCCGGTTCGCCGTGCGCACCCAGCATGCGCTGGCGCAGCAGGCGGCCGAAGCGGTCGCTGCGCCGGAGGGCAGCGGTGGGGGTCTGGGCCTGGGCCGGCGCGGCGGCCTGGGGGGCTTCGCGCAGGTCCTCCGCCAGGGCCTGGTCCAGATCCGCCATCAACTGCTCGCCGCGCTGCGCGTCCACCCACATCTGGCCGAACTTGCGCGCGTTCTCCTCGTCGCCGCAGCCGCAGGAGTAGCGCAGCCGCAGCCGGGCGGGCAGGGTGAGCTGCATCACGCCGGCGCGGCCCTGCACGCGGTCGATCAGGTGTTCCATGGCCCGCGCCACGATGCCGGGCACGTCCTGGTCCACGGAGGTGAGCGGGATGGGCATGTCGGCCTGCCCGGCCACGTCGTCGTAGCCGGCCACTGCCACCTGCCCGGGCACCAGCACATCGCGGCTGGTCAGGCGCCCCATGGCGGCCAGGGCCATCTCGTCGTTGGCCGACAGCAGCGCGTCGAACGCCACGCCGCGGTCCAGCAGGTCCTCCACGCCGGCACCGGCCGCATACACGTGGAAGCGGCCCTCGATCACCAGCTCCGGGTCCACCGGCACGCCGGCGGCCTGGTGCCGTTCGATGAACGCATCGAAGCGCTGTTGCGAGTCGGCGTTGCCTTCGATGCCCTTGATGAACGCGATGCGCCGGTAGCCGTGGTCGTGCAGGAAGTGGTCCACCAGCTGCTCCATGCCGCCGCGGTTGTCGGTGGAGATGCACGACATGCCGGCCTTGGCGCTGCCGCCGATGCAGACCGTGGGGATGTCGCCCAGGCCGGCCATGAACTGCTCGAAGCCGCCGGGCGGCAGGTTCCAGTCGAAGGTGTCGGTCAGCGCGATCACGCCGTCCAGGTGGGCGTCGCGGGCCAGTTGGTAGACGACGTTGAACTCGCGGTCAAAGCCGTAGGCCACCCCCATGCCGCGGCCCGGAAAACACAGCAGGTTCACGCCCAGGCGCCGCGCCGCGCTGCGCAGCCCGCGCAGCGCCACGGATTGGTAGGTGCCGTCCAGCTCGTTGAGCAGCACGCCAAACAGCAGGGGGCGATCGGGTTCTCGCATGGAGGTCGGCCTGGCGGGCCGGGGCGCGTGAAAAAAGCACGGAGCCCTTCGGATGACACGCTGGGCACTGCGGGTGACATCGGCCGCTGGACCCTGGGCTTGAGCGGTCTGCCGTGCGGTGGCGGGAATAGTCCACCGGTTCAAGGATCGCCGATGCACGCAGCGCGATGGACTGACTCCTTTTGCGCACCTGGATCGTCTTGGCGGTACATCAACCGTGGAGCATTCCGATGGATCTCAGAAACATGAATGTGGTCGTCACCGGGGGGAGCAGGGGTCTGGGCCTGGGTCTGGTCGAGGCCCTGGTGTCGCATGGGGCCAAGGTGACGGTTGTCGCGCGCAGCGCGGACGCGCTCGAGTCCGTGCGGGCTCAGTTGGGGGTCGCTACAGTCTCCGCCGACGTGACGGACGCGGCGGCAGCCCATCGCGTTCTTTCCGAGACGCGCCCGGACCTCCTGGTGCTTAACGCTGGCGCGAAACCGCCGATGGGGCGATTGGACAAGTTGAGTTGGGATGACTTCTCCGCGACGTGGGAGACTGACGTCAAGGCCGGGTTCCATTGGCTGCAGGCGGCGCTCAGACTGCCGCTCAAGCGCGGCAGCCGTGTGTTGATCGGGTCCAGCGGTGCGGCCCTGAACGGATCGCCGCTCTCGGGCGGCTATGCTGGTGCCAAACGCATGCTCTGGATCATGGCCAGGTACGCCAACGGCGTCTCGGATCAAGCCGACCTCGGGATCCGCTTTCAGGTGATTGTTCCGCAGCAAATGGTGGGCGGCACCGGCGTGGGTGACACGGGTGCCACGGCCTATGCAAACGCGATGGGCATATCCAAGGAGCAGTTCCTGGCCCGATTTGGCACCTCAATGCCGCCAAGGGACTTTGGTGAGAAGGTGGTGAGCGTGCTGAACGACCCACAGTTTGCCGCGGGCATGGCATTCGGGCTCCAGGGCGACACGGGCATCACCATCCTGGAGGAGGCAACCGCTTGAGCGCAGGATCACCCCTGTCGAGCCACGACCGTCAGGCGCGGCTGGTCACTATGGCAGCCGAAGTGCGGCCGGAGCTGCATCGCTATTGCGCCAGGCTGATGGGATCCGTCATCGACGGTGAGGACGTGGTGCAGGACACACTGCTCCGTGCTCTTGTGGCGTTGCAGGACCTCGAGGAGATGCCGCCGCTTCGACCCTGGTTGTTCAGGGTCGCGCACAACCGCGCCGTCGATCTCCTGCGCGGACGATCGGTGCGGAATGCGGAGCCTTTGGACTCCGCCCCGGAGGTTGCCGACACGGGTAATCCCGATCCTTTGGAGATGCTGATGCGCCAGGAAGCCGTCAAGACTGCCGTGTCGCGCTTTGCAGACCTTCCCGTCCTCCAGCGCAGCGCCGTCGTCCTGAAGGACGTGCTCGACGAATCGCTGGCCGAGATCGCCACCCTGCTTGATCTCTCGGTCGATGCCGTGAAAGCCCATCTGGCGCGCGGGCGTGCGCGTCTGCGGCAAATCAACGCGCAGGGCGCCCCGCTTCTCGACGTGCGGCCGCCGTCTGCAGCCGTGTCACGCTATGTCACGCTGTTCAACCAGCGGGACTGGGACGCCTTGCGGTTTCTGCTGGCTGACGACGTCAAGCTCAGCCAATCCACCCATTCGCTCCGCGTGGGCCGCGCGGAAGTCGGCATGTTCTTCACCCTCTATGCCCAGAGCCCTGAGGTTTGGCTGGCTCCGGCGTGGCTGGAGGGGCAGGAGGTGATCGCAGTATTCGAGAACCGCGCGGATGTGACGCCGAGCTACATGATGTGGCTTGAATGGGTTGACGGCCGAATCAAGTTCATCCGCGACTACCGGTATGTCCGCTATGTCGTTGCCGAGGTCGAACTGGCGCTGGCGCTGCACGTTCCGCCCGCGGACGAAGGCGCCGCGTACTGAGGTCCGAGTTGCCGCTGCCTCAAGTCCGCCACACCCGCGGCGCCGCCGCCGTGAGCCCCCAAGCCTGCTCCCGCCAGTGCAGCCACACCTGGCGCAGCAAATCCATGGCCGGCTCCACCCGCGCGGCCAGCACGCGCAGCAGCACCAGCCCTTCGTTCGGGCTGGTGGCCCCGGCCAGCCGGGCCAGCGCATGCGGTGCCGCACAGGCGCGGGCGCCATCCAGCAAGGCCTCGCGCAACTCCCGCTCCAGCGCGCTCCCTGAGGCAAACCACAGCGTGCCGCACACGCGCTGCCCCGCCAGGCCCAGCGGGCTGTCCAGCAGCAGGTGGTCTTGCGCGTCGATGCGGCCACGCTCCAGCCAGCGGCCCGGCCACTCCAGCGCTTGCAGGTAGTGGCCTCGCACGAAGGGCTGGTCGGCCGCGGGCAGGCCAAGGGCCAGCAAGTCCCAGCCCATCATCTGCGCGCCTGCGGCCAACTCGAAGCGCACGCTGTTCTCGGCCGCGCAGCCGGAGTAGGCCAGCGTCTCCAGCGGCAGCCATTCCAGCCGTGACTGCGCGGCCAGGTGCAGGTGCGCATGCTGCGTGGCCGGCTCGCCAGCGCTGCGGTAGAAGCGCGTGGCACCCGGCGTGGTGATGAGCGCATGGGCGCCTTCGCCCACCTGCACGTCCACCTGCAGGCGGTCGCCGCCCACAATGCCGCCCGGCGGGTGCACCAGCACATGGTGGCAGATGGCCCCGCCTTCCGGGTACAGGCTTTGCAGCACGCGCAGCGGGCCCTCGTGGCGGTCGTGCGCCACCGTGCGGTCGCCGTCGCGGGCGTAGCGCAACTGCAGCCGGCCCTCCCAGCTCACCGCTGCTTCCAGAACCAGCGGTGCAAGGCGACGATCTCTTCTTCCACCTCGGCAAACGGGCCGGCCACGTGCAGGTCTTTCTGGCCGCGCGCAAACACCTCGCGGCAGGGCAGGTCCAGCGTGGGGTTGTCCGCGTGGTTGCCGGTCAGGCCCAGCAGCCGGCGCTCGCTGATGCCGTAGACCAGCCGGCCGATGTGGGCCCAGTACTGCGTGCCGGCGCACATGGCGCAGGGCTCCACGGTGGTGACCAGGGTGCAGCCCCACAGCGTGGCGCGGTCGAATCGCCGTGACGCCTCGCGCGCCAGCGTGGCCTCGGCATGGTTCACGCTGTCCACGTTGCGCTGCTCCATCAGCACGGTCTGCTGGTCGGCCGCCACCAGCAGGGCGCCGAACGGATGGTGGCCGGCCTGCATGGCGGCGCGCGCCACCTCGTTGGCACGCCGCAGCAGCGCGAGATGCTGCTCGCACGTGGGCTGCAGGTTCGCCGCCGTCATTGCAGCAGGTCGAACAAGGACCGTGCCACCACCTGGGTGGCACGGCGCAGGTCTTCCAGCATCAGGTGCTCGTCGGCGCGCTTGGCGTTGGACTCCAGCACCGTGCGCGGCCCGGCGCCATAGATGGCCGCGGCCACGCCGGCGGCGCCATACAGGCGCACGTCGGTGTACAGCGGCGTGCCGCACACGGGAATGGGTTCGCTGAACACCGCCTCGCCATGCGTCTGCAGGGCCTGCACCAGCGGCGCGTTGCGATCGTCCGGCTTGAGCGATTGCGCCAGCAGCAGCCGGCGCATCGTCACGCGCACGCCGGGGCTGCCGGCCACGGTGTGCTCGATCAGCGTGCGCACCTCGGCTTCCACCGCGGCGGGGTCTTCCTCGGGGATCATGCGCCGGTCGAGCTTGATCACCACCTTGCCGGGAACCACGTTGGTGTGGCTGCCGCCCTCGATGCGGCCCACGTTGAGGTACGGGTGCGTGATGCCGGCCACCTGCGAGCGGCGGGTCTTGAGCACGCTGTTGTGGGCGTACAAGGCAGTGAGCAGCCGGTTGGCGGCCTGCAGCGCGTCCACGCCGGTTTCGGGGTAGGCGGCGTGGCTGGCCAGGCCATGCAGCGTCACTTCCATCTGCAGGCAGCCGTTGTGCGCCACCACCACCTGGTAGCTGAAGCCCGCGGCGATGAGGTAGTCGGGCTGGGTGAGCCCCTGCGCCAGCAGCCAGCCGGGGCCCAGCTCGCCGCCGAACTCTTCGTCATAGGTGAAGTGCAGCTCGACCTGGCCCTTCAGGCTGCCTTGCAGCGGTGCCGGCAGTGACTCCAGTGCGAGCAGTGCAAAGGCGTAGGTGGCAAAGTCACTCTTGCTCACGGCCGCGGCGCGGCCGTACATCGCACCGGCCGCGATCTCGGCGCCGTAGGGGTCGTGCGTCCAGCCTTCGCCGGGCGGCACCACGTCGCCATGGGCATTCAGCGCGATGGTCTTGCCGCCGGCACCCGGTCCCGCACCGAACGGCCGGCGCACGATGAGGTTGGTGAGGGACTGCAAGCCTGCGGCCTGCACCTGCTCTGGGGGCACCGGGTGGGCCTGCGCCTGCAGGCCCAAGGCCAGGAGCAACTCCGCCGTGCGCCGCGCATGCGGGGCGTTGTCGCCCGGCGGGGTGTCGGTGGGTACGCGCACCAGCTCTTGCAAGAAGCGCACTTGCGCGTCGAAATGAGCGTCGATCCAGGTGTCCAGGGCACTGTATGCGGTGGGGGCAGGGTTCATGCGAGGGGGGTTGCAGAGGGGGGTTCGGCAGGGGCCGTGTGTTCGGCCGCCAGGTGGGCTAGCAGTTTCTGGAAGGCCAGCACGCTCAGGTGCGCGTCGTCGCTGCTGGTGCTTTCCAGCGGGTTGTGGCTGATGCCGCCGTTGCCGCCGCGCACGAACAGCATGGCCTGCGGCAGGGCCTCGTGCAGCTTCATCGCGTCATGGCCGGCGCCGCTGTTCATGCAATGCACCGGCAAGCCCAGCGCGCGCACGGCCTGTTCCCAGCGCTGTTGCCAGGCCGGGTGGCTGGGGGCCGCGGCGGCGCGCAGCGTCTCTTCGCACTGGAAGCGCAGGCCGCGCCGCTGGCAGATGCGCTCCAGCTCGCCCAGCACGTCGGCGGCCAGGGCATCGCGGGCCGCGTCGGTGGGGGCGCGCAGGTCCAGGCTGAAGCGGCAGCGCCCCGGCACCACGTTGATGGAGCCGGCCGGCACCTCCAGCATGCCCATGGTGCCCACGAGTTGGGGCACGCTCGCCGCTCGCCGCTCCACGTACACGGCCAGTTCAGCCACGGCCACCGCGGCGTCGCGCCGGCGGTCCATGGGCGTGGTGCCGGCATGGCTGGCCAGGCCGATGACCTCGCCGCGGTAGCGCAGGCTGCCGTTGATGGAGGTGACCACGCCCAGCGGCAGGTCCAACTCGTCCAGCACCGGGCCTTGTTCGATGTGCACTTCCACGAAGCCCAGGTAGCGCGACGGATCGCGCCGCAGCGCGCGGATGGCCTCCAGCGTGCCGGGCAGGCCGGCCTGGCGCATGGCGGCGCGCATCGTGGTGCCGTCGGCGTCTTCCTGGGCCAGCCAGGCCGGGTCCCAGGAGCCCACCAAGGCACCCGAGCCCAGGAAGGTGGCCTTGTAGCGCTGGCCTTCTTCCTCGGCAAAGCCCACCACCTCGATGCCGAAGGGCAGGCGCCGGCCGGCCCGGTGCAGCTCGCGCACGCACACCATGGGCACGAAGATGCCCAGGCGCCCGTCGAACCGGCCGCCGTTGCGCACGGTGTCGTAGTGCGAGCCGGTGAGCAGGCGGGGCGCTTGGTTTGTTGGCCCCCGGTCGCCGCATGCGGCGACCGCCCCCCGCGGGGGCAGCCACTGTGTTTGGGGCGGCCCGGCACACAGTGGCTCTGCGGTCGCGGCGGCATAGACCCCCACCACGTTGCCCACCGCATCGACCGACACCTCGTCGAAGCCGCAGTCCTGCATCCAGCGCACCAATTGGGCCTGGCAGGCGCGGTGTGCCGGGGTGAGGTAGGTGACGGTGAGCTGGCCCAGTTCGGCAAAGCCGGGGTCGCTGTGCCGGGCCAGCAGCTCGGCGCAGTCCCACACCTGGTGGCCCAGCGTGGGCGGCTCGCCCAGGCGGTCGGCCAGGCGCAGCTCGGCAATGCGGTGCACCTGGCGCAGGCATTCCGCGAATTCGATCTCGGCGGGGTGGTCCAGGCGCCGCTCGAAGGTGGCAATGATCTCGGCCCGCGTCAGCCCGGTGCCGCGCGGCCCGCGCACCGCCAGGATGAACGGCCAGCCGAACTTCAGCTGGTAGGCGGTGTTCAGGCGCTGCAGGGCGGCGTATTCGTCCGGCGAACAATGGGTCAGGCCGGTGGTGGTTTGTTCGTGGCTGGACTCCGCCGTCAGCGCGCCGGCCACCATGGCGCGCCCGGCCAGCTCGGGGTGGGCGCTCAGCAGGCCCATCTGTTCCTCGCGGTCCGCCGCACGCACGGCTTCCACCAGGGCCCGCTTCAGTGCCGCCAGGCTCACGAAGGGGCGCTGCACCAGCACGCGCTGCGCGATCCAGGGCGAGTGCTCGTAGATGCCCTGCAAGTGGGCACAGAACTGCGAGGCGGTGGCGTGGTTGAGGTCGGCGAGTGTCAGCATGCGCAACGCGTCGGAAGCTGGGTGATGGACGACGATACCAGCCCGTTGGCCACGGGCGGGCCGCACCGGTACCCCACTCACTCCCACACGAAGGCCGATGCGGCATCGAAGGGTTGCTGGGCCTTCCAGTGCCGCGCAATGTCCAGCCGGCGGCAGACCCACACGCCCTCATGCGCCTCCAGGTGGTCCAGGAACTTCTGCAGCGCGCGAAAGCGCCCTGGCCGCCCCACCAGCCGGCAGTGCAGGCCCACGCTCATCATGCGCGGCACCTCGGTACCTTCGGCATACAGCACGTCGAAGCTGTCGCGCAGGTACTCGAAGAATGGCTCGCCATGCGAGAAGCCCTGCGGCAGCGAGAAGCGCATGTCGTTGGCGTCCAGCGTGTAGGGCAGCACCAGGTGCGGTGCCAGCGTGCCGTCGGACTTGCGCACCTGCAGCCAGAAGGGCAGGTCGTCGCCGTAATAGTCGCTGTCGTATTCGAAACCGCCAAAGTCGGCCACCAGCCGGCGCGTGCGCGGGCTGTCGCGGCCGGTGTACCAGCCCAGCGCGCGCTGGCCCGTAAGGCGCTCGATGATCTCCATGCCGCGCCGCATGTGTTCGCGCTCCACCTCTTCCGGCACGTCCTGGTAGTGGATCCAGCGCCAGCCGTGGCAGGCGATCTCGTGGCCCAGTTGCATGAATGCGGCCGTCAGCTCCGGATGCCGCTCCAGCGCCATGGACACGCCGAACACCGTGAGCGGCAGGCGGCGGCGCTCGAACTCGCGCAGGATGCGCCACACGCCCACGCGCGAGCCGTATTCGTAGACCGACTCCATGGAGAGGTGGCGCGCCGGGAAGGCGGGCGGGTTGGCCATCTCGGACAGGAACTGCTCGCTGCCGGCATCGCCATGCAGCACCGAGTTCTCGCCGCCTTCTTCGTAGTTCAGCACGAACTGCACCGCCACGCGGGCCTGGCCCGGCCATTGCATGCGGGGTGGGTGGGCACCATGGCCGATCAGGTCGCGGGGATAGCGGGGGTTCATACCGTAGAGTCGCGGGGAATCATCGGATCGTTGCTGGGCAACGGGGGAATGGAATTATGGGTCGCCTTACCACCCATGTGCTGGACACCATGCATGGGCGCCCCGCCGCAGGGCTGGGTGCGGTGCTGTACCGGCTCGATGGCGCCGGTGCCACCGCATTGAAGTCGTTCACGCTCAATGCCGACGGCCGTGCCGACGGGCCCTTGCTCGAAGGGCCGGCCCTGGCTGCAGGCCGCTACCGGCTGGTCTTCTCGGTGGGGCCGTACTTTGCGCAGGCGGGCGTGGTCTTGCCCGGCCCGCCGTTCCTCGACGAAGTACCCGTGGACTTCGGCATTGCCGATCCGCAGGCCCACTACCACGTGCCGCTGCTGGTGAGCCCGTGGAGCTACAGCACCTACCGGGGCAGTTGAACGCATCGATGGACACCTACCTGCTGGACTGGGCCAACCTGCTGCTGCGCTGGCTGCACGTGATCGTGGGCATTGCGTGGATCGGCTCCTCGTTCTACTTCGTGTGGCTCGACAACCACCTCACCCCGCCCGAGGACGATGACCTCAAGGCCCGCGGCGTGGATGGCGAGTTGTGGGCCGTGCATGGCGGCGGCTTCTACAACCCGCAGAAGTACAACCTGGGCCCGCGGCGCATGCCCACCGGCCCGCTGCACTGGTTCTACTGGGAGAGCTATTCCACCTGGCTGTCGGGCTTTGCGCTCTTTGTGGTGCTGTACCTGTGGAATGCCGGCACCTTTCTGGTGGACACCTCCCGGGTGGATTGGACACCGGTGGCGGCCGGAGCGGCAGCGCTGGGCTTCCTGGCGGGCGGCTGGATCGTCTACGACCTGATCTGCCGCTTCTTCGGCCGCAACAAGGACGGCAGCATCGGCGGCGACGGGCGGGTGTTGGGCCTGCTGTTCGTCTTCGTCGTGGCGGCCACCTGGCTGGCCTGCCGGCTGTTCCCCGGCCGTGCGGCCTTCCTCATCATCGGTGCCATGCTGGGCACGGTCATGAGTGCCAACGTGGCGCACTGGATCATCCCCGGCCAGCGCAAGGTGGTGGCCGACCTGCAGGCCGGGCGCGCGCCGGATCCCATCCACGGCCGGCGCGGCAAGCAGCGCAGCGTGCACAACACCTACTTCACGCTGCCGGTGCTGGTGGCCATGATCTCCAACCACTACGCCATGCTCACCCAGCACGCCTGGAACTGGCTGCTGCTGGTGGTGCTGATGACCGTGGGCGTGCTGGTGCGGCAGTTCTTTGTGTTGCGCCACAAGGGCCGGCAGCACTGGGGCCTGGTGGCGGCCAGCCTGGCGCTGCTGGCGGTGCTCATCGTGTGGCTGGCGCCGGCCCGGCCGTCGTCGGCCGTCAACGACGCAACGCCCACCGTGGCGCAGGTGCAAGCCATCGTGCAGCAGCGCTGCGTGATATGCCACAACGCCCAGCTGCAGAACAAAGGTGTGGCTTTGCATACAAACGAGCTGCTGGCCCGCCATGCGCAGGCGGTGTACCAGCAGGCGGTGCTGCAGAAGCTCATGCCGCTGAACAACGCCACGCAAATGACTGAGGAGGAGCGCTCGGTCATCCGGCGCTGGGTGGCTGCAGGGGCGTCGTTGCGCTGAGGTGCCAAGCACCCGGCAACCGGCGGCGGCTGAGGCGCGCCTGGTTGGGTGTCCCGCGGGGGACCCGGTGCCCTAAGGAAAACGAGCGTTGGTTCCATGCCACAGGTTGGTGTGGCTGTGTGCAACGCCGGTCAGAATCCCGCAGATCATTGTTTGGAGATCCGCTAATGAAGAAAACAATTGCATTGACCGCTCTCGCTGCAGCCTCGGCCGGCGTTTTTGCCCAAAGCAGCAGCGTCACGATCTACGGCATCCTGGATGCCGGTGTCAGCCAGGTATCGGGCCTCCGCGGCGGCACACGCAAAGACGTGGTCAGCGGCATCATGGACGGGTCGCGCCTGGGCTTCAAGGGCAATGAAGACCTGGGCAACGGGTACCGGGCCATCTTCACGATGGAACACCGCCTGGAACTGGATACCGGCGACATCAAGAACCGGCCGTTCTCGGGCTCGCAACTGCCGGATCGCCTGAGCAATGCCGCGCTGCTGGGCCTGAATCCCGCCTTGCAGGCGGTGGTCAACAGTGTCGACGCCTCGATCGGCAGCACGTTGGGTGTCAACCTTGACGGAAGATTCTGGGATCGGCAGGTCTATGTGGGTTTGGTGACGCCCGTGGGCGCCGTGCTGGCAGGGCGCCAGTACACCCCGGCCTACGAGGCGTCTGCCAATTTCGACACGCTGGGCACGCAGTCCAGCCTCAGCGCCGGCCAGGTGGCGGCCATCCCGGCGGCCATCGACATCCGCGTCAGCAACGCCGTGTCTTACCGCATCCAGACCGGCCCCTTCACGGCCTCCGTGATGGCAGCCCCCGGGGAGCGCAGCACCACCACCGGCCACTTCGTGGGCTTCATGGGTTTGTACAAGACCGAGCAATTCGGTGTGGGCCTGGGCTACAACTCGCGGGAAAACGAGCTTGGCCAGAAGTCCCTGACCTCCACGTCGCTGGGCGGGTCGCTGGTACTGGGTCCGGGAACTGTGTTCGTGCAGGTTGTGCAGGCAAAGGATGAGCATCCCAGCGGCTTGTCCACGCTGGCGGCCACGCTGACCCCGGCGGTCGGTGCGCCGACAGCGGGTGTGGTGGCCAACGCATTCATCAACGGCCTGAAGCAGGATGGGCAGGTCGGCCACGTGGGCTACCGCTTCACCACCGGGCCGCACATCATCTACGCCGCCTACAGCCAGTTGCACGACAAGCTGCGCGACGCTGATACGGCTTCGTACGGGATGGCCTACACGTACTCCTTGTCCAAGCGCACCGCACTCAATGCGGTGGCGACCCACTTCAACAACAAGGGCCTGGCCCAGGCCGCACCCGGCCAGGCAGGGTTCCTGGGTGGCGTGACTGCCACCGCAGGCACTGATTCGAACAGCTTTGCAGTGGGCATTCGGCACAGCTTCTAAGTGCCATCAGGCTGACGCCAGTCAGCCTGTCCTGCAACCTCCCCACGCCCGAACAGGGCCTGGGGAGTTTTGTCGTTTATTCAGTTGAATTCTGCGCGGCGGGGCTCGCGGCAAGCTCATGCTCAGCGCGGCCTGGGTGCACGCCCTGTCGATGCCCGCACCACCAGCCGCGGCGCTGAGGTTTCGCGCAGCGTAGGCGCGCTCGGGTCGTCGTCCCGGATCATGTGCATGATCATCTCCACCGCCAACTCAGCCGACTCCTGCGTGGGCACCGCCACCGTCGTGAGGGCCGGGCGCATCTGGTGGGCGAGCTGGATGTCGGTGATGCCGATCACCGACAGATCTCCGGGCACGTCCAGGCCCATGTCGGCCGCTGCCTGCAGCACACCCAGCGCCGGCAGGTCGTTGGACACGAACACCGCCGTCAAGTCGGGCACGGCCGCCAGCAGCGCGTGCGCCGCGTTGCGGCCGGCGTCGATGGTGTCGTGGCCGAAGTGCGCGTCGGTGGCCGGGTGCTCGATGCCGGCGCGTTGCAGCGCGTCCGCGAAGCCGCGGTAGCGCCAGATGTGGTTGCCGCTGCGCTCGCTGCCCACGATGGCGCCGATGCGGCGGTGGCCCAGCTTGATGAGGTGCTCGGCGGCGATGATGCCGGCACGGTAGAAATCCACCGCCACGCTGGGCAGCGGCGGCGGCTCGTCAGGCTTTTCCCACATGCACAGCACCACCGGCACGCCGCGCTTGCGCAACTCCACCAGCCGGTCGATCTGCACGAAGTCGGCGTTCATGACGAGCACGCCGTGTGCCAGCGAGCCGCCCACGGCGTCCAGGTAGGCCTGCTCCTGCACCGGGTCGTCGTTGGTGTTGCACACCAACAGGAAGTAGCCCAGCTTGCGCACGGCCTGCTCCACCGCGAGCGCGAACTCGGGGTAGAACGGGTTGGCAATGCTGGACACCACCAGCGCCACGGTCTGCGGGCGGCCTTCGGCCAGGGCGCGTGCGGTGAGGTTGGGCCGGTACTGCAGTTCCTCCACGATGGCCAGCACGCGCTGGCGGGTTTCGGCGCCCACCTTGCCGCGCCCGCGCAGCACGTTCGAGACGGTGGCTGCGGTCACGCCGGCCTTGAGGGCGACTTCGGTCAGCGTGGGCATGGCTTCTTGTTCTCTACCTGGCAGCGACTCTTGGGGGCGACTCGGAACGGTCAGGGGCACAGCATAGCCGGGGCGATCAGGTCAAGATCAGAACGGATCCAGCGCCTGCGTGAACTGGCCCGATCCGTTCAAGGCCCCCAGCGTGTAGCCCTTCCAGCCGGGGTACGCCTGCGGCTCCCAGTAGAAGACGCCCAGGCCGTTGGAGCCCAGTGCCTTGGTCTTGGCGAGCAGGTCGCTCATCATGCTTTTGGCGGTGGCGGCTTGTTGCCAGTCCATGCCCACCTCGGCCACGAGCACCGGCTTCTTGTAGCGCGACACCATGTCAGCCATGTTGCTGGCGATGGCGGTGTTGGCGCTGGCCCAGGCGCCCACGCTGGGGTAGTGCGACAGGCCGATCACGTCCCACTTGGCGCCGGCACCTTTCACGCCGTCAAAGAACCAGCGGAACACGGCGTTGTCGTGGCCGTTGGCCAGGTGCAGCACCACCAGCGCGTTGGGGTACACCGCCTTGGTGGCGTTGTAGCCGCTGTTGATGAGGCTGGCGAGCTGGCTGAAGCTGGAGGTGCGGCCTTCGGGCCACAGCATGCCGCTGTTGATCTCGTTGCCCACCTGCACCCACTCGACATTGACGCCGTTGGACTTGAGGTAGCTCAGGATGCCCTGGGTGTGGTTGTAGACGTCGGTGGTCAGCTGCGAGAGGCCGTGGCTGGCCCAGGCCGCCGGCTTGGTCTGCTTGCTGGGGTCGGCCCAGCTGTCGCTGTAGTGGAAGTCGATCATGATGCGCTGCCCTTGCGCGGCGGCGCGCTTGGCCTTGTACAGCGTGTCAGGTCCGTCGCACCAGCCGCCGGCGGGGTTGACCCACACGCGCAGGCGGATGGCGTTCACGCCCAGGTTCTTGAGCAACACGAATGGGTCCTGCGCCGTGCCGCTGCTGTTGTAGAAGGAATAGCCGGCGGATTCTTCCTCGTCCACCCAGCTCACGTCGGCGCCCTGGGCGAAGGTGGCCGCCTGCACGGCGGATGACAACACCAGGCCGCACAAGGCCAGGCTCGCGCCGGCCCTGCGAAGAAAAGAGGTCACGTTCATGTTTTGTCTCCTGTTTGTGGTTGGGGGATCAAGGGGGCGGGCTCAGAGGCTGAGAGTTTTTCGAGCGTGGCCGAGCAGTGCGTCAAAAGGCGTCCGATCTAGTGCAGTGTTCGACGCTATGCGGCACTTAAGAAAGCCGATGGATTTGTCGTCCTGGCTAGGCGCAAACCGCAGCGATGCCCGGAGGCATCGCGAG
>Ga0307516_10003899_pt1 | contig 18830 bp, 13 predicted proteins | sample 19_EM_MG_FD_203310 | JGI IMG/M metagenome (GOLD analysis project Ga0307516, IMG submission 203310) | Populus trichocarpa ectomycorrhiza microbial communities from riparian zone in the Pacific Northwest, United States - 19_EM | ecosystem: Host-associated > Plants > Roots > Unclassified | place... | reverse complement strand
CCGGAGTGGATTGGTTTGAGGCCGTAATCGGCAGGGCCGCGATAGCCTCGCGCTGTGCGGGCTCCAACGACACGTAGTCGTGTTCGATGCTGACACGCAGCCCGGCCAAGCCGCCCCTGCGCTCGATCCGCACCGTCACAACGTCATTGGTATTCCCTTTAGCCATGGCACTTACTACGCCTCGCTCAAAGGCACACCGACCTCCTGCCAGGCGCTGCGGCACTTGGCAGCAAGCGACGCGCCTCCAACCGTTTGGGCACTGGCCACGGTGAGGCTGGCGAACTCGCGGAAAGTCGCGTCAGTACGCAACCGCCGGTTCGTACATGAGGCGTACCAGACCTGGAGGGCCTGGCCCCACGCCTGCCCATCGGCTGCGCTTGCAAACAGCGCGAAGGCTTTGTTGGGTATGCCGCTGTTGTCATGCACGTCTGCCGTGGGGTCCATCTCGCTGTAAAGCTCGGGCTGTTGCGAGAGGCAGTGTTCCGCCGACGGGTGGAGCATGTCGCGAAGGCAGGTGAAGCCCTTGTCTTTCGTCGGCGGCGCGATGATGCCCGCGCCTACCAGCCAGGCCTGCGGTTCGGTGACTGGCCACTGGTTCAGCCATTGGTTGAACACCGCGCCGAAGACGTCGCTGATGCTTTCGTTGAGCGCGCCCGATTCGCCTTCGTAGCGCAACGCGCTCTCGTTCTGCGTCACGCCATGCGTCAGCTCGTGGCCGATGACATCGGGCGAGAGGTACATCTCGGTGAAGAGTTCGCCATCGCCATCGCCGTACACCATCTGCTGGCCATTCCAGAACGCGTTGTCGTAGTTCTGGCTGTAGTGCAGGCTGGAGACGAGGTCGATGCCCTTGTTGTCGATCGAGTTGCGGCCGAGCACCGTCTTGTAGAACTCGGCCACCTTCTGAGTTGTGTCGAACACCGTCTTGAATCCGCCGGTCATCGACGACACCGGGCTGCCGGGCAAGACTTTCCGGTTCTGGCAATCGAACAGGTGCTGCGCTGGAAGCGTTGTGGCTTTCTGCGCCGCGAATCGCTCCACGTCGCGCAGGATGGCGATGCGATGAGCTTCTCTTAAGCCCCGCTGGCGCTCAGTCTCGAGGTAGGTGTCTTGCAGTGCCTTGCGGGTCGAAGCATCGAGGCTCGGGTCACGCGAGTACCTTCTCAGCACCTCGGGCGGCACGATGAAGCAGCAATGCGAACAAAAGCGAGTGAAGCTCGCACGACGTGTGTCAGCCTGAGAGAACAAGTCTTGAGCCATCGGGTCTCCTCGTCAAAGGTTGCGGTGCAGTTTATCGAAGTGCTTTGATCCCGGGAGATAGAACTCCTGCGACAAAGGCTTCTTGAGGACTGCAGATGAATGCTGTATAAATTAACAGTATGAATCGCAAGCCCTCTGTTCCCATCGACCTCACGCAACTCAAGGGGCGCGGAACGGCCTGGGCCATCGAGCACCGCTACACGCGGCAGCCGAGCGAAACCTTCGACGATGGCTGGGGCACGCTCGACCAGGCTGCGAGCGAAGAGCATGTGCCGGTCGCCACACAGATCATCGAAGAACGGGTCAAGTCGATCCTGTCGAGCAACGATTCACCCGACATCTCTTTCGACCTGTCGATCAACCCCTACCGCGGCTGCGAGCATGGGTGCATCTACTGTTTTGCGCGCCCGACGCACAGTTATCTCAACATGTCACCCGGGCTCGATTTCGAAACCCGCATCATTGCCAAGGTGAACGCCGCCGAGCGGCTGCGCGAGGCATTTGCCAGTCGCAGCTACGAAGCTTCCTTCCTCAACATTGGCTCGGCGACTGACGCCTACCAACCCATCGAACGCAAGCTCGGCATCACCCGTTCGATCATCGAGTTGCTGGCCGAATGCAGGCATCCGTTTTCGCTGGTGACCAAGTCATCGGGCATCGAGCGTGACCTCGATCTCATCGGGCCAATGGCCGCCGATCACCTGGTGGCGGTGTACGTGTCGGTCACCTCACTCGACGCCAACCTCGCACGCATCCTGGAACCGAGAGCCGCGGCGCCGCACCGGCGTCTTCGCACCATTGAGACGCTGGCCAAGGCCGGCGTGCCGGTGGGTGTGAGCGTGTCGCCGGTGATCCCCTTCATCAACGAACCCGAGATCGAGCGCATTCTCGAAGCGGCTGCGGCGGCAGGCGCGCGAGCTGCCTTCAGCGTGGTGTTGCGGCTGCCATGGGAGGTGAATCCGCTGTTCCAGCAGTGGCTGGAGCAGCACTTCCCTGGCCGGGCCGGGCGCGTGATGGCGAGGGTGCGTGAGATGCGCGGCGGCAAGGACTACGACGCCACGTTCGGTAGCCGCATGAGGGGCGAGGGCGTCTGGGCCGAGCTGCTGCGGCAGCGCTTCGACAAAGCCTGCGCGCGCTTCGAGCTGAACAAGACGCGCATCGAGCTCGACCTGAGCTCGTTCCAGAAGCCGCGCCTTCCTCCGAGCAACGGCCAAGGCGAGCTGTTCTGAGTCGCCTCAGGGCGCCCGGCAGGGGGCGCTGACGTCGAGCGCCGGGCGATAGACCTCGGTCTGCACGCCCATCAGGCCCAGCACGGTGTGAGAAAGGTTGTCGTGGCTGAAACGGGTGTTCAGCTGCGCCGTCAAACAATCGGGCTTCGATGACGTCGCTGCGGGCGGGAGCCACATCACCATCGGCACATGCTTCTGCTCGCGCGGCGCAAATGCGTACGGCAAGCCGTGCAGGTAGAGGTTGTTTTCGCCCAGCGACTCGCCGTGGTCCGACATGTAGAACATCGCCGGCTCGTTGGTGGACGTGCGTTTCTGCAGCCAGGTGATCGCGCTGGCTAGCACGTGGTCGGTGTAGGCGATCGAGTTGTCGTAGCCGTTGATCAAGGCCTGTCGATCGCACTGCTGCAGCACATTGGTCTGGCATTCGGGCTGGAAGGGCTTGCGATCGGGGGGCGAGCGTTTCCAGTAGGCTGGTCCGTGGCTGCCCATCTGGTGCAGCACGACCACGACGCCGCGCTCGCGCCGGTCTGCGGGCAGGGCGGCAATGCGTGCGTCCAGGTCCAGCAGCAGGGCTTCGTCGAGGCATTCACCGTCCTGGCACAAGGATGTGGGCAGGGCAGCACCGCCGGGTGCCGGCGTACTGGCTTCGGCATTGGGCACGCGCTCGCATTGCCCTTTGCAGCCGGCCTGGTTGTCGACCCACAGCACTGCGAGTCCCGCGCGCTGCAGCACATCGAGCAGGTTTTCGTGTGGGTGGCTTTCAGACTCGAAGACCGACTTGCCGAACACAGAGAACATGCAGGGCAACGACGTGGCCGTGCTGGTGCCGCATGAACTTACCTCGCGAAAGCTCTGCACGCCAAGCGTTGCGAGTTCCGGGTTGGTCGTGCGGGCGTAGCCGTTCAGCGAGAAATGGTCGGCGCGCGCCGTCTCGCCCACCACCAGCAGCAGCAACGGAGGCTTGGTTCCGGGCCGGCGTGGCGCGAGCTTGGCATCCGCACCCACCACAAGCGGCGGCCCGCTGGGCTTGGCCTGCGCGTCGACAGCCACCATCGCAAGCGCATAAAAGGAGTTGAGCGGGTTGATGAGATAGCGCACCTGCTTGTAGTTGCGCATCGTGCCCGACATGTCGGCGAAGAAGATCATCAGCAGGGCACCCATCAGCACGATGGCGGCGAGCAGGCCCAGCAGGTTGCGCTTGAGCTGCCGCCAGAAGGACAGGCGCTGTACCTGCACACGCACCAACCACACGAGCGGCACGACGCCCAGCACGATGAACCCGATGAACAAGCGCAGGCTGAGCAGGTCGCGCGTCTCGCGCGCGTCTGTCTGCAGCACGTTGACGATCATCGTGGAATCGATCACTACGTTGTAGGTGCCCATGAAATGCGCACCAGCGGCCGCCGCGACCAGGAACAACGCCAGCACCGGCTTGATGCTCCAGCGCCAGGCGGCAAGCGTCAGCACGAGGGCGGTCAAGCCCGTCACCATGCCGCAGAAGGCCAGCATGAACACCCGGCCGCGCAGCGAAGCCATCTCGGGCAGGTCGCCGAGCGTGAACCAGAGCGGCCAGTTGGCGAGGCTTGCCAACCAGAGGCTGGCAAGCCATGCAAGGGTCAGCGGGTTCCAGCCCTCTGGAGCTGATGCGGGCGCGGCGGTGACGTTGGATCGACGGAAAAAACGCATCAGCGAAATGGGCGCAGCGAAAGGGAAGGGCGGCGAGATGAAAGGCTACGCGCCAGAAGGCGCGATGGTCAGTGTGGCACGGAAGCCGAAGGTCTCGCCGGGCAAAGGCGACTGCAGTACCAGCGACGCATGCTGCTGCTGCGCGATGCGCGCCACGATGGACAAGCCCAGGCCAGTGCCTTCTGTTCGCGCGGAGCCGCGTGAATACGGCTGCGAAAGTGTCGACAGCGTGTGGGTGGGGACGCCCGGACCATCGTCGCTCACGACGACTCGGCCGGGCGCTTCAACGCGCAGCTCCACTTGCGCCTGCGGCGCGTGCTTCAGCGCATTCTCGATCAGGTTGCGGATGGCGATGCCGAGCGCGTCGACGTCGCCCTGCACGATCACCGGCTGCTCGGGCAAGTCCACGGCCAGCCGGTCCATGGCATGGGCATGGTGGCGAAACTCGTCGAGCACCAGCGTCGCGAGTTGGCACAGATCGACAGGCTCGCGGGCGAGGCCGATGCCGGACTCCACGCGCGAAAGCTGCAGCAGCTTGGTCGCCGTGTTGCTCAGCCGATCGAGCGAGCGCACCAGCGCTAGTGCGCGCTCTTGCGCGTCGCCCTCGGGCAGTTCGGCCACGAGCCGCTGCGCCTGCGCACGGGCTGCAGCCAGCGGCGTGCGCAGCTCGTGTGCGCTGCTCGCTGCAAACGCGCGCTCGGCACGCACCACGCCTTGCAGGCGATCAACCAGCACGTTGATCGACGCCATCATTGGGTCGAACTCCGAGGGCAGGTCGTTCGCCTGCAGAGGCGAGATGTCGCCCGCGGGTCGAGCCCTCCATTGGTCGCTGGCCTGTTGCACGCTGTTGAACGAGCGGCGCAGCAAGAGGTCGATCAACAGCGCGGCGAGCGGCAGCAAGGCGAGCAGCGGCAGCACCAGCGCTGCCGTGCTTTCGGTCAGCGATTGGCGGCGTTCGTTCAAGGGCTCGCCGACCTGCACGGTTACCTGGCTATCGATGCCCCGGCGCGTGGCCACGCGCCAGCCGCCCATCGTGGACAGCCCCGGTGCGGCATTCACGGGCCAGGGCATGTCGCGTGTGGACCCGGTCTGGCGCAGCACGGTGCCCTTCGCGTCTCGCACCAGCACGTGCATCACTTCTTCGTGAGGCACCATGGGCAGGGATGGGGTGGTGTCGACGGCCCAGGCCGCGGCTTCGATCGGGATCTGTTCGGCGAGTGAGAGCAGGGCGCTGTCGAGCACGTCGTTCAGCTCATGGCGCACGGCGATGGTGGCAACGATGGCCGCCGCCGTCCACAGCAAGCCCACCGCCACGAGCAGACGCAGCCGCAGCAGCCGCGCCAGGCTCCAGCGGCGCGGTGTCATCCGGGCAGGCGCTCCAGCCGGTAACCGAGTTGCCGTGTGGTGCTGATGGCCTCAGGCCCGAGCTTCTTGCGCAGGCGGCTGATCAGCACTTCAAGCGTGTTGCTGTCGCTGCTTTCGCCTTGCGAGTAGAGGCGGCGTGTCAACGCATCCTTGCTCCACGTCTGCCCAGGGTGCACGGCCAGGCACCGCAGCAATGCCCACTCCATGGCGGTGAGCGACAGCGTGAGTTCGTCTCGGCGCACCACCTGCACGTGGAAGTCGACCTGCGCACCGCCGGCGAGCAGCAGCAGTGGTGTCGGCTTCAGTGCATAGCGCCGCGCCACGGCGTCGACACGGGCACTCAGTTCTTCGAGGTCGAAGGGCTTCACGAGGTAGTCGTCGGCGCCCGAGGCGAGGCCGTTGATGCGGTCGCGGATCTGGTCGCGCGCACTCAGCACCAGCACCGGGAACGGCGTGGACTGGCGCCGCACCTGGGCGAGCAAGTCCATGCCATCGCCATCGGGCAGGCCGAGGTCGAGCAAGGCCATGTCGGTGTCGCGCTGCTCGCTGAGGCGGGCGATCGCAGTACGTGCATGCGAGGCGGTCTTGAGCCATTCCACGGCATGTCCCTGGGCCACGAGGTGATCGGCCACGGCCTGGCCGAGATCGACGTCGTCTTCGATCAGTGTGATGTGCATGGGTGTGATTGTCGCCGCGCAAGCGCTGAAGTGAAGCTGAATTGCGGCCTGTGGGGTCTCAGGCCGCGGCCGCTTCGGGGGGCGCGGCATCGTCGGGCCGGGCATCGCGCAAGTTGAGTGCGCCGGGCTGTCGCCCGCCCGTCTGGCCGAGTGTCACCGCGCCCACACCGGACGCGTAGCGCTCGCGCAGTGCCTCGGCTTGTGCAGAGAGTGCCGGTGCGTCGTCGATCTTGCTGCCATGCCGCTGCAGAGTCATGCGGGCCATCTCGATCAGCTTGGTGTTCAGCGTGCGTTCCGCATGGGCGATCAGCGTTTGCACCGCTGCACGGTGGTTGCCCTGCACCGTGTGCGTGATGGCCTGCTCGGCCATCTCTGCAATGCGGGCGTGAGCCTCGCGCACACGGTCGGCAAAAGGTGGGTGCGAGACGGCGGCGCCGGCCAGCAGTTCGGTCAGGCCCTTGGAACTTGCAAAGCGCATACCCAGCGTGTCGACCCAGGCATCGGCGCCGTCGAGCTGCAATTCGCTGGCGGTGAGCTGGGCCAGCAGCGCCAGCAGGTTGCATGCGGATTCAACGTCCAGACTGGGCTCTTGCAGGTTACCGAAGACCTGGCGCACCTCGCTCACCACGGCAGCCACCTGCTTGCGCAGCATCAGGCTGAACACGGTGACGACCGAGACGAAGCGTTGCAAGCGCCGGCTTTGCGGCGCGCGCTCAAGCGCGTGCTGCAGGTTGTCCAGGCAGCGCTGCAGGCCCTTGCTGTCGCGTTGGTGGAAGCGGGCGAACGCCAGCAACACCAGCGACTGGAAGTCGAACATCTTCGAGCTGATGCCGATGGCGGCCGCACGCTCCAGCATCTTGGCCGACTCGTCGCGGTCACCCATGTAGAACGCGAGCATGCCGTGCTTCTGCAGGCGCGTGATCGAACCTGGCGTGAGGGCGCTGGCCTTGCGGTAGGTCTCGAGCGCTTCGCCCAGGTTGCCCTGGTCGACCTGCACACGCCCCATCACGTCATAGGCATCGACATGGGTGGGGTGGTCCGAGATCAGGCTTTCCAGCGTGCGCATGGCGGTGGCCGGCTGATTGCCTTCGATCTGGGCCCGCGCAATGCCCAGGCGTGCCCAGGGCAGGGCGCCGGTGGCGAGCACGGCCTCGCACAGCTTGCGGGCTTCGTCGTGCCGGCCCTGGCGCAGCAGCAGTTCGGAGCCGATGCGTGCGGCGTAGAGCCAGTACGCCCCGCGGCTCGCGAATCGCGCGAGGCACAGCCGCGTGGCCTGGTCGTGGTCTTGCTGCTCGATGGCAGTGAAGATGTCGCCGAGCACCTTTTTGCGACGGCGCGCTTGCGTGAGTCGCTCACCGAGTGCGGTGGCGGTATGGGGCTTCAGCAGGTAGCTGTCGAGGGCGGATTCGGCCGCGTCGGCCACCATGGTGTAAGACGCCTCACCGGTCACGATGATGAACACCGTGGAGAAGGGCAGCAGCTGGCTGCGGCGCAGGTCGTCGAGAAGATTCTGCGCGGTGTAGTTGCTGTCTTCGGCGTCGAAGCGGTGCTCGCACAGCACCACGTCGAACGGGCGCACCTCGAGCTGCTTGCGTGCGTCGTGAACGCGCCCGCACTGGACGACCGTTCCTACGCCGAACTCGCGCAACTGCGAGGACAGGATGCTGCGCGACGTCGGATTCCCGTCGACGACCAGCGCCCGGCACTCGGCAATGTCGCGATCCAGCAGTTGCACGTTGTCTCCAGAGCCGGCATCGTGCCAGCAGCGTTATCAAGCGTGCTGCGGCCGTACCGGCGATTCTGGAGTTATCGGCGAGCGGCGTGGCGACTTGAATCGCCACTCCTCGGGCCTGTTAGAAAGGACCTACTTGAACAGGTCCTTGACCCGGTTGGTCCAGCCCTTGGTGTTGGGCGAGTGGCGGTCGGCCGACTTGGAAAGCGAGTCGTCCAGCTCGCGCAGCAGCTTGCGCTGGTGCTCCGTCAGCTTGACCGGCGTCTCGACGCTCACGTGGCAGTACAGGTCGCCGGGATAGCTGGAACGCACACCCTTGATGCCCTTGCCGCGCAGCCGGAAGGTCTTGCCGTGCTGCGTGCCCTCGGGCAGCTCGATCTCGGCCTTGCCGCCCAGCGTGGGCACTTCGATTGTGCTGCCCAAGGCGGCCGTCGTCATGCCGACCGGCACGGTGCAATGCAGGTCGTCGCCGTCGCGCTCGAAGATCTCGTGCTGCTTGATGCGGATCTCGATGTACAGGTCGCCGGCCGGGCCGCCGTTGGTACCTGGCTCGCCGTTGCCAGCCGAGCGGATGCGCATGCCTTCGTTGATGCCGGCGGGGATCTTCACTTCCAGCGTCTTGTTCTTCTTGACCTTGCCTTGCCCGTGGCAGGTGACGCAGGGCTCGGGAATGATCTTGCCTGTGCCGTGGCAGTGCGGGCAGGTCTGTTGGATGCTGAAGAAGCCTTGGCGCATGCTTACCGTGCCGGCGCCGCTGCAGCTCGGACAGGTCTTGGCGCTGGAGCCGGGCTTGGCACCGCTGCCGTGGCAGGTGACGCATTCTTCCCAGCTCGGGATGCGGATCTGCGTTTCCTTGCCGTTGGCGGCCTCTTCGAGGGTGATCTCCATCGCGTAGCTGAGGTCGCTGCCGCGGTAGACCTGCTGGCCACCGGGCCGCCGCCCGCCGCCACCGCCCTGGCCGCCGAAGATGTCACCGAAGATGTCGCCGAAGGCCTCTGCAAAGCCACCGAAGCCTTCAGCGCCCGGGCCGCCGGGGCGGAAGCCACCGGCATTCGGGTCGACGCCTGCGTGGCCGTACTGGTCGTAGGCCGCGCGCTTCTGCGGGTCGGAGAGCATCTCGTAGGCCTCTTTGGCCTCCTTGAATTGCTCTTCTGATTTCTTGGCACCGTCCCCCTGGTTGCGGTCAGGGTGGTGCTTCATGGCCAGCTTGCGGTAGGCCTTCTTGATGTCGTCCTCGGAGGCGTTCTTGGCTACGCCGAGCACATCGTAATAGTCACGCTTTGCCATGCTGTATATGTCGCTTTTGCTACTGCTTTGAACGCGAAATCCCCCGTGTGCCGGTCAGCCCACGGGGGAGGGTGCAATGGCGCCCTTGCTGCGCTTACTTCTTGTCTTTGACTTCCGTGAACTCGGCGTCGACGACGTTGTCATCGGCCGGCTTGCCTGCCGTTGCACCCTGCGGAGCTTCGGCCTGCGTGGCGCCAGCACCGGCACCCGCTGCGGCCTGGGCCGCCTGCGCTTCGGCATAGACCTTCTCGCCCAGCTTCTGGCTGGCCGTCATCAGCGCCTCGGTCTTGGCCTCAATGGCTGCCTTGTCTTCACTCTTCAGCGATTCTTCGGCTTCCTTCAGGGCGGTTTCGATCTTTTCCTTCTCGGCAGTGTCGAGCTTGTCGCCATGCTCGCCCAGGGATTTCTTCACGCTGTGCACCAGCGCGTCGGCCTGGTTGCGGGCCTGCACCAGCTCGAGCTTCTTCTTGTCCTCGGCGGCGTTCAGCTCGGCGTCCTTCACCATCTGCTGGATCTCGGCCTCGCTGAGGCCGGAGTTCGCCTTGATGGTGATCTTGTTTTCCTTGCCAGTGCCCTTGTCCTTGGCGCCCACGTGCAAGATGCCGTTGGCGTCGATGTCGAAGCTCACCTCGATCTGCGGTGTGCCGCGCGGTGCCGGCGGGATGCCTTCGAGGTTGAACTCGCCCAGGCTCTTGTTGCCCGCGGCCATTTCGCGCTCGCCCTGGTAGACCTTGATGGTCACAGCAGGCTGGCTGTCTTCAGCAGTCGAGAATACCTGTGCGAACTTGGTCGGGATGGTCGTGTTCTTGGCGATCATCTTGGTCATCACGCCACCCATGGTCTCGATGCCCAGGCTCAACGGAGTCACGTCGAGCAGCAGCACGTCCTTGCGGTCGCCGGCCAGCACCTGGCCCTGGATCGCAGCGCCCACGGCCACGGCTTCGTCAGGGTTCACGTCCTTGCGCGGCTCCTTGCCGAAGAACTCCTTGACCTTGTCCTGCACCTTGGGCATGCGGGTCATGCCGCCGACCAGGATCACGTCGTCGATCTGGCTGGTCTGCACGCCTGCGTCCTTGATGGCGGTGCGGCAAGGAGCGATCGTGCGTTCGATCAGCTCTTCGACCAGTGCTTCAAGCTTGGCACGGGTGAGCTTGATGTTCAGGTGCTTCGGGCCCGACGCATCGGCCGTCACGTACGGCAGGTTGATGTCGGTCTGGGCGCTGTTCGACAGTTCGATCTTGGCCTTTTCAGCAGCTTCCTTCAGGCGTTGCAGCGCGAGCACGTCCTTCGACAGATCGACGCCTTGTTCCTTTTTGAACTCGGTGATGATGTAGTCGATGATGCGTTGGTCGAAGTCTTCACCGCCGAGGAAGGTGTCGCCGTTGGTCGACAGCACTTCGAACTGCTTCTCGCCGTCCACATCGGCAATCTCGATGATCGAGATGTCGAACGTGCCGCCGCCGAGGTCATACACGGCGATCTTGCGGTCGCCCTTTTCGTTCTTGTCGAGGCCGAAGGCAAGCGCGGCCGCGGTGGGCTCGTTGATGATGCGCTTGACGTCGAGGCCGGCGATGCGGCCGGCGTCCTTGGTGGCCTGGCGCTGCGCGTCGTTGAAGTACGCGGGTACGGTGATCACTGCCTCGGTGACGGCTTCGCCGAGGTAGTCTTCGGCGGTCTTCTTCATCTTGCGCAGGATTTCTGCACTGACCTGCTGCGCAGCGAGCTTCTGGCCGCGCACTTCGACCCACGCGTCGCCGTTGTCGGCAGCCACGATCTTGTAGGGCATCAGGTCGATGTCTTTCTGCACTTCCTTCTCAGTGAACTTGCGGCCGATGAGGCGCTTCACTGCGTACAGCGTGTTCTTCGGGTTGGTGACGGCTTGCCGCTTGGCCGAGGCGCCGACGAGGATCTCTCCGTCTTCCTGGTAGGCCACGATGGACGGCGTGGTGCGCGCACCCTCGCTGTTCTCGATCACCTTGGTGGTGTTGCCTTCCATGATGGAAACGCACGAGTTGGTGGTCCCGAGGTCAATGCCGATGATCTTTGCCATGTGTGTTCTCCTGCAGACTGTAAAAACTGATGTGTTCGAGTTGTGGATAACTGCGGGCTTTTCAAGGGCCGGCAGCTTGTGGATGCGGTCTTACTTGGGAGCGGCTACGGTGATCAAGGCCGGGCGCAGCACGCGGTCGGCGATCAGGTAGCCCTTTTGCAGCACGGCAACGACCGTGTTGGCCTCCTGATCGGCCGGGACCATGCTGATGGCCTGATGCTGATGGGGGTCGAATTTGGTGCCCGCTGGCGGGTTGATCTCGAGGACCTTGTTGCGCTCGAGCGCAGCAGCCAACTGGCGCAGCGTGGCGTGCACGCCTTCGAGGAGTTGCTCTGGAGTCGCAGCCTGGATGGCGATGGCGGCTTCGAGGCTGTCCTTTACCGGCAGCAGGCTGTCGGCAAAATTTTCCACCGCGAACTTGCGTGCCTTCACGACTTCTTCTTCGGCGCGGCGACGGATGTTCTCGGTCTCGGCCTTGGCGCGCAGGTAGGCGTCCGACATCTCGGCCAGACGGTCTTCGGCCGACGGCTGGTCGGTCGGCGCTGCTTGCACAGGGGTTTCGGGAAAGAACTCGGGTTGCTCGCCGGGTGCTTGGTTTTGAGAGGTGTCTTCTGTGTTCTGCATGGGTCGAATACCTGTCGAAGGCGGGCATGTTGGTGCACCGCAGTGGATTTCAAGAGCGTTTTTGAGCCGATCAGTCAGGATCGGTCGACGCGCTCCAGCGGTTCCAGTCGGCCAGCTGGCGGCGATTGCGCTTGGTCGGGCGGCCTTGTTCAATGGCCAACGATGGCTCAGGCGTGTCGCGTCGCTGGCGCGCGGCCTCTTCGCGCCGTGCCACGCTCTCTGGCGTCTCTTCATAAAGAGCCTGGGCCACCGGAGCAGAGCCGCGCATGTTGCTAAGGCCGCGGACGTGAATGGCCCGTGACACCGGGCCTTGTCGAAGTTCGACAATGTCGCCAGGGTGCAGTTCCCGCGCAGGTTTGGCCACTTGGCCGTTGACCTGGACGCGGCCTTTGTCGATTTCTTGCGTGGCCAGGCTGCGCGTCTTGAAGAAGCGGGCGGCCCACAGCCACTTGTCGAGGCGCACGGATTCCACGGTCCCCGTTTTCATGCCGCTGCCGCCACCACCTGGGGCGTGCCCGTGTCTTTGCCCGTATCCCAACCCTGCATGTGCTGCAAGGCCAGGTGGGTCAATGCCGCCATCCATTCATGCTGGTCATTCAGACACGGCACGTAGTTGAATTCGGTGCCACCGGCCTTGAGAAAGGCGTCGCGTGCCTCCTGGGCGATTTCTTCCAGCGTCTCGAGGTTGTCGGCGACGAAGCCTGGGCACATCACGTCGACCTTCCTGATGCCCTGTTTTGCCAGCTTGACCAGCGTGGGCTCGGTGTAAGGCTGCAGCCATTCGGCGCGGCCCAGGCGGCTCTGGAAGGTGACGACCAGGTTCTCGGGCTTCACGTCAGCACGGGCCGCCACGCGCCGGGCCGTCTCCATGCATTGGGCGTGATACGGATCGCCCAGCGTCTGCGTGCGTTTGGGCATGCCATGAAAGCTCATCACCAGCTTTTCGCCGCGGCCATGGCTCGCCCAGTGGTCCATCAGCCGCTTGGCGAGCGCGTCGATGTAGCGCGGGTCGTCGTGGTATCGGTTGACGAAGCGCAACTCGGGCAGGCTCCGAATGCGCCTAGCCCATTTGTAGACGGCGTCTGAGACGCTGCCCGTAGTGGCTGCGCAGTACTGTGGGTACATCGGTAGCACCAGGATGCGTTCGGCGCCGCCGGCCTTGAGCTCGTCCATCACTGACGCGATCGATGGCGAGCCATAGCGCATTGCAAAACGCACCGTGACGCGGTGACCGCGCTGGCCCAGGTAGCCGGCCAGCAGCTTCGCCTGCTTGTTGCTCCACACGGTGAGCGGCGAGCCCTCAGGCGTCCAGACACTGGCATAGCGCTTGGCGGATTGCGCGGGCCGGGTCCGAAGAATCACGCCATGCAGGATGGGGCACCAGATCAGTCGCGGGATCTCGATCACCCGCGGGTCGTGCAAAAACTCCGACAGGTAGCGCCGCACGGCTGCCGTCGTCGGTGCGTCAGGCGTACCGAGGTTACACAGCAGGACGGCGGTGCGTGGGGCCGACCCGGTGGCGGGCGCGGGTTCGCGGACAAACGACATGGATGATGGGACGCTGGCTGGAGCTGGGGTTGGGCCGGGCGATGGGGCAGGGCGCGATTATCGTTGCCCCGAGGGCACTGCGGTTCAGCCGAAATCGGTAGCCGGCGCGGTGCGTGCCCGTTGAACGCACTGTTCGATGTCGGCCAGCACGGCGCTGACGTTAATCGGCTTGGTCCAGTAGCCGATGAAGCCCGCTTCGTAGGCACGCTGCACGTCGTCGGGCATGGCGTCTGCCGAGCACATGTAGGCGGGCACGGTGTCAAGCCCGGGCAAGGTGCGCAACAGTCGAAGAACCTCGAACCCCGAGATGCCGGGCAGGTGGGCGTCGAGCACCAGCACCTCGGGTTGCCAGTCTTGGGCGAGGGTCAATGCCTGGTCGCCGTCTTCGGCCACGCGCAGGTCGATCTGGCTGCTGTGCAGTCGCATCGCCTCTTCGAAGAGGATGGCGTTGATGCGGTTGTCTTCGACGTACAGCATGCGAAGGCCGGCGATGGCTGGGGCTGCCTCGACGGCTTCCGGCGCAGGGGCCGTATCCGCTGGTGGCTCGGCGCATTGCAGGTCCAATCGCACGCAGGTGCCGCGGCCGGCCTCGCTGGCCACGCTCAGCCGGCCACCAATGGCCTGGGCGAGGCTGCGGGCGATGATGAGGCCCAATCCCGTGCCCTCGATGGTCGAGGTTTCGCGGCCCAGCCGATCGAAGGGTTCGAAGAGCCGGCTCATCTGCTCGCGGCTCATGCCCGAGCCGTTGTCTTCAATGCACAGCGTGAGACGGCCGATCGCTGCACCTTCGAGGCGCCAGCGAACGCTGCCGCCGGGGTGGTTGTATTTGATGGCATTGGATGCCACGTTGAGCAGCACCTGGCGCAGGCGCTGCATGTCAGCCTGCACCCAGGTGCCGGGTGCGATCTGGTTGTCGATGTGCACCTGCCCAGCCTGCGCCAGCGGGCTGAGCAGCTCGACGGTGCGGACGATGGCGTCGTGCAGGTCCACCGCGCTCAGGCTCAGCGACAGGGCGCCTTCTTCGATCTTCTGCAGGTCGAGCACATCGTTGATGAGCGCGAGCAGGTGTTCGCCGGCATCCAGCACGTGCCCGGCGTACTCGCGCACGGTCTTCGAATCCGGCGTGGCATGGCTCAGGCCCAGCAGCTGGGAGAAACCGATCACCGCATTCAGCGGCGTGCGCATCTCGTGGCTCATGCGCGAGAGGAACTCGCTCTTCGCATGGCTGGCCAGCTCGGCGGCCTGCTTGTCGCGCAGCATCTGCTCCGACTGCTTGCTGCGCGTGATGTCGGACTGCGTTCCAACAACGCGAAGCGGCCGGCCCTCGCTGTCGAAGCTCACCGCCTTGCCGCGATCGCGAACCCATAATTCGTGGCCAAGGCGGTGGCGCACGCGGTACTCCACGTCGTACAGCGGAATGGCACCGCGCAGGTGGCGCCGCATCTCGGCCAGCGCGTGCGGCAGGTCGTCCGCGTGCACGCGCGAGCGCCACTCGTCCGCGCTGTCGCCAATCTCGTCGTCGGCGTAGCCGCACATCTCTTTCCACCGCGCCGAATAGAAGAACTTGTTGCTGCGCACGTCCCAGTCCCAGACGCCGTCGCCGGGGCCTTCGAGCGCGAATTTCCAGCGTTCCTCGGCCAGGGCAAGCGCCTGCTCGGCTGCGCGCTGCTGCGTGATGTCGCGGAAGGTCAGCACCACGGAGAGCGTGCCGCCTTCGGGGTGCAGTTGCAGCGGGTGGGCGTTGAGGGCTATCCAGCGCAGCTCACCATCCGGGCGCCGCAAGGCGTGGATCTGGTTCATCAGCGGCTGCTCGCTGCCGACCACGCGCCGCACGGGGTTGCGTTCCGGTGGCAGCATGCTTTGGTCGGCGCCCAGCAGCTGGAAGGGCCAGATCTCGCCCTGGCTCATGGCTTCGGCCTGAGTGACGCCGAGGATGGCGCAGCCGGCCGGGTTGACGGCAATGATCTTCAGCGTTGGCGTGACGACCACCAGCCCATCGCTGATGGCCAAGGCGACCGAGCGGTACAGCTCCTCGCTCAGGCGCAGCTTGTTGGCGGCGCGGCTTTGCTCGGTGAGGTCGCGCGTGACGTAGAGCACGCGCTCGTTCGGCATGGGGGAGACGCGGGCCTCGAAGACGCGAGCGGTGCCGTCTGGCATCACCAGTTCGTAGTCGAGGCGTTGCACTTCGCCGCTGGCCAAAGCGCATGCGATGGCCGCATTGACGCGGTCTGCCAGCGGCTGGGGCACGCCGGCGGCGAACAGCTGGCCGCGCACGGTGTCCCACGGGTGCAGCAGCATCGGGTGGGTGGCGGAGCTGCATTCGAGGTATCGACCTTCGGTGTCGAGCACGAACCAGAGGTCGGGCACGGCCTCAAGCACGGCTCTGAGGCGCGACTGCGAATCACGCAGCTGTGTCTGCTGATCGGCCAGATCGAGCTCGGCGCGCTTTCGGTCAGTGATGTCGATCGAGAGGTGGACCACGCTGCCGTCGGCCAGCTGGCGGTCGCTGATGATGACCCAGCGGTCTTTCCAGCGCAGCTCATGCTGTTCGCCGTGGGGCGACGCGAGGCCCATGCGCCAGCGAACGAAGGTTTCGCGATCCTGCGCGTCGGGGTACTCGCCTCGCTCCGTCATCTGCTCGACGATCTGGCGCCAGGTCGCGCCGCTGCCCATGAAGTGGCCGATGCTGTCGCGCCAGATCGAATTGGCGAGCACCACCTGGCCGGCCGCGTTGGTGATCATCACGCCGACAGTGAGGCTGTCGAGCGAGTCGCTGAGCAGCCGCTCGGCCTTGCGCGCCTCGCGTTGCGCCTGCACACGCTGGGTGATGTTGCTGGTGCTGCCGCGGTATCCGCGAAAGTTGCCCGCACTGTCGAAGACCGGGACGCCGCTGAGGCTCACGGTGATGAGGCCGTTCGGAGTCTGGCGGTCGGCAATGATTTCCCGAAATGGCGAGAGCGTTTCGCGCGACTCCCGGTAGCGCCGCCACGAATCGGTGGTGTCACCTTCGCTGGGCCGATTGAGTTCAGACAAGGTGTGGCCGACGACCTCATCCGGTCGCTGGCCGGTGTGGGCTCCGACACCCGATGAGACCCAGGTCACGCGGCCAATGGCGTCGCTTTCCCACAGCCAGTCGGTGCTGGACAGGCTGGCGGTGCGCACACGTGCTTCCTGCAGGCGCCAGCGCTCTTCCTTCAGGCGTGCCTCGAGCAGGGAAGCAGCCAGCAAGGCGACGTCATGCAAGGCAGCGAGTTGGCCGTCATCGAAGGTGCGGGGCACGAGGTCCATGGCGCATGCCAGGCCCACCACGTGGCCTTCGACCACGATGCGGGCTGCAGCGAATGCGCGGACGTTCAAACGAGGAGCGGCGATGTCGAGAGCCCACCGCGGGTCTTCCAAAGAATCGCCGACCACCACCTTGTCGACATCCATCAGGGCGCTCAGCAACGCGCTGCCTGCCATGGGCAGATCGCGTTGGTTCAAGCCGGCTTCCGCCTTGAGCCACAGGCCGGTTTCGTCGTTGAGAAAGCCGAGCCAGGCCATAGGGCAATCGAACTGCGCGGCCAGCAGTCGCGCCAGCGCATCGAATTGAGCCTCCGGAGTGGTGCCGAGCTTGCGCAACTCGCGCAGCGTGGACGTGGGGCCAGCGGCGTCGGGCGAAGGCGTCATGGGAGGCTGGCGGGGATCCGGCTTCATGCCCATCAAGGGATGAATTCAATGACCAGATCGGCGACCCGCAGCATGCGAACGACTGTAGCGGAGAAAGGCTCGTGAGCAAGCTGCTGGCGCTGCGAACAGCGACAAGCTGCACACATCAATCCTGCACGGCGTTGCGTTCAGAACTGATCTTGCGGCTGAGTGTCAGAAAACTTCAGGATTTCGAAGCGCACGCTCGGGGCGGTGGGGTCCATGAGCGAGGCGCCGAGGCCGATCAAGCCCGACCCGTGCAGGGTGCAGGTGCCTCGGCGCAGTGCGACGATTTCAGAGTCGTTCGAAAAACGAACGTAGGTGCCGTTGTAGCTGAGGTCGGTGAGCTGGAATGCGCCGCCGTGCCAGTCGATTCGGGCGTGCGAGCGAGACACCCGCGAGTCGTCGATGCAGTAGGTGACCTGTGGGCTGCGCCCCAGCACCACCGGCAGGCTCGGGCCGGCGTAGACGCGGTTCATGTCGAGCCAGATCAGGCGGATGCCCTCGGGCTCGAGGTTGGGCAGCAAATCGCCATAGGCGGTGGCGGCCGTGTCGCCAAAGCGGCGGCCTTCGAGCAGGTGCACATGGACCGGCTCGACACGGCCGCGAAGCTGCACCTTATCTAGGCTGCGGAATCGCGCGCGAAGGTCATCCGCCAGGCCCTTCACGACGCTGGCGGTGGCGAGGGTTTCGTTGTCGCCGGCATGGTCGAGCAGGCGAGCGGCTACGTTGACGGCATCGCCGAAGCAGTCGCCCGACATCTCGATCACCTCGCCGTGCGCAAGCCCAACCTGCAGCTTGAGCACCGGTGTGAAGCCGCTTGCCGAGGGGTGATCGGCGTTGGGGGGAACGATGCGGTCGAGGGAATCGTGCATCTCGTCGGCTGCAACGACGGCGGCAGCTGAATCGGCGAACACCGCCATCAGTCCGTCGCCCAGGGTCTTGACGACCACGCCGCCCGTCGTCGACACGATCTGCGCGATCAGGGCAACGCTGCGCGTGACCACCGTGGTGGCCTCGGTGTTGCCGAGGGTTTCGTACAGCGAGGTGCTGCCGCGCAAGTCGGCAAACAGTACGGTTCGCTGAAGAATCTGCGTCATGTCGTGAAGTTTATGGCAACAAACATGAAAAAAGCCCCGGTGAGTTAGACCGGGGCTCGAGGGTTTTTTTGAGGATCAGAGGTTGTCGAGGTACGTCCGCAGTTTGTCCGACCGGCTCGGGTGCTTGAGCTTGCGGATGGCCTTGGCCTCGATCTGGCGGATGCGCTCGCGGGTCACGTCGAACTGCTTGCCGACTTCTTCGAGCGTGTGGTCCGTACTCATCTCGATGCCGAAACGCATGCGCAGCACCTTGGCTTCGCGCGGCGTCAGGCTGTCCAGAATGTCTTTGACGACATCCCGCAGGCCGGCCTGCATCGCAGCCTCGATAGGCGCCGTGTTGTTGGTGTCTTCGATGAAGTCGCCCAGGTGCGAATCGTCGTCGTCGCCGATGGGGGTCTCCATCGAGATCGGCTCCTTCGCGATCTTCATGATCTTGCGGATCTTGTCTTCCGGGATCTCCATCTTCTCGGCCAGCGTCGGCGCATCGGGTTCGAAGCCGAACTCCTGCAAGTGCTGGCGCGACAGGCGGTTCATCTTGTTGATCGTCTCGATCATGTGCACCGGGATGCGGATGGTGCGCGCCTG